>ENA-OURU01003116-OURU01003116.1-human-gut-metagenome-genome-assembly--contig:-NODE-3116-length-14348-cov-3.820052_pt1 | contig 14348 bp, 8 predicted proteins | sample MGYA00242137_ERZ509064 | MGnify/ENA primary metagenome ERZ509064 (study PRJEB26280, sample SAMEA2338777) | human gut metagenome | biome: human gut; feature: human-associated habitat; material: faeces...
TGAATGTTTTGTCTGATATATTATTAATTAAGGTCAATCTGAGCAATAATTTCTTTCAGTGCATCTGCACTCTTCTTAAGCTGTTCGATCTCAGCTTTTGTCATTCTCATTGGAACTTTGCCCTGTACACCATTTGGTCCTACCAGAGTTAATGTACTCAGGCATACATCATCGATTCCGTACTCTCCATGCATCATAGTAGATACTGTAGAGATAGACTCTGAAGAAGATACAAGAAGGCTGCAAAGTTTGCATACAGAAGAGGATACTGCATAGAAAGTTGCACCTTTCTTGGAAATGATCTCACCGCCAGATTTCTGTACATACTGAAGCATTGCTTCTTTATCAATCGGTTCAATATCCTTACCGAGTTTCTTCTCAAGGTCGTAATATTCATCCACACTTACACCTGAAATATAGGCACCAGACCACGGAATAAAGGATGTATCTCCATGCTCACCGAATACATAGGCATGGATATTACTCTGTGCAATCTGGAAATGTTCGGATAATCCGCAGCGCAGACGTGCAGAGTCAAGAATTGTACCGGAACCAAGGATCTGGTTTTCTGGAAGTCCGGAAATCTTTGTAAATACATAAGTCATGATATCAACCGGATTACTTACGATCAGGTAAAGAGCGTTTGGTGCAGCCTTTACAATCTCCGGTGTGATGGACTTAAGGATATTTACGTTTGTCTGTGTAAGTTCAAGTCTTGTCTGTCCTGGTTTACGGGCAATACCGGATGTGATGATAACGATGTCAGAATCCCTAGCATCTTCGTAGTCTCCGGCAATGATAGAGATAGGATCTCTGAAGCAGGTTCCCTGGATGATATCCAGAACTTCGCCTTCTGCTTTCTGTTTATTGATATCGATCAGAACGATTTCAGATGCAATATCCTGACTTGATAAAGTGTACGCGATGGTGGCACCGACACTGCCGGCTCCAATGATAGTAATTTTACTGCTCATAATCTTAATACTCCTTTTCTCCTAACAAAATTGACGTCTTAATGATAACACATTGTCAAAAAATTGACAAGAGTTTTTGTACAGAAATCCGAACAATTTTTAAATTCCAATTTTTGTTTTGGACCATGAAATTGTTTGTAAGTTTGATATAATTTTCACAAATCTAAAACTTTATTTTATATAACACAAAGAAACAAATCTATGAATACTTAAATGCATTTACAGATTTGTTCCTCTGGGTTTGTTTATAAATTTTATGATGTCAGGGTCAAAAAGTATTTTGCCCCTGACTTGATATGGTTAATTTACAGGAGTTACTTTAAGTGTTCCAGTCGAATTATTCGCCCATCCACTATGTAAGTTTACATAAAAATAATATACTGTATTCGCCTTTAATGTACAGGTACCTCCATTTTGCACATGATTTATATGTTCAAGTTTTCCTTTTTTCTCCTGTTCAATGCTGATTCCCTGACTGCCAAGATTATAATCAGGGAAAGATACGGAAACGCGGTATTTTGTACTCTTACCTGTTTTAAAGCATGCATACATGCCACTGTTGGTTACAGAAAACTTTTTACTGCCACTTCCATTGATTGTCGGTAAACCGGATAGTTTCTTTACTTTGACATTTTTTACAACTGCTTCTGCTTTTGAATTGTCATATTTTAAATGTACGTCATAGGTTCCTGGCTCTGGACTGGATTTCTTACCGTTGTAAATAATATATCTGCTGAGCCATTGACCATATCTATTTCTCTGGTCTGTACGAATTGTCTCTGTTTTTCCATCACTATATGTGATTTTTATTTTTCCTTTTCCTCTCCAACGTTCTGCGACGTTATATTGATTTTTATTATCTGTTCCGTATTGATCCTGATAAAAATCTATAGGAGTATAAAAAGCAACAGATTTATCAATTTTTACCTGTTTGATTGAAACAACATCAGCCAGAATTTCTGCCTGAAAGACAACTTTTGAAGCGGATTTCCCCATCCCCATTCCAAAATAATAGGTTTTCCCTTTTTCAAGCTTATAGGCACCATAGCCACCTGTGGAAATGCCTTCAAGCATTTTGAATTTAGAATTATATGCATCATAGACACTATTTGTATAAGTTCCATATTGGGATGTAATTGTCATCTTTAACACATATTTTCCTGTTTTGTTTGGAACAAATTTTACATAATTCTTTTCTGTTGCATTCTTTACAGTCGCTGTATATACATTTCCTGTTTTTTTCATGGAAGGATATTTCGCAGAAGTACCTGGCTTTCCCGCACTGTCTGTGAGTATATCTTCCTGGTCATCATTAAATTCCGGAATCGAGTCTTCGTCATCTGCGCTTTCTTCATCTGTAAATTCCGGCATATCTGATTTCTGTGAATCTTCCGATTCTTCTGCATCCATAGTCTCATTTACCTCTTCAGATGCAGTATCCACATCTGCTGTATTTTCTGATGCATTCTCACTGTCCACAACATTCCCGGAAAATTCAGATACATTCTCCGTTCCACTTGTAAAATCTGCAGCGCAGACAGGGCTTCCCACTGTCGCTGACATTGTTACTGCTAACAACATTGTTAAAACTTTTCTCTTCATGTTTTATCCTCCGTTTGCTGTAAATTTATTTCCATGTATGCAAGATTACCTCTGCATACAGCGAAATCACTGTTCAGAATTTTCTTTTTTCATATTTTTTAATAAGCGACTCAGACTCTCAGGTGTCATATTAAGATAGGAAGCAATATCCTTTTTGCTTACTTTTTCTACCAGATCCGGATAAATTTCCAGAAAATAACGATACCTGTCTTCCACTCTGCTGGAAGTGATCACTTTTTCATATTCCATATTCCTGATAACATTGATTCCGATCATACGGTTACACGCCAGAGCAATTTCCTGACAGCTCTGTACCAGTTCTCTGAGGCAGTCTGCAGAGATAGAAATCAACTCACAGTCTCTAACTGCCTCCACAGTCAGAAGTGAAACCATATGTCTGTCCAGATTCACAATCCCGGTAACAGGCTCACCCACATGATGCGCAAAACAATGGATTCTGTTTTTTCCCTCTTTATCCAGCGCATAATATGCTTTTACTACTCCTCCACGCTGATACAGAAAAGAAACTTCCGAAACCACATCTTTTTCCTTAAGTAAAATGCATTTTGCCTTTAACGTCCATCTTCTGGAATGATTGCCAAGCTGTTCCAGTGCATATTTATCTTTGATTCCGATTATATCCCTGAAAAACACAATAATTTCACTTTTTTCTGCTTTCATCCGTAAATATTCCTTTAACTTTATTCTTTTTGCTTCTCATTTACACTTTTTCTTATGAAAATTTGAATCCAGATACATAATATCCATGAGGAGCTGTCTGAACTTTTTTTACAGTAAATACCGCTTTTGTTTGCTTTCCCGATATACTTAAATTTCCATAAACTGATTTTGCAGTATAAGTTACATATACCTGATAAGACAGAGCCGTTTTTTGCACAATTCCAGTGATTCTGCTTGTTACATTATACGGTGATGACCATCCTGGAAGGTTTATCTTATTTCCTTTTCGTGTCGCAAATATAAAAGATTCTGTCAGTTTCATTATTGAACAACTTTTCCCAAATAATTTTTTACATTCCTGTTCAACATATTTGCCATCAATCGAAAACTCACCATAACCTTCTACTCCAGGAATTTCCTTCCAATACTTTTCATCCACATGCCATGCGCTGCATGCTATCATAAATTTGGAATCTACGCCAGAAGGCTTCTTTCCTACATTCATTGCCGGATTTGCACAGAAACCAATAGGTATATCAAAACAATGAACCAATTTATTGAGTCTGTTATAATCTTCAAATTGCGATAGAGTATATTTCACATCTTTTACTTTTACAGTACATGTAGCTTCTGTTCCATTTATTTTTGCAGTAATAACCGCTGTTCCAGGATTTTGGGCAACCACCTTTCCTCCAGAATTTACTGTAGCAACAGATGTATTGCTCGATGTCCATTTTGCTTTCACTTTTGTCCCTGTTACATATGCACAAAGTTTTTTCTGATCTTTTATATTCATGGAAAGCTTTGTATGATCTATGGCAACATTATAATGAAATAAAGGTTCATCCAAGTATCCGCCATATGTTTTTACTGTCATTTTATCAAATCCTGATATATGCTTTTCGACATATGCATATAATTCATTTAATGTCACATATCCATTTTTGCTTCTGTCTGCTGCCAGTATACCGTTCCAATATCCAAGAGCTTTTCCTATGTTGAAAGTAAAACTTCCATAATACTTGGCATCAACCAATTTTCTTGGTGTAGTAAACAAAAGCTTCGGTCCATAGTTACTGCTTTCATTCGAACCACATGCAAGCAGACACGAAAATTTCTCTCTCACTGTTTGGTTCAGAATTGAACTAACCCCTTGTGTCCAGAAATCTTCAGCATGACAAGTGTCAAGGATTACATATATTTTCCCTGGAAATTGTGCCAACATTAAAGCAAGATGTTGCCATCTATACCAAGTATCACAAGCTTTCTTGGAACCTGTCAAAGCAAATCCCAAAGAACTTCCAGTTCCATCAGATACTGTATGTCCGTAATAGTAAAATATCAAAATGTCTCTACTGGATGAATTTTGAATTACTTCTGATATTTTAGAATCAAAATCACTTTCTGATGAACCACCTCCATTTTCTGGTTTCTCAGAATTATAGGTATATTGCTTCACGTATTTTCCTGCTTTATATCCTTGAAGTTTGTTTTCTACAATACGGTCATACATCAGTTCACTGTTATTATTTCCCAACGGATAACCGCTTACACATAATGCATGAATTTCAGAAGCTTCAACCCTAACACCGCTATGCAATAATAATACTCCTAAAATAATACATGCAAAAATTAGCATCTTATATACTTTCTTTTTCATACTCATTTCTCCAATGTATCTTTTGTTCTATAAAACATTCTTTCTTAGTTTTGCTATTTTTCTTAAATCTTTTTTGAGTATCTTATAAGAAATTTAAAAATTATACTTTGTAAAACCCAAATCTGACATAGTTACACCAGAATCACCCTTTTTCAGGCAGGATTCAAATAGCGGCATTGCTTCTTGCAAACGTTTGTTTCCTTTTTCGTTCATCTGTTCCAAAGTATATTCTTTTAAATTCCAGTAGCGATTATGAAATTTAATTCGTGATTCTTTAGTAAATGAATCCATCAAAATATCTCCTCCAACTACATTATTATTAGTATTTATCGCATAATTAACTGATATTTCATTCATATTCGAAGCAGAAGAATCATATCGTTCCATCCAATGAAGTGTAATCTCTTCCCTGTACTTTGAATTTGTCTCCGAATTTAAAGTATAAGACATCCAGAGTACACTGGGCTGATCACTGTAAGCCTTCTGATACTGAAATGTCACATTTCCTTTTCCAACTTCAAAATAATGTATAGTATAATTTGTGCCTCCCATTGAACCTTCCCATTTTTCTCCAGCTTTTATCAGATAATTAATCAGTTTCTGTGCTGCTGGAGAATATTTCTTTGTAATGCCTGACGTTGGGGTAGGTGTCGGAGCTGTTTTGTTTAATACAATACTCTTTATTGTACTACTTGCACTCTTTACTGCCTTACTGTTAATTTTTTTGAAAGGAATTACTTTATAATAATATGTATTTCCGGTTTTCACTTTTTTGTCTGTATATTTTAAAGTTTTCCCACTGGTAATCGTTTTTATCTTACTGAACTTACCGTTTTTGCTTCCTGACCGATAAATATAATATCCTGTTGCACCTGTTGTTTTCTTCCAGCTTATAGATACTGTTTTATTTTTAACGGACAAAGAAACAACCGTATTCAGTTTCCCTGATAACCCCTTTTTGTTGTATCCACTATACACTTTTTTGCCATTTACTTTTTTATGAGCCTTTACTGTATAAGAATACTTGTAACCGGCTTTTACATTTTTGTCTTTATAGGAAGTTCCGGTTGTATTTTTTACAACTTTCCACTTACCGGAATTCACCTTTCGATAAACCTGATAGCCATCAGCTTCAGAAACTGCGTTCCATTTGACTGTAATTGAATTATATAATGTAGTTATCTTGCTTAACTTCGGTACTGAAGGTTTTTTATCTGGTGAAACTGCAGGTGTAGGTGTTGCAGTAGGAGTTACTGTCACTGTAGGTGTTACAGTAGGTGTCACTGTCACTATAGGTGTAGGTGTTGCGGTAGGTGTAGGTGTTGCGGCAGGTGTAGGCGTTGCAGTAGGTGTTGGTGTTTCAATGATTGTGGTCGTTTCATATAAATTCTGCTCTTTTGTTACATTGATTATTGTGCCATTATCAGACTGCACCTTATAATTGCCGGAATCTGTCATCAGTTCATCATTAATCGACTGCGAATACTTCATGTTCGGACTTAATGGTATCTGAGTGAACTCACAGTTTCTGTAATTGTAATTGTTTGCTAACTGGTCATAAATATTAATGTCCATGGTTCCGGTGCCTGTTGCTTTATAAACCAGACGATAGGTATCATTAAATAACTGAACATATTTGTCATCCCCCACCGTCCAGAGGGCTACACCATCCCCTATAATCGTTGCCTTATCAGAAACAATGCTTCCTACCAGAACATTATCGGAATTGTATACATAAACATCTACAGGGCATTTTATCACAGCTTTTTTAGAAGGATAAATCAACAGATTGAAAAAGCCTGATGAAAATCTGCCTTTCAGTTTTCTTTCATAAAGTTTCTCCAGAAGCATTTTAACCGGTCTCTCCAGACCGTATTTTGCTGCCTTGCTGGCGATACTGTCGATACTGTCCTCGATGACTTCATTGGCAAGTTTATCTGCATTACTGCCCCAGATTTCTTTGTATGCACTTTTTATTGATGATTCTGCTGCTTTCCATAAGCTCTGGCAGAAGCTGTCCAAATCTGCTTCATTAATATCGCAGAGAATTTCTTCTTGCTTTTGGTTCGGTTCAGAAACCAGCCACATTTTAGTTGTAATGCCACCGTTGATTCCAAATGGTGAACCGTCATAAGAATATACAGAAACATCACAGTCAAATCTGAACTGATACAGCTTATTGTTCAGTCCCTGCACAACTACTTCAACAGGTACTTCTTTACTTGCTATCCCAAATTTCGGCTTTTCATATCCCAAAAACTGTTTCATCATCCGCTCTGCAACTTCATCGGACAAACCGGAGGCTGTAAAATATTCTTTGGAAATATTTGCCATTGCAATTTCTGAATAAATCAATAATTTTAATCCTTCAAACTGATTGTGACCAATATATTTTTCAATATCAGGATCAAGTGCCATTTTATCACTGAGATCCACAAAAGAATCTACTGCATCTGCTAAAGACTTCTCTGCATTTTTTTCTGCTTCCTGCTCTGCTTTTTGTTCATCATCTGTTTTTTTCAGGTCGTTCTGATAATTTACATTTAAAGCAGCGGTTCCGCTGATACTGTTTCCCTTTTTGTTATTTCCGGTAACTGTAACAATAATTTCTCCGGAATGTACACTGCTGTCATTCGGTTTCCACCATGTTACTCCCTTCTTTACCAATGTCAATTTAACGGTGATTGTTTTCCCTTCATTTATGGACTGATCCATATTCAGATCATAAGTATAATCAGAGCCTATATTGGTTACTTTTGACGCATCTTTTACTTTAAACATCTTCAAATTCTTCAGTTCCACACTTAACTCATTCAGATTAACTGTTCCTGAAGGATTATAAATCTGCACATTAACTTCTATTTCTTTCTCATTATAACCATCTTTAGTCCAGTGTAAGGTCTTTTTCTTTGATTTGTCACCAAAAGCGGCTGTTGCAGTCAGGGATTCAGTGTGACTGCCGTTCTTACCGACTGACACTGTAATTTTCTGTCCATTTGGACTTGTACATGTAATTTTGCTAGATTCACTTCCATTCCCTATCGGAGTAAACGTGCAGATCAGTTCTGCTTTCTTTCCATCATCTGAGATACGGTATTCCGTTTTATCAATCGTTACATATGGCCCTGCTAAATAAGAACCTGTATCCTGAATCTTTAAGTTCTTCATGAACCTTTCCAGATATTCCTTATTTCCTTTTTCAAGCTCTACGGAACACAGAGTAACTGATTTTTTTTCTGAAATGTTAATTATTGTGGTCTGAGTCTGCAGTTTCGGTTCTACATTGATTTCTATACTTGCAGTTCTTCCATCCTGTGTAGTTCCTGTTATAGTTACTTCACCTACGTCATAAGCTAATAAGCTTATCCAGCCAGATGCACGGTTGCCATCAACGCTGTCTATTAACCCTGTTGCATTTTTGTCTATCTCTGCAATAGCAGGGTTACTTGACTTCCAGGTAATTGCCTTCTCCTCATTCGCTACATTGCCTGGAGTTGATGCTTCGAAATCTACGGAAATTGAATTTTGATTTCCCAGAATGGCAGGGGATTTGATGCTCAAATTGAACTTTTTATTTGTGGATATTGTGCTATTATAGTGGATTGTTGCTTTCGATAATTGTTGATTACCATATGAGCTAATATCTACTTTCTCCCACTGTGTTTTGTTTCCAGTGTAATATACATCAGTTAAACTATTGCAACCATCAAACGCCCAATCCCCGATACTCCTTACACTGTTCGGGATTTCTATGCTGTTTAAACTACTGCAATCCTCAAACGCATCCCATCCGATACTCGTTACACTGTTCGGGATTTCTATGCTGTTTAAACTACTGCAACTATAAAACGCATAATTCCCGATACTCGTTACACTGTTCGGGATTTCTATGCTGTTTAAACTACTGCAAACATAAAACGCACACGCTCCGATACTTGTTATTCCTTTTTTTATAATTACCTTCTTTATTTCACTTAATGAATGTCCACAATTCTTTACTGATGTTTGAGTAATCATCCCACTTCCACTAATGGTAAGTGTCCCATTATTAAATGATACTTCTAAATTTTCGTCCGATGTGCTACCAGATGCCATTGCAGGTACTTCTGCTTCTTCTGTCAGATCTTTTTCAGGAGAATCATCTTCAAAATTTTCTGCTTCCGTTTGCTCGTCAGAAAATGCTTCTTCATTAACATTTTCTGACGAATCTCCATATTCCACATTCACTCCATCTGTGAATTCTGCTGCCCATGATGTGCCTGCTGATTGTATCACCATGATTCCCGCCAGCATAAGAGCCATTAGTTTTCTCTTCATACGCACTCTCTCCTTCTTATAATAATCACTTTTTCTCAATTCAGTGTTTCGCTTTCTGATATGAAAGATTGTACCACTTTTATTGTCACAATATATTATACTACATCTTTCGTTTTCTGTCTTGCCAGGCGCTTGATCTAAATCAATAATCCTGAAATTTTTTCAAAACAAAAGAGCCCGGCGCATAAGTTTTCACTTATGCATCAGACTCCTTTGATAATTCTAACGACACTATATCAGTAAGCAATACTGAGTACACTGCTCAGGGAATTCTCGTTGTTGTACTGGATCACTGAGGCGTATTCTGCATGGATTTTCTCTATTGTTCGGCAACTGCTTCTGTGTCCATGTGCCTGTAGCGCCGTTGGTGATGGTGGCAGGTTTTTTGTATTTGTAGGATTTTGTGCCGGTATTGCAGTGATTTTCGTATATGAAGCAGCCATCTGCATCTTTGATTATATTCCACTGTAATGTCACAGAAGTTTTTGTCTGCTTTACGGAGCGGGCTCTTAAACGTCCGAAACCTGTTGTCCTGTTGATCACAGGTTCATCCGGAACTATCACTGTAATCATTGCAGTTTAACGTCGATTTTTCACGATTTTCAGTAACCCAAACCCACCACACAATACACAAAAGATACATGGTTTTTTTAATGATTTTAAAAATAATTGCCAAATCAATTGCCGGATTAGGTACAATATCTGAATGATCTGTCAGTCAGAATACGTGCAAAGATCAGTCCCAGCGGCAATGAAGCAATGATAAGGATTGCAGATGCAAACCAGGATGCAGCTACCGATAATGACATGATTCCAAGATTATAAAATCCTCTGTACAAATACAGACCCGGAACCATGATGACGATTGACGGAACTGTTACAGATATCCTTGGATATCCAACTTTATTCTTCAGCAACGACGCCAGAAGTCCCGCAGTAAGTGCACCGATAAATGCAGCGGCTGCAGGAGGAATATTGGCAAGATCCACCAGCTCCAGTCTCAGGGTATTGGCCACTGCTCCTATCCCGGCTGCTGCAACTGCCAGACGTACCGGGCTGTTAAACATAATGGAGAATCCAAATACTCCGCAAAAGCTGGCAAGAATCCGGAATAGAATCCACTGGCTCATTGTCAGCGAAAGTTTCATAAAATTTACAGGTTTCAGATGCAGAATCAGGGCCATGATCCACGCTGACATAGTTGCTACCAGAATAACGATCAAAGCATACATCAGACGTTCCATTCCGGAACGCATATCCAGTTTGGCAAGGTCAATACCACTGGTAATGAATGGAAATCCCGGTATGATGAACAGCATGGCACAGATATATCCGGCCTCATGCTGAACAGAAATCCCAAACAGTATTTCTCCCAGTTTGAGCATACCTGCATATGCAAAACATGCCAAGGATACAGAGGATACAATACATAAGAATAATGTAAAATGATATTTTGTCAGTTTACAGCGAAGATAATTACCAATTCCTGCACCCACAAATGCACAGAACATCTCAATCGGACCGCCTCCCAGCAGAAATGTAAATCCACAGCATGCGATTGCTGCTGCAAGTCCCAGTGCAGGCGGGGAATAGAGACCATGTGTTTTTTCAATATTATCAAGGAAAGTATGCAGCTGTTCCCCTGACATATGTTTCCCTTCTGTTTTAAAGTTCCGGATAAAGTGTTCCAAACGGTTTAACTTTAAGGTATTTACTCCGGTATTGGTCAGGCACAGTGACTGGGTAAAGCCTTCTTCTCCGTCATAGCATGTATATTCAATAGACATCAGACCAATATCCGCCGTACATGTAATGCCAAGTGCTTCTGCCAATGTGTTCATGGAACTTCTTACTCTCCAGGCTCCGGTACCGCATGAGAGAAACATAATCCCCACACGTCCGATAATAGATGCTTTTTCTGCAATACTGGCATCTGAAACAGGTATATTTTCTCCATTTTCATCTGTGTATTCATGCCAAGCAACATCCATATGATTCTTTTTAATCACTTCCTGCGGCATTTTAATCACTTCCTTATTTTTAGAGCTGCAGACTGTCATTTCCTGCTTTCTCCATCATTTTCTCTCTGCATGCCAGTACGATTCCGTCAATCTCGTCTAAATGCTGCAGCATTTTTTTCTCAAATTCATGGATAGGAAGAAGAATTCCAATTTCATCATAGGGTTTATCCGGATTCTCTTTCTTCAGACCTGTTTCCTGTCCGTAGTATACCATGGCTCTTGGGGCTTCTTCCTGAATCTTCTGGAAAGCATCCCATACAACGGCATATGCCTGTGCTTCTGTCAGACCCAGTTTACAGGTGTCGGGAAGTGCATAAAGAGCCAGGACACCACGTTTACGGTTATCTTTTTCTTCTGTAATGTTCAGACCTTCTGTATAGGTACGGACAAGATCATAACCATCTGCAAGATACAGCGCAGATCTGGGGGCACATTCATGATGTTCATATGTTTCCTTGAATTTTGCATATTCTCTGGCTGAAACCTTTTCCCCGGGAAGAAGTTCTCCGGCTGCATCTGTAAGGAGCACCGGGTTCTCTCCTGCTTTTCCGTGGAATTTCTTCGGGATCAGATAAGCCTCCCTTAACAGGTCAAACATACTTCTGCCGCATAATTCCAACAGCAGTGCACTGATATCACCGTTCTGGTACGCATGAAACAATACCTGCAGGAAATGATCTCTGTCATTATCTGTCAGACGATGGTCGTCATCTATATGGTCATAAAAAACTCCGCTTAATCGTCCGGATGCTTCCGGCGAAGCCAAAATTTTAGAAAAAATTGTTTCTACTGCTTCTTCTCTTGGCAAAACTGTACTCATAATTAACTTCCCCTTTCCAATCGTGTCAGATTCTTTTTTCGGTTTTCATTATAGTCTTGCTTTTAGTAATGTCAACATAAAAAGAGGGAATTTTCTGATATCAATTTTACATAGATGCAAGCTAAAAATTATATAAAAAAGACATTCCATCCACTGGGGTAGAATGTCTTTTCTCATAACTTATATGATTCTTTTGAAGTTACGTTCTATATACACAGTGGAAACCATTTTTCGATTACACACTGATGTACTTTTTCTTTTTTATCGTAGTTGATCCCCACCAGCAAAATATCTCCTGTATACTGCTGTAATGACTCTGGATATTTTCGTTCTTTTATCTGATTCAGAGCAGTTTCTGCGTCTTTGTTCCATTTCAGTTCGACGAGTAATGCAGGATAATAGTCTCTGTACAGTGGTTTGGGGATGAAGACGAAATCTGCGAAGCCTCTTCCTGTCGGGAGTTCCCGGATTGGCTTAAAATAGTATTTTATTGCACTTAAGTAGGCAATGCTGAGTACACTGCTCAGGGAATTCTCGTTGTTGTACTGGATTACAGAAGTGTATTCTGCATGAATTTTCTCTATCTGTTCAGCAACTGTTTCTGCATCCATTTCCCAGGTGGTCTCCAGCAGTTTTTCAGATTCCTGCTGGAATTCGATCAGTTCATTCCATTTATTTCGTTTGGTTGCGGCACGAAATTCCTGACGGATTTCTTCATTAGGAATGTAAGCTCTCTGGGTTCTCTGGTCGTAGGCAAGGTAACCCAGGTGGATCAGCAGAGTCAATACATCATCTTTGTCTGCGAAGCTGACCATATCATTCTGAAATTCATTGACATTTACTTCTACAGAGGAACCGGACAGCATTTCTATGATGGATGTCCGCAGACCATCAAAATCCATGTTGATCAGTGGCAGGATTGACAGATAGGTTCCTGTCTGTGACCAGTAGCTCTGGAATGTCCGCATAATTGTCAGATTTACTAACGCATTTGGATTATATACATGGTAATCTCCAAGACGGTAACCATCGTACCATCGCCTCACTTCTGCAAAATCTATCTCATATTTTTCACACAAATCGATTACTTCGTCTTCATTAAAACCGATATATGGTGTCAATGGACCGGCATTAAGCATTGTAAACTGGGTGAAATTATTTAAGGCAGACTGAGTTTTCAATTTCTTTATCGGCAAAATTCCGGTCAGATATGCAAGTGCGATATATTTTGATGCCTCAATTCCTTTAAACATGTTTCTGAGAAAGTCAATATACATTTCCTGTGCTGCCTGATTATGGGCTTCATCACGAATCAGAACATCCCATTCATCAATGATTACAATAAACTGTTTTCCTAATACAGTATTAATGCGTGCCATTGCTCCATATATAGTGCTGTTTTCCACCAGATTGACTTCAGGATAAGTCTCTCTTAATTCGGAAACAACGATATTCGTGATATATGAAATTAAATTCTCACTGGAACCTGCTGATATACAGCACCATTGTACATCAAAATGAATGACATCATATTTATTTAAATGTTCGTAAAAATCCGGACATTTGCTGATTTCCAGTCCTGAAAACATTTTTTCAGTGTCGCATCCTTTACTGTAATATGCAGTCAGCATATCTACAGTAACAGATTTCCCGAATCTGCGCGGACGACTGTTACATATAAACCTGGCATTTGTGCCCAATACTTTATTTGTATATTCCAATAATCCCGTTTTGTCTATATATACTTCTGAATTGACTGCACACTGAAATGCTGCAGCATTCGGATTTACAAACATACCCATTATCTCACCCTCCCTCTTTATTATTGATAGCTTTTCTGTCTTCTTATACAGCATCTTATAACCTCCTTAATAAATATGTTCAGGAGTTCCTGTCTTTTAGAAAACTCCTGCTAGAAATAAATAGTGAAAATTAAAGCATGACTTTTCTGAAAGAACAGATTCATGATCTGTATATGAATTGAGATTTGGCTGTAACTGTTGAAAATACCGGACAGTTACATTGATTTAGATAATTAGAAAATATGCTTTTGTTTATCATAGCATACCGGAACTTATTGGGCAAGAGACAAAAAAGAATCCAACGCATAAACCTATATATTTTATGCATCAGACTCTTTTCATTTTTGATAATTATCCTGTCAGGAAAATAAACTTATCTTCCACAGCAGTTTTTATATTTCTTTCCTATAAAGTAAAAAACTCGCGTATTGCGTAAAATCTTACCCGTAAAAGAATGTTTGCTGTATAGCA
>ENA-OURU01003121-OURU01003121.1-human-gut-metagenome-genome-assembly--contig:-NODE-3121-length-14330-cov-2.943958_pt1 | contig 14330 bp, 8 predicted proteins | sample MGYA00242137_ERZ509064 | MGnify/ENA primary metagenome ERZ509064 (study PRJEB26280, sample SAMEA2338777) | human gut metagenome | biome: human gut; feature: human-associated habitat; material: faeces...
ATACCCTTGACCACCAGGAACAGGGGGTCAAACCACAGGTCGGTGGCGTCCATGCCCAGGCTCATGCCGCGCTCCAGCATGTTGTGGCAGTGCTTCATGCGCTCTTCGTTGTCCTTGGCAATGCCGTCGGCAGAGCAGAGGGCGATACAGATGGCGTCGTTGGCAGCGGCCAGATCAATGTTGGAAATACGGGAACCGGCGTCGGCGGAGTTGACGATGGGCTTGCCGTTGGTGCGGTTGTAGACCTTGATACCGGCCTCGATAGCCCGCTTGTTGGCGGTGTCCAGTGCCAGAGGCACGTTGTTGAAGTTCTCCTGCAGCAGCTTGACAGCCCACATCATGCGCTCGGGACCGTCCTTCTCGGCAGGTCCGATGTTGACGTCCAGATAGGTGGCGCCGGCAGCGATCTGCTCAGCGGCACGCTTCAGGATCGGCTCGGGATCCCGCTCGTCCATAGCCTTGCGGACGGAGGGCGCGATGCAGTGGATGCGCTCGCCGATGGTGACGAAGGTCTGGGACTCGGGGTTGTAGCCCTTGTACTTGACGCCCATGTCCACAACCTTGATCTCGGGAACCTTGGTCGCCAGCAGCTCGTCGAAGGACAGCTCCTTGACTTCCACGGTGGTGGCAGCCTTGGCGGCGTTCTCGGCGGCGGCAGCCTTGGCAGCGGCCTCGTATTCCTTGTCCTTCATGTACTTGGGCAGCTGAACCGCCTCGGTGGGGCCGACAACGACGTTCCAGCCGGGCAGCTTCTCCTGAATTTCACCCTTCATAACGGCAACCTTGCCGGGGATGATCAGGGTGCGGTTCTTGATCTTGTTCTCGATGTCCAGGGTCTCGAAGGTCTTCTTGACGGTGGTGGAGGAGAACTTACCGGCAGCCCAGGCAGTCAGAACGGACATGCCGGATGCGTCGGTGATGATCAGGTTCACGGGCTCGTTGGAACGCTCCAGTTCGCCGGAAACCAGGAAGTAGGTCAGCGCGAAGTCCACGGTCAGGGCGCAGGGGCTGTTCTCGTCGGCGCCGTTCAGCGGATAGATCTTGCTCTCCACCTTCATGGGCTTCTGAGGATCGGTGAAGATGTTCTGACGCAGGCCGTACAGAGGCAGCGCCTGGGCGTAGGTCATGTTCTCCATGACGATGATGGAGCCGTACTTCTCGGTAAACATGGAAGCATAGGCGGTCTGCAGATGGTCATCGCCGCTGGCAATGCGGCCTACGTTGACGATGGAGGGATAGCCGAAGCTGCGGTCGCCATCCTTGATGGCGGTGCGGCGCACCAGAACGGCATTGGCCAGGGTCTCCTTGGCGGTCTTGCCGGTGACGTCCAGCACCAGGTTCTTGTTGCCGGCGGCTTCCAGCTTCTTCACGGTGTCGTACAGGTCGGAAAGGTTGTCGGCGTGAACGCCCAGAACAACACCGGCCTCCTTGGCGACGGCGTTCATAGCCTCGCAGTTTTCGGGGGTAGCGCCGTCGAGAATGACGTTCTTGCCCGCGACTGCCAGAGCAGCCTTGGCGCACTCCACATCCCAGCACTCCAGGATCAGGTCACGGCCGGTAGCAGCGGCCTTCTTGACCAGCTCCGCGTAGACGGCGGGATCGGACTGCTTGTTGGCGACGAAAACGAACTCAACGTACATTCTCTCGCCGATACGCTCGTAGTCGACCTTCTGCAGCTCGCTCAGCTTCTTGTCGGCGTCCTCTGCGGACATGCCCGTGCAGACGGAAACCGCGTACAGGTTCTTGTTGACCAGAGTCTTCTCGTGACGGAAGAGGACAGTCTCGCCGCCCAGCTTGTGGTCGCCCACGGCGATGGTTTTCATGGGAGGCGCGGTCTGCTCGTTGAGCATCGCCTTCGCGTCATCAGAGAAGTAGGGGCACTTGTCAATGGACACAGCGCCCTGCGCCACCTTCATGCAGAATGCCATACAGGTGGGGCTGCCGCACTCCTTACAGTTCTTCTTAGGAGACAGCTTAAAAATGTCAAGACCTTTCAAAGCCATTGTATGTATCCTCCTTCCGATTACACGAGATCCGTGATGAACTTCTTGATGGTGGCAACGGCTGCGGGATGACGCATGATGACGGCGTCAGCACCGCCGGTCAGGTTGGCAGCGGCGGTGGAGACTTCCATCCCGATCGCGCGCTCTTCCCGGCTGCCCCATTCGGGCTCATCTTCCTCGGAAGCGGTGGATTCCTTCACGGCCCAGGTGTCGGGGGACACGGGAGCCATGATGGGCATTTGCAGGTCGGCATCGGACTGCGCCAGAGCGGCCAGACGGACACGATCCAGGGTGGAGGCCACGTACTCGAAACCGTAGCCCACGGCGGCGGTGCCGATGTTCATGACGATGTTCTCAGGGTTGATGGAGAGGCCCTTGAGCATGATGTTCAGCTGCTTGGCGAGGTTGATGTCGTCGGCGGTCTCAGCGCCCACCTTCTGGCCGTAAGCCAGGGCGACGGAAGCACCGACGGTCTTGTAGTCCTCGTTCCGGGCGGACAGAACCAGAATGTTCTTGCCCTGCAGCGCCTCAGCGATCTTGCTGAACAGCTCGCCGTCCTTCTCGATGTTCTTGCAGCCCATGACCACGATGGGCATAGTGGTAGCCTCGGCGACAGCCTTGGCGTCGGCCACACAGTCGGCAACGGAGCGGTTGGCGCCGTTGGGGTCTGCGGACTCAAAGTGCAGGCACAGGAAATCCGCGCCGGGCATGGTCTCCGCCTTCTTGGCGAAATCGACCATGGTGGTGCAGCCGGCATAGAATTCCTTCAGAGCGGGAGCATCCCACTCTGTTGCCAGATCGGAAATCTCAATACCGATCTTGGGCGCGTTTTCGATGGCAGCATCGAAGGTGTAAAACGGCATCACATTCTGACCGCCGATGACGATTGCCTTGTCACCGGTGCCCAGCGTCACGGCATTGATCTTGCCGCTGAAGGGTGCCGTTTTGGCAGTGAAAGCCATAATTTGTAATCCCCCTTGATATTTTTTCCACACGCGGGGCGTTTTTCGTCCGGCGCAATTATGGATGTGTTTTTGCGAAACGTGAAAGAACGCACAGCCCTCCCCTCCTAAAAGAAGTGCCGCGCTCCTTCCCGCTTCGTGGTATACCGGCTTACAGGCCGATAGACTGCATAATTCCCCGCAGCGCGACCTTCATGGGGTCGCTGTCCGGGAGCTTCGCGGACGGATTGCCGTCGCAGTCGCAGCGGTAAACCGCCTCGTCGTGAGGCAGAACGCCAAAGAGCTTGAGGCCGTGCTTTTCGATCTCGGCACGGACGCCGTCATCCAGCTTTCCGTCCGGCGCGCGGTTGATGATCAGACCCATCTGTCCGGGGTTCAAACCCATCTCGTCGATCATTTCGGCGATTCTCGCCACGGCCTGAACGCCCCGGCGGGAGCAGTCGGAAATCAGAAGCATGGTGTCCACATGGGGAAGCGTCCCCCGGGCGATATGCTCCAGCCCCGCCTCGTTGTCCATGACCACGTAGGAATAGTTGGGCAGATATTTTCCAAGCTGAGATTGCAGTACGCCGTTAACGTAGCAGTAGCAGCCCTTGCCCTGGGTACGGCCCATGACCAGCATGTCAAAATCGTCGTCCTCGATCAGGGCGTCGCCGAACTTCATTTCCGCGTAGTCCGCCTTGGTCATCCCCTTGGGAATGGTGCCTTTCAGCTCCGCCTGCGCCATTTCCTCGCGAATCTGGCCGAGGGAGGTCTCTACCTCCACGCCAAGAACCTCGTTCAGGTTGGAATTGGCATCGGCGTCCACCACAAGGACGGGGCCGCGCTTCTTGCCGCACAGGTAGTCGATGATCATGCCGCAGGTAGTGGTTTTGCCCACACCACCCTTTCCGGCAACGGCAATGGTATGAGGTGCCATAGTTTGGTTCTCCTTAAAAGTGATTTTGCGTAACGCAGGTTCGGAGCGCAGCCCCTCCCGCGTTTTCTCCCTTCCGGCGAAAGCGGAAAAGGAGCGGCCGACAGGTCGGAATTTCGTCCATACAGGCCGCGTCACCACGCGCACTCATGGCTCGGGAGCCGTTTTTGACTGCGGATGGTGACTTTGCCTTACGGGCGCACTTCGCCCATATCGGTACTAACTTATCGTATCACATATGCCATCTAAATTCAACCCATAATTTGCGAAATTTTTTCAGAAAAATTGCCCAACTTTCATTTATCCGACGTCCGCAAGTGGACATTTTTGTCACACCGGCGTGAACACGTACTTCTGGATCAGCCCGTCCACCACCGCATGGATGGTCACGCTGCCGCCCGCGCCTTTTTCCGTGGAAAATTCCACGGTTTTCCCCTTCAGGCGGCCGCGGAGATAGGCCTCCGGGTCGTCGCATTCCACATCTTCAAAGAACACGTCCCGCATCTGGTTGTTGCGGCAAAGGTTCTTGATCTCGTAAACCAGCTCATATTCTGCCATAAGCGCTTCTCCTTACAAATCACGGCTCTGTCCCGCCGGGTCGTTACCTTAAATATAGCACATCCGGCGGATTTCCTCAACCGGGATTCCCTTTTCCGACAAAAAAAGGTTGCTTTTTTTCGGCGGCTCTGCTATAATGCACCTGTACGCAGGATTCGTACATCGGTAGTACAACAGCTTCCCAAGCTGTGAAGGCGGGTTCGACTCCCGTATCCTGCTCCAAAAATAGCAGCACGCCCTGCCTTGATTGGCAGGGCGTGCTGCTTTATTTATTGTACATAGCTTGCAGAATTCCGACACGCTTAGGGCAACGCCGCAATGGGGACACGGATTCCTTTCCTTATTGAAAGGAACCGAGCTTCCGGATTGTGACATATCCTCTCGCGAAGAGGATACTGTCAAATTACAGAGAAATTGAGGCGCCTTGCGTGAAAGGGTGGGGAATATTGCTTGTTCCAGAGTATTGACAAGTTAGGTAAAATGCACTATACTAGTCTTAAAAGATATCATTGCTTTGGTAAAACTGCTCATTCCTGGCTTTCCCTTTCACAGTTTTCAGTAGCTGACACTGCGGGTGAGCCTTTTCTCTTCTCTAAATCCGGGCATTTCCGATACGTCCTCTAGAATCTCCTGCGCAGAAGCGCACGGATGGCAGAAATGCTTCGCCTTATTTCCGGAGGTGGGAAATAATGAACAAAAATAAAGCTGAAAATTCGTTAATTCTGACACACAATATTCGACGATCAACGGTTGAATTTACGTGTTAAACGTGATATCATTTGTATTAAGAGGTTGGAAACGATTCCAATTCCCGTATATCACCGGGAATCAGGTCTTTTAGCTACATTGTGGGAATGACGGGCAGGAAAATGACCGCTGCTTTTTTCTGCTTTCAGCCGTAAGCGCGGATTGGAGGGAAGTCGGATGACGGATAAGGAACTGAGACGGTTAAGCCGGAGCGAGCTGCTGGAAATGCTGATTGCGCAGACGGAAGAAAACCGTCAATTGAAAATCAAGCTGGAGCGTGCGGAGGCGCAGCTCCGGGATCGCAGAATAGCGGTTGAAAAAGCCGGTTCCCTTGCGGAGGCGGCGCTGCAGCTGAACCGTGTATTTGAGGCCGCAGACAAAGCCGCGCAGCAATATCTGGAAAACGTGCGTCTTATGTCGGAAAAGGGAAGCGGAGAGTTATGAAGTCGAAATCGTGGAAATCTCCCGAGCCGCCGACTCTGGAACAGCTGGAGGCGGAGCTTGGCAGAGAAAAATACAAACGGCGGTATAAACGCGTTCTTCGCAGCACCGTCTATACGCTTGTGGTTGTTGCGGCCGTAGCCGTGCTGGTGGCTACCATCTGGATGCCCGTGCTGCAAATCTACGGGTCTTCCATGACGCCCACGCTGAATGAGGGGGACATTGTCCTCTCCGTCAAGGGCTCGGGCTTTGAACCCGGCGACCTGGTGGCGTTCTACCTGGGAAACAAGATTCTGGTGAAGCGCTGCATTGCCGGTCCCGGCCAATGGGTAGATATCGACGAAAACGGAAATGTATCCGTGGACGGAAGGCTGCTGGAGGAACCGTACCTGACGGAAAAAGCGCTTGGAGAATGTGACATTGCGCTGCCTTATCAGGTGCCGGATAACCGTTACTTCTGTGTGGGCGATCACCGTTCCACCTCGGTGGATTCCCGCAGTACCGCGGTCGGCTGCATTTCCGATGAGCAAATCGTCGGAAGGATCGTATTCCGGGTCTGGCCTCTGCCGGACTTCGGTGCGTTGAGATAGGAAGGATGGTGAAGGGATATATGAAGTATGATGTTCTGCGGGATGCGGAAAAATACACGAAGGTGCATAAAAGGAAGCGCCTCCGGCATCGGGTAGTGACCGTCCTTGCCGGTGTGGTGGTATTCTGTACCACCTATGCGCTGATCCTGCCGGCGATCACACTGGAAAAGCAATGTGACATCCAGGAGCACACCCACACGGACGCCTGCTACGAGCAGGTGACGTCGGTTGAGAAAAGGGTTCCCGTGTGCAGCGCGGAGACGCTGGAAATTCACCGGCACACGGCGGACTGCTATGATGCCGACGGAAATCTGACGTGCGGGTATGCCGATTTTGTGGTTCACAGCCATGATTCCCGCTGCTATGACGAAAAGGGAAGCCTCTGGTGTCCGCTTCCCGAGATTGAGGCGCACCGGCATACTGCCGACTGCTATGCCCTGCCGGAAGAACATACCCACGCGGAGGGCTGCTATACGTCGGTGCAGGGCAATCTGGTCTGCGGGGAGCATGTCCATACGGATGACTGCTACACCGAGACCCCCGAGCTTGCCTGCGGCCTGGAAGAATCCGAGGAACACCGGCATGACGAGAACTGCTATAAGACGTCCCGGGAACTGTCCTGCGGAATCGACAGTGACCATCAGCATACCGATGCCTGCTATAAATGGGAGCAGGTTCTGAACTGCGACCTGCCCACGGATTCGGCGGAAGACGCTCAGCCGGTGCTGGTCTGCACGAAACCGGAGATTGTGCTCCACCGTCACACGCCCGACTGCTTTGACGCTGACGGCAAACTGATATGCGGACAGACCCAGATTCTGGAGCATCGGCACTCCGACGCCTGCTTTGAGACGGTGGCGAAGCCGGTGGACACCGGGACGCTGACCTGCACCGATACGGCGCACGTGCATACCGCCCGGTGCTACGGCACCTGGGAGCTGGTCTGCGGACAGGAAGAACACACCCACAGCGAAGCTTGCACTCAGAATGAGCAGGAAGAAACGGTATTCTGCGGCAAGGACGCCCATACCCATGGGGAAGCCTGTCGGAATGAAAACGGGGAGCTGGTCTGCGGGACGGAGGAGCACACCCACAGTCTTGCCTGTTACGCGGACCCCGGCGCGGACGTGGAGACGGCGGAGCTATGGGAGAAGACCTTTGCGGGGGTGACGCTGACCGGAAATTGGCGGCAGGATACCCTTGCCATCGCCGAAACCCAGCTGGGCTATGCCGAGAGTACGAAAAACTACCTTGTCGCGGAGGACGGCGAAACGGTTAAGGGCTACACCCGCTATGGCGCGTGGTGCGGGGAGCCTTACGGCGACTGGAACGTCATGTTCCTGACCTTCTGCCTGCATTACGCCGGGGTGGAGGGCGTCGACAGAGACTGCGGCGGCTGGGTCACGTCCTGGGCGGACGCCTTTGAACCGGCACAGTCCCACACCCCGGCGGTTGGAGATCTGGTGCTCTTTGACCGGGACGGGGACGGCACGGCCGACCGGGCGGGTCTGGTGGCGCAGATCACGGATTCCGGCTTTGCCGCCATGGAAGGCGACGCGGAGGACGCGGTGCGTCTGCTGACCTATGGGGCGGACGACCCCGGGATTCTGGGCTATATCAACCTGCCGGAGGGGCCGAAGGAATTCACCCTGACGGCGCAGACCGAAAACGGCATCACCGTGACCATCACCGGCGAGAGTGCCTCCCTGCCCTATCCGGCAAGGGAAATCACGGTAACGGTGACCGAGGTGACGGACGGGGAGCGTCGAGCGATTCGCGATCAGATTTTGGGAGAAGAACAGGCCGAGCCGGAGCGGAGCTACCTGCTGGACATCACCCTGTGGCACGGAGAGAAAGAGATCGAGCCAACCGGCTCCGTGACCGTGACCTTCAGCGGCATTGACACGGAGGGGCTTTACCCCAAGGTCTACCACATTGATACGAATGCCCAGACCGCCACGGACATGGAAGCGAAAACCGGAGAAAACGGCGACGTGACGGTAGACACGGATCACTTCTCTTTGTATGAAGTACAGGCTCGATCCTTCGAAGGTCTGTCCGGCTATGTCGGGGACGCGTTCATCAACGGCGGCAACTTTAAGCTGACCGGCGATGCCTGGACGGCGGATAACGGCAGTAGCGCGAATTTGAGCATTACGAAGAACACTACCATCGACTTGAACGGGCATACCCTGAAGATCAGCGAGGCCGAGCAGTACTTTGGCGTGTACGACGGTGCGAAGCTTACCATTATGGACTCGCAAGCCCCTGAGGAGACCGTGTCCGATGCCAGCGGAGATGTTTACGGTCATGTGGCGACCCTGAATGAGAATACCCTGACGTATTACATCACAGAATCCACGGCCAATGGCACCGGCACCACGGAAACACTGAAAAAGCATGAAGTCCCCCTCACCGGCGGAAAGATTCTGTGTGGGGAGGCTTCTGCACAGGCGATTCTGGTCAAGGCTACATTGGAACTACAGAGCGGGGTGCTCCAAAACACCGGCGGCCAACATATAGTCACCGTGGATGGCGGAACGCTGAACATGACGGGCGGCTATATTGTGGGCGGCGGACGTGATGGCGATCCTGGCGGCGGTATTTACGTTGACAACGGAACGGTGAATATCCAGGGCGGTGTTGTTGCGGCCAACCGTGGCAGTTCCGGCGGCGGTATCTTCGTCAGCAGCGGTGGTACGCTGAACATCTCCGGCGGTGCGGTGACGGGCAATGAGGTCATCAATGGAAATGCGGACAACGGCGGCGGTATCTTCGTCAAAAGCGGTGGTACGCTGAATCTGTCCGGGGGCTATGTGACCAACAACTGCAAGTATTGCGAATGTAGCGGCTGCCAGAGTGATAAGAACAATGAACACGGCGGTGGCGGTATTGCCCTGGCGAACGGTTCTACCATGGACATGTCCGGCGGCTATGTTACCGGCAACTATTCCAGTCTGGCAGGGGGCGGCATTTATGCGGGCTTCTATGCAGGGGATGGTGGAGTCGAATTTACCATGCGCGGCGGCACCATTGCCAGCAACTGCGCCAAATATGGCGAGGGCGGCGGTCTTCGTATCGCCGGCGGCACCAATGGCGTGATTCGGACAACTGGTACGGTTTATATCACCAATAATAGTACGCTTACCCCCGATGACTGGGGCGGCGGCGGTATCTTTGTTCAGGAAAAAGGCAGCCTGAACATTACCAATGCTCTGATCACGGCCAACACTGCGGGCGGTTATGGAGGCGGCGTGGCGGCCTGTCCCACCGGCGAGACGTTGATCACGCATACCGAAGGCGCGGCGATTTACGGAAATTCCGATAGGGGGGAGAAAATGTCCGTCGGAGGAAACGGCAAGAATGCCGATTCATTAGTCGCCCAAACCGACAAAACCTTTACCTCCAACGGACACAAGGACTATTTCTGCGTGCGCAGCAGTGGCAGCAACCCGATTTCTCTGGTTACTGGTGAGATGCTGGGCGGCGGCGCGGCGAACTGGACTGGTTCCAGTGACGGAACATACATCACAATCAGCAAAACCGGCTATGCCACAGCCAATTACCTCTTTGGCCTTGCCGCAGACCCTAATTCGGAGGCCATTGCCGCGGCGGAGAATGCTGCCAGAGTGATTATCACCGGCAACCGTTCCAATATCCATGGCGGCGGCATCATGACCAACGGCGGCCTGATTCTTGGCAGGAAAGAGGAAATTGTAACGGCCACGCCGGAACTGGACATTATCGGTACCAAGGCTCTGCTCAAGGACGGCGTAAAGCAGAACGAGGGACTGAACTTCCAGTTTAAGTTAACGGACAGTGAGGGGAAGGAAGTCGGAACGGCAACATCCGATGCTGCTACCGGACAATTTACGATTTCGCCCGACGTTCAGTATTCCCAGACCGGAACCCATACCTACACGCTCAGCGAGGTCAACGACAATCGAGCCGGTATCACCTATGATACGAATATACATAAGATTCAGGTGACAATTGCGGAGAAAACCGTTTCCCTTTTGGGTGTGACGTTCAAAAGCTACTATGTGTCCTCCGTTACGTTGGACGGCAGTGAAAGCGGCGGTTCCTCCGGCTCTGGCTCCGGAACGGGCTCCCAGACGGGGACGTTCAGGGTACGCTACCAGAACACAAATAACTGGAACAACGTGAACGTGTACGTTTGGGATGATGCTAAAAACAAGATAGTCGGTGACTGGCCCGGTGAACCCATGAAAAAGGATACGGATGGCACCTACTATTACGACCTGACCGTTACCGGAACGGGTAATTACAATTATGTTTTCAACAATGGTTCTGGTGAGCAAACAGGCGATATTCCAAATGTCCCCTATGCACCGGGAGAAGAAGCGGTGTTCAAATTCAGTGGCGTAGTATCAAACACCGCTGCCAGCGGCTCTTCGGGGGCGGGCGATGCGGTTGGGCAGGGGGCCAATCCGGATGGGTCTTATACCCTGACCATCCCTGATTACGCCTTTACCAACACCATGACGACCCAGCTGAATCTGCAAATCACGAAGACGGACAGCGTGAACGCTTCGACGCTGCTGCCAGGTGCAACCTTCACCCTGACGAAAGCGGGGACAGAGAACCCTATGGAGGCCACCACCAAGCAAGACGGCATTGCGACCTTTACCGGCATCCAGCGGGGAGTGACCTACTATCTCCGTGAGACAGTCGCACCCTCAAACTACATGGTAGCAGGCCCCTGGATTCTGGAAGTGGGGGAGGACGGCAGTGCCACACTCTACCCGGCTACGGAGAAAGCGGATAAAACGTTGGAAAAGGCCAGCGACACCGGAACGCCCCTGACCGTCAGCGGCACCGACCCGAAGGTGCTGTCGGTGACCATCCGCGACATCTCCTGGGGCTATGAGCTTCCCGACGCCGGCGGAGCCGGAACAACCTCTTATACCGCAGGCGGCCTGGCGCTGATCTTCGGCGCGGCGACCCTGTTGTATAGCCATTGCAGGCGTCGAAAGGAGGATGAGGCATCTTCCTGACACGCGGAAAGCCACCATTCCAATTCGAAATTACGATGAAAGAAGGAGCACAAAAAATGAAACACGCAAGAAAACTCGCCAGTCTCCTGCTGGCCCTGGTCATGGTCTTCGCCCTGGCCACCACAGCCTTTGCCCAAGATGTAACGCTTACGAATGGCGAAGGCTCCATTACCATTTCCAACGCCGCAAAGGGCGAAACCTACGCCATCTACAAACTGTTTAGCGCGACCGTGAGCGAGGACGGCAAGAGTATCGCTTACACCGGCGAAATTCCCCCAAGCCTGAGTGATTATTTCGCTGCGGATGAAAATGGCTATATCAGCGCTAAAGATGCGGCCAAAAGTGGGGAGAATATGAGTGATGGGCTGAAAACTGCCCTGAAGACTTGGACGACAACTGTAACAGCCACTTCAACGGCCGTAAGTGACGGCTCAGCCCTGAACTTTACAGGACTGGCTTATGGCTATTATGTTGTGACTACTTCTCAGGGTAAACAGCTTATCAGCGTTGATTCAACAATGCCAAATGCTACCATTGTTGACAAGAATAGTTCTACACCTAGCAACTTGACTAAAACTGCCTCTAGTCATGATGTCTCCATTGGTGACACGGTCACCTATACCGTTAGTTTCAAGACCTCCAATTATGATGGCGCTGGTGAGGCTGCAAAGGAAATCGTTTCCTATACCATCGAGGATACCCTGCCCGAGTTCCTGTCCGATGTGAAAGTCACCAGCATCATTGTAGACAATGGCGCTGATGGCCAGACTCCTGTCACTGCCCAGTTTGCTAATAAGAAGATCGTCATTGACTGGTATAAGAATAACAAGTTCCTGTATAACAATGGTGCTACCGTCACCATCACCTACACCGCTAAAGTAACTGACAAGGCCGTCATTGATGGCAATGGCAACACCAACAAGGTCACTGTAACGTGGACTACTAAGGACGGTGGAGAACCTGATCCCGGCAAGAAGATTGAAAAAGAGGAAACCATCTTCACCTATGCCATTGCGTTGAAGAAGGTCAACAATGAGGGCAACCCCCTGCCCGGCGCTATCTTCGAGTTCCCGTTCTATGTGAAGTCTACTGCTGACGCCAACGGCGCTTACATCTATGCCGGCAAAACTCCTGGCACCGATCTTACGAACCAGATCACCACACCTGCCGACGGCGTGATCGTTGTGAAGGGTGTTGCATCCGGTAGCTATACAATTACGGAGTTCAAAGCTCCTGACGGCTATAACAAGCTGACTACCCCTGTCACTGTCAATGCTGTCAAGACCGGTAAAACCACCACGAATACCACCGTGTATCTGGACGAAAACGGCAAAGTCGTTGGTGAGACTGCTAATGCAACTAAGGTTGAGGTCAATATTGCTACCATCGCCGCAACCGCCGTTGTTGTTCTCAACAAGGCCGGTACCGAGCTGCCCTCCACCGGCGGCATGGGCACCACCGTCTTCTATGTACTGGGCGCTGTCCTGGTGCTGGGCGCGGTCGTCCTGCTGGTCACCAAGAAGCGCATGAACGATGCCAATCGTTAATTCCTGAGGATTCACATCCCCTGATTCCGCTTTCTATACCTAAGTCCTGTGCCGGGGAGCGCCCCTCCCCGGCACACAGCCACAAGGAGAACCCTGTATGCGAAAACATCTGTCAACCATTGTTTTACTTTTCATATTGCTTATAGGGCTGTCCCTGCTGCTGTACCCCACCGTCAGTGACTACTGGAACTCCTTCCACCAGACCCGCGCCATCGCCACCTACGCCGAAAACGTGGCCGCTCTCGACAACGCCAGCTATGACGCCATCTGGGACGCCGCCCGGCAGTATAACCGGAACCTGTGTAGTCGCAGCAACAGCTTCCTCCTCTCCCAGGAGCAGAAGGCCGAATACGAAAGCCTGCTGGACATATCCGGTCAGGGGGTCATGGGCTATATCGAGATTCCCGAAATTGACGTGAGCCTGCCCATCTACCACGGCACGGAGGATCCCGTCCTACAGGTGGCCATCGGCCATCTGGAATGGTCCAGCCTGCCGGTAGGCGGGGAGAGCACCCACTGCGTCCTCTCCGGTCACCGGGGTCTGCCCAGCGCCAAGCTGTTCACCGACCTGGACAAGCTCCGGGAGGGGGATACCTTCCTCCTGCGGGTGCTGGATGAGATTCTGACCTATGAGGTGGATCAAATCCTCATTGTGGAGCCGCAGGATACCGCCGCGCTGGAAATCGCGGAGGGGGAGGACTACTGCACCCTGGTGACCTGCACCCCCTACGGCATCAATACCCACCGGCTGCTGGTTCGCGGACACCGCATCGACAATATCGAGGAAGTCAAAACCGTGCGGGTCACCGCCGACGCCGTCCAGTTAGAGCCCATGTTGGTGGCGCCCGTCGTGGCGATCCCCATGCTGCTGATTCTGTTGATCCTTCTGCTGCTGCCCAGGCGCAGAAAGAAATAGGAGGTTTTTTCATGAGAAAGCATGTTATTTCCGGCCTGCTGGCGCTGCTTTTCCTGCTTGCTCTGCCCCTGTCTGCCGCCGCCCACGCGGTTCCGGATGAGAGCCGGAACGGCCATTGCAGCATCACCGTCTCCATGACCTACAAGGGAAAAGCCGTCCGCGGCGGCACGCTTGCCCTGTACAAGGTGGGCGACGTGGCGGAGGACGACGGCAACTACAGCTTCGTCCCCGTGGAAGAAATTCAGGCGGACATTCCCGAATTCGGCGACATCGAGTCCCCGGATCTGGCGGGGCGGCTGGCGGAGCTGGAAGGGAAGCTGACTCCCGTCACCTCCGATCCCGTTACCGTCGATAAGGACGGCAACGCGACCTTTTCCGACCTGACCTTCGGCCTGTATCTGGTGGTGCAGAAAACCGCCGCTTCCGGCTACGGGAAAACCGCTCCCTTCCTGGTGAGCGTGCCTTACCTCTACGCTGATGAATACCAATACGACGTGACCAGCCAGCCCAAGACCGACCTGGAACGGGAGGTCAAGCCCACTGCGCCTCCTTCTTCCGGCGGCGGGAAGAAGCTTCCCCAGACCGGGCAGCTGTGGTGGCCGGTGCCGGTGCTGGCCTGTGCGGGGCTTGGC
>ENA-OURU01003125-OURU01003125.1-human-gut-metagenome-genome-assembly--contig:-NODE-3125-length-14311-cov-41.822811_pt1 | contig 14311 bp, 10 predicted proteins | sample MGYA00242137_ERZ509064 | MGnify/ENA primary metagenome ERZ509064 (study PRJEB26280, sample SAMEA2338777) | human gut metagenome | biome: human gut; feature: human-associated habitat; material: faeces...
GTATCTCCCATCCGCGGCGGTACCGACGGCGCCAGACTGTCCTTCATGGGACTGCCCTGCCCGAACCTGTGCACCGGCGGAGAAAATTATCACGGCAGATATGAGTATGCCTGTGTACAGTCCATGGAAAAAACGACCGGACTATTGATCGCCATTGCAGCAAAATACGCAGAAAGATAATAGATACAGATATTTAGAAAGGCAATATTTTTTATATGACAAATGTAACACAAATGAACGAAACCGACAGACAGTATTATTTTATGGAGAAAGCCTCCGGTCATGTGGCAAAGCTTGGAGAAGAACTGGGCAGAAGGCCTACCTGCTGTGTGACTACTTTCGGGTGTCAGATGAATGCCAGGGATTCGGAAAAACTGGTGGGAATCCTGGAAAAAGTCGGCTATGAGATCATTGAAGATGAGAATGCGGACTTTGTGATCTATAATACCTGTACGGTGAGAGATAACGCCAACCAGCGTGTCTATGGAAGACTGGGAGTATTAAACGGCTATAAAAGGAAAAATCCTCATATGAAGATCGCACTGTGCGGCTGTATGATGCAGGAACCCACCGTGATCGAGAAGATTAAAAACAGTTACCGCTTCGTGGATCTGATCTTCGGAACTCATAATATTTTCAAATTCGCAGAGCTGTTATGCTCCCTGTTTGAAAATGAGGGAATGGTCATTGATATCTGGAAGGATACGGACAAGATCGTGGAAGATCTGCCGGTGGAGAGAAAGTATTCTTTCAAATCAGGTATCAATATTATGTTCGGCTGCAATAATTTCTGCAGCTATTGTATTGTCCCCTATGTCCGCGGCAGAGAGCGAAGCCGTAATCCGAAGGATATCATCCGGGAGATCGAGGGTCTGGTGGCAGACGGCGTTGTGGAGATCATGCTGCTGGGACAGAATGTAAATTCTTACGGTAAAAATCTGGAAGAGCCCATTACCTTTGCACAGCTTTTGCAGGATGTAGAAAGAATCGAAGGATTGGAGCGGATCCGTTTCATGACTTCCCATCCCAAGGATCTGTCAGATGAGCTGATCGAGGTGATGAAGCATTCCAAGAAGATCTGCCGACATCTCCATCTTCCTTTGCAGTCCGGTTCCACGAAGATATTAACAGCAATGAACCGTCGTTATACCAAGGAGCAGTATCTGGAGCTGGCGGAGAAGATCCGTAAGGAGATTCCGGATATGGCGATCACTACGGATATTATCGTAGGATTCCCCGGAGAGACGAAGGAAGACGTAGACGAGACCATCGATGTGATCCGTCGCGTAAAATACGACAATGCTTTTACCTTTATTTATTCCAAACGAACCGGAACACCGGCGGCAGCCATGGAACAGGTGCCGGAGGAACTGGTAAAGGAGCAGTTTGACCGGGTGCTTAAGACCGTGCAGGAGACAGCCAGAGAACAGGTATCCAGGTATCAGGGACAGATCTGCGATGTGCTGGTAGAAGAGATCAATGAAAATGACAGTTCCTTAGTGACCGGAAGAATGTCAAATAATACGCTGGTACATTTTCCGGGAGATGCATCGTTGGTGGGGAAGCTTGTGAATGTTTCACTGGATGAATGTCATGGATTTTATTATATGGGCCATATGGTTTAGTCATGACTCTGATGAATAAATTGTAAAAGGGAATAGAAATGGAAGAACAAGAGAAGAAAAAGAGAATAGAACTGGAACAGGACATGTCCTGGAAAATGTATCAGATACTGACGATAACGGCGTGCACTGCAAATCTGATCGGAACAATCTGTAATTTCTGTATTCACGGTACGAAACTGCCGACCATACTCTGCGGCATATGCCTGCTGATGATCGTGACCATCGGCATTATCGGATGGACTACGAAAAAGGTGCAAATACCGGCGGTCTTGATCATATTAATACTTGTATGGTTTGAATTTCCTTATTTGTATTATTGCTACGGGGATGCCTCTATCGTATATCTGGTCCTGGGGGTCGTTGGACTGGCGATATTTTTCCCGAGAAATGTGGTGATCGTTTCTTTTGCGGTCACGTTGCTGGAATATCTGGTGATCATGATGAACAGCTTTGAACGGCCTTCCATATGGAGAAATATGGAGGAAGCGGGTAAGATCGGAACTACGCTCGGATCCTTTGTTATTGTGGGAGTATCTGTATTTGCCATGATATTTGAATTGCTCAGAAGTTACGAGGAACAACGAAAGCAATTGCTGAGTCTGAGTGAGGATCTGAACTTTGCAGCGAACCATGATCCTCTGACCAGGCTGTATAATCGGCGCTATCTTGTAAATCAGGTGAATGAATGGATATGCAAGCCGGAGAAGAGCTTCTGGATCGTATTGATGGATGTAGATGATTTCAAGGCAGTCAATGATACCTATGGGCATGGATACGGTGATGATGTACTGCGGGAAGCCGGCAGACTGATGCTGGAAGAAATGATGGGAAAAGGAATCGCAGCCCGGTTCGGCGGCGAGGAGTTTATGCTGGTGTTTGAACAGGATGATCGGGAACAGGTGTTACATTCATTCCGGAATATCCAGGAAGGCTTAAGGAGATATTCCCAGAACACCAGACAGACGGATATTACCATCAGCGGTGGAATGGAACGTTATGAGGCTGATAAACAGCTGGATCTATTGTTTACTTCTGTGGACCGGAAATTATATATTGCCAAAAATAACGGTAAAAACCGTATTGTAGAATAGGTTTAAAATAATAAAAAGTCTTGCAAAGCTTAAAAAATAGAGCTATGATAAGACCCGTGTGATTTTATAAAAATTTTATAATTTCACACGGGTCTTTTTATTGAGGAGATTATATTGAGGAGAATGTTATGGAAAAATTGAAACCGAAGCTTTTCTCAGTGATGAAAAGCTACACGAAAGAACAGTTTGTAAAAGATGTGATCGCAGGTATCATTGTGGCGATCATTGCTCTGCCCTTATCCATTGCACTGGCACTGGCTTCCGGAGTAACACCGGAAAAGGGTATCTATACAGCAATCACCGCAGGCTTTGTGATCTCTTTCTTAGGGGGCAGCCGCGTACAGATCGCAGGTCCTACTGCGGCATTTGCCACCATTGTTGCAGGAATTGTAGCGAAGAACGGCATGGACGGTCTGATCATCGCGACATTGTTAGCGGGTGTGATCCTGATCCTGATGGGATTTTTACGACTTGGCAATCTGATCAAGTTTATCCCCTATACGATCACCACCGGTTTTACTTCCGGTATTGCTGTGACGATCTTTATCGGACAGATCAAGGACTTCCTGGGACTGACCATTGTCAGCGAAGAGCCGCTGATCGAGACCATGGATAAACTGAAAGCAGTATTTCAGTTCATCTCCACCACAAATGTGCAGGCACTGCTTGTAGGTGTGATCAGTCTCCTGATCCTGATCCTGTGGCAGTATCTGCCGGGCTTTTGCAAGAAGATTCCACCTTCTCTGATCGCAGTACTGGTGGGAAGTGCCATGGTTGCACTACTTAACATGAATGTAAATACGATCGGAGATCTGTATGAGATTTCCAATAAGCTTCCGTCAATTTCTCTGCCCGCCTTCAGCCTGAAGACGGTACAGAACGTCCTGCCGGATGCTTTTACCATCGCGATCCTGGCTGCCATTGAGTCATTGCTTTCCTGCGTGGTAGCGGACAGTATGGTGAACAGCAGACATCGTTCCAATATGGAACTGATCGCCCAGGGCGCCGGCAACATTACTTCCGCATTGTTCGGTGGGATCCCCGCCACCGGAGCCATTGCGAGAACTGCTGCCAATGTGAAAAACGGCGGACGTACCCCCATTGCCGGTATGGTGCATTCCGTGACACTTTTGTTGATCCTGGTAGTACTGATGCCTTATGCGGCACTGATCCCCATGCCCACCATTGCAGCCATTCTGTTCATGGTGGCTTACAATATGTGCGACTGGCGTAAATTCATAGGTCTGTGCAAGACCGCACCCAAGAGTGACATTATCGTTCTGGTGACCACATTTGTACTGACTGTCGTATTTGATCTGGTAGTAGCGATAGAGGTAGGTATTTTACTGGCAGCCATTCTGTTCATGAAGCGTATGAGCGATGTGACGGAAGTGGAAGGCTGGAAATATGTGGATGATGAGGATGATGCGGACAGCCTGTCCTTAAGAGTCGTACCTCACAATACCATGGTCTATGAAGTGAGTGGCCCCTTATTCTTCGGCGCAGCGGACAAGATCCTGAAGATCACATTAGATGAGAAAATGAACTGCCTGGTACTGCGTATGCGCAGCGTAAGCGCCATCGACGCCACAGCCATGCACAATCTGGAGCAGTTATATGCGGATTGTAAAAAGAAAAACATCCAGATCATTCTGTCTCATGTAGGGGAACAGCCCATGCATGTCATGGAGAAGAGCGGTTTCTTAGATAAGGTGGGCAGAGAAAATGTCTGTGCCCATATTGATGATGCACTGGAACGCGCAGCAAAGCTGCAGTAAGTGTGAAAAACTATCATTTTTCATAGGGGTTCTTTAATTTACAACCTCAATATTTTGTGCTAAGATAGATGCGGATACGCAAGCTTTTGCGTGTCCGCTTTGTCGTGGATCCTTTTACAGAACAGGAGAAGATCATGGCTGAATTGACACCAATGATGCAAAAATATATGGAGACCAAGGAGCAGTATAAGGACTGCATCCTTTTTTATCGTCTGGGAGATTTCTATGAAATGTTTTTCGACGATGCGCTGGTGGCTTCCAAGGAACTGGAGATCACACTGACGGGAAAAAGCTGTGGCCTGGAGGAACGTGCGCCCATGTGCGGCATTCCTTATCATGCCGTGGAAGGCTATCTGTCCAAGCTGGTAAGCCGCGGTTATAAAGTGGCTATCTGCGAACAGGTGGAGGATCCGAAGCTTGCCAAGGGATTGGTGAAGAGGGAAGTGATCCGTGTGGTGACACCCGGTACCAACTTAAACGTACAATCTCTGGAAGCCGGCAAAAATAATTATCTGCTGAGCATTGCCTATACTCCGGATGGCATCGGTATCTCTGCGGCAGATGTAACTACCGGTGATTATTATGTGACCGAAGTCGAAGATCTGAAAAAATTAAATGATGAACTGATGAAGTACGAACCTTCGGAGATCATCTTCAACGAGGCATTTTTAGTCAGTGGCTTTGATGTGAATGATTTAAAGTCCCGCTTACATATCTCCGTCAATGCGTTGGAATCCCATATGTTCGATGATGACGGTTGCAGACGGATCCTGATGAAACATTTTAAGGTAAATACGCTGATCGGACTTGGTGTCGAAGAATTCCCTACGGGACTTTTAGCGGCGGGAGCACTGTTACAGTATCTGTATGATACCCAGAAGACAGATCTGGAGCATTTTACCCATATTTATCCCTATCTTACCAGCAAATATATGCTGCTTGACAGCTCCACCAGAAGAAATCTCGAACTGACGGAGACTCTCAGAGAGAAGCAGAAGAGAGGCTCTCTTCTGTGGGTGTTAGATAAGACGAAGACCGCCATGGGCGCCAGACTTCTGCGCAATTACATCGAACAGCCGTTGATCGAAAAGGATGAGATGGAGAAGCGTCTGGATGCCATTCAGGAGCTGAATCAGGATTCCATCTCCAGGGATGAGATCCGGGAATACTTAAATCCCATCTACGATCTGGAACGACTGCTCAGTAAGGTGACTTATAAGACGGCAAATCCCAGAGATCTGATCGCATTTCGGAATTCCCTGCAGATGCTGCCGCCTATTAAGACAGTGCTGTCTGCCTTTGAAAAAGAAGAACTGACGGAAATCCGGGAGCAGATTGACGGCCTGGAGGATATTTATCAGCTGATTGATGAAGCGATCATTGACGAACCGCCCCTGTCCATCCGGGAAGGCGGGATGATCAAGGATCAGTTCGATGAGACCATAGACAGACTGCGCAGCGCCAAGCATGACGGAAAACAATGGCTTGCCCAGCTGGAGGAAGAGGACAGAGAGCGTACCGGAATCAAGAATCTGAAGATCAAATATAACAAAGTATTCGGCTATTATTTTGAAGTGACCAATTCCTATAAGAATCTGGTGCCGGAGGACTATATCCGCAAGCAGACCCTGGCAAATGCAGAACGATATACCACACCGCGGTTAAAGGAACTGGAAGACACTATTTTAAATGCGGAGGACAAGTTACAGACACTGGAATACGATGTCTTCTGCAGAATCCGGGATACCATTGCACAGGAACTGGTCCGCATCCAGAACACCGCAAAAGCGATCGCAAAGCTGGATGTGTATGCGTCTTTGTCGTTGGTTTCGGAACGAAATCATTATGTACGTCCGAAGTTAAATGAAAAGGGTGTTATTGACATCAAGGACGGAAGACACCCTGTGGTGGAACAGATGATCACCAATGATATGTTTATTGCCAATGACACTTATCTGGATAATGGAAGCCACTGTATCAGTGTCATTACCGGTCCCAATATGGCGGGTAAGTCCACTTACATGCGTCAGACGGCACTGATCGTACTGATGGCGCAGATTGGGTGCTTCGTGCCGGCCAGAACCGCTAATATCGGTATTGTAGACCGGATCTTTACCCGCGTGGGAGCTTCGGATGATCTGGCCAGCGGTCAGTCCACTTTTATGGTGGAGATGAATGAAGTGGCGAATATCTTACGAAATGCCACATCCAAGAGCCTTCTGATCTTAGACGAGATCGGAAGAGGTACTTCCACTTTTGACGGATTGAGCATTGCCTGGGCAGTGATCGAACATATCAGCAACCGCAAACTTTTAGGAGCCAAGACACTATTCGCTACCCATTACCATGAGCTGACCGAGCTGGAAGGCAAAATGAACAATGTGAACAACTATTGCATTGCTGTGAAAGAATGTGGCGACGATATCGTGTTCTTGCGTAAGATCGTAAAAGGAGGTGCGGACAAGAGCTACGGCATCCAGGTAGCGAAGCTGGCAGGTGTGCCGGACATGGTCATCGACCGTGCCAAGGAGATCGTGGAACAACTGTCGGACAATGATATTACGGAAAAGGTACAGAGCATTGCTATCGATAATAAAAACGATGGTAAGGCAAAAAAACAGCCCAAATACGATGAGGTGGATCTGGCACAGATGTCTCTGTTCGACACTGTGACGGATGAGGATATTCTGAAGGAACTGATGGAGATCGAGGTGACGACGCTGACCCCATTAGATGCACTGAACACTCTGTACCGGTTACAGAATAAGCTGAAGAACCGCTGGAACGGTTAGATATAAGGGAAAGGCATAGGTAGATATATGGGAATACATGTACTGGACTCCCGGACGATCGACAGGATCGCTGCCGGTGAGGTGGTAGAACGACCTGCCAGCGTGGTGAAGGAGCTGGTGGAAAATGCCATAGATGCCGGTTCCACGGCGATTACGGTAGAGGCAAAAGAAGGCGGTATTGAGTTCATCCGTGTGACGGATAACGGCTGCGGCATTGAACGGGAACAGCTGCCCACAGCGTTTCTGCGGCATGCCACCAGCAAAATCGAAGATGCGGATGATCTGAACCATATTGCAAGCCTTGGCTTCCGCGGTGAGGCTCTGTCCAGTATCGCTGCGGTATCCCGTGTGGAGATCATCACCAAGAGAAAAGAGAACCTCACCGGAACCCGCATGGTGTTAGAGGGGGCAAAGGAACAGTCCATCGATGAGATAGGCGCGCCGGACGGTACCACATTCCTCATGAGGAATCTGTTCTTCAACACGCCGGTACGCCGGAAATTTTTAAAACAGCCTGCCACGGAGGGTAGTTATATTACGGATCTGATGGAACATCTGGCACTGTCCAGACCGGATATCTCTTTCAAATTCGTACTGGGGAATCAGACCAGATTCCATACCTCCGGAAATGGTGACCTGCGGGAAGTCATCTACCGGATCTACGGCAGAGAGATCGCCGCGGAGCTGGTACCGATCCAGATGGAAGAAAACGGTATTAAGATTGAGGGGTATCTGGGCAAACCGGTACTAGTGCGTTCCAACCGCAATTTTGAGATCTATTTTATCAACGGTCGTTTTATCCGCAGCGGTGTGATCGCCAAAGCCATTGAAGAAGGTTATAAGCAGTATCTGATGCAGCATAAATTCCCGTTATGCGTGCTGCATATTACGATGGATACGGAGACCGTGGATGTGAACGTACATCCCTCCAAAATGGATGTGCGGTTCTCCGACGGCATGGCATTTGCCAGAATGCTGAGCGAAAAAATAGCAACAACCCTGCGGAACCGGGAAATGATCCCGGATGCTTCCTTAGAGGATGAAAAATCCATTCAGAAAAAGGAGCAGGAAGACAGAAAAGCTTCCTGGAAGGAGCACACGCCGGAGGTGTTCGAGAAAAAAAGAGAAGAAAGCTACCGTGTCATGGAGGCTGCCAAATATGAGGCGGTACCGAAAGACCGGAGGGAATTTATACAGAAGCCGATATGGCAGGAGACACATGCAGGTATACAGACGAGTCTCCGCAAACCGGAACCGGTAAGTGAGCAGACAGAGGTACAATCTATTGCACCTGTGGCAACACCGGAATCGAAAGAGGACGATTTTTTCGTAGAGGCTGCACCGCTGGAGCCAAGGGATGAGACTTCATCAGAGCCTGTTATCTGCCCGGAGACCGCTGAGGTGATGGTGAAGGCTGTTCAGCAGATGAATCTGTTTGAAGAGAAACTGTTATCTGTGCAGAACCGCAGCCGCTACCGTATCATCGGACAGGTCTTCGATACCTACTGGCTGATCCAGTTCGAGGATAAGCTGTTCATCATTGACCAGCATGCCGCCCATGAGAAGGTGAAATACGAGCGCCTGATGAAACAGTTCCACGAAAAGAGCGTGGTTTCCCAGCGCCTGATGCCTCCCATCATTGTCAGCCTGACGGGGCAGGAGGAAAGTATTCTTCATACTTATGAGGATGCTTTTACACAGCTCGGATTCGAGATCGAAGCCTTCGGCGGCAATGAATATGCCCTGCGCAGTGTCCCGGTAGATCTCTATGGATGCAGTGAGAGAGAACTGTTTTTAGCGGTGCTTGATGAACTGTCCCAGGAGACCGGCAACCGCGGCAGCTTCCAGGTCATCGAGGAGAAGATCGCATCCATGTCCTGTAAGGCAGCTGTTAAAGGTAACAACCGATTAAGCCTTCAGGAGGCGGAACAGCTGATCGATGAACTTCTGACACTGGATAACCCCTACAACTGTCCCCACGGCAGACCTACCATCATTACCATGACGGAGACTGACCTGGAGAAGAAATTTAAGAGGATCGTATAATGCGCTTACTGATCAAACAACGAGTATTTTCCTGGACAGATTCTTATGATGTCTATGATGAGAACGAAAATGCAAAATACTTTGTAAAGGCGGAATTTTTCTCCCTGGGACACCAGTTACACATATATGACAGAAATGATCGTGAACTGGGTGTGATCAGGCAGCGGCTGTTTACCCTGCTTCCGGCATTTGAAATCGAAATCGGCGGGCAGGTGAAAGGCGAGATCCGCAAACAGTTTTCTTTTTTCAAACCCAGATACGAGATTGATTATAACGGCTGGCGCGTGGAAGGAGATTTTCTGGGATGGGATTATGATGTATACAACGGATGCAGCAGTATCATTCATATCTCCAAGGAACTGTTCCATTGGGGAGATACCTACACGATTAACTTTGCTGATCCTAAGGACGAACTGGAAGGGCTGATGTTAGTCATTGCTATCGATGCTGCAAACTGCACCCAGAATAATGGATAATGTGTAAGGAAGAAAAATTATGTCGGTAACACAATCTATAAAAAGACCGTTAGTCGTACTGACCGGTCCCACCGCAGTTGGTAAGACGAAACTGTCCATTGCCCTGGCGAAAGCTATAGGTGGGGAGATCCTGTCAGCCGATTCCATGCAGGTATATAAACATATGGATATCGGATCCGCCAAGATCCGCCCTGAGGAAATGCAGGGAGTGCCCCATCATCTGATCGACATTCTGGAGCCGTGGGAAGAATTTAATGTGGTGGTATTTCAGAAACGGTGTCTGGAATGCATGGAACAGATCTATGACAGAGGGCATATCCCAATCCTGGTGGGAGGCACCGGGTTCTATATTCAGGCGGTGCTTCGGGGTATTGATTTTACGGAGAACGAAGAGAACACCGAATACCGGGAAAAAATGGAACAGCTTGCGAAAGAAAAGGGACCGGAAGTACTACATGACATGCTCAGAAAAATTGATCCGGTTTCAGCAGAGAACATTCATACAAACAATATCAAGAGAACCATCCGTGCACTGGAATATTATGAACTGACCGGAGAACCCATCTCTGCGCATAATGAAAGGGAAAAAGAGCGCACGAGCCCATACAATTTCAGCTATTTTGTCCTGACGGATGACAGAGAAAATCTGTATGCGCGGATCGAAACCCGTATCGATGAAATGCTGTCGGAAGGACTGGTGGAGGAAGTCAGAAGCCTGAAAAAAATGGGCTGTCACAGAGGAATGGTATCCATGCAGGGGCTGGGCTATAAAGAGATCCTGGAGTACCTGGACGGAGAATGCAGCCTGGAGGAAGCGGTGTATACTCTGAAGCGGGACACCAGGCATTTTGCCAAGAGACAGCTGACCTGGTTCCGCAGGGAGAACGCAGTTACCTGGCTGGATAAACAGCAATTTGACTATGACGAAGAGAAAATTTTAGAATATATGATAAAGGAATTAGGAGAAAAAGGGATCTATGAAAAACAGCAATAACAGTAATGAAGAAATGTATCTTTCCATGGGGATCAGCAAGACGGTATATGACTATGGATGTGTCATAGAGAAAAGTCTGCGGGAGCGTTTTGACGAGGTGGACCGGAATGCGGAGTATAATCAGTTAAAGGTGGTAAAAGCCATGCAACAGCATCAGGTAAGTGAAGCCTGCCTGCTGGGTACTACCGGCTACGGATATAACGACCTGGGAAGGGATACCTTAGAGGCGGTTTATGCGGCAACGTTCCACACAGAGGATGCTCTGGTGCGTCCCCAGATCACCTGTGGTACCCATGCACTGGCACTGGCTCTGATGAGCAACTTAAGACCCGGAGACGAGCTGCTGTCCCCCGTAGGCAAGCCTTATGATACTTTGGAAGAAGTCATCGGCATCCGCCCGTCTAAAGGGTCTCTGGCAGAATACGGTGTAACCTATCGCCAGGTAGACCTGCTGCCGGACGGAAGCTTTGACTATGATAAGATCCGTGAAAACATTAATGAGAAGACCCATCTGGTAACCATTCAGAGATCCAAGGGATATCAGACCAGACCGACCCTGTCCGTACAGCGGATCGGCGAGCTGATCGCCTTTATCAAAGGCATCAAGCCGGATGTGATCTGTATGGTGGATAACTGTTACGGAGAATTCGTGGAGACGATGGAACCCTCCGATGTGGGTGCGGACATGATCGTGGGATCCCTCATCAAAAATCCCGGCGGCGGACTGGCACCTATTGGCGGTTATATTGCCGGTAAAAAAGAGTGTGTGGAAAATGCTGCATACCGTCTGACATCCCCGGGACTCGGTAAGGAAGTAGGAGCATCTCTTGGCATTCTGAAGGATTTTTATCAGGGATTTTTCCTGGCGCCTACTGTGACGGCGGGTGCATTAAAGGGAGCGATCTTTGCAGCTAATGTCTATGAAAAATTAGGTTTTGCGGTAGTACCGAACGGTACGGAGAGCAGACATGATATTATCCAGGCGATAACGTTTGGACAGCCGGAAGGCGTCATCGGCTTCTGCCAGGGAATTCAGGCAGCGGCTCCGGTAGACAGCCATGTGACACCGGAACCCTGGGATATGCCGGGATATGATGCACAGGTCATCATGGCGGCAGGGGCATTCGTATCCGGATCCTCCATTGAACTGTCCGCAGATGGTCCTATTAAGCCACCCTATGCCGTATATTTTCAGGGTGGACTGACCTGGCAGCATGCCAAGTTCGGCATTTTGAAATCCCTGCAGGCGTTGCTGCAGAAGGGAATCGTGACAGAAGAACAGCTAAGGCAGGCAATGTAGAACATGCCAGAAAATACGAATCCTGTAGAAAAAGCGCAAAATAAAATCCACTAAATTTGTGTACAGAAGAAGCTTTTTGTGATAGTATTAAAAGACGTATGGAAGATGGAGGCTCGCGGGGAGCACCTATCGGATCCGGAAAGTGTACACGAAAGAAAGAAGAGGAAGTAGTTTGAAGAGAATTAATTGGGTTTTGGTTGTACTGGTGCTGATCGGATTTGTGATCGGCAGATTTATAGGAACTTACTTTGACGGTACCTTTCTGAATTACGGACAAAATTTCGGACTCAGCAGTCCGGTAGAACTGAATCTTGGTTTTATCATTCTTACGTTCGGGCTGGAGTTCAATATTACCATAGCGAGTGTGATCGGTGTGATCATTTCGTTTGTGGTATATCGTTTTATCCGTTAGATATCATACGTCGGAGAAGGCAGAAGGAGACTTATGCCTGTTAAATTGACACAACAAAGTAACACTAACGCACAGCTGCCCTATGAACGATTCCAACAATTCGGACCGGAGAACCTTACGGAGGCGGAACTTCTGGCAGTCATCCTGCGGACAGGAACCAAAGATACTTCCGCAGTGGAGCTGGCAGAAAAGGTCCTGGCACTGGCAAAATATCCCAGGGAAGGACTTTTGGGTCTGCACGATGTAAGCGTGGAGGAATTGACACAGATCCGTGGGATCGGCATAGTGAAAGCAGTGAAATTAAAATGCATCGCTGAATTATCCAATCGTATGAGCCGGGCGAGAGCAAGCACCGGGATCTGTTTTACCCGTGCGGATATGGTGGCGGAATATTTCATGGAGAAGCTGCGACATAAGGATACAGAATGTGTGTATCTGCTCTGCCTGGATGCCAAGGGACAGTTGATCCGGGAGAAAAAGCTGTCGGACGGCTGTGTGAACATGGCTCTGATCTCTCCCAGAGAGATATTTTTAGAAGCATTGAAAGACAAAGCGGTGAATATCATCCTTGTGCATAACCATCCCAGCGGTGATCCGACGCCCAGCAGAGCGGACAGAGAACTTACCGACAACGTGGCCGGAGCGGGAGAACAGATGGATATTCCACTGTTAGACCACATTATTATCGGGGATAACAGGTATACTAGCTTTAAAGAACAAAAATTATTAAGATGATATAAGAAAGGAAAACGACAGTGGCAAACAACGCATTCGGTATCGACCTCGGTACCAACAATATAAAGATCTATAATCGCAATGATGACAACATTATGATCGAGAAGAATATGATTGCCATCGAGAACAAAAATACTTTATTTGCTTACGGAAACTCTGCATTTGAAATGTATGAAAAAGCGCCCAGTAATATTCATATTTCTTATCCGCTTTCCAACGGTGTGATCGCGGATATTAAAAATATGGAGACTTTGGTGAAGTATTTTATCGGAGATCTGCAAAAAGGCAATACCAAGCCTTCCGATTTCTTTATTGCGGTGCCGACGGATGTCACTGAGGTGGAAAAAAGGGCGTTCTACGATCTGGTCAAGGGAGCAAACGTAAAAGCTAAAAAGATCATGGTAGTGGAAAAGGCGGTAGCCGACGGCCTGGGACTGGATATCGATGTGAAAAATTCCCAGGGTGTGCTGGTGGTAAATGTCGGTTACGAGACCACGGAGATCTCCATTCTGTCTTTGGGTGGTATCGTATTAAGCCGTCTGATCAAGGTGGGTGGTATGAAATTTGACGATGCCATCCGTGCCGCGGTCAGAAGAGAATTCTCACTGATCATCGGTGGCAAGACAGCGGAAAATGTAAAGATTGCCCTGAAAGAACTGGAAGAAGAGGGCAAGGGTGCCATCGTATACGGCAGAGATATTGTGACCGGTCTTCCGGTAGAACGTGAGATCCCCACAAAAATGGTGGATGAGTCCCTGGAAGAGCATTTCAATACGATTATCGATAATGTAAAGGTGATTTTGGAGAGAACTCCGCCCGAACTGGCAGCGGATATTTATCGTCACGGCATTTATCTGACCGGCGGCGCATCCCAGGTGAACCATTTAGCTGAGAGACTGGCAACCGGCACCGGACTGCATGTTAATGTAGCAGAGAATCCTCTGACCAGCGTGGCAATGGGACTTGCCAAGATCATCAAGGATGATAACTATAAATCTGTAGCTTACGCAATTGAAGGGATGAGTAAATGAGCCCAGTCGTAAAAAGAAAAGGGGAGAGGTT
>ENA-OURU01003126-OURU01003126.1-human-gut-metagenome-genome-assembly--contig:-NODE-3126-length-14309-cov-9.235513_pt1 | contig 14309 bp, 19 predicted proteins | sample MGYA00242137_ERZ509064 | MGnify/ENA primary metagenome ERZ509064 (study PRJEB26280, sample SAMEA2338777) | human gut metagenome | biome: human gut; feature: human-associated habitat; material: faeces...
CGCGAAATCATGCGAATGCATGATTTCTGTGCATCGCGAAGCGTGTTACTGGTCAGTTCGTGACCAGTAACCACACAATTGCGGAAATGACAGGCAATGCAAAATTAGGATTGTAATTTACACGTAATTATATTAAAATAAAAAAGAAATAATCGTAAGGACGTGAGAAAAATGGCAGAAAATAATCTGGGAAGTACACAATATTTCAGAACAAAACCAGATCAGGAGCTTGAAGTGAAAGAAATCCTAGACCTGGTTTACAACGCAATGGAAGAAAAAGGCTATAATCCTGTGAATCAGATCGTAGGTTATATTATGTCCGGTGATCCGACTTATATCACCAGTCATAAGGGTGCCAGAAGCATGATCATGAAGGTTGAGCGTGACGAACTTGTTGAGGAATTGCTGACCGAGTATATTAAGAACAGATCCTGGGAATACTGATTATGAGATTAATGGGATTAGACTACGGTTCCAAGACGGTGGGCGTTGCCGTCAGTGATCCACTGGGACTTACCGCACAAGGTGTGGAAACTGTCTGGCGCAAGCAGGAGAATAAGCTTCGCCAGACGATGGCACGGATTGAAGAACTGATTTCGGAGTATCAGGTAGAGCGTATTGTACTTGGATATCCGAAGAACATGAATAATACTGTAGGCGAGCGGGCGGTGAAATCTCTTGAGTTTAAAGAAAAGCTGGAGAAGAGGACTGGCCTGCCTGTTGTGATGTGGGATGAACGACTGACTACGGCAGAAGCGGAACGTACTTTGATGGAGACCGGTGTCAGACGTGAGAACAGGAAGCAGTTTCTCGATCAGATGGCTGCGGTTTTGATCTTACAGGGATACTTAGACCGAATGAATATGAATAAGGACGAAAATAATGGAGAAAATTAAATTTCAATCTGAGGATGGGATTATAGAATTTTTTGTGGAAGAACAGACTACAGTTGCAGGAATCACTTATCTTCTGGTTTCCGATTCACAGGACGATGAGGCAAACGCCTATATTATGAAAGCTGTTTCAGAAGAGGGAAGCGAAGAAGCCAGCTATGAGATGGTAGAAGATGATGAAGAACTGGTGGCAATTTCCAAAGTATTTGAACAGATGTTGGATGACGTAGATCTTGAAATGTAATAATTTGCTGGGCAGATCGTGAACAGTGATGCGAAATCATGCTTTGCATGTTTTTGTGCATCGTAAAGCATGTAACCGTGAAAATACTGAACAGTTACCAGCCGAAACAAAATAAAGTCGCTTTATCCTGGTAGCGTGAGTTTGGAGGATAAAGTGCGCAAAATGGAGGATAGATTGATTGAAGACGGAAAATGAAATGAACAACAACGGGCAAAGGACTCCGGCAGCCGGAAACGGAACAAGAAAACCAAATTTCAGACATAAAAATTACAGATATAAGGCACAGCCGAAAAAGGACGGAAAAGATGGTCAGAAACAAGGACAGGATAAGCAGGCCAAGGGAAATTATAAACCTCAGTTCCGCGGTCAGGGTAAGCCTGCCTTAAAGAGACCACGCAAAAATAACAATGGCTCCAAGCTGAAGATCATTCCACTTGGTGGTCTGGAGCAGATTGGAATGAATATTACAGCTTTTGAGTATGAAGACAGTATAGTAGTAGTAGACTGCGGACTCGCTTTTCCAGAAGATGATATGCCGGGAATCGATCTTGTAATTCCGGATATTACCTACCTGAAAGAGAATATTTCCAAGGTGAAAGGATTTGTGATCACCCATGGTCATGAGGATCATATTGGTGCGCTTCCATATGTACTGAAGGAAGTAAATGCACCGATCTACTCCACCAAACTGACGCTTGCGCTGATCAGCAACAAGCTGAAGGAGCATAATCTGACTAAAACTACCAAGTTAAAAGAGGTAAAACACGGTCAGGTGATCAATCTTGGTGATTTTGCAATTGAATTTATTAAGACGAACCATAGTATCCAGGATGCATCTGCACTGGCTATTTATTCTCCTGTGGGAATCGTGGTACACACAGGTGACTTCAAGGTGGACTATACCCCTGTATTTGGAGATGCCATTGATCTGCAGAGATTTGCGGAAATCGGACGGAAAGGCGTTCTTGCCCTTATGTGTGATTCTACAAATGCGGAACGTCCGGGCTTTACCATGTCTGAGCGTACAGTTGGTCATGTTTTTGACAATCTTTTTAATGAATATAAGACTGCAAGAATCATTATCGCAACGTTTGCTTCCAATGTAGACCGTGTACAGCAGATCATCAATACCGCATACCGCTTTGGACGTAAAGTGGCAGTAGAAGGCCGCAGTATGGTAAATGTTATTACCACTGCCGCAGAACTTGGCTATCTGCGTGTTCCGGACCAGACTCTGATCGAGATCGACCAGGTAAAGAACTATCCGGATGAGCAGCTTGTTCTGATCACTACAGGAAGCCAGGGCGAGTCCATGGCTGCTCTTTCCCGTATGGCTGCCAATATCCACAAGAAGATTACCATTAAACCTAATGATGCAATTATTTTCAGCTCTCATCCGATTCCAGGTAATGAGAAAGCTGTATCCAAGGTTATCAATGAGCTTTCCATGAAAGGTGCCAAGGTTATTTTCCAGGATGCACATGTATCCGGACATGCCTGCCAGGAGGAAATCAAGCTGATCTACTCCCTTGTGAAGCCGAAATATGCAATTCCGGTACATGGTGAATATCGTCATCTGACTGCTCAGAAGCTTGTTGCAGAGGAACTTGGATATTCCAAGGACAATATTTTTATTCTGAAATCCGGAAATGTTCTGGAGATTGATGAGAATAGTGCGGCTGTTACTGGTTCCGTACACACAGGCGCAATTCTTGTAGACGGTCTTGGAGTCGGAGATGTTGGTAATATTGTACTTCGCGACAGACAGCACCTTTCCGAAGATGGTATTATGATCGTTGTCATGACATTAGAGAGACACAGCAATGTGGTACTGGCAGGACCGGATATTGTTTCCAGAGGCTTTGTGTATGTAAGAGAGTCAGAAGACCTTATGGATCATGCAAGAGAAGTGGTGGAGCTGGCTCTTGACGGATGTCTGGATAAAGGTATCACAGACTGGAGCAAGATTAAGGCAGCAGTGAAGGATGCACTTAGCGACTACGTATGGAAACGTACCAAGAGAAGTCCGATGATCCTTCCAATCATTATGGAGGCATAAGCAGAGGCGCGATGAACGAGATAAAAGACTGTATAGATGCACTTCTTGCAGCTGTACAGAACAGTGAAGAATATCAGGAATTTGAGAAATACAGAGATCTTCTGAAGGAGAACCCGGAGCTTATGGACCGTGTGAATACATTCAGAGGAAACAATTTCAGACTACAGAATGAAGCAAACAGAGATGAGCTGTTCCGGGGAACGGAGCAGCTCAACAGAGAATCCAGGGAGCTGCGCAGAGATCCCCTTGTAAACGCATTTCTTGATGCTGAGCTTGCTCTTTGTAAACTTATGCAGAAGATATGCAGGACACTTACAGAGGGAATCGATCTGGACATTCCTGAGTTATAAGGAGGAAACATGGGTAATACAAGAGATCAGGTGGGAAAAGCAGGGCTTTTTGTAGCTGGTGGAATTTTCCGTACTGCTTTTTACGTCTGTGTTGCAGTGCTGATTTTCTGGATCGGCAAGTCGGCCTATCAGTTTGGCTACAATGTTTTTAACCAGCAGGCAGTCAGCCCGGGAGCAGGCCAGGAAGTGACAGTTGTGATTCCGGAAGGCTCATCCACTTATGAGGTAGCCAAGATCCTGAAAAGCAAGGGACTGATCGATGACAGTCTGGTGTTCTTTGCACAGGAGAAACTTTCTACATATAAGGGACAGATGCAGGCTGGAACTTATCTGTTAAGTACAGCTTACACTCCTACACGTATTATGGGGATTCTTGCTGGTGATGAGGAGCAGACTGGTGTTACGCAGGATACTGCCGCAGCAGCTGATACAGCGGCCCAGACAGATACTCAGACTACAGATGCAGGAACTGATACGGCTGATACCCAGAGTGCAGACGGTACAGCGGATACTCAGGCAGCTGATGGAACTGCAGGGGAAGGAGAGTCCGGACAGTGATCGTGGAGGAGAGAATGCGCACTTACATCAATTCTCTTGATATGGGGAATACTCCTTTTCTGGAAGAACTGGAAAAAAAAGCACTTGCAGGAAAGGTTCCCATTATCCGCAAGGAAATGCAGAGCTTTCTGAAAATGTTTCTTGCAGCAACCCGGCCAATGAAAATACTGGAGGTTGGAACGGCAGTAGGTTTTTCCACTCTGCTGATGTGCGAATACGGACCTGAGAATCTGAAAATAACAACAATTGAGAATTATGAAAAAAGGATCCCAATTGCCAGAGAGAATTTCAGGAAGGCAGGAAGGGAATCCCAGATAGAGTTCCTTACCGGGGATGCAGGAGAAATCCTGAAAGAACTTACTGGAACTTATGATCTTATTTTTATGGATGCTGCCAAGGGGCAGTATATTAACTGGCTGCCGGATGTGCTTCAATTAATGCATAAGGGCAGCGTTCTTGTTTCTGATAATGTTCTTCAGGAAGGGGACATTATCGAATCCCATTATCTTGTAGAGAGGCGCAATCGTACCATTTATAAGCGCATGCGTCAGTATCTCTATGAACTGAAACACAATCCGCTTTTGGAGACCTCCATTCTTCCGTTGGGAGACGGGGCATCCATCAGTGTAAAGAAAGAGGAGTTATATGCGTAAACCAGAATTATTAGTTCCGGCAAGCAGTCTTGAAGTTCTGAAGATTGCCACGGTTTTCGGAGCAGACGCTGTTTATATCGGAGGAGAGGCTTTTGGTCTTCGAGCCAAGGCCCGCAATTTTTCAAAAGAAGAGATGGCTCAGGGAATTGCATTTGCTCATGAGCATGGTGTAAAAGTCTATGTGACAGTGAATATTCTTGCGCATAATTATGATCTGGCTGGTGTAAGAGAGTACCTGAAAGAGCTTAAGGAGTTAAAACCGGACGCCCTGATCATCGCTGACCCTGGTATTTTCACCTATGCCAAGGAAATCTGTCCGGAGATTGAGCGTCATATCAGTACCCAGGCAAATAATACAAACTACGAGACTTATCGCTTCTGGTACAAGCTTGGAGCGAAGCGTGTGGTAACTGCCCGTGAGCTTTCTTTAGAAGAGATTCGCCAGATCCGTGCCAATATTCCAGATGATATGGAGATTGAGACTTTCATTCACGGAGCGATGTGTATTTCCTATTCCGGACGCTGTCTTCTCAGCAATTTCCTGGTAGGAAGAGATGCCAATCAGGGATCCTGTACACATCCGTGCCGTTGGAAATATTCCATTGTGGAAGAATCAAGACCCGGGGAGTATATGCCGGTTTATGAGAATGAGCGTGGTACTTACATTTTCAATTCCAAGGATCTTTGCATGATCGAGCACATGGATGACATTCTCACAAGCGGAATCGACAGTTTGAAGATTGAGGGTCGTATGAAGACAGCTCTTTATGTAGCAACTGTTGCACGTACTTACCGCAAGGCTATTGATGATTACCTGGAAGATCCGGCCAAATATCAGGCAAACATGTCCTGGTATCAGGAGCAGATCGCAGGCTGCACTTACCGTAAATTTACAACTGGCTTCTTTTATGGCAAACCAAGCGAGGAAGCACAGATCTATGACAATAATACCTATGAGAAGGGATATACCTATCTGGGATTTGCAGAAGCTGTAGATGAGAGAGGCTATGTGCAGATTACACAGAGAAATAAGTTTACAGTAGGAGAGATGATCGAGATCATGAAACCGGATGGAACCAATCTTCTGGTTCCTGTAAAAGCTATCTATGATGAGGAGGGCAATTCCGTAGAAAGCGCTCCCCATCCTCAGCAGAAGCTGTTTGTAGATCTTGGCGGTGGTGCAGAAGTTTATGATATTCTCCGCCGTAGTGAAGCATAAGTCTGAGAACAATTCAGAAAATAATCATTACTGTTCACTGGTAACGTTCCGCGAGGTGTTTTTTGTGAACAAAGTTCACAGAAAACCCGAGAATTGCGGCGCGAAATCATGCGAATGCATGATTTCTGTGCATCGCGAAGCGCGTTACTGGTCACGGAGTGAACAGTAACAAATAAGCACAGGGGTAAAACTCGCAGAACGTGTTTTACCCGTTTTCAGGAAAAAGCGTCCGCAGTTTTTGCAGGGCGTTTTTTTCGATTCTGGACACGTAGGAGCGGCTGATATGAAGGTGACGGGCGATTTCCCGCTGCGTCTGTTCCTTTTGCCCAAAGAGCCCGAAGCGGCAGCAGATCACCTCATATTCTTTGGAAGACAGTACAGACTTCATGGAATCCAGTACATGACGGATGTCTTCTCTGGTGGAATACTCTTCCACAACGTCCACTGCCGGTCCTTCCATTACATCCAGAAGACTGATCTCATTGCCTTCTTTGTCTGTACCAATGGGTTCATACAGCGAGATTTCCCGGGAATGCTTCTTGCGGGATCGGAATAACATAAGCAGTTCATTGGCAACCCTGTTGTAATGGCTCCTTTTTGACGTAAGTAGAAGAGTCACTAGGAACAGTACCTGTATAGAAAATCTGAATATCGGAACCATCCCAGACTATAGTGTTAACAAGGGATCGTAAAGCTCTACGTTTTTCCTCAAATGTCATATTGTCAAATAAATAAGCAAAGTCAGTTAAGCGTTTGCAAATTTTTTCAAGTTCTGTTTCAGGAGATAAAGACTGTTCAAGAAGTTTTTCTTGGTAGGCTATTTCCTGTTCCAAATATTGTTTCTCATTGTCTAATTTATTGATTTGATCCACGACATATTTTGCAGCAGCACCTTCCATTTCTGAAAGTTTTATTACTAAATTGGATATTTTCTTTTCTACTTTGTTGTATTGCTTTTTTGATGAATCCAATTTAGCTTGTATGGACTGAGCTGCTGGTGTAGGATTTCCTACACCACTAGATAATTGTTGCTGAAACAATTTTAAATCGTGTATTGCATTTTCTTTTACTTTATCACAAACTAATTTGTCTAATTCATTACCAGGAACATTTTTCATATCACATTCATGTCTTCTGGATTTATCCTTTGTCTCACAGAGGTAGCCAAATTTTCTTGTACCATCTGAATTTATACCACGATAAGCTTTGGGTCTCATATAAGCTCCACAATTTCCACATACCAATATTCCAGAAAGCAGACCACAGGAACTTGTAGAAGTTCGGAAGGACTTACTTGCATTTTGTTGAAGTAAATTTTGAACAGTAACCCAATCTTTGCCAGTTACAAATGGTTCATGTTCTCCAATGGCTACAATCCATTCGTCTATATCCCTAAGATAATTTCGGCTATGGCGAGTGGTATCTTCGATTGTTTTATTGTAAGCCATAATTCCATGTTGTCCGTTATATGATTCAAGAGAGGAGTATAGAGGACAATTGTGTTGCTCAAAATAGTTCCAGGCATCTTTGTCTGCACTCATATACACTGGATTAGTGAGAATGGCACGAATTGCAACTGATGAGAAGTATTTATCATTTCTTGATTTAATACCTGAAAGGCGTAGGTCTGTTTGAATTCTGGTGAGGGATTGATATTTTAAATAGTCATGGAAGATTCTTTGAACAAGTTCTTTTTCCTCAGGAATTGTTTCGAGAGCGCAGAGTGTACGTTCTCGGTTTAAACCATCATCATGCCAATAGGATTTTCGCACACTTTTGTAACCAAGTGGTGTTTGCCCACCAAGCCAACGTCCAGTTTTTGCCAAACCCTCCTTATTGTCACGAACACGTTCTGCGAGAATGTTTCTCTCAAATTCTGCAAATACAGTTACAAGCATGATGAAAGCTTTTCCTGTTGGCGTGGTAGTATCAAAGTTATCTTGGGATGAAGCAAACTCTATGCCTAATTTATCGTTAAGTTCATTGAAAATAGCTGAGAAATCAGAAATACTTCTGCTGAATCGGTCTAGTTTATAGCAGACAATAGCTTTGATATTTTGTGTTTTAGAACGACACAGAGCCATCATTTCTTGGAATGCAGGTCTATCAGTGTTTCCACCTGAAAATCCTTCATCTTGAAAGATTAAAATCTGTTCTTCTGATAGTGTGGTATTGGAAATGGCAGCCATCTGCAAGATTTTATTTTTACAGCAGTCGATTTGATTTTGAATACTTTCTCCTTTTCCTGTAAATTTTGATTTTCTGGCATAAATTATGTAAACAGGAAGTGAAGGGTCACTATTTGTATTCTTTTTATCTGTAGCCATGTATGAAATGCCTCCTTATGGATTGCTAATTAGCATAAAATATGCTTGCTTTTTAGTAATTATAAATCGTATTATCTGAAATTTCAAAAAGTTTTTTATGCTACATAAAAATTTTCACAGCATTGTTTCTAGGATAAGGATCTTCAATGTCTGTAATACCTGCTAGGTAATCCATGCTGGTGTTTAAGGCTAATGCAATACGTTTACATTGTTCAAAAGTGTAATATCTCTTTCCGTTTTCAATTTTTGAATAATCACTTTGGTCAATTCCTGTGAGCTGCTGCATCTTTATTTGTGTATATCCTCTCTTTTTGCGTAAATCTTTTAAACGGCTCATATAAATCTCCTTTTTAAAAGAATTATGTCATATTGACCTATTGACTATAGGGTGAAATTGACCTATTATTATATGTAATCAAACTTAAATTGTTTTGAGATACAAGGAGGAGAAGAATGAGTAACTTTTGCAAGTATTGCGGGAAACCATTAAACCCAGGGGAAGAATGTACTTGTCAGGAAAGTAAACAAGCAAGAAGTACAGCTCAATCGTCAGGCAATTCAAATTCTTATTATCAAAATTGTAATGAAAAATCAATGCAGTATCATGACGAAAGTAACACCAGTCATAAAAAGGAGAAATACTTGTCTCAATATGATGTCAATACATTCTCAATATTAAGTTTTGTAATGGCATTTTGCGGTCTAGGTTTTGTGGGGGTTTTAGGCTGTCTTTCAGGCGGTACTTTGGCAATCGTATTTTATGCAGTCGGTAAGAATGGATTAAAAGGACAGGATAAGATAGGAAAAAATTTGGCTACGGCGGGGTTGGTTATCGGAATCATAGATGTGGTTTATGCTGTAATTACTTCAGCAAGTGGTAATTCGTTCATCATGTAACAAAATATTCTGGTAGAGCAGAAAACTGGTATCGTGATAAGGGATAAAAAGAATTTTCAGGAGGAAGCATATGGGAAGAATATGTAAGCATTGCGGAGCAGTTATAGGAGATAATGATAGGTTTTGCGAAAATTGTGGTGCAAAGTACGAAGAGGTGAATGAGAACTTCGTAAATAATCCCGTGAATGAACCAGTAAAATACGCAAATTACGTACAACAATCAAACCCGGATAATTCCGGTTATAAAATCAATAAATACAGTTTTGGAAAGCTGTTAGGGTTATCCATTGTAACACTTGGTATTTATGCAATTTATTGGGCATATAAACTGAATAAGGATATAAATAAGTTATGTAAAGACAAAATAGATTCTTTTCTTAATTACTTTGCTGTAATAATACTAAGTATAATCACTTTTGGAATTTATGGGGTTGTTTATAACTACAAAATTGGAAAGAAATTATATGAAATTTCACCAGTGTATGGTGTTGAGATTAAAGAAAAACCGCAGTATATGTTTTTGCTAGCTGAATTGGCACCATTTACTTTAGGGATAACAGGAATTATATGGGGTGTTAAGCTTTGTAACAACATGAATATTTTACGAATGCCATAATGATGGATTCCGAAATCCGAATGCAGAAATAAAGCAGAACTATAGCACTACTGGAAATAAAGTACAGTTCGTCATTTCCATTATTTTGGCAATTATGATAATCGTTATAAATGTGTATAATTTCACCGGAGGAAAAGCGTCGATAAATAGTGAAAATATGGCTGTTGATAGCGGAAAGTATTTATTAAATTCTCAAATATTAATTGATAATGATGGATTTCAGGGGTATTTAGATGAAGAGTTGGATAGAATTGATTCTGACTTCCAGAAATCAGAATGTTGTAAAATGAATCCAGGATATAATCTTAGATATGAAAATGTTACATCAGCAGATTTGTTAAGTGACAGAAGAAAATTTGACGTTTACATATCAAATCGTGCGAATGAGAATATTAATGCGTCAGATTCTCCACAATTTTCTTATTTTTTGTTTGATGCTGACGGGGACAGTCTTATTGATACGATAATGATAGCATTTTACTCATATGGAACAATGGGAAATGGCTGGAGTGATTTTTTATGGGATGAAATTACAGAAACAGTAAAGAGGAATCTCACAGTTTTAACAGATTTAAGTGCTGAAAAGAGAAAGCAAGTGTATGCAACTTTATGGGGAGACCAAGAACAAGGCGGAGATCCACAATGGGCTAGGACAAAGGCACCAACAGTTTGTAAAGTGGGTAATTTCCATATTCGTGCAGCATTTGTTTCAAGTGCAGAAAGTAATTTTATATTCACATCAATTCAAGATGAAGATTGGCTTAATAATTTGTTTAGTGATTGTAATATTATTGATTTATCGTCAAATGATACGTTATAGGTAAAAGATTAAAAAGTCCTTATACTCCTGTATAGGGGCTTTTTATTTTACCCGAAGCCCTTTTGCCTAAAGCCTTTAAGAGAGCTAAATGGGAGGAATAACAGGCTTGAGAGGGAAAATAACAGCTTTTGACAGGAAAGCACACTTAACAGGCTTTATGGAGAATTTCTCCTTAAGTTGCTGTAATAATCTAGTTTAATAAGGAAAGAAAAATGGCTTCTGTTTAATTATGCAGAAGCCATTTTTTATGTTGACTAACTTGATTATTAAGGCAACAAAAGGCGAAAAACGTAGTAAATAGTGAGAATTTGAAGAAATTGCCAAAATGAGGAGTTTTTCTGCGCCTCCAAACGAATTAGTAGCATGACCCCCCTAAGCATCTTGGGGTTCAAATACTACAAAGGAGGACTCTTCATATGGAAAAAGGGTTCGAAGAAACAATGATTTACAAAACGACCGTAACTCGTAAACCTCCCAAAGATTCATTGACAACAGTGTATTTGCTTCCTAGCTATGCAGAAGCGTGTATCAATGAAGGAAGAAGTAAGTCTGTTATCCGAAACTACAGAAAAATTGGTGGTGGTAAAGTCATCAATACTGTAACTGGAGAAATTAAAGAAGTTAGTATGCAAAAGAAAGCTAGGTCTTTGAACCGAAGCTTTCAGAGACTTCGCAGACTTATCAATAACAATTTCTTCGGTAAGTCCAATGAAATCCATATTACGCTCACTCTTAAAGATGAATTTAAGGACTTACCGTTGAAAGAACTTAACAACAATTACAAGAAGTTTTGGAAATGCTTTGTGTACCGCTATCCGGACAGTAAATATGTTGTTATCAGAGAAATCAGTCCAAGAGGAAGAATGCACTTTCATGTATTGATTCGGAATGATAAATGTGAAGTATTCAACGTGGAAAAATTGTTTATTGAGGAAAAATGGCCATGGGGATTTATCCATATAAACCATATTTCTAACAATGACAATATTGGAGCATACTTTACTGTTTTTGACGATCTGCTGCCAGAGCTTGTTGAAAAACAGAAAAATGGGGAAGTAAATTTGAAGAGAAGTTATATCAAAAAATTTCCCAAAGGTGAACACCTGTATGATAAAAGCAGAGCGTTGAAATATCCAGAACCTCATGTGATGACATGGGAAGAGGCAGAAAAAACATTTAAGGGAAGTGAACTTAGCTTTTCAAAGACATTGGAAATAGCAACTGTGGATGAAGATGGTGTGATTGTACCTTTGAATTTTATTCACTACAGAGAGTATAGCAGAAGAAGAAAGTAAAATTTACAAGTTCTAAATTGCTGGCAATGTTAATGAAAGGTGAAGGGGCATGATTAGTAAATGTACCTTTCACTGATAGAATGGAATTATGTCCAAGCAATCAAAAATAGAATTTACTAATCAGCCCTTAAATGGGAGAGATTTATGCGAATTGTTGAATGGATGCCGTCCAGTGAATCTGGAATAAAAAAGCTGACTGAATTATATACTGATATTTTAGCAGAACAAGCAAAGAAACAAATTAGTGAACAATACGCCTCACCAAAACAAAGAGATGAGGTTATGAGAAATTTGATTGATTATGTTGGAAGAAAGGAAAATAAACGTTATGAAAATTGAGAAGAGTGAAGAAAATATTGACGTAGTAATTGTAGGAAAAGAGGAATTACAAGAAGGCGTTGCTGCAACAGGCACAGCAGTTGAAGAGTTGGAATATTTGTTAGAAAACTGTGGTTTTATGAATCCAAACAGATGGAATTTATTCCAAACCTTTATGCAGGAAATGCAAGTAATTCAAGGAGAGATTGACAATCTTTTCTAAAACTTTCATTTTGAAAGAAAATCGGCAGTCATTATGGCTACCGATTCTACATAACGCTAAATTTTATCAGGAATTACAGTTTTGCTTAAGAAAATCAGTTTGGAATAATAAATGATAGGTTTCATAAGGCATAATGTGCCATTCATGTTCCCAACCAAGAACGGCGCTTTTATGTACATTCAACAATTTCGCTAATTCATATTGTTTAAGATGGAATGAAGTACGGAGATTTCGTAATTGCATTCCGAAATTTTGATAAAGAAAGAGGTTATAATCATCTAATAAATTTTCAATAGGAATTTGATAAAAATCAGCCAGTCTTTTTATATCAGCAAGGTTATAGGCAGCAGTTCGGGAGGAATCCTCCATGCGGGAGTACGTCTGACGGTCAATATGAAGTGCATTTGCAACATCCATTTGGAGAAGTTCATGGGTGAAACGATAATAACGCAGTTTATCAGCAACTGTTTTTAAACTTGAGAAAGTAGGGTGCGAGTCAAGAAAAGCTTGAGCCGTGGACAAGTTTCTATGCGTGAAGATATGAAAAGTCTGGACTGCCAAAACAGATCTGCAAATTTCAGTTGAGGAGTCTTGATATACAGAGTATAAGTTTGGGGCAAGTTTGTCATAAATAATCCAATCTTTCAAAAAAGCTTGGTGTTTTTCAACTTCAGCCCCTAAGGGAGCCGTAGCACTAGGGTTGCTTTGTTGATACACTTTCCTGCATATGTGGACAGCCGGGCTGTTTTTGTGGAATCAAATGTGGAGATGGCTTTCATTAATCCAATGGTGCCAATGGAAATCAGATCGTCCAGTTCTACATCTGTTCCCTGATATTTTTTTACTACATGGGCAACAAGCCGCAGATTACGTTCTATGAGAATATTTTTTGCTTCCATATCGCCCCTTTGGTACTGCTGAAGATAATACTGCTCCTCGGCCATTGTCAAAGGTTTCAAAAATGTCTTCAAATCGCTACCTCAAAGGGGATTTCTATATAGTCTATGAAAAATACAGGCTTTAAGTGCCTGGCTGCCTTTTTTTACTGCGGAAAAAATCGCGGCAGGATTCTTTTTATATTTTACATTGAAATAAAGGGTGAAAATCATTATAATAATGTCAGAGTAACTGCCTGGAGCGTGTTTGAAAAAGGCTCTGGTTCGAAAGAGGCAGTGACAGCGAGTAACAGGATTACTGTTCAACGGCAATGTTCTGAGAAGCGTGTTGCTGTGAAGGTTGTGGACAGTAACAAGAACACGAAAGACGTAAGGTGAATGATTTTGAAAAAAAAGATCGAACAGCTTTTAAACGGAAAGTTTGAATATGAACAGCCCCAGCTCCTTTTTTCCAAGGAGAAGATTTCCCTGACCATGAAAGCAGGGGAGACGAAGAGAGGGGAAGTGTACGTTGGAACAGAGGATAATCAGAAGATCCGCGGTTATGTTACTTCTTCCAGCCGCCGGGTGGTGCCGGGAATGGACCATATTTCCGGAACTACTGTGCGCCTCCCGCTTGGAATTGATACGGTAGGACTTGCCCCCGGAGAAAATCTGAAGGGATGGCTGTGTTTTACTACAAATATTGGAGAGGCCCGTCTTCCTTTTGAAATTGAGATCGAGAAAGAGGAAATTCGCAGTTTTTCAGGTGTGGTAGGGAATCTGGATGAATTTGTAAAAGTTGCCCGGGATGATTTTAAAGAGGCATTCCGTATTTTTAAAGATGCCAGCTTCACCAGAATTCTGGAAAATGAGGATCAAAAGATCCAGACACTTTATTATGGTCTGTCCAGACAACCGGTGACGTATCAGCATCTGGAAGAATTTCTCATTGCCGCCGG
>ENA-OURU01003163-OURU01003163.1-human-gut-metagenome-genome-assembly--contig:-NODE-3163-length-14128-cov-7.539402_pt1 | contig 14128 bp, 6 predicted proteins | sample MGYA00242137_ERZ509064 | MGnify/ENA primary metagenome ERZ509064 (study PRJEB26280, sample SAMEA2338777) | human gut metagenome | biome: human gut; feature: human-associated habitat; material: faeces...
ATAGCGAACCCGAGAAGTGCTATCCGACAAAAAGAACTATCGGTAGCTTGCTATCATAGTCGAGCTGAACAATGCAACAAGAAGCACATCAATCAAAAGACTTTTTATATAAAACATCGACCCCGACAGAAAACTCTGTCGGGGTCGCTTGTTCGTTTATTTACCCGAGAATCTTATCTCATTTATAAGTGCCGTACCGTTCTTCTCCTTAAGAAGCCAGTAGAAATCCTTCGTCAGCTCAAATTCCTTATCAGGCACCGTAGTTTGCGGATAGGAAACTACCTTGTTTTCCCCTCCCTCAAAGTCAAACGCCTGAATTGCCGAATTTCCTGCCGATACCGTAAACAGTACGGAGCGACCCTTGTCAAGTGCCACCGTCAGCAGTCCGCTTGCCGTTTCCGACCAGCCCTTTGTCTTACACTTTACCATAACCGCCCCACCATATCCGGAGGTAACTATTCCGTCTGTAGCACCCGAAATATCGATCGTTTCACCGAATATTCCGGTTCTTATGTCTAAGCTGCAGTCAACGATCGAAAGGTTGTTGCTGTATATGCCGGTTGACGATTCTATGTTCGTTCCCGCAAGCCCTGTTGTTGTTATACTGCATCTGTCGAAGCGGATCGTTTCTGCGTGTACGCCGTAATATTCAGCTGCTGCGGTAAATATCATATTGCTGAAATCAACACTGCCCATACTCTGTATAGCGTATGTATTTCCCGTTACTGTGAGATTCGGGCTGTCGCCGCCGATAAACTCCATACTCATAGGAGTTACATCGTCATAGTCAAGGTGTGCCTGATCTATCGCAAGCAGGTTTTCTGTAGTCGCCGTGTTACGTTTAGAAAGCGTAACATTTCCGTTTATGTTCACCTTAAGGCTGTTTGAGCTTACAAACATCAGATATGTGTCAGCCGAGCCGCTTCCGTCGCCTACGCCTATGCTGCTGAAATCGTCGGGCTTCACGCCGTTCATATCTCCTGCCGTAAGCGTAAGATTTTCAAACGTAATATCCGAAACGCTTTGCTTAATATACAGCATTATATTCTTTCCGACGCCCGACAGCTTAAGACCGTTTCCGGTCACTGTCAGTATGCCTGTAGCGGTATCATACTCAAAGCCGCTTGCCTTACCGCTGATGAATGCCTTGTTTTCGGTATCTATTATCGTGCTTGCACTGCCGTTTGAAACTGTCAGATAACCGCTCATATCCTTTTCGGCTATGAACGATACATTCTTCGACGGCATCGTGAACTTTCCGCCTTCAACCGTCACATCGTCCGTTGTCCACTCAAGATAACCGTCGGCTTTTTCCTTTACTGTGACCTCAGCACCGATTTTAGCCTTTTCCCTTGAGCTTTCAACACCGTCAAGCGAGTAGATGACATAAACAGGAGTGATAGTACCCGTCAGCGTCATATCGGACTTGATTTCTTTTCCGATGACTGAATAGCCGTTTTCGCCAAGCCATCCGCCGAACAGACAGCCGTCTGTATCAGGAGATGCCTCAAGCATATCAGCCGTGAACACCGTTCCGTAGTCAAATTCGGCTGTTTTATAACTTTCGTAAACCTTGTTGGTATCAAGATTTACAAGACGATAGGTTATCGTCATCTTTTTCAGCTTGTATGTTGCTTTGATCTCGGTCTTTATAATACCGTCGTCATTACCGAACGTCGTCGGTACAGCTTTATCCCAGCCTGCAAACTCATAGCCCTCTGTACCTGTCGGCACAGGAATATCCGACAGTGAGATTGCATCGCCGTATTTACCGGTTATCTCATAACTTGCCGTACCGTCGTCAAACTCACCGCTCATAGCATAGAACACCACGCTGTAGATTTTGTCGGTAGCTTTCCATACTGCCTTCAGCGTCATATCGCCCGTTACTCTGAACGATTCACCCGGCATCACGTCCGCTGTGCCGTTACCGTCAAGGTCAAATCCGACAAGCTCATAATCGTTGTACTTATCATCCTTTAAAGCACCTACCGTTGCACGATACAGATAGCCGTACTTTACCTTTACCGTTTCGTTTTCCGTGCCGTTATCATAGTCAAACGTTACATCAAACTCCTTCGGCGTTCTGTTCCACCTTACAATTATAGTCTTGTAGGTCTTGCCGTCAATCGTTGTGTTTTCTTCGTTTATCGGCTCTTCCTTAAGAGTATATGTGTAATACTCGTCATCATACTGTGCAAGCGCCTCAACTTCGGCATCATACTTTTTACAAAGCTCGTCATATTCGGGTCTGTAGCCGTCAAACTCAGCCTTTACCTTGTGTGAAACCTCAGCTCCGTTCTCGTTGTAAATATAAACGTCATAGTTTATATAACAGCGTCTGTCGTTGGTATTCCACTTCATATAGTAGGTACCGGGCTTCTTCACATTATCGTTACTGCCGATTCTGTTTCCGTCTGCGTCCACAAAATACGACAGCAGATATTCGGTAGTATATGTGTCCTCAGGTGCGAATGCTGAATATCCGTAAAGCGCCGTTGCAAAACGGTAACCGTCCTGTACAACCGTCCTTATCCTGTCAGTTTCTATTTCAGCACCGTTTTCATCGGTATATCTGAATCCGCCGCCATCGTTTGCGATAAGCGTTATGTAGTGATACAGCTTCGCAGGAACTATCTCAAAGTACACATTGCTTTCCGGCATTATGCTTATATCGCCGTTGTACCTTACAGTTTCGCCTGCCGTATAACCGCCTACCGTAACATCGCTCTTTATAAGCACATATGACGGCTCGTAGAACGAATCCTCGCTGTCCGGCTTCGGACTGTCGGGAATGCTGTTTATAAGCCGGTCAAGCTCCTGCGGTAAAGGCTTGCCGTAAATAACGTCAAACTTTCTTTCGGTATAATCCGCAAGTCTTACCGTTACCGTGTACAGCTTTCGCTTCATTACAGGCTTCAGCCTCATATCGCCCATAACGGTTATCTTTTCATCGGGAGCAAGATCCGCCTTGCCGTCACCGTCAATATCCCAGCCGATAAGCTCGTTTTCCTTACTGCTGTTGATGTTGTCGATAAATGTATCCGGCACTCTGAACTCAGTGCCGTATTCAACATATCTTGCGCCCGCATAACCGCTCTCGTTATAAATATCGACTATGCATCTTCTTACAAGATAGTTTGCTTTGAGCATAATGCTGTAGGCCGTCGGGTACAGCTTTTCGTATTCAGCCCTGAACGACTGCAGATCTTCTTCACTGCCGTAGTTCACCGCAAGCGGCTTAGTCGTATCAAGACCGTGTACACTGCCGCTGTAACTGCTGTCATAGTATCTGTATGCCAGAGCGTCCTTCATGTACATCTGGTATCTCATACCATCCGCTCTGTCGATACCGAAGCTTGCAAAATGAGTAACGCTGTTCACAGACTGTTTATATCTGTCGAACATTTTTATATCGTCAAGATAATCTACCGCCCACAGTTCGCTTACCCATCTGTCATTTTCAGTGTCAAAGTATTCCACCGAGTACAGCTTCTGTGCGGTGTATGTGTTAAGCGTGATGGTCATATCATCGCTGAGCCAGTAGTACGGCTGTATCTCTGTATCAAACAGCGACTTATCATAGATATAGCCGTTTTTATCGCAGTAGGTCGAAACCGCAAGCGAATAGCCGCTTACATATCCGCCCTTGCTTACAGTTACCGTATCTACAATTTCCGTCCTGCCGTCAGCCGACACCGCAAACTTCAGCGTTGCGGTCTTATCCTTGTCTTCAAGAGGGAAGTCAACTCCCTTGCGATAATAATATACACCAATGTCACCGATATGCTTTCTGCTGATATAAGTGCCCTTGTCTGCGTCATAGTACAGGTTTTCGGTGTCGGATGTGAACAGCAGATTCTGTCCGCCCGTATAGTAAAGGCGCAGTATACAGCTAAGCAAGCCGCTTGTATAGCTGCTCGGAGCGTCGGGAGATACCGTGAGCGTTATCTTGCCGTCGTCGCTCTTGCTCACCTTGAAATACTTGCTGTAGCAGGCAGCCTTAAACTCACTGCTGCTCATCTGCCGTGTTACAATATCTCCTGTAGTTATATCAAGATATGTGCCTTGCGCAGGGATAAGTCCGTCTATCTCATAGACATTCGTATCCGTTTCCCGCAGTATTATGTCGGTATTGCCCTCAAGCGTCGGCTTATCCGCATAGATATATTTGTCGCCTACGCTGAATAGCGGGAATTTGAACTGCTTTGCAAGCTCCGCCTTTTTCTTAAACAGCTTGCTTTCCGCAAATATCGAGATTTTTATATACACGCCCATTTCGAAGTATATTCCGCCTTGCAGCTCGTGGTAATGTTCCTTCGGAGAAGCGTAGTATTTATTGTGTCTCATATCCTGCGAATGATAGTGCAGATAACCGTACAGGTCGGCATAAGCGCCTATTTCAAGCGCCGCACCGACGCTTCCGAGATCATTAAGACCAAGAAGCGATACCGATACCTTACCCTCGATGCCCGCCTCAACGCCAAGATAGCCGTAAGCGTACATATCAAATATGTAACGGTCGTCGCCCGCCATTATAAATCTGTATACGTTTATAGATGACGGTTCCTTGATATTTCCTCTTATGCCAAGACCCTTTGCCTGAAGCACCGATGCTTCCATACTGATACCCGCCGCAAACGAAACATTAACCACAAAGTTAAGCTCCGTCTTTATAGACAGCGGCAGTATAGGCATGAACGTTGCGCTGAAAAGGTTCACCTCGCATAGCCTTATAGCTCCGCCCTTGTTTTCAAGCATTTCACGCACGTCTTTTATGATATTTCCGCTTTCCTTATCCTCGCCGTTCATTATGGCTTCTATCTCAACGGAAACATCTCTCTTTTCTTCTTTATCCTGCTGCTTATCGTCTTCTTCCTCATCTGCCGAGCAGACCAGTATCTTGAATGTTACATCCGTCTGCGACAAGGGCAGGAACTTCACGTTGAAGTCACGCTTTAAGCTAAGAGTACCGCCTACGCCTATGATAAGGTATTCGCTGATGCTTACCTCAGCCTCCAGCTTTACCTTGTTTTTAAGCGTCATCTCATAGCTGAATGTGATGTTGAGCGCCGTCCAGTCCTGCTCATTCGGGAAACCGTTTATACATTTGAAATTAGTGTTCTTCGCCGTACCGACCTTAGCGCTGATTGTAAGCCCTTCGAGAAGCTCCTTTACATTCAGCTTTATCTGCTTGTCGTTCCAGTTTACCCCATCCATATATGTGTTGGACATAAGTTCAAACGGTGCATTGCCGTCGCCAAGCTCCCTTACCGTCTTGCTGTCATATACAGCGGCGGCAAGCATATATGTAAGCTGCTGTGTTCCTTCGCTTGCATAAAGCTGTTCTACCAGCTTTTCCGTATCTATCGCCTCGGCAAGCACATCGTTTTCAACATACTTTTCCTTGAAGTAAATATCAAGTTCTTTGTATATATCGTCAACATCACTGCCGACCGTGAGAATCTTGTATTCATCGCCGAAAAGCTCATACGACACAACGTTCAGATAGCTCGGTTCTTCAGCGTCGTCAGCGAATATTACCGTACCCTCGTGTATCGAGAGCGCCTCGAATTCACTGCGTGATAAATAGATATGCTCCTTATCGTCATCTTCTCTTATCCGGCTTTTCGGGATAGTAACTATGCCGTCCTTCAGTATTACGTTATTCGTTTCTTCCCTGTAAATGAAAAGCGTAATGGTTCTTATCTTCTCGTCAGGCATAATGTCGGAATTGATGCCGTCAAACCGCACCCCGTTATCTATAAGGCTCAGCACATATGCGCCGCCTTCCGTCCAGTTGATAACAGGCTTTACAGTGTATACTCCGCTGCCTGTATTTTCAACTTTGAGCAGCGGCATTTCTCCGAACTGATTTTCAATACTGATAACGTCCTGCAAATTATCATCCGTTATGCTCTGTGACGAGATAAGCGAGAATGAAAAGTCCTCAGGTGCGTCCGATATGGTTATCTCGTTGTAATCCGGCGTTTCCGGCTTTATCTTATCCTCGTCATATCCCGCATAAAGCGTTATATCACGATTTACAGGCTCGTCCTCATAGAACTGTGTCAAGCACTGCTTGTCAAGATACCAGCCGTTATTGACAGCGTTTTTCTTTATCGCTTCGGGGAGCCTGCCTATAGTTTCTCCGGCGGCAAGCGTAACGCTGTCTATCTTATTTCCGCCCAGCGTATCATATGTAACAGTTACGCTGTCGGCGGTTTTACCTGCCGTTACCCGTGCGGTAAACGTCTTTTTCGCACCGCCTGCGGTAATATCCTTTGTAACCGTCACATCTGCGGTATCAGCCGCAGCTTTGCCGATTTCCTCTGCGGCAACATCAAGCGGCAGTGCCGTCAAAAGTAAGGATACGCACAGCAGCGAGGCGAGCATTTTCTTTGCCTTCTTCCTGTTGAGCGCAACAAGCGCCGCAGCGCATATTACCGCCGATATAAGCGGCACGGTCGGATTTATCCTTCCGTCTGTCGAAGGATTATCCGGAGTCGCTTTTACCGCAGAATACACGCTGTCAAACTTCAGCGTTCCTCCCGCAAGAAGCTCCGTTTCACCGCCGCTTGCACTTCCGCTTTTAAGCTCATAGCCGTCCGGTGCCGTAATATCGTAAGCAATATCGACAAGCCTGCCCGTACTGCCGTTTCTGATCTCAAGCGTTAATGCTATATCCTCATCCGCCGTATATTCCTCCTTGTCGGTTTTCAGCTGTACCGACAGCGCCGCCGCTTCTGCGGCGGATACCGCAAAGGTGACCGCCGACATTATCAGCGTCAGCGCAAAGAATAACGACAGGATGGTTTTGCATCGTTGCTTTGTTTTCTTCTTCATAAATGCCATATAAATACCACCCTTCCTCAGATTGCCGCTATAACCGCCATAATAAGCAGTTAAACCGACAGTTCTTCTTACTATGATTATACAGCAAATTATTTCCTTATTTCGCTAACTTGCAAAATTGTAAGAAAAAAGATTTTTACTGTCTGAAAGCAAAACCGCTGTAACACCCGCACGGCTTTTCCATTTTCAAAAATGTACAAAATCGACCTGATAATTTGTTTATTTTGTGCATTTTGTTTAAATAAGATTGACTTTTGTGGTAAAAACTTGTATAATGAACTTGGTAATCTGTGTAAACCGGAGGAATTTATATGAGCTTTTTTGATAAAGACGGAAACAGCCGACACGACTGGAATATATTTCTCGACAACTTTCCCACTATAGGTGTTTTCAAGCTGCCGCACGATTCGAATAAGGCATATTACGATAAAAACGTCGCCTCTATGCTCCATATAGAAGGCGATAATATGAGCAAGGACAGCTTCTACGCACTGCTTGACAGCCTTAACGAGAATCAGATAGAAGACTACAAGAACATATATATGTATACCGCAGGCGGCGAAACAAGCTATATAAAAATCAAGATTGTATATGACACGGATTATATGCTCGGCTTTGTGCAGGACGTAACACAGATAATGGAGGCCCGTTCACACAAGGATAACGCCAATGAATATGATATGCTCACAGGTATGTATACCCGTGACTACTTCATAAAACGTGTACGCAGTATGCTCTCAGAGATCAGCGGTACTGCACAGTGCTGTATGGCGGCGATACACATCAACGGCATAGAGCGTGTAGACAGCGAGCTGAATTACGATAAAACCGCACTGTGCGTTGCAACTGCGGCAAATGCGATAAAACGCTTTATTTCCGATAACGTTATAATCGGCGTGAAAAGCTATAAGGATTTTTTCATATTTTTCAGACAGATGACAAAGTCCGAAATATCCGACATTATGAAAAAGATGTACGATGCCGTTGCACGCTGCAAGCTGACCGATGAATTCGGCAACACCATCGAAACACGGAGCGAAGCATATACGATAACCGCAGGCTACTGCTGGTATCCCTCGCAGGCGGCTACTATAGATATGATGATTAACTATGCCGATTTCGCCCTTTTCAGAGCAAAGGCGCTCGGCAGTATAAAAAGAGAGTTCTCAGCGGAAGAATATGTAGCCGAATGCAACAGCTATTCTGATTCAAAGCTCCTGACAGGACTTATTTACGATAACAATTTCAGCTACTGCTTCCAGCCGATAGTGTCTACCGTTGACGGCTCCGTTTACGCTTACGAGGCGCTTATGCGGCCGAAAAATTCGTCGCCTCTCGAGGTGCTCAGGATAGCAAGAGAACACGGCAGGCTTTATGATATCGAACGGCTCACATTCGAAAACGTTCTGGAGATAATCTCCGCAAACCGTGCCCGTTTCGGTGAAAAGAAGATATTCTTAAACTCAATACCAGATAGTATGATTACGGAGTACGATTTCAACAGGCTCTGCGAAAAATACGGAAATATCATGTCACAGCTTGTTATCGAGTTTACAGAGCAGGCAGACCTTACAGGCGACAAGATAGCAAGCCTGCGTTACCTTTTCAAGTCAAAGAGCTGTATGATAGCCATTGACGATTACGGAAGCGGATACTCCAATACTGCCGCTGTGCTGAGCCTTCAGCCCGATGTCATAAAAGTTGACCGCTCCCTCATAGCCGACATCAACACAAACGTAAAGAAACAGCACTTCCTCACAGGCATCATTGATTTCGCAAGGCTGAACAATATAAAGGTGCTTGCGGAGGGTGTCGAAACCTATGACGAAATGAGCGTCACCATACGCAGAGGAGTAGATTTCATTCAGGGCTTCTATACCGCAAAGCCGCAGAAGGAGATCGTTCCCGATATACCCGACGCTGTCGCCGAGCAGATGCGTATGCTCAATATGTGCCGCCCCGAAATAAAAAAGGCCCGTGATTACATCGTCCACGACGGTTGCGAGGAGCATCTCGATATAGAAAAACTGCTGTCAGGCAGATACACAGGAGTTATAGTCGAAAACGCCACAGCACACCTTTACGCAAACGGCTGTGATGTTATGTCGTTTGTTATCAAGACCGCAGAAGGCTCAAAGTCACACATAATACTCGAAAACGCCAACATAAAAGGCGCTCTGCGCCAGTGCATACGTCTTGGTGAAAATTCCGACACCACGCTCGAAATAAAAGGAACCGATTTTCTCAGCTATGACGGAATATCCGTTCCCGGCTCATCAAAACTGCTTATAACCGGCAACGGCAATCTCTACATTGACTCCTACCGTAATGACGGCTGCTGTATCGGCAGCGGCTACAACGATACCTTCGGCGAGATTACGATAGATATTAACGGCAATGTTGAACTGCAGGCAAACGGCGACCACGGCATATGTATCGGCGGCGGTGTTTCCCCCTGTGAAACGCCCATAAAGCTGCTCAGTGGCAATATCAAAATGTCCTCCACCGGCAAGGATTGTATCGGTGCAGGCTCCTGTGACGGAAGCTGCGGCATAGAAACCGGCAACGCTACGATAGATATAAGCTGTTCGGGCAATAACGCACTCGCTGTCGGCTCTCTTTGCGGATATACCGATATAAAAGCAGACGGCACAACGTTCCTTATCCGCTCGCTCGGAGAACGTGCGGGCTGTATAGGTTCGCTGGCGGCACTTGACGGCAGCACTCCGTCAAGGATAAATATCAAAAACTCCACCCTTAATCTGTCGCTCAATGCGCTGTGCGGCTCGGCCGTAGGCTGCCGCAAAACAGCATGCGACACCGTCATATCCGACTCCGACATCACCGTACACGTTGAAGGCGATGCTGTCGCAGGCATAGGAAGCGCAGAAGGAAAAGGCTCTCTGCTTATAAAGAACAGCGATATAAAATCAAGCTCATCCTCAGGCGTTTACTCGCTCGATATAGGCTTTATGAACAAAGGCTGTATCATAAACAACTCCACCATAAATTCTCATCTTATCAATGACCCCGATTATCACGAGCCGTCAAGACTTATGCAACAAAATTAACATAATCATTCTGTAAAAAACCGATTATTGAATCCGCACCGTTAAACATATCGCCATCACCGCTTAAAACATTATACTAACCGACAAGGTGTTAATATTTTCGTGAGTGCATCTGTGCAACTGCTCTAACATTGACTCTTCCAAAACCGCACTATCCCACCCACTTTTCGTAGGGGAGTGGGCTTGCCCCTCCCGTTGCACCGACCATCTCCATTCCCACAACCCTCTCAAGAGTACATCCGCCGTCTCGCCCCACACTAAAAGCTATAACCCCTCCCCTAAGCACAACGTGCTTAAGAGAGGGCTTTTTTGCATTTCAATATTAATATCCCCAACATTCACGCACTTATTTTTCGCATTTCCGCCCTTAAATGTCAAAATTGTTATACTTTTAAGAAGATTTTGTGAAATTTAGCACTCTACTATTGACAGTGCTAAAAAGTGTGCTATAATGTAGTTGTACAAAGAAAGAGAGAGGGTCTCTGGAAGGTACAAGGGCAGCAAATGATCGGCACTGCGTTTAAAAGCACAGACCGCTTAGTAATGAATGGAGGAATGACATATGTTACCCGCAATTTTCAATGAAAACTTATTTGACAATTTCTTTAATGATGACTTCTATATGCCGTCAATGTTCGGCAAGAACGATCCGCTTTACGGCAAGCACGCAAAGAACGTGATGAAGACCGATGTCCGTGAAACAGACAACAGCTACGAGCTTGACATCGACCTGCCGGGCTTCAAGAAAGAAGATGTATCGCTGAAGCTCGACAGCGGCTATCTTACCATCAGCGCCTCCAAGGGTCTTGAAAAGGACGAAAAGGAGAAGAAGGACGGCAAGTACATCAGACGTGAGCGTTACGAGGGTCAGTGCAGCAGGAGCTTCTATGTAGGCGACGGCGTACAGGCTAAGGACGTAAACGCTAAGTTTGAGGACGGTATCCTGAAGATATCTGTTCCTAAAGCCGCACCTCAGGTCGAAACGGATAATGTTATCGCTATCGAATAAACGACAGCAGGCACACACATAGCAGTTACACGGTCGGATAATAAACCGACCGTCCGATATAGGGAAGGAGGAATGACATATGTTACCCGCAATTTTCAATGAAAACTTATTTGACAATTTCTTTAATGATGACTTCTATATGCCGTCAATGTTCGGCAAGAACGATCCGCTTTACGGCAAGCACGCAAAGAACGTGATGAAGACCGATGTCCGTGAAACAGACAACAGCTACGAGCTTGACATCGACCTGCCGGGCTTCAAGAAAGAAGATGTATCGCTGAAGCTCGACAGCGGCTATCTTACCATCAGCGCCTCCAAGGGTCTTGAAAAGGACGAAAAGGAGAAGAAGGACGGCAAGTATATCAGACGTGAGCGTTACGAGGGTCAGTGCAGCAGGAGCTTCTATGTAGGCGAGGGCGTACAGGCAAAGGACGTAAACGCAAAGTTTGAAGACGGTATCTTAAAGGTATCCGTTCCGAAAGCCGCACCTCAGGTTGAAGGCAATAACGTGATTGCAATCGAATAATCCGACCTTCACCTTTGCAGACAACCGTGAATAACTGATTTATCGGCAGTGAGAAAAATCTCACTGCCGATATTTTTTTGAAAAATTTTATTAAACCTATTGATTTTGTAGGCTATCAGGTGTATAATATAAATCGGACTAAATCTGTCGTCTTTACCGCATCCCTTTACAGTGCGTTAAACGGCATTTAGCATAAAGCAGGAAGAAAGGAACGATAGTATAAATGCTTAAAACAACAATATACCTTGACAATGCGGCTACCACAAAGATAAGCGATAACGTTCTCAACGCTATGCTGCCCTATCTTACGGAGGAATACGGCAATCCCTCCTCTATCTACACTCTCGGAAGAAATTCCGCAATAGCCGTAAACAAGGCAAGACATCAGGTCGCACAGGCGCTCGGCTGTGAGGACAGCGAGGTTTATTTCACAAGCTGCGGCAGTGAGAGCGACAACTGGGCGATAAAAAGCACCGCAAAAATGATGGCGCTAAAAGGCAAGAAGCACATAATCACTTCTGTATTCGAGCATCATGCGGTTCTGCACACAATGGATTCTCTGAAGAAGGAGGGCTTTGAAATAACCTACCTTCCCGTTTATTCAAACGGTATAGTTAAAGTCGAGGACGTAGCAAACGCAATCCGTCCCGATACAGCCCTTGTCACGATAATGTACGCCAACAACGAGATAGGCACGATACAGCCCATTGCCGAGATCGGCGAGCTGTGTAAGCAAAAGGGTGTCATCTTCCACACAGACGCAGTACAGGCTATCGGCAACGTCCACATCAATGTAAAAGAGCAGAATATAGATATGCTCTCTCTCAGCGGCCATAAGATACACGCACAGAAGGGTTGCGGTGTTCTTTATGTAAACAAGAAATACCGCCTTCCTCCACTTATTGACGGAGGCGCTCAGGAAAGAGGCAGACGTGCCGGCACAGAAAACGTTCCTGCTATAGTAGGACTCGGCGTAGCTATAACAGATGCCGTAAACGGTATAGATTCCAAGAACGAAAAGCTGAAAAAATTCAGCGACAGGATATATAACGAGATAATGAAGATTGACCATGTCCATTTAAACGGCGACAGAGAAAAGCGTATGCCGAGCAACCTGAACTTCTCGTTTGAGGGCGTAGAGGGCGAGAGCTTACTGCTCCAGCTTGACCTTCAGGGCATTGCAGCGTCGAGCGGTTCCGCCTGCACATCAGGCTCACTTGACCCCTCGCACGTTCTTCTGAGCATAGGACTTCCCCACGAGGTAGCACACGGCTCACTGCGTATCTCAATGTCAGAGTACACGACCGAGGAGGAGATAGACAAGCTGCTCGAGGTTCTCCCCGTTATTGTAAACAAGCTCAGAAGTATGTCGCCCCTGTGGGATCACATCGTCAATGGCGAAACATTCAAAATAAAGTAAACATTGATTTATCAGAAAGGAAGTATTACTGATGATTTATTCTGAAAAGGTAATGGATCACTACGCCAACCCCAGAAACGTAGGCGAGATTGAAGATGCAAACGGTGTCGGCGAGGTCGGCAACGCAAAGTGCGGCGATATAATGAAAATGTACCTTAAGATTGAGGACAACACTATAAAGGATGTCAAGTTCAAGACATTCGGTTGCGGTGCGGCAATCGCCACAAGCTCCATCGCTACCGAGATGATAAAAGGCAAGCCCTTATCCGAAGCACTGAAGCTGACCAATAAAGCGGTTGTAGAAGCGCTTGACGGTCTGCCTCCGGCAAAGCTCCACTGCTCCGTACTTGCAGAGCAGGCTATCAAGGCGGCTATTGCCGACTACTACACAAGACAGGGAATCGACCCCACACCCTTTGTAGGCGAAATAAAGGACGACCACTGCGACAGCTGTTGCGGCATATGACCCCATTCTTATATTATAACAAACAGCCTTGCGAAACCCGCAAGGCTGTTTCAGACTGTCAAAAAACCGACTATTATCAAATCCACACCGATAAACATATCGCCAACACCGCTGAAAACATTTTCCGTACCGACAAGGCGTTAATAATTTCGTGACCTTATCAATGCAACTGCTCTAACATTGACTCTTCAAAAAAACGCACTATCCCTCGAAAATCGCCAACACCCTTGCCTTTAAATGAACGCTCTGTTTGTTTCGCACTATCCCTCGCCTCGCACCATGTCCTTGCCTCCCTTGTCAAAGGGAGGTGGCTTGACGGCAAGGCACAAGCCTTAACATTATTGCATTTACTTGCGATATGCCCACTTTTTTTATATTGCATACTTTTCTGCCGTCAAGACGAAGGGATTGTCACGCCACCATCTCTCGCCCCGCACCAACCCTTTCCAAAACCGCACTACCCCACTAACTTTTCTTAATGCCAACATCTATATGCACTTATATGCTTTTACATTCGCACTATCACACGCCCTTTTCGTAGGGCGAGGGGCTCGCCCCTCCCGTTGCACCAAACCTCTCCATTCCCACAACCTTCTCAAAAGCACATCCACCGCCACGCCTCGCACTAAAATTGCTTTCCTTGCCAAAGGTGAGCTTCTTTTACTCGGCTTGACAGAGCCAACTATGGTATGGATTGTAATTGTTTAGCAGTTGTTTTCCTGATTGCTTTGGTTCTTTCCCTCGTTAATATTGACAAGTGCATTGATTCGAATAGCGAACC
>ENA-OURU01003178-OURU01003178.1-human-gut-metagenome-genome-assembly--contig:-NODE-3178-length-14045-cov-7.871551_pt1 | contig 14045 bp, 10 predicted proteins | sample MGYA00242137_ERZ509064 | MGnify/ENA primary metagenome ERZ509064 (study PRJEB26280, sample SAMEA2338777) | human gut metagenome | biome: human gut; feature: human-associated habitat; material: faeces...
GCTTCACCACCGTGTCGATCACAGCCTCCCGCAGCTCCTCAATGGCGATGTCGGGGCTGTGCTGGGTAGACACCACGATGGCGGGGCAGCGCAGGACGTTGCCCTGGGCGTCGTACTCCACGGTGACCTGGCTCTTGCCGTCAGGCCGCAGCCAGCTCAGCTCACCGCTCTTGCGCACCGCCGCCAGACGGCGGCACAGGGCGTGGGCCATAGCGATGGGGGCGGGCATCAGCTCAGGGGTCTCGTCGCAGGCGTAGCCGAACATCATGCCCTGGTCACCGGCGCCGATGTCCTCGTCGCTCTCACCATCCACGCCCATGGCGATGTCCTTGCTCTGCTCGTCGATGGTGGTCATGACGGCGCAGCTCTGGGCATCAAAGCCGTAGGCGGGGTCGTTGTAGCCGATCTTGTCCACTGTGCGGCGGACGATGCCGGGGATATCCACATAGCAGCTGGTGGAGATCTCACCCATGACCATCACAAGGCCGGTGGTGGTCACCGTCTCACAGGCCACCCGGCCATAGGGGTCCTGGGCCAGGATCGCGTCCAGCACCGCATCGGAGATCTGGTCGCAGACTTTGTCGGGATGTCCCTCGGTAACAGATTCAGAAGTAAAAATACGATGTGCCATTTGTTCTCCTTTCTTTTTGCTATGCAGAGGCATAGCAAAATTGCCCTGTGCCGCCTCCGGCGGCACGGCATGAAATTTCAGCGCGTGGGCCGGGGACGGCCCACATGCGCAAAACTTCATGCGCGGGCGGCTTTTATTTTTTTGTGGTGCGCACTATGCGCATGAAAGTTTGCAGGCAAAACGAGAAAAACACGCGCCGTCTTACCGACGGCGCGTGCTGAAAACGGGTGGTTTTCCTCATCTTGCGTTTCCGCCGGAATTGGCACCTTGCACCCCGCTGGGGCAGGTTGCCGTGGCTTCATCGGGCCGTTCCCTCCGCCACTCTTGATAAGGGTTGAAATTGTACGGATCAATGATCCGGAAAATTATTATAGGCAGATTACATCCTGTTGTCAACAGAAATTCTAAAAATTCTTTTGATTTTTTGCAGTTTTTCTCTTCAAAAGAGGTCCTTTTCCCAACGGGAGGCGGTTGCCAAGGGGGCAGGGCTGTGATAGAATGGAGCAGACTTTGGCCGGACAGGCCGGGAGAGGAGGAGAGGTCCATGCTCAAGCGGGTCTATGTGGAGATCACCAACGTCTGCAACCTCTCCTGTACCTTCTGCCCCGGCACCCGGCGCTCTCCCGCCTTCATGGCCCCGGCGGACTTCGCCCTGGTGCTCCGCCGCCTCCAGGGCGTCACGGAGCACATCTATCTCCACGTCATGGGGGAGCCTCTGCTCCATCCGGAGCTTCCCACCCTCCTGGCCCTGGCCGGAGAGGCGGGGTACAAGGTGTATGTCACCACCAACGGCACCCTTCTGGGGGAACGGGGCGCTCTGCTCCTGGCCGCCCCGGCGGTGAAAAAGGTCAGCGTCTCCCTCCACAGCATGGAGGGAAACGGCGTGGAGGCCCTGACGGACTACCTGGAGGCTGTATGGGCCTTCGCCCAAAAGGCACCGGCAGCAGGGATCATCTGCGCCCTCAGGCTGTGGAATCTGGGGGGCGCCGACCGGCGCAACGGGGAGATCCTCTCCTTTCTGGAGGGTAAGCTGGGGGCCCATCCCCTGGAACTGCCTCAGCCCCGCCGGGGCAGCTGGCGGCTGGGGGAGAGCCTGTACCTGGAACAGGCGGAACGATTCGATTGGCCGGACCTTGCCGCGGCGGAGCAGGACACCCGATTCTGCCTGGCCCTCCGGGACCAGGCGGCGGTACTGGCGGACGGCACGGTGGTGCCCTGCTGCCTGGACCACGAGGGGGACATCCCCCTGGGGAATATATTCGCTGCCTCCATGGAGGAGATCCTCGCCTCCCCCCGGGCCAGGGCCCTGTATGAGGGTTTTTCCCAGGGAAAGCCGGCGGAGGCATTATGCCGCCGGTGCGGCTTTGCCACACGGTTTGGATAGGAGGGCGCTGTGGAACAGGAAAAAATCGACCTTCTCCGGGCCACAGGAGCGCCCCTTCTGGCCTGGTACGAGGAAAACCGCCGGGATCTGCCCTGGCGGCGGACGAGGGACCCCTACCGGATCTGGGTGTCGGAGATCATGCTCCAGCAGACCCGGGTGGCGGCTGTGATCCCCTACTATGAGCGGTGGATGGCGGCCCTGCCGGATGTGGCGGCCCTGGCGGCGGTGGAGGAGGGGGCTCTGATGAAGCTCTGGGAGGGCCTTGGCTACTACAGCCGGGCGCGGAACCTCCAAAAAGCCGCAAAAATGATCGTAAACGACCTGGGCGGGGTCTTTCCCTCCTGCCGTGAGACGCTGCTGGCCCTGCCGGGGGTAGGGGAGTACACCGCCGGAGCGGTGGCCTCCATTGCCTTCGGGCAGCGGGTACCGGCGGTGGACGGCAACGTCCTGCGGCTGGCGGCCCGGGTGGCAGACATCCGGGGGAACGTACTGGACCCCAAGGTGAAAAAGGACATCGCCGCCGCCATGGAGGAGGCGGTACCGGCAGCGGACCCCGGAGGTTACAACCAGGCCCTCATGGACCTGGGGGCCACGGTGTGCCTGCCCAACGGCCAGCCCCTGTGTGAAAGCTGTCCCCTTCGGGATCTGTGCCGGGCCAGGGCCCTGGGCATCCAGGAGAGCCTGCCCCTTCGGGAAAAGAAAGCCGCCCGTCGGCAGGAGGAGCTGACTGTGTTCGTCCTGCTGCGGGAGGGAAAAGTGGCCCTCCGGCAGCGGCCGGAGACCGGGCTTCTGGCGCTCCTCTGGGAATTTCCCCACGTCCCCGGGACACTGGACGAGACCGGGGCCGCGGCGGCCCTGGCGCCATGGAACCTTACCGCCGTGGACTGGCGGGAGAAGCGCACCGCCCGCCACCTCTTTACCCATGTGGAGTGGGATATGACCGGCTACCTCGTGTCTGTGAAAGGGGCGGGCGACCCCGGCTTCCTCTGGGCGGACGAAGCCATGCTGGGTGAGCTGGCGGTACCTTCCGCCTTTGGAAAATATCTGACCGCAGCCAGGGAGGCCCTGGCGGAGCATACATAAATCCATTTTACCAACGAGAAAAGGACAGGGAGAGAGAACAATGGCACAGCTCTATTTCAAATACGGCGTCATGGGCTCCAGCAAGACGGCAAACGCCCTGATGGCCCGGTTCAATTATGAGGAGCGGGGGCAGCAGACTCTGCTGGTAAAGCCCCGCATCGACACCCGGGACGGGGATCACATGGTGGTCTCCCGGATCGGTCTCACCTACCCCTGCATCTACTTCGATGAGCTCCAGGCCCTGGGCCCCATGGAGCTGCAACAGAACGCCTGCATCATCGTAGACGAGGCCCAGTTCCTCTCCAAGGAGGAGGTCCACTATCTGGTCCATCTGGTGGACGAGCTGGACATCCCCGTGATGTGCTATGGCCTGCGGGCAGACTTCAAGGGGGATCTGTTCCCCGGCAGCCAGGAGCTGCTGGTGATGGCCGACAAGATCGAGGAGGTCAAGACGGTCTGCTGGTGCGGCAAAAAGGCCACCTTCAACGCCCGCTTCGACCAGCACGGCAAGGTCCTCAAGGAGGGAGAGCAGGTGGTGCTGGGGGCCAACGATCAGTACATCGGGCTCTGCCGCAAGCACTGGATGGCCGGGGATCTGGGCCCGGGCTTCGAGCCCCCCGAGGGTCACAGAGACATATAATTCGCCTTTTCCGCAGGCAGACATCTGCCGGAAAGTGTTTTAAAGACAGAGGAGGGCCCCGCATTGTGCGGGGCCCTCCTCTGTCTATGCCGGGAAACCATTGACAACTCCGCTCCCCTCGGATATAATAAGCATTATTACTATAATAATTCTTACTATTTGGAGGCAGCCATGTATTCTCTCCATCACCTGTGGATGAAGACCTACCTGCAGATGAACCGCAAGGTCATGGAGCAGACTGCTCCTCTGGGGCTCTCGCCGGGACAGCCAAAGATCCTGGAGTGCCTGGCGCTGCACGGGGAATGTGAGCAGAAGACCATTGCGGAATACTGTGAGATCGAGCCTGCCACGGCAGGCAACATCCTGACCCGCATGGAGGCCGCGGGACTGGTGATCCGGCGCAACCGGCCGGGCAACCGGCGTTCCCTGTATGTGTCCCTGACGGATCGGGGCGCCGAACTGGCCCGGACGCTGTGCGGTATCTTCTTATCCGCCGAAGCCCAGATGACCGCCGGCCTTACCGACGAGGAGCAGGCCACCCTGATACGGCTGCTGGAAAAATGCGTACAAAATGGGAAAGGGAATGGAGAATGAAGCAAATTGGGACCACACTGCTAAAACGGGTACTTGTATACTGCGCGGGGCTGTTCGTCATGGCGCTGGGCGTGTCGTTTTCCGGCGCCGCCGACCTGGGGATGTCTCCGGTAAACTCCATCCCCTACGTGCTCAGTGAGATCTTTACCGCCCTGTCCATGGGTACCTGGATCATCATTATCTTTTCCCTGTACATCCTGATCCAGTTCATTATCCTGGGGCGGGATCTCCAGCCGGCCCGGGTCCTGCAGCTGATCTGCACCACCCTGTTCGGTTACTTTACCGATTTCACCAACTTTCTGGCGGGGATGTTTCTGCCGGACCCCGATACGCTGCCCTTCGCGCCCCCTGTCGTCTATGGGGTGCGGCTGATCTATCTGCTCATCAGCATGGTGCTGATTGCCCTGGGTATCCTGCTCTATCTGGAGCCCCGGCTGATCTCCCTGCCGGGAGAGGGCATCATGCAGGTCATCGCTGAGAAGCTCCACCTGCCCCTCCACACCGTGAAAATGTGCTTTGACATCACCGTGTCCCTCATCGCCCTGGTCATCTCTCTGGTCTATTTCCGCCAGTTCCACGGCATCCGGGAGGGAACCGTCATCGCCGCCTTCGGCGTGGGGAAGATCCTCAGCCTCTATGAACCACTCAAGCCCGCCCTGCGCAGTTTCCTGGGTGGAACGGAGACCGCCTGAACTTTGCTGCCAACCATAAGAGCCCCCGGCGTCCCAAGGACGCCGGGGGCTTTCCGCTGTATTTCCTTCCGCCTGTTTCAGGACTTCTTCGGCTCTCCGCCGGTGATGGTGGCCCGGTCCCGGAGGGTGTTGAAGCCCTTGTGGGCGCGGTTGCTGCGCTCAATGATTTCCGTGATGCGGCCCTCTGAGGCCTCCACCTCTGCCTTCAGGTCCGCCGCCGCCACACGCACTGCCCCGTGGCCCAGGATAATGAGCTGTTCCAGGTTGTCGGAGGTGGCCACCCGCACCCGGTTCTCCTTGGCGATCTCGTAGGTGGCCCGCTCGATATAGGTATCGGCCGTCTCCGCCTCCTTGGTGTAGACCACATGGATATTGTGGTACTGCTCTATGCTGCCGGGGCTGCCCGGCACACGGTAGGCATCAAACACAAGGATGAGCACGCACTTCTTAAAGCCCTGATAGTTGCAGAGGATGTCCATCAGCCTGTGGCGGGCCGCTTCCAGGCTCTCTTTGGAGAGTGCGTTCAGCTCGTCCCATGCAAAGATGATGTTGTAGCCGTCCACCAGCAGGTATTCGGGCTGGATCTCCCACTGCTCGGCGTTGAAATCAGGGCGTTCCCGCTTCTGGGTGGGGCGGAACGCCGCCAGCGGGTCCCGCTTGATGGGCCCATAGGTCTGTTCAAAGATCTTCAGCAGCTCAGCATCCTCTTCCAGGGTGGCGCGGTAGGCGGCCATCCGGCGGGGGCGGGCCTGCACCGTTTCCTCGGTCTTTGCAGTCTTGCCCCAGCCGCTGTCTACATGCATGTGGCTGCGCACCTGCTCCCAGGGCACCACAAATCCGGCCCCGTGGGCGCAGAACACCGAATCTGCCGGGTTGTCGAGGTCGTGTTCCGGCTCATAGCCCGCGGCCTCGATGACCTCTGCTGCATTGTGGCAGGGACGGTAGCCGTCCAGCGTCAGGGTCAGGTGTCCCCTGCCCCGGGTGTAGCCCACCACCTCCATGGGGTAGCTGCGCATGGTGGAGGCCGGTGCCGTGCCGGTGAGCAGGGTGGTATCCCCGTCGGCTCCGGTCTCGGGCGGGTCAAAGCTGCCGCCCATGTTCTGGATATCGTTCATGGCGCGGCCCACGTTGTCAGAGGGCAGCTCCAGCCGGAAGGCATACCACGGCTCCAGCAGCTGGGTCTTGTGGATCTGGTCTGCCATCATCAGGCCCTGCCGGACGGCGCGGTAGGTCGCCTGCCGGAAGTCGCCGCCTTCGGTGTGCTTGAGGTGGGCGCGGCCCGCAATGAGGGTGATCTTCACATCGGTCAGGGGTGCCCCGATGAGCACACCCAGATGCTGCTTTTCCTCAAGATGCGTCAGCACCAGCCGCTGCCAGTTCTTGTCCAGCACCTCTTCCCGGCAGTCGGCGGCAAACTGCATTCCGCTGCCACGGGGCAGCGGCTCCAGCTTGAGGTGGACTTCCGCATAGTGGCGCAGGGGCTCGTAGTGGCCCACGCCCTCCATGGCTTCGGTGATGGTCTCCTTATACAGGATGCCGCCGGGGCCGAAGCTGACCTCCAGCCCGTACCGCTCGGCCAGCAGGCTTTTCAGCACCTCCAGCTGGATCTCGCCCATCAGCTGGACATGGATCTCGCCCAGGGTCTCGTTCCAGACCACATGGAGCTGGGGCTCCTCCTCTTCCAGCCGATGGAGCTTTCCCAGCGCGGCGTGCACGTCTGCGCCCTCGGGCAGCAGCACCTGATAGCTCAGCACCGGCTCCAGCACCGGCAGGTCGCTGTCCCGTTCCGCCCCCAGACCCTCGCCGGGGCGGGCTTTGGTCAAGCCGGTAACGGCGCACACCTGGCCGGGGCCGATGCACTCCGCCAGCGTAAACTTTGCGCCGGAGTAGAGCCGCAGCTGGTTGGCCTTTTCGGCCCATGGCTCCCCATCGACCTCTCCGGTGAGCTGGGCTTTCACTTTGAGCACGCCGCCGGTCACCCGCAGCCAGGTCAGGCGGTTTCCCTGCTCATCCTGGCTCACCTTGAACACCTTGGCCCCGAAGGCTTCCAGCGCGGGGGCCGGGCGGGTATAGCGGTCCAGGCCCTCCACCAGTGCATCCACCCCCTGCAGCTTCAGGGCTGAGCCAAACCAGCAGGGAAACACATGCCGCCGGGCAATGGCGGGGATGAGATCGGTATCGGTCAGGCTTCCCCGGTCCAGCATCGTCTCCATCAGCCGCTCATCGCAGAGAGCCAGCGCCTCGTCCCGGTCGGCCTGCTCTGCCCCAAAATCCACAAAGCCATCCCCCAACCGACGGTTCAGCTGGGTCAGAAGCGCTTCCCTGCCCGGGCCGGGCAGGTCCATCTTGTTCACGAACACAAAGGTGGGGATGCTGTACCGCCGCAGCAGCCGCCAGAGCGTCTCGGTATGGCTCTGCACGCCGTCGGTGCCGCTGATGACCAGCACCGCATAATCCAGCACCTGCAGTGTCCGCTCGGTCTCCGTGGAAAAATCCACATGGCCCGGGGTGTCCAGCAGGGTAAAATCGGTATTGCCCGCTGTGAAGAGGGCCTGCTTGGAGAAAATGGTAATGCCGCGCGCCTTTTCCAGCGCGTCGGTGTCCAGAAAGGCATCCTTATGGTCCACCCGGCCCAGCTTGCGGATGGTGCCGGTGCCGTAGAGCAGGGCCTCGGAAAGGGTGGTTTTGCCGCTGTCCACATGGGCCAGAATGCCGATGACCAGCTGCTTGTGCTCTTGTTCCATGCCGCGGCCCCCTTACAGCACGCTGGCGATCAGCGCAGCAGCGACCAGCGGCAGGCCCAGCACCAGATTGGAGAGCAGGCTGCAATAGGTGCGCTCCTCGGGTTCCAGCTCCTCAAAGGAGACGATCTTCTCATCCGCATAGTCGATGATGGAGCGGGTGGAGTGGATCTTTTTCTGCCGCTTGCCCATCCCCTTGAATTCCTCCAGCAGATGGTGGATGGTCACGCCATCCAGCCGCAGGTAGTCCACCCAGGCCCAGATGAGCAGCACCACGCCGCACAGAAAGCCCGGGGCCTCCCAGATGGTAAACGTGCCATCGCTGACATAGCGCTGCCACAGCAGCATCAGCACGGCCACGATGGAGGTGCGGGTCACGGTCTTATATAAAATGGGGTGGAACATGTAGCGTTTGTACATCGAGGTCAGTTTCTTCATGGTGCGCTCCTTATTGATACAGATACACTTTATTGTATCATTTTTTTGTGAAAAAAGATAGCTTTTTTGTGCGCACAGCGTGAACAGTTCCTCTCTTTTGCCTGTTCTTCATGGATATACAGTTCTTTCCATTTTATAGTAATTTTTTCCACATTCTTTTCCTATGAAAGTGTTTGTCACCGTTTTGTTTCCAATTCTATGCCGTGGCGGATTGACTTCTTTCCAGTAAAGTGCTAAAATATACCGTGGTGCGACTTTTGTCTTTCCTGTGCACTTTTTGGAAAGGCAGACAGCCTCACTGCGTTTAGGAAAAGGAAAAACGCGCGGCTCTGTCCGCGCAAGATCTGGGAGGATCATCCAATGAGCTTCAATTTTGATCGCCGCACCTTCCTGAAGGGTGCAGGTGCTGTGGGTGCCGCCAGCCTGCTGGCAGCCTGCGGCGAAAAGTCCAACAACACCGGCAATGGTGCTGCCGCCAGCGGCGCTGCTGCCCCCAACTCCACCGGCGCTACCCCCCTGAAGGAGTTCATCTCCTTTGAGAGCGGCAACCGTGAGCTGGAAAGCTGGAACATGCTGTACACCCAGAAGGCTGAGGATGCCAACGTGGTCACCAACCTGTGGGACGGCCTGCTGAGCTTTGACTGCTACGGCAAGGTGGTGCCCGCTATCGCTTCCAGCTGGGAGCACAATGAGGATGCCACTGTCTGGACCTTCCACCTGCGGGACGACGTGGACTGGGTGGATTGCAACGGTGAGGTGAAGGCTCACCTGACCAGCAAGGACTTCCTGGTTGGTTTTGAATGGGTGATGAACGCCATCAAGAACGAGGCCAACAACACCTCCATGCCCAACGATACCATTGTGGGTGCTTACGAGTACTACGAGCTGACCAAGGAAGCCGGTGACGCTGCTGCTGACATGACCTACGAGGACATGCTGGCTGCCGGTGTGGGCATTGAGGCTCCGGATGATTACACTCTGGTGTTCACCTGCCCCAGCGCCTGCCCCTACTTTGATACCGTTGCCGCCTACAACAGCTTCTACCCCGTGGCCCCTGCTCTGATCGAGGAGCTGGGTGTCGATGGCTTCCGGAGCTGCGACAACACCACCATGTGGTATAACGGCCCCTATGTGGTGGAGGAGTACATCCAGGGCAACACCAAGAGCTACATCCCCAACCCCAACTACTACGATGCTGCCAACGTCAGCCGCTTTGAACGCTTCACCGTCACCATGATCAGCGACGGTTCCATCAGCCTGCAGCTGTATCAGAGCCGCGAGCTGGACGAGGTGGACCTGGGCGAGAGCAACATCACCACCATTCAGTCCGATCCTTCCAACGAGTACAATCAGCAGCTGTGCGAGAAGCGTGCCAAGAAGTTCAGCTACTGCTTCATCTTCAACTACGACAAGAAGAACGTCGATGGCACCCCCGATGAGAACTGGAACAAGGCCATTGCCAACAAGGCGTTCCGTCAGTGCTTCTCCAAGGGCATGGTGCTGAACAAGTTCTTCGCCCGTTACAACCCCATCAATCCCCTGAAGTGCGAGAACGACTTCTTCACCATGAAGGGCCTGTGCTACACCTCTGACGGCACCGACTACACCAACCTGGTGGCCAAGGAGATGGGTCTGGACGGCGAGGCTTACGATGGCAAGACCATGAAGCGCCTGCGCGCCAACAACGGCGACATCACCGAACTGAAGAAGCAGGCCATGGAAGAGCTGAGCGCCATTGGTGTCACCTTCCCTGTTCACTGCTCCTACTATATTCTGGCTGGCTCCACCTCCGCTCTGGACAGCGCAACCGTGCTGAAACAGTGCTTCACCGACAGCTTCGGTGATGACTTCATCGTGCTGGATATCAACACCTTCGTGTCCTCCACCATGAAGGAAGTCGTGGCGCCCAAGCTGCAGAGCTTCGTCCACATGGGCTGGGGCGCTGACTTCGGCGATCCCATCAACTTCCTGACCCAGATCATCGTTCACGACGACAATGCTTACTACAGCTGCAACATGACCAACATCGCAGGCATTGTAAACAATGGCCCCGCCAGCTACCAGAAGGATCTGGTTGCCGCCTACGAGAAGTTCACCGATCTGGTGAACGAGGGCCGTGCCATCGTTGACGACACCGATGCACGCTACGCTGCATTTGCCAAGGCCGAGGCTTACTTCCTGGACGAGAACCTGATCTTCCCCACCGTCTACGATATCACCTGGTGCCTGACCCACGTCAACGAGTACAGCAAGATCAACGCTATGTATGGTCCCTGCAACTACAAGGCTGTGAACTGGGAGACCAGTGAGGAGGCTTACACCACCGAACAGTACGATGCGTTTGCCGCCGCATTCGACGCAGCCACTCAGGCCTGATCGCGTGAACCAATAGCCAATCGCAAAAAGCAGAACCGGACGTTTTTGAAGCGTCCGGTTCTTTTTTTGCTCCCTGACAGCACAAAACCCCGCCGCGCGGGAAAGCTCCCAGCGCGGCGGGGTCATTGTGTTAAAATACAGGAAAGCGGTTCAGCTTACAGCTGGCTTTCATACTCCTTGCGGTAGCCTTCCAGCTCACGCTGGTTGCCATACACGAAGTGGCCGTTTGCGATCTCTTCCCAGACCGGCTTATCCACGCTGTAATCGTGGATCGAGGGGTCATAGACCAGCAGCTTCTTGTGCTTTTCGAGGCTGGGGTCAGGGATGGGAACCGCGCTCAGCAGGGCTTTGGTGTAGGGATGCAGCGGATGGAGGAACAGCTCCTCCGCCTCAGCCAGCTCCACGATACGGCCCTTGCTGATAACAGCGATACGATCCGAGATGAACCGGACCACCGACAGGTCATGTGCAATGAACAGGTAGGTCAGGCCACGGCTCTTCTTCATCTCGTTCAGCAGGTTCAGCACCTGTGCACGGATGGAGACATCCAGTGCAGAGATGGGCTCGTCGGCCACGATGAACTCCGGCTCCATGACCAGTGCACGGGCAATGCCGATGCGCTGGCGCTGACCGCCCGAGAACTCGTGGGGGAAGCGGGAGGCAAACTCCGGCAGCAGGCCGACCTCATGCAGGGCGTTCATCACCTTTTCATGCAGGTCTTCCTGGTCCTTGTAGAGATGATGGTTCAGCAGGCCCTCAGCAATGATATACTCCACCTTGGCGCGCTCGTTCAGCGAAGCCATGGGGTCCTGGAAGATCATCTGGATCTTACGGATGACCTCTCTGTCCAGTTCCTTGGAGATCTTGCCGTTGATCTTCTGGCCCTTGAAGAAGATGTCGCCGCCGGAGGTCGGGTTGATGCGGCAGATGGCACGGCCAATGGTGGTCTTGCCGGAGCCGGACTCGCCGACCAGCGAGAAGGTCTCGCCCTTGTAGATGTCAAAATTGACGTGGTCCACGGCCACGAACTTCTTTTTGCCGGAGCCAAAGGTGATCTGAAGGTCTTTCAGCTCAATCAGCTTTTCGCGTTCAGCCATTTAAGTTGGAACCTCCCATCTTTCCCATTTTTTCACGCAGGTTCTGGATGGAGTGCGGACGCTCGATCTTGGGAGCGCGCGGATCCAGATACCAAGTCTTTGCCGCGTGGGTCTCGGACACCTGAAAGAACGGAGGTTCTGCCACGAAGTCGATGGCCAGCGCGTGCTTGTTGCGGGGCGCAAATGCGTCACCCTTGATCTCATTGAACAGGTTCGGCGGCGTACCGTCGATGGTGGGCAGAGCCTCGCCCTTGGTGCCCAGCTGAGGCAGAGCCTGCAGCAGTGCCCAAGTGTAGGGATGCCATGCATCGTAGAAGATCTCCTCCACGGTGCCATACTCGACGATCTGGCCGGCGTACATGACGGCCACGCGGTCGGCCACGTTGGCCACAACACCCAAGTCATGGGTGATGTAGATGACCGACATGCCCAGCTCTTTCTGCAGGTCGCGGATGAGCTGCAGGATCTGTGCCTGAATGGTCACGTCCAGAGCGGTGGTCGGCTCGTCGCAGATGAGCACCTGCGGACGGCAGGCAGCAGCGATGGCGATGACCACGCGCTGACGCATACCGCCGGAGAACTCATGAGGATACTGTTCGTAGCGGCGCTCCGGGTCGGGGATGCCGACCTTGGCCAGCATCTCGATGGCGGCCTTCTTGGCGGCCTCGCCCTTCAGGCCCTGATGGTGCTCGATGCTCTCCTGAATCTGCTTGCCGATTTTCTTCAGCGGGTTCAGGCTGGTCATCGGGTCCTGCATGACCATGGCGATCTTCTTGCCGCGCACGCCCAGCCAGTCCTTCTCGGTGAACTTGGTCATGTCGCGGCCCTCGTACAGGATGGAGCCGCCGGTGATCTTACCGTTGACATCCAGCATACCCACGAAGGTCTTGGTGAATACGGACTTGCCCGAGCCGGACTCGCCCACGATGGCCAGTGTCTCGCCGTCGTACAGGTCCAGCGAGCACTTGCGGATCGCGTTCAGCTTTTTGCCGCGCAGGCTAAAGGTGATCTCCACGTCTTTGGCAGAGATGATCGGTTGTCTATCCATTTTTGTGATTTTCTCTCCCATCTGTTAAACGTGGTTGCGCGGGTCAGCAGCATCCGAGAAAGCGTTGCCCATGATATAGAAGGAAATGGAGATGATGGACACGATGGATGCGGGGAAGACCAGCAGGTAGGGGTAGTCGAGGAAGAAGCCGCGCACCTTGCTCAGGATGAGGCCCAGCGACGGGGTCTCGATGCCCAGACCGATGCCCAGATAGGACAGGGTGGACTCGAGGTTGATGGTGGCGGGGATGCTCAGCGCCATGCGCAGGATGATGACGGAGACCAGATACGGCAGGATGTTCTTGGTCAGGACGCGCCACAGCGGGGTGCCAAGGCAGCGGGACGCGAGGTTGTACTCGCGGTCGCGGAACATGAACACCATGTTGCGGACGCGGCGGGCCATGACCAGCCAGCCGATGGCGATCATCGAGACGGCCATGATGGTGAAGCTCTGGCCGACGACCAGTGCGATCAGGGTCATGTAGATGATGTAGGGCACATTGTCGATGAGGTTGTACAGCTCCGTGAAGAAGCGGTCCAGCTCACGGACATAGCCCCAGATCAGGCCGATGATGACGCCGAGGATGCTCTCGCCCACGGCGACGATGAGGGCCAGACGGATGGACACCTGCGTGGCGTACCACACCTGACACCAGTAGTCGCGGCCGAGGTTGTCGGTGCCGAACCAGTATTCACCGTTGGGCTTCTGGAACGCCAGAGAGGAATCCGTCACCAGCGTCTGATAATCGTACTTGCCGATGGCCAGTGCGATAAAGGAGAAGACCACGAGGAACAGGAACAGGAACAGGCAGACGACAGCAGCCTTGTGCTTGAGGAAGTTCTGGACAACAGAACCCCAGTAGCTGTAGTTGGAGTAGCCGACACGCTCGGCTTCCTCCGGAGAGTACTCGACGAAGTAGAACAGTTCGTCCTGCTTCTTGCCCTCAAAATCCGATGCTTTTGCCATCAGCGTGCGGCCTCCTTTCCGGTCAGAGTAATGCGCGGGTCAACGAGCATCATCAGCACGTCGCCCATAAAAACACCCACGATGCCCAGCACAGCGTAGAGGATGACCAGCGTCTGCACGACGTTCAGGTCATAGCGCTGGATGGCGTCGGTCAGCAGGGGACCCATGCCGGGGACGGAGAAGAACCGCTCCATCAGCAGAGAGCCGCCCACCGTCAGCAGGATGGACTGGGGGATATACTGCACCATGGGGACCATGGCGTTGCGCAGGACGTGCTTGAACATGATCTCGCTGGAGCTGAGGCCCTTGACACGGGCCAGCTTGATATAGTCGCGGGTCAGCTCATCCACCATGT
>ENA-OURU01003180-OURU01003180.1-human-gut-metagenome-genome-assembly--contig:-NODE-3180-length-14041-cov-2.577006_pt1 | contig 14041 bp, 8 predicted proteins | sample MGYA00242137_ERZ509064 | MGnify/ENA primary metagenome ERZ509064 (study PRJEB26280, sample SAMEA2338777) | human gut metagenome | biome: human gut; feature: human-associated habitat; material: faeces...
GTAGCCCACTACGCCGCCCTCATTCAGGCAAAATCTCCCGCAAATTGTAACACACATCTTGCAGAAAGCATTTTTCAAACACGCTCTAGAATTTGAACGCAGCTGATAAAAATCTTTTTACAAAATTAAGAATGGAGAGAATCTGCGAGTACATAAAAATATTTGGAGGATTACAGATAAGTGGAAAAGGAATTACATGGAAAGCTGCTTACAATCCCTGAACATGTGGCGATTATTTTAGATGGGAATGGACGCTGGGCGAAGAAGCGTTTTATGCCGAGAAATTATGGACATTCACAGGGAGCGAAGACAGTAGAACAGATTTGTGAAGATGCGTGGGATATTGGAATTAAGTACCTTACTGTATACGCATTTTCAACAGAGAACTGGAAACGTCCAGAAAAAGAAGTAAAGGCGTTAATGAAGCTTTTAAGAAAGTATTTAAAAGATTGTATCGAAAGAACAGCTAAGAATAATATGCGTGTCCGTGTTATTGGTGAAAAGAGCCGTCTGGATGATGATATCAGAGCCGCGATTGATGAATTAGAGGAAGTGTCTGCAGCGAATACAGGTCTTAATTTTACGATTGCGCTCAATTACGGAAGTCGTGATGAGATGGTAAGAGCGATGCGTCATATGGCACAGGATTGTAAAGATGGAGCATTTGATCCGGAGGAGATCACTGAGGAGAAATTTGCTTCTTACCTTGATACAAAGGATTTGCCAGATCCGGATTTGATGATTCGAACCAGTGGGGAACAGAGACTTTCTAACTGGATGCTTTGGCAGCTTGCTTATGCAGAATTTTATTTTACAGATGTACTTTGGCCAGATTTTGATAAAGAAGAATTAATACGGGCAGTGGAGTACTATAATACTAGAGACCGCCGTTTTGGTGGAGTCTGATAGGGAGGACAGCGATGTTTAAGCAGAGATTAATTAGCGGAATTATTCTGGTACTTATTGCTTTTGTTACACTGTATTATGGTGGATTTTTGACATTCTTTGTAGTGGGAGCTATTTCCCTGATTGGTGTATTTGAGCTATTGAGAGTAATTCAGATGGAGAAGTCTGCACTTGGAGTCATTGTATATACGGGAAGTGTATTGTATTATTTATTATTACTTCTTGGATTGGAACAGTATGTAATGCAACTGGCATTATTAGTATTGATTTTGCTTATTGCAGTGTACGTTTTTACTTTTCCAAAGTATGAGATTTCTAGTATAGCAATCTCTTATTTTGCATTATTTTATGTTACAGTGATGCTTTCTTGTATTTATCGGATTCGTATGCTTTCTGATGGAGCATATATGGTTGTTCTCGTATTTTTGAGTGCGTGGGGTAATGATACATTAGCATACTGTACGGGACGATTAATTGGCAAACATAAGATGTCTCCGATATTAAGTCCGAAGAAGACAGTTGAGGGAGCCATTGGAGGAGTAATTGGGGCAGGATTGTTAGGATGCCTTTATGGATTATTTGCGAAACAGTTCCTTTCAGTTAATTACAATCTAATTGTTGTATTTGGTATAGTTTGTGCTGTTGGAGGTCTTATCAGTATTATCGGAGATTTAGGTGCTTCTGCGATAAAGAGAAATTATGATATTAAGGATTACAGTCATCTGATACCAGGACATGGAGGAATCCTTGACCGTTTTGACAGTATCATATTTACGGCACCGATTATTTATTATATGTTAGTAATGGTGGTGGGATTAAAATGAAAAAGATAGCAATATTAGGTTCTACAGGATCTATTGGTACGCAAACATTAGATGTTGTCAGAGAACACTCTGATGAATTGCAGGTAGTAGCATTAGCTGCGGGAAGTAATAAAGAGCGTTTAAAAGAACAGATTAAAGAGTTTCATCCAAAGCTTGTAAGCCTTTCTGATGAGAAAAAGGCACAGGAACTTAAAGAAGAACTTGCAGGGGAACAGGTAGAAGTTGTCTGTGGTATGGAAGGTCTTATTGAAGTGGCAGGAGCAGACAGCGCGGATGTTGTTGTAACTGCAGTTGTCGGTATGATGGGAATCTTACCGACAATGGAAGCGATTAAAAAGGGCAAGGATATTGCTTTAGCTAATAAGGAGACACTTGTAACAGCCGGTCATCTGATTATTCCGATGGCGAAAGAGTACGGCGTTTCTATTCTTCCGGTAGACAGTGAGCATTCTGCGATATTCCAGTCCCTTCAGGGAGAGCCGAAGGCAGCACTTGATAAGATTCTTCTTACAGCATCTGGCGGGCCTTTCCGTGGAAAAAGTGCAGAGTTTTTGGAAACAGTTACTTTGGAGGATGCACTGAATCATCCAAACTGGTCTATGGGGCCAAAGATTACGATTGATTCATCAACGATGGTGAATAAAGGACTTGAAGTAATGGAAGCGAAGTGGCTGTTCGGGGTGGATTACTCACAGATAGAAGTTGTTATCCAGCCACAGAGTATTATTCATTCGATGGTACAGTATGTTGATGGTGCGATTATCGCACAGCTTGGTACACCGGATATGCGGGTGCCGATTGAGTATGCGTTATTTTATCCGGAAAGAAGGAGCCTTTCTGGAGACAGACTGGATTTTTCAAAGCTGTCACAGATTACATTTGAAAAACCAGATTACAAAGTATTTAGAGGCTTATCTCTTGCAATTGAAGCTGGAAAGACCGGAGGAACGATGCCGACAGTCTTTAATGCAGCAAATGAGAGGGCAGTTGCAAAGTTTTTAAAAGGTGAGATAAAGTATACGGACATTGTCCGTTCCATTGAAAAGTGTATGGATGCCCATAAAGTATCTGCTCATCCTGATTTAGAAGAAATTCTTGCAACAGAGCAGTGGGTTTATTCTATACTTCAGTAAAAGAAAGGAAAATTCATGCTGAAAATCATTCTTGCAATTGTTTTATTTAGTGTTATTGTTATTTTTCATGAACTGGGACATTTTCTTTTTGCAAAGAAAAATGGTATTTGTGTTGAGGAATTTGCGATAGGAATTGGACCGACTATTTTTGGAAAGCAGATTGGAGAGACGAAGTATTCGATAAAGTGTCTGCCATTTGGAGGATGTTGTGTAATGCTTGGAGAGGATGATGACTGTAAAGATCCGAGAGCATTTGGCAGTCAGTCTGCACTGGCTCGTTTTTCTGTTATATTTGCAGGCCCATTTTTCAATTTTATTCTGGCATTTGTGCTTGCCTTATTTGTTATTGGGTTTAGCGGGGCAGATCCGGCAGTAGCTGGAGAAATTTCAGCAGATAGTGGAGCGTATGAGGCGGGACTTCGTGAAGGAGACCGTATTGTAAAGTTAGACGGTTCCCGAATTTATAATTTTCGGGAGATTTCTCTTTTTAATTATCTACACAAAGATAAAGCGGATGTAGAGGTGACGTATGAGAGGGACGGAAAGCAAAAGACTGTTACAGTTACAAGAAAGAAAACAGAGGCTGGAACCTATGCTTTTGGTATTTCTATGACGGAAGATACAAAGGAAGGAATTATCGGTACGCTAAAATATAGTATTTTAGAGGTAAGGTATCAGATTAAATCCACGTTCCTAAGTCTTAAATATTTGATAACAGGACGATTTAAACTGAATGATCTCTCCGGCCCAGTTGGAATCGTGAATATGATTGGAAACACATATGAGCAGTCTATTGTGTATGGTATTAAGACTGTTGTGCTGAGCCTTCTTAACTTCGCGATTATGCTGAGTGCTAACTTGGGAGTTATGAATCTTTTGCCACTTCCGGCATTAGATGGAGGACGTCTCGTATTTATTATTCTTGAGATGATTCGCAGAAAAAAGGTATCGCCGGAAAAAGAAGGAATGGTTCATTTTGCAGGACTTGTCCTTTTGATGGCATTGATGGTTATTGTTATGGCAAATGATATTAAAAATATCTTTTTCATATAAGTAAAACTAAAAATTATTTAAAAATGTTTATATCTTTGAATAGCTATAGGATGTAAATAAACACACAGATAAACTTATCTTGCGCTATCCTGGCTGATTTATTTGGTTTATTCCGCAGGAAAGAGAAAGTATAAGTGAGGAAAAGAGGCTGTTGCAGCTATGTTTTGACAAAGAGAATCATACTTTTATTTAAAAGAAAATTCTCACAGTTTGAAGAGATGCATCAGGCTCTTTTCTGGCAATAGTGAGAAATAAGAAGAGGAGTATATATAATGTACAGAGAACATACAAAGGAAGTAAGAATTGGCAATCGTGTAATTGGAGGCGGCAATCCGATTTTAATTCAGTCTATGACAAACACAAAGACAGAAGATGTGGAAGCAACAGTGGCACAGATTTTGGAGTTAGAAGCGGCAGGTTGCGATATTATCCGTTCTACAGTACCTACTTTAGAGGCGGCGAAGGCACTTGGCGAGATTAAAAAGCGGATTCACATCCCAATCGTGGCAGATATACATTTTGATTATCGTATGGCGATTGCTGCCATTGAGAATGGAGCAGATAAGATAAGAATTAATCCGGGTAATATTGGTTCGGCAGAAAGAGTAAAAGCGGTAGTTGATAAGGCAAAGGAATATAATATACCTATCCGTGTCGGAGTAAATAGCGGTTCTTTAGAAAAAAATATTGTAGAAAAGTATGGAAAAGTAACCGCAGAAGGATTAGTGGAGAGTGCATTGGATAAAGTAAAAATGATAGAAGACATGGGATATGATAATCTCGTTGTCAGCATTAAGTCCTCTGATGTTTTAATGTGTGCAAAGGCACATGAATTATTAGCACCGAAATGTCCGTATCCGCTTCATGTAGGAATTACCGAAGCAGGTACATTATTCCGTGGGAATATCAAATCTGCAATTGGTCTTGGTATTATTTTAAATCAGGGAATTGGTGATACGATCCGCGTTTCTCTTACAGGAAATCCTGTGAATGAGATTGCTTCTGCAAAGCAGATTTTAAAGACGTTAGGACTTCGTAAGGGTGGAGTAGAAGTCGTATCCTGTCCTACCTGTGGAAGAACTAATATTGATTTGATCGGTCTTGCTAATGAAGTAGAAAAAATGGTTACAGAATTTGATGATTTAGATATCAAGGTTGCCGTAATGGGCTGTGTGGTAAATGGACCGGGAGAAGCCAAAGAGGCAGATATCGGGATCGCAGGAGGAAAAGGTGAGGGTCTTTTGATAAAGAAAGGACAGGTTGTTCGCAAACTGCCGGAAAGTGAATTGTTGTCTACATTAAGGGAAGAACTTGCACACTGGAATGACAAAGCAGACGAATAGCAATTATAGAATGGGAGCATAGGAGGATTCATGGCACTAAGATTAATTACAGGAAGAAGCGGACAGGGAAAAACGGAATATCTGGTGCAGGAAGTAATCCGCCTTTCCATGGAAAATCCGCAGCAGAAATATTATGTAATCGTACCAGAGCAGTTCAGTCTTGAGATGCAGAGAAAAATGGTAAAGAAACATCCAAGACATGGCTTTTTTAACATAGATGTACTGAGTTTTCATCGGCTTGCCTATCGTATTTTTGACGAATGTGGGTATCAGCCGGGAGAAATCCTTGAAGATTTAGGAGTATCCATGATGCTTCGAAAGATTCTTTCGGAAGGTGAGAATAATTTTCTTTATTTTAAAAAAAGTATGAAAAAGGCAGGCTTCATTGATGAGTTAAAGTCTATGTTAATGGAGTTTATCGGATATGGGGTAACCTGGGAGCAGGTAGAGGAAGTTTCTGAGAAACTCGGAGAGAATAAAGCTCTTTCTAACAAATGCAAGGAACTTGGCAGAATTTATGAACATTTTGATAAAGCGATAGAGGGAAGATTTATGGTAACAGAACAGATACTTGATGTTGCCAGAGAATTTGCCAAAGAAGCTCCAATGCTTACGAATGCAGTATTTTATTTTGATGGATTTGCAGGATTTACCCCGGTTCAGCTGGCATTTTTAAAGGAATTATTAAAGGTTGCGGGGCAGATTAACGTGACAATAACAATTCCAGAATTTGTGCCCGGACAAAGGGGAATGCCTGAGGATTTATTCACTTCCAGTAAGAAGACAGGGGATGCGCTGCTAATGCTCTGTCAGGAAAATATGCAGGAAGTAGAAGAGGTCGTAAAGCTTGACACACCAGTTTCTCCAAGATTTATAAATAATCCGGAACTTGCATTTTTAGAAAAAAATCTATTTCAAAATAGCCGGAAGATTTATTCAAAGAAGATAGAACGAATCCATATGACAGTGTGCCATAATCCAGATGGAGAGGCAGACTATGTTATGCACAAAATAGAGCAGCTTGTAAGACAAAAAGGTTACCGCTATCGCGATTTTGCAGTGCTTTCAGGAGATGTGGCCGATTATGCCTCTGCATTTAAACGAAAGGCAGCTATTTTAAATATTCCGGTATTCGAGGATACGAAAAAGAAAGTCTCCTATCATTCAGGAGTTGAGGCAGTTCGCTCCCTCTTTCATCTTGCACAGATGGAATATTCTTATGAGAGTGTGTTCCGTTATCTGAAGTCTGGAATGTCTAATCTTATAGATGAAGATGCTGATTATCTGGAAAATTATGTGTTGTATGCAGGTGTTAGGGGATATTCCATGTGGAAGAAGCCATTTTACAGGAGACTCAAGAATAAAGACGAGGCAGCGATAAAAGCACTTCTTCTTTTACAGGAGAAATTCATGGAAGAAACGGAAAACTTCTGTTCAGTCATGCGGGATAAAGAGGCTAGTGTAAGAGACAAAATAGAAGTATTGTATCATACGATGGTAAAGCTTTCTTTTGAGGAGAAGCTCAAAAATCAGGCGCAAAAAGCGGAGGAAAACAGTGACTTTGTAAAAGCTGCTGAGTATAGGCAGTTATATGACCTCTTACTGTCGCTCATGGATAAAATTGTAATGATTTTCGGTGAGGAAAAGATGGCGGTAAAGGAACTTGCAGAAATTGTGGATGCGGGTCTTGATGCGCTGGGTCTTGGTGTTGTTCCACTGACAATGGATCAGGTGGTTCTAGGTGATTTAAAGCGTACCCGTCTGCATGAAGTAAAGGTGCTGTTTATCACAGGAATGAACGATGGGAAGATACCGCCGAATATAGAGGACAGAGGACTTCTCAGTGATGAGGAAAAAGAAGTTTTAAAAAATTGTGGTATTTCTTTATCACAGAGCCTGCTAGAACAGTCGATGGAAGATGAATTTTATATGTACATGGCATTTGCCAAACCAACAGATGAATTATATTTTTCTTATTCTGTGACAGATAGTGACGGTTCGGCATTGCGGCCTTCACTTCTTCAGAAAAATATAAGCCAGCTTTTCCCAAAGTTGAAGAGAAAACAGTATCCAGAAGAGGAGCGAAGATATTACTTTAATCTGGAGGACAGTCGGGAATTTCTGATAGAAAGTTTTCTTCAGGCAAAAACAGAACCCGAGAAAGTACGGAAGAACAGGGCTTTTGTTATGCTGGCAAAGTACTGGTTAGAGCAGAGTGAGGGAAGGAAAGAACTGGAAAAATATGGACATTGGATTGAAAATGCATATCAGGAACCAGAACTTTCAGAAGAATTGCTGGAGCAGCTTTACGGAAAGGAACTTTCAGGAAGTGTAACAAGGTTAGAGCGATTTGCAGCCTGTCCATATCAATATTTTTGTATTTATGGTCTGGAACTAAGAGAAAGAGAAGAATATAAGATTCGTCCTATAGATCTTGGTAATCTTTTTCATAAGGCATTGGAGTGTTTTTCCAGAAAGGTAAAAGAGTCGGAATATAGCTGGAAGAATATCCCGGATGAAGTGCAGGAACAATATATTTCAGAAGCGCTGCATACAGCGATGGATGAGAATCTGAGTGATGTGTTCCAGAGTTCTTCTCGAAATCAGTACAAAATAAAAACAGTAGAGAGAATTATGAAAAGGACAATTCAGGTTCTGCGCGTCCATTTGAAAAACAGCCAGTTCGAACCAGATAGATTTGAGCTTAGTTTTGGAAAAAACAAAAAGTTAAAAGAGGCGGAAGTCCCGCTCGAAGATGGAAGAAAGATGTTTTTGCAGGGTGTGATTGACAGGGTAGATACCTGCGAGGATGATGATGAGATTCTTATGAAAGTCATCGACTACAAGTCTGGAATGAAAAAGTTTGAATTGGAAGACTTTTATTATGGACTGGAGATGCAGCTTGTCATTTACATGAATGCAGCGGAAGAAATTTATAAAGAAAATGAACAAAATCCCGATAATAAACCTGTTGTTCCTGCCGGAATCTTCTATTATCAGTTACAAGACCCAATTATAAAGGCAGATTATGCAGAAGAAAGCGAACTTCTTAAAAATTTCCGACTGTCTGGCATGGCAAATAGTGATGCGGATATACTGAGTAAGTTAGAAGAGGGCAGTGATGGTTTTGTATCTATGCCGATTCGTCTGAAAAAGTCTGGAGAACCATATAAAAATTCTCCAGTGATGAGTACGCAGGACTTTCATTATATGGGAGCTTATGCCCGGAAAAAGGCGGCAGAATTAGGCGAGAGAATTTATAAAGGAGAGATTCATCCAAGACCGTACAGAAATAAAAAAGGAACAGCCTGTGATTACTGTCCTTTCGCAGATGTCTGTGGATTTGATCCGAAGCTGCCAGGTTATGAGTACCAGAGTTTCCAGGGAATGTCTGTGGAGGAAGTCTTAGAAAAAATCAGAGAGGAGGGAGAATAGATGAATTACACAAAAGAGCAGGAACAGGCCATATTTTTAAGGGATAAAAATATCATGGTATCTGCTGGAGCTGGTGCGGGTAAGACAAGAGTTCTTGTAAGCCGTATGGCGGAACTTATTATGGATGAGAAAAATCCTGTAGAGGCCGATCGGTTTCTTGTTATGACATTTACGAACGCTGCGGCAGCAGAAATGAAAGAGCGTATTAGTTTGGATTTAGAAGAACGTCTGGCAAAAGATCCGGAGAATCACTATTTAAGGAAGCAGATTCGAAAGATAAGACAGGCAGATATTTCAACAGTACACAGCTTTTGTAATCATTTAATTCGTACACATTATAATGAACTTTCTATTGACCCTTCCTTTCGAATCGGGGAGGAAGGAGAGTTGTTCTTACTCCGCCAGCAGGCAATAGAACAATTGTTAGAGGAGGCATATGCTTCTGGAAGGGAAAGTTTTGTGAAGTTTGCAGAGTCGTATGCACCAGGAAAAAGTGATAAGGTTTTAGAAGAACTGGTAGGAGACTTATATCGCTTCTCTCGCAGTTTCCCCAATGCTTCTTTCTGGTTTGAAAAGACAAAGCAGGAAGCATTGCAGCTTGCAGAGGCAAAAGAGTGGGACAATTCCCCAGCAGTAATGCTTATTTTCTTAAAAGCGAAAAAGGAACTTTTGCAGGAAAAAGAAGCGCTGTCAAAGCTGTTAAAGAATATAGCAGGGGAAGAAGTTCCAGAAAAATACGGTGTTCTTTTACAGGATGTATCAGAGTATGTGGAGGCACTTTCACAGACAGAAAGTTATGATGCTTATTATATGGTATTATCTCGTGGGTCTGTACCGGCCTTTCCAAGAGCGACAAAGAAAGATAAGGAATGGGCAGATTATGAGATAGTAAAAGAATGGCACCAGGAGGTAAAAGAACTGCTGCAAAAGCAAAAAGAAACAGTATTTACTGCTCCGGCAGAAGAACTGCAAAGAGAGGCAGCAGGTATTTATCCTCTTTTAGAAGAATATATTGTGCTTGCACAGCGTTTTGAAGAGATTTATCTTGCATATAAAAAAGAAAAAAATGTATATGATTTTGATGACCTGGAACATTTTGCACTGGAACTCCTGGTAGATCATTATGATAAGGGAGGACAGGCCTATCCTTCCGAAACAGCAAAAACATTAGCAAAAAAGTATAAGATGATTTTTGTAGATGAATATCAGGACACGAATCTTGTGCAGGAAACAATTTTAGAAATGTTATCAGAAAAAGATAATAATACATTATTCACTGTAGGAGATGTAAAGCAGAGCATTTATCGGTTCCGCCAGGCAAGACCAGATTTGTTTTTAAGAAGAAATGAAAAATATCATAATGAGGAAGAGGGAGTTTCTATCGAACTTCGAGATAATTTCCGAAGTGCACCGGGAGTACTTTGTTTTACAAACTATGTATTTTCCCGTTTGATGGAAAGAGATTTTGGTGGTGTAGACTACAATGAAGAGACAGCTCTTCGTGCTGGTGAGGGTGGCCCAATGCTGGAAGATAAAGAAACTTCGGAACTACTATTCTTTGTAAAAGACAGTGTCCAGACCTTAGAGGAAGCACCGGAAGATGTAGTGACGGAGACGGCTCTTATCACAAAAAGAATACAGGAACTGATAGAAGAAGGATATCATTACGGAGATATTGTAATACTTTTGCGTTCAGGAGCCGGAAGAATGGAGCCAATGGCGGAGTTTTTAGAGAAGAATGGAATACCGGTAAGCTGTGAAAACAAAACAGGATATTTTCATACAAGGGAGATTACGATTATACTGAATTATCTTTCTGTGGTAGATAATGTGTATCAGGATATCCCGATGGCTTCGGTCATGCTTTCTTCTATTGGAGGTTTTACGGAGGAAGAACTGACTAAACTTAGAATTCTCGTAAGAGAGCCAATGAGAGAGCAATATACTTTGTATGACCTTATGTGCCTGTATTTGCAGGAAGGAGCAGAAGAAAAACTACGAGCAAAAATTCAGCATTTTTATAAAGATTTACAATATTTCCGCGAGCAGAAAAAGGGGCAGCCATTGGGAGTGCTGTTATGGGATATTTATCAGAGAACTGGTTTTTACTATGATGTACAGTTAATGCCGGATGGGGCAAAACGAAAAGAGAATCTTCTGATGCTCTTAAAGAAAGCAGAAGATTACGAAAAAACGGTATTTAAAGGATTATTTTACTTTAATCGATATATGGAGCAGCTCAAGTCTTACGAAATTGAGATGGGTGAGGCAGGAAGCGGAACAGAGAATGAAAATGTTGTAAAAATTATGACAATCCATAAGAGTAAAGGTCTGGAATTTCCAGTAGTATTCGTCAGTGGATTATCGAAAAAGTTTAACCGGATGGATTTGACTAAACCGATGCTCTGTCATCCAGAACTGGGAATTGGAATGGAATGTGTCAATATCACATTGCGATTCCATCATCCGTCGCTTATGAAAAAGGCGATTCAGGAAAAAGTGTGGAAAGATACTTTAGAAGAAGAAATGCGTATTTTATATGTGGCGATGACAAGGGCAAAGAGAAAGCTGATTCTTACAGGAACAATAAAGGCACAGGACTTAGAAGCAGGACTTAGGCTCCAAATAAATACACAGAAGTGGAGAGCGACAAGCGCTATGGACTGGCTTCTTCCTATACTGGCAGATCAATTTCGGAGTACACAGTCGGAAAAGTCAGAAGAGAGGGAAGGTTTTTTGAAAAATCAGGAGACGCAGAAACAGGCGCACTCTGAGGGAGTAACTGCCAGCTGGCTTAAGGCAAGACTGGTTAACTGGGAAGAAATCCTTCCATTTTTTGAGAAGGAAAGGAAACAGGAAGAAGAATTTTCTTATCAGACTTTTATGGACACGGTTGTGATTCCAGCAGATGTATCTATGGTGGAACAATCATTTTCTTATGAATATCCAAATCGTGACGCAACAAAGTGGAAAAGAAAGTATTCTGTTTCTGAGTTAAAGACACTTTCTCAGACCACATTGCCAGAAGAAGAATCATCCATTATGCTGCCAGAACAAAATAACTTTGAGGAAGAAGTTAAGATGCCGGAATTTTTAAAAGAAGAAAAGTCTGAGATTGCAGCAACTGCCAGAGGAACGATTATCCATAAGATTATGGAATTACTTCCTTTTGGACAGATTCAGACGAAAAAGCAGCTTTTTGAATGGATAGATGCATTGAAAGGCACATATCCTGAATCAGAAAAGATTTCTGCAAAGTGGTTATACAGGGCGATAGAAGCGTTTCTTTTCTCTGAAATAGGAGAAAAATTATCTCAAATGGACAGACAGGGAAATTTGAGAAAGGAACTGCCATTTACAGTCGGGCTTCCCGTTTCATTAATGAATGCAGATACGCAGGCAGAAGATACTGTTGTTGTACAGGGAATTATTGATATATGCGGAGAGGCAGAAGAGAGTTTGTGGCTCATTGATTATAAGACGGACCGGATAAAAGAAGGGGAGGAGAGTCTGCTTCTTGACCGATATGGGAATCAGATGTTATATTATAAAGCAGCCCTTGAACAGATTTTAGGAAAGAGGGTTAGCGAGAGTTATTTATATTCTTTTTCTCTGAAAAAGTTTATTCCCGTGAATTTACAGGAAAGAAGTGGAGAGAATGCGTAAGTTTTTAAAATTTTTATCACAGCGTATTGTTATCGTAACTTTTCTTATCTTTTTACAAATTATGTGGTTTGTCGGAATGTTTCTAAAAGTGACTTCCTACAGTCAGTATATTACTGCGGCATTTAAAATACTGAGTATTTTAGTAGTGATATACATTATGAATCGAAGTGACAACCCGTCTGTTAAGCTGGGCTGGATTGTTGTTATTTTGCTGTTTCCACTTTTTGGAGGACTTTTGTATCTGACGATTGGAGGAAAGCAGCCGATATCCCATCTTCGTAGGAAGTTAGAGCCAATGATCGAAGAAAGTGCAAGACATTTAAAGGCTGACCCGAAGATAGAGCAGGAGTTGAAAGAAAAGGACGGCAGTACGGCTTCGCAGATTTACTATCTGGAGCACCAGTCAGGATTTCCCGCTTACAAAGACTCAAAGGTGGATTATTATCCATCAGGTGAAGACTGCTTTAAAGTAATGGCTGAAGAATTGAGAAAGGCGAAGGAATACATTTATCTGGAATATTTTATTATAGAAGAGGGTATCATGTGGAATACCATTCTGGATATTTTGGAAGAAAAGGTTAAAGAGGGAGTAGATGTCAGAGTTATGTACGATGATGTTGGCTGTATCTTTAACTTACCGTCACATTATGCGGATTTCCTTCGCAAAAAAGGAATCAAATGTATTGTATTTAACCGTTATATTCCTATTTTCTCTACGGTATTTAATAACAGAGACCATCGTAAGATTCTTGTTATTGATGGGGATGTTGCGTTTACCGGCGGAATTAATTTTGCAGATGAATATATTAATGAAAAGCAGCGTTTTGGATACTGGAAAGACAATGGTGTGCGGATAACAGGTAAAGCGGTTTACAGCATGACTCAGATGTTTTTGCAGATGTGGAATGCCTTTGCATTAGAAAAAGATAAACTGGATTATGAGAAATTTTGTTTGGAAGATGTGAGGCCGCTTGCTAAAGAAGAAAGAGGAATCGTTCTTCCCTATTCAGACCATCCATTAGATTCGGAGTTTGTTGGAGAAAGTGTATATATCAACTTAATCAACAGTGCACAGAAGTATATATATTTCTTTACGCCGTATCTGATTATTGATAATGAAGTGGTTACCGCGTTAATCCTTGCAGCAAAAAGAGGGGTTGATGTTCGGATTATCACACCGGGAATTCCGGACAAAAAACTGATCTACAGTGTCACCAGATCTTTTTATCATGAACTGGTAAAGGATGGTGTACGTATTTATGAATGGACACCTGGCTTCTGTCATGCCAAAATGAGCGTTGCAGATGACTGTATGGCAACCTGTGGAACCATCAATCTGGATTATCGAAGTCTGTATCATCATTTTGAAAACGGATGTTTTATGGCAGACTGTGATGTGGTTCTGAATATCAGAGATGACCTGCAGGAGACGATGAGAGCGTGCCGTGATGTTACCGAAAAATACCGCACCGGGCGCAGCGCATATCTTCGTCTGGGGCAGCTGTTGATGAGGTTGTTTGCCGGACTGTTATAATTGCAAGTTGCTGTGAACGGAGTGAACAGTAACACTTATTATAGTAAAACAGCAGGATATACATACCTGTTAGCATTGACTCACTACGCTTCTGTAAAGTACAATAAAGTCAGATAAAAACGTAAAATAAGAAAGAAAAGAAAGAAA
>ENA-OURU01003191-OURU01003191.1-human-gut-metagenome-genome-assembly--contig:-NODE-3191-length-13992-cov-2.320944_pt1 | contig 13992 bp, 9 predicted proteins | sample MGYA00242137_ERZ509064 | MGnify/ENA primary metagenome ERZ509064 (study PRJEB26280, sample SAMEA2338777) | human gut metagenome | biome: human gut; feature: human-associated habitat; material: faeces...
ATCCAATAAGATATGTCTTTTCAGTTTGTAAATTATTTTTCACTATCCGTATCAATGTTCCAATACATATGCCGATAAAACATATACACATCGGAATTCCGAAATCTGTGGCATATTGAAGATAAATATTATGTGCGTGACCTATCCAATACCATGAGAATAATTGAAATCCTTGATCTTTTTGTTTATGCCCCATAAGATTCAGGTTTTTCCAATACTGACTATATATTGTTTCACGAATTAGAAATTGATCCGCAGACTGTTCATCTTTCAGAACTTGAACTTTATCAAGCTCTGCTGCAAATACTTTCAGCATAAAAGGTGACCTGCCTACTAAATCATCTGTTATTTCTCGAGTTCTTCTAATTGCGATATTCAACACATCGTCAATATCCACATATTTTTCTGAATTCCAGGCATCCCAAGAATGTACTCTTTCCTCACTCCACTCTCCCCAAAACCACACTGGATGATGGAATACTGGAGGCAAATATCTTGTCATTCCAAATGTCACCGGGAACATCATGCATATACACAGCACTAAAAGCAGTCCATTTCTAATATAATGTTTCTTCTGTTTTTCTCCCTGATAAAAGCCCAAAAACAACAATCCCAGTATAAAGGACACCAGCCATGCAGTTCTTCCAATCGTCATAAAAATAAACGAGTAAACCACTCCTGACCCAAGCCAATAATACACTCTCCAGAATTTGTGCTTGTTTTCTTTAGTCACATACAGTATTTTTCCAAACATAGCAGCCAGCACGACCAAATAAAACAGACCATTCAGATTGCAGTTATTGTAGATTCCCGTATATCTCACCTGATCATACGGTCTAAACACACAGCAAAATCCCTGAAACGCAAAAAAAGCGAAGATGACTCCGTTCATGATTCCCTGATACAAATCTTCCTGCTCCTCTTCCGTAAAATCCGTAAGGTAAAAACATCCAAACATAATAAAATAGCAAAATGGCCATACATAATCGCTTCTGGAAAAGATCATCAGAAGCATCATGACTACCCACAGCCCGAGCATTCCCCTGTTCAGTTTCGGATACTTCTTTTCCTTCACTATACTGATAAACGTATGGATCACCACATAGCCAAAGAGAAGAACATCCAGACTGACCATCACGCGTTCGTTCATGAAATATGCAAGAGACTGTCCCAATACTACAAACAGTACTCCCGCAACCAGGCCTATTCCTGTCCAGACTGCATACGGAATCTTATATGCCACAAATTCTTCCCACTTATAGTGGGACATAATAATAACAGCCATAAGAACCCCGGCCATATCACGAAACGTCTCTATGATGCCGTCTAGGCCGGAACCAGTCTTGGTTCTCTGGTCGATCACACAGAACATGAAAAAGCAGATGGTATATAATATCCGCTTCTTAGACCATATGTTGATTGTTTTTCCCTTTATTGTAAGCTGCATAAGAGCATCTCCTTCTATTGACTCATCATCTACACATATTCTTCTATATTTTAATCAATTTTGATGATAAGTACAAGTTTTTCTTGGAAATGCTATGATTTCTTAAGAAAGTACTCAAAATCATTAGTGTAAAAGTCAACTCTTCTATTTGAGCATATAGTATAAACGCTTCTTTCCCATGCGGTAAGCGCGATAGCTGCTGGTCTGCTGCACATTGCCGTCTTAATTACGCTTGTATCTATAAAAGAGCTGAATCCGATAATTGCCAACACATGTAACACATGAGTTTTCCTTCAAAGTACACTTGCATATATAAAGCCGTTGCTCCTTGCGGCTTTGCGAGATTCGTAAAAGTAATGTTTTCAGAAGACTCATAGTCTACCTGGAAATTACAGCTTCTTCTCTCAAGCAAAGTTGTAGAACGATACCAGTCAAATTCTGCATACGCATGTACAATCAATGCCGTTTCCGGGTCTTCTTTATATCGTGAGGTGTACTGTATTTTACTGGCTGTTTTGGAACAAACAATGACAGCTTTATCCGTATAATAAGTACATTCCTTTATATACAGTCCGTTATTTTCAAAACAATCTGCCATTACGAAGACTTTGTCTTTATATCTTGAGAAGGTCTTGGAACCCTCTTTTCTGAGAAGATTCAGTAAAGTGCTACGCTCCACTTGATTTCTACAAATGATGTATTTCAGTGAGTCGCTGATATCAAATGCTCCGGGATAGACGATTTCCGCATGTCTGTATTTTTTCTCCTGCTCTGCATCCTTCATGTAGCCGGTTTTGTATATTTGTGTGAAATTCAGAGAAGCAAAATTCTCTTCCCCACTTAATAGGCTGCCGCCTCCACCGGCCAATGATTGTTCCGAGAATTGAGTATCCGGTAATTGTAAAAGGCTGTTCAAATCAAATAGAAAAAATACCGGAACCGGAACGTTAGCGTTCAAGTCATGACAATAACGCAACGACGGATGCTTGAAGCCTTCATTATGATATTGTGTTGGAGTAAGTGGCCTGAAGTAGAATCGCACGGTTGATTCCGCACCGGAATAGGTCATATCAATCACTTGCCGGCTTGCGTTATCATTGGACATCAAATGGCTTTTTTCGGCATTATATCTGCTGTATAAATACCCTGTCTTCAAAATACCGATGGCATTAGTCACATCTGTGTAATGGAATGCATACTTTGGCCACCAGGAAACCGGTGAATTATATTTACAGTTATTGCTAATAACTTCATCATATGTCATGCAGATCCCCCTTTATCAGAAAAGCGCGTCCCCTACCGGCATCCAGCTGAAAACCATTTTGAGCGACCGGATCATCTTCCTGACGAATAGTGATACTTTGTAAATACCCCAAAGCAGTCAACAATGAAAAAAATATATTGTCTACAATATACTTGCTTTCCGGTACAATGTGTTTATTACAAATATCATCCCATAATTGATGTACATCTTCTTCCGAAATAGCAAAAGACTTTTCTTTCGATTCCAGGATCAGGTTCTTATCCGGGAGCCACTGTGCGTTCCAAATATCTCCGTATGCTTCGAAAGAAAATGGGGCAATTGCTGTCTGATAACAGATATTGTCTTTCAAACCGGTAAACGAAAGATCGATTGCATTTTCTTTCATGAAATTCATCATTTTTGAGGGTGCCTTATGCTCCGGCTGAGACCCACCTCCCTTTCCCAAATAGATATATACATCAATGGGGAGATCTTTCAAATATTTTTCCATTAAAGGTTTCACATCATTCCATGCCAGTTCTCCATTACCACAACCCAATTTTGGGAAAGCGATGGAGGAAATATTATAATCTGCATACTTGCGGACAAATACCATAAGCCCCTTCTCAATATATTCCAATTTGGAAGGATTTCGCCAATGTTCTTTGGTAGGAAACTGCAGGATCCAATGATCCGGAGCATACCAAAGCATCAGTTTTCCAATAATTAATTTATGTTTATCGCATTGCTCCTTGTATTCTTGGAACATGGCGGGATATCTCTTTTTGAATTCTAATGCAATTCCCTTTCCCATAACACCTACGGTGTTAACAGTATTAACAAGAACCTGAGCCGGACTGCTGAAAATGTCTCCTTCAATATATGTTAACATTCTAATCCTCCGTCTTAGACTAATTTGATAATTTCACCATTGGGTAATTCAAAGCTACAGTGAAGACTTGCTCCCGTTGCTACAGCAATCTCTTCCAATTCATCCAGTGTATAGTTTCCCCGTTTCATTTTTTGAGAAAAAGCTTGCGGTGATTTATCCATGCGCTCACCAATCTGTGCTAAAGTCATATTATTCTTAACAGCTAAGATTTTCAATTGCTCATCTATTCTCATTATAGAATTCCTCCATAAGTATGCCGTCTATATAAATATAATAAACGAAATAATTTAATAAATCAACAGAAACATTTATTATTAAAATGAAATATTGAGGAATATGAGCTATTTCATTTCCACCGTTATAGAATCTTTCCCATAGTAATCCGCACATGCATCATTCACCCACGTATACCCATCCTCCGGCTGGAGATCTGCGTACATGATCAGTTCCACCGGATATAACGGTGTGAACACTACTTCCTTCACGGAATCATCCTTGAGCACCTTGAATCTCTCTTCCCAACCTTCGCCATACGCCTGTGCCCAGCCGTTCTTCCACATGCGGTAAGCGCGATAGCTGCTGGTCTGCTGCACATTACCGAAGAGCACTGCTGCCGCCAGGAGCACTCCTACAACGCCACAATACCTAAACAGGTACTTCTGTGCCAGATTATCCACCTTCTCGCTTTTTTCCGGTTTCAGAATTCTCCCAGCGATCCATCCGCACCAGTAGATCTCGTTAGCCACGATCCACAGCACATAGAAATACCACAGGATCGCGCTCTGTCTGCCACCACCCATGGTGCCGTTCACATACAGGGTTGCCGTAGCCTGGGAGGCGTACACGCCGAAGGACAATGCAGTGAACAGTCCCGGCAGCCGGAATGTATAATGCATCTTCCGGACTGCTTTCCATGCAAAAGGAATCACCAGAAGCAGCAGTAACAGCATCTTAAGGTTCGTCCAGCTGACAATATTTAAAAACGTTCTGACGAAGGATTCCCAGATTGCCATCAGCGGAGAATACAAGGTATCTCCCTCAAAGTTCCACTCCAGTCTGGTCTGCGTCCTGGTAGAGAAGCATACAATGCACAGGCTGGCAATATTGACCAGTACCACGAACCAGGTTCTGCGGAATCCATCCTTATTTTTCGCTAAAAATACAATTTCTAATAACACCAGAAGACAGAAGGTTGATAAGCTGGTCGCCAGGTTATCTCCACCCACTAATATTGCCAAAATGCAGGTGATTACCAGGCTTAGGATTCTGTCAACCTTTTTCAATTCTCTTGTGGCAAGCTTCAGTACCAGTCCAACCAGTATCAGAGATAAGCTGTAGATTCCGGTATAGTTTACCGCCCCGGTGTACCAGTAGAAACTTTCCTCTGGAAACGGACAATACAGCAACTGGATCATGATCATTGGAATGCTGATAGGGAGGATCAGTCCTCTGTTCTCCTTGCCAATGCACTGCGCCAGCAGGTACATCTCGGAGAAAATGATGGATCCGATCATCAGATACGCCACAATCGCGTAGCAGTGTTCCCCGAAGATTCCGGGCTGCAGTGTTGCCAGTGCAATATTGGCGAAACGCGCTTCCCAGAAACTCTCCTGTACGGTCTCTATGATTGCCTGAACGAATGCGATCAGTCCTCCATGGTTCTGGAGCACCTGATAGGTATGCACTCCATAGGACCAGTCATCTGCCGAAGCGTAGTTGTATTTCGAGATTGCAAGTAGCGGCCACAGGATCACAGCCAATGCAATTACACATGTAGCGCTGATCAGCATAAGTTTCTTTTTCTCTGTCAGTTTGGTCAGTTTCACTTTGATTATTCCACCTTTTCTTTGGTATAGGGCTCCACAACGTAATAATTATTATAGAACGAAGTAATATCGTATTCTTCTTCATCAAACAGGTCGATCAGTTCATAGTTCACCACGTACACTACATCTTTCCCCTGATTTTCCCGGATGGTATCCTCTGTCACGTATTCAAAATGATATTTTTCCGCATAGGGCAGCTGTTCTCTGCCGTCCTGCACGTTGCTGACACCCTGGAAATACCGGGCATCGATCTGGTGACTATACATGGTAAGGATCTGTCCCACCATATACTCGCCCTCGCCCATAGGATCCGGGTCTATGTAATACTCATCGCATTCTATCGTATGTGCGTAATCCAAAGCATTCAGATAAGGTTCATAATAGTAGATCCGGCTTAAATCCGCCCATTCTCCAAAATAGGTGGCAGCAAACGTCACTCCCAGCACACCATATAACGCAACTATGGGGATTTCCGTGATCTTCCACTTTTGAATGCATGCCGCCATGCCCACAGCTGCCAGAATGATCACCGGGTAAAATGCAATATTGATGCGGTGCAGCACCGGATATCTGGTAATGGCACCGATGATCACTGTAAGTCCCATCCATGCGAACAGGATAAACACAGGGGTCTTGTATTTCTCCGGCAGTTTCTTCTTTTTCCAGTTCCAGATTACTGTGATCAGACCGATCAGGAAGAAAATATCCGTCACATAATACACCGGTCCGAATTTGGCTACCGCACTGGGCACTGCCTGATCTCTTCCGAAAAATACGGTTTCTATCATGCATACCAGATTTTCCTTCAGCTGATACCAGGAAAAGTTAGCAAACAATACATCTTCTCCGCGCACGCTGTCCTGAAAAGAGGGAATCGTAAATAGCGGTGTCTCGATGGTCTCTTTTCCCAGCACTGTGATCAGCATGGACAGGTACTCCGGCAGCACGATCACCGCATAGACTGCAATGCAGCCCAGGAGTTCTTTCCAGTTGATCTGTTTTTTCTTAAACAGGTAGATTGCCACTGCCAGCAGGAAAACAGGTACGGAATAGTCCGATACTGCATAGCAATAACAACACAATCCGAAGAACACCATGGACACATATAAGAAGACTCTGTTCCACTTTTTCCCTTCTATTCTGTGCAGTCCTGCCAGTAAAAAGCAGACGGCAAACAGGAACATATGGGGGAACATGTTACAGTCGATGGACCAGCGGCTCTGCATATAGTGCCAGGGGCAGATCATTCCGAAGAGCAGCGCGATCATAGCTGTCCATTTACCTGCCAGTTGTCTCGTGAACAGATACAGCGCCAGGAGCCCCAGACAGCTGGTGATCAGGAGCGGCAGTCGTATCGTAACTGTGGAAAATCCCAGTATTTTAATAAATGGAACCATACAGTAGGATAAAAATACGCTCATCTGGCTATTCTTCCACGCTGTAAAATGCACCGGATACCGCATACCGTAACGGTCTGTTCCGTATTCCGCCAGCGCCTTGGCATCCACCGCAGCCATAGCTTCGTCCTGGTGCACGCCGATGGGCGGTGCACCGAAATGGTATGCCCGGACGAAGATTGCGGCGAGCAGGATTACTGCTACCAGGAATATTTCCGTCTTTCTTGATTCCAACAGCGTCTTGATTCGCTTATTGCCTGTGATTGTCTGTGTGAATTTCATTCTCTGTCTCTTACCCTTTGTCTTGCTTAAGCTTATCTATCATCTTAACTTCTTAATTTACATAATATCCGGAGACCAGTCGACATCTACGTCTCCGCCGGAGCTTCCGCCGCTGTCGGAACCACTACCGCCTCCGGAGCTGCTTCCACTATCCGAGCCGCTGCCGCCTCCGGAACTGCCGCCACTGTCAGAGCCGCCTCCGCCTCCGGAACTGCTTCCACTATCCGATCCACTGCTGCCTCCGGAACTGCTTCCGCTGTCTGAACTGCTGCCGCCCGAACTGCTGCCTCCACCGGAACTACTATTGTCTCCAGAGTTCGTGCTTCCACCGGAACTACTTCCGCTTCCGGAACTGCTTCCGCCGCCAGAACCACTGTTTCCGCCACTAGAGCTGCTTCCACTACCCGAACTACTTCCACCTCCGGAGCTCGTACTTCCTCCCGCGCTGCTACTGCCTCCGGAACTGCTATTGCCACCCGAGCTCGTGTTTCCTCCCGCGCTGCTGCCGCTTCCGGAACTGCTTCCCGCTGTATTTGTCGTCGATGACGGTTTGTTCGTTGTGGACGGTTTGTTCGTTGTAGACGGCTTGTTCGTTGTAGACGGCTTGGGCGTTGCCGCGGGTTTCGCCGTCGATGTCGTTCCGATCTTATTTTTATTATCCACAGCCGGTTTATTCGATGCAAGTGTCACTGTACCGGTATTCTTATTCCCGGCAGCTGCCTTGATCTCTCCTGTGGAACTGCCGTTTTCTCCCGGCTGTTCCCCTTCCGCAGACTGCGCTGATGCCACCTGCGTTCCAAAAGCATTTTCTCTCTCCTCGTATGCCAGGAAAGGATCCTCCTGTATGAGATCCGCCGCTTTGCCGGCACTTACCCAGTATTTTCCATCGTACCACTGGATCTCGCCGTCGAATACTCTCACTCTGGCGATGTTGTCTGTTGTCTCACTGCTATCCGGTTCTATACTGTCTTCTGCACCATCTGCTCCCTCGACAGTCTCTTCCACATTCTGTTCTGCCATAGGCTGCGCCTCATACGGGGTATACTCAGGCACGCTCTGTAATCCCAGCACATCACCCCCGAAGGAATAGCTCTCCACTGCCGCATCACTATCCAGCCCCTGCCACAGGCATCTGCCGGTAGACGCATCGTAGGCATACAGCACTGCCTTTTGGTATCCGCTGCCTTCTAACAGCTTCTTAAGTTCCGCCTCACCGGGCTGTTCCAGCAAGGTTTTCCCCTCATCATCGAATTCTCCCTGATAGGTGGTATATTCCAGTTCCCCACGGCTGTTCCACAGAGAAGAAAGGTCTACACCGTTCTCACCGGAAGAAATATCACAGGTATATTCTCCTGTCAGGACATCATTTTTCATCGTACCCTGTTCCCTGGTAATGCTGCCGGTTCCGGCATCCAGGTAGTAAGACGCTATCGCGTCTCCCGTGCAGATCACGATCTTCAGGGTATTTTCTGTATTTTGCAGGAAAATACTTCTCCCGCCGGCAGTATACCACACTTTTGTTACTTCCGCGCCATCTGCTCCGTATCCCACCTGAAAATAGAGTTCTCCGTCACCGTCCAGGTAATAGCTTCTCTGTCCTTCTCGCAGTTTCGGCATCAGTGTACGAAACCATTCTTCACCGGTCAGGGCTTGTATTGCCTCTCCCACAGTATCGTCCTGTGTCAGATTCTCTGTCAGATTCTCCGCTGCCTGCCGGATCTGCGGCTCTTCTTCCACCAGATTTACCGTAAGGGTCTGCAGCAATTCAAACGCTTCTGTATCGTCGTAGAGACGGTAAGACTGTTCCAGCAAGTCTCTCTCTTCCCGCACGCGGCCGATTTCACCGTAATCTTTTGCCAGTGTCAGATATTCCTCTCTGGTCAGTTCTCCCTTGCGGTACTTGGTCTCCATATTGACGATCTCCACTTCCAGTGAGGACAGGATCGGCTGTGCTTCCAGGGTTCCCACCACATGTTCCTCCTGTGTGCTGCCATCGCCGCAGCCGGTAAACACTATTGCCGCCCCGGACAGTATTCCCGCCGCCAGGAACGCTATTTTCTTCTGTCTGTTCTGCCATTGCTTCATAAATTTATTATCCTGCTTATCCTTTATTACTTATCCTATTGTCCTGTTGCCTATCCTATTGCATATCCGCATCCTGGATCAGTTTCCGCAGATACAGGTCTGCGTCTGATCCTTCTTCATATATTTTCATCCGTAACAGCTGTTCCGCCAGGGAATAAATATTTTTCGCCACGGTCGGTCCGTAGATCGTAATATCCTGTCCGTCCTTGGTCAGGGTCGCGTAGCCCCGGAACGCATAGTCCACTTTATACTGGCTGGCAGGCATTCCCACCAATACAGAGGTATAGCGGTATCTGTTATCCACGGTCTCGTAGATGCTGTCCTTAAATACTCCGGAAGCATCGGTTCCGTAAGCCATACCCTGCAGCACCTTCTGACCTCCCACCACCATGGGATAAGTCTTCCGGTTGGCATCGGTCATGATCAGGGTCCCGTATTCCTTCAGCCGGTAGCCGTCCACGCCATCTGTCTGTAACAGCTTTTTGCGCAGATCCGCACTGATGCCGGTCTTAAAGCGGATTCCTGATTTATCGGTGATACGGATAGAGAATCCATGATAGGTCAGCAGATCCGTAAGCTCCGGCTGCGCCGTCACTTCATAGGCATAATCTTTGTATTCCAGGGTCCATACGTACATTCCCACGGGAGCTCCCTTTTCATTATAGCGCATAACAGTCGCGCTTCCCGCCGTCTCATCCGGCAGTTCCAGAGCTACGGAGCCATCCTTCGGCTGTACCGCATATTCTATGCCGTCTATGTACACAGTCGTGTCATCATACCCTTCCGGGATCTCCAGGGTGATCTTCGTGGAAGGCACCGGAATGGGTGTGGGTGCAGGAGTTGGAGTCGGTGTCGGGGTTGCAGTCGGTGTCGGGGTCGGCACCGGGGTCGGATCCGGCTCTCCCGGCATATTTTCATAGACCGGAATTCGGAATACGAAGGAATTACCCAGCGCATTTGCCGAACTGTACAGTCTGAATACACTGGCTGCCTCGGAAGTCGGCGCGGAGATATTCTGCATGTACTGATGCTGGTACAGTCCGTAGGCACTGTTCTTATTTACATTAAACTTCTGCAGATACGGGGTATCCTGTCCCTTATTGATGTATTTGTCCGCGAGGAGATTTGCACCTCCCAAAATGGAAAAATACGCTCCCTTCCATTCATTCGCTTTCGCGTATTCCAGTCCGTTCCGGATGATTTCCTCCGTTTTCTTGCCATTTGCTCCCACATTAAAATAGTTGTAATAGCCTTCATATCCCTCCACGGTACCGGAGATAATGGGAGACGTTCCTTTTCCCTGCTCCTGCAGGACTCTTGCCGCCAGATGGAAGGGACTTACCTTTCTGCAATCCTCTTTTCCGATCATATAGAAGATGTACTCAAAAGTCATATTGGTTCCGGGAGCATTTGCACTGCTGTTCATGAATGTATTATCCAGAAAACTTTTCAGTGCTGCCTCCGTATGATAAGTCTCATTGTAAGTTAACTGCTCGAACTGGAAAATCGCGCCTTCCCGCAGGGCATTCCGGGGATCCATATAGGCTTCCAGTGCCTGTCTGGATGCGTTATACCATCCGGCGCCGTAAAAATCTCCCTTCGCCCAGGCCGGGGAGCTTGCACTGACCAGACTCCTGCCGCCCTGCATTTCATTCGTCACTGCGGTGTTCCAGTCCAGTTCCGTGTTGTATCTGACGAATATCCAGTTGGGATATTTTTCCTTAAGTGCGGTTAATGCCGGCTGATACCCTGCCGGGAACTGTTCGATATCCGCATAATTCCCCTGTCCGTCTGCGGCAAGCATAGCTGCGCCGCCGGGATTCATCCCGTAGTATTCTTCCCATTCCAGGAATCGCTCATCGGAACACGCCAGGTAATCTCTGCGGACATATCCTATGTAATCGGTACCGCTCATGTCCGTGGACACTTTTTCCCAGACCTGTCCGTCTTCGTCCACCGTCACATCCAGGATCTCTACCATCTGTCCGCTGGGTACCGTCACTACTGCTGCGCTGTCTTCTGACGCATCGCTGTGGAGCTTGTATTCATCACACAGGTAGACTAACGCCATGACCTCTCTGTCTTCCACGATCTGTCTAAGTGCCTGTCCCGCCTCCGCGATCCACGCGAGATCCTCTTCATCCAGTGCGTGCGCCTGATAGGTATTGCCCTCATAGGTAAATATGAATGCCACCAGGAGTATTGCTCCCAGAATCGCCAACTTTCTCTTCATTTACTCTATATGCTTCACTTTCTTGTGCAGCACCCGGATTCCCCTGGGTGCTATGGTAAATATGGTGTGATAACACTTGTTTTTCTTAGTAAGATAAGGATTTTTCATGGCTCTGCGCCAGGTTTTCCGCATGTATTTTACCACATTCCGGTAAAATACGTTATCCTTTGTCATCTGTTCTGTGGGAATATGCAGCAGGTAATCCAGTCTCTGGAAGATGCCAAAGCGGAATGCAATCTCCGCAAGTTCCTCATCCTCCGGCCAGGTCTCCGCCACCAGCTTCTGCACCATATCCGCATTGTCCACATTGTCTGCGTAGACTCTGGAAAATCCGGTCTGCTTTCTGGTATTGCTGTCCGGTCGGTAAAACACATGGTAGGACTGTCCGGGAACGCAGACAATGCCAGGGATCGCCGCACCGGATCCGCTGCGCCGGGTCAGCAGCTTCACCAGCAGATGAAAGTCTTCATTTAATACTCCCACGGGGAATCCCTCTTCCTCAAACAGATCTCTACGTACTAATTTGGTACAGAAGGAGCAGTCTCCTCTGTGCATTAGCAGCTCCCGCAGGAACTCTTTCGCCGGAATCTCCTGTCTCTCCGTTACCGGTTCACAGATATTCGGAAGTTTCTTCCCTTCCGGGTCGATCTCGTCCCTGCCGGTTTGGGCAATGGGCAGATGTGTCGTCTCTATGGCGCAAAGCAGTCTCTCATACATATCCGGTTCCACATAGTCATCGCTGTCTACGAAGCCGAGGTATTCACCCGTTGCTTCCTGAATTCCCAGGTTCCTTGCAGAAGAGGATCCGCCGTTCTGTTTATGGAAGACCCGGATCCTGACATCCTCCGCCGCCAGCGCATCGCACAGTGCAGAAGTGCCGTCCGTGGATCCGTCGTCCACCAATAGGATCTCGATCTTGTCGTAAGTCTGCTTTCGCAGGCTTTCCACGCAACGGGGCAGGTATTCTATAATATTGTATACAGGCACGATAATGCTTATTGTTGTTTCCATATATCATATCTTCCTTTATGCATCTGTTCCGATCGGGCAGATCCTGTCCATATATACTTCATGTACGTAGAATATCTATCAATGTACCTAGAATATCTATCATTCATAATAATATTTGACATGATTTAGACTGCGAAGTAACCACAGGAGTTCTTGCCACATCGGATGGATCAGAGCTTTCCCTGCTGCATCTCCCGGTACATTTTCCGTTCTGAAATCACCGGTGCCACCGAACAGGGTCCGCAAGTCGGCAGTGTATATCCGGCCGTCTCATCCGAAACCGCACCTTCTAATGTCGTAACGGCTGTCGTATCGGCTGCTTTCAGGAAGCCTTTTCCGACACAGAATTCCGTAAGGCGCTTCGCTGCAACCTCTGCATTCCATTCTTCCGCTATCGTGGCATAGGCATTTCTGCCAATGTAATGACACAACTCGCGGTCCTGCAGGAGGCTTCTGACGCTCGTAAGCAGCTGATCCTCTCTCCCGGTCTCGTAGGCATACCCGTTCTCCTCCGGATGGATGAGGTAAGGCACCGCCCCGATCATGGCATCCGCCACCACCGCACAGCCGCTGTTCATGGCTTCATTGACGACAGCTCCCCAGCCTTCCTTGCGGTCGCTGGTGACCAAATAGATCTCTGCCCGCTCCATAGCTTTCCGCACTTCGGCAGGTTCTTTAAATCCCGGGAGATCTACTTCTGCTTCCAGTCCGTATTCTGTCCGCAGTCTTCGTACCTCCGGCTCCAGTTCTCCTCCGCCGATCATCTCCAGATGGAACGGGATTCCCTGCTCCTTCAGGCTCTTCGCCATACGAAGCGGCAGTTCCGGGTGCTTCCAGTCGATCATCCTGGCTGCCCACAGGATCGTGGCAGGCTCCTTCTCCGCCATCAGCTGTTCCACATCATAGACCTTTTTCTCAGGAAAATATCCCCATTTCAGCATTTTCTCCGGATATGCCCGTACGATATGGAAATCTGACGGCACATAGGCTCCGGCGCACAATAGATAGACTTCTTTGTTTCGATAACACGTGTGATCTTTGTATTTTTGTACCAGACCTCTGGGGGATATGGCTTTCCACTGGGCTTCCTTATACAGTCGTTCACTGTAACGGATCACAGGCTTCCCCTGATGCAGTCTGTCCTGAATGAAGCTTTCATCATCGGTACCTCCGAACAATACCACATCCGCCTGTTCTATGAGCTTTCTGCCCTTTTCCGGTTCTGTATAGTAATGAACCAGATACGGGTAGTCCGCTTCCTTCCATCCCATGCGGAGTCTCTCCTCTTCCACCGGTTCTGTCTGCAGAAATGCAAAGCTTCCCCGAAGCAGTTCCTCCATGGCATTGCAGAAGGGAATCTGGTGATGATTCAGATAATTAGACACCATTACAAATTTTTGCATAGATTTCCACCATTTTTTTATAATTTTGCTCCGGATCGTGATTTTTCTCTGCATGTTTTCTTGCATTTATGCAATAGTCCTGTTCTTTTACAGGATCACTCCACATCTGAATGCATGCGTCTGCAAGGGATTTGGAGATATTTTCCAGGGCTTCGTTATTAGAATCACAGTTG
>ENA-OURU01003194-OURU01003194.1-human-gut-metagenome-genome-assembly--contig:-NODE-3194-length-13978-cov-2.934353_pt1 | contig 13978 bp, 14 predicted proteins | sample MGYA00242137_ERZ509064 | MGnify/ENA primary metagenome ERZ509064 (study PRJEB26280, sample SAMEA2338777) | human gut metagenome | biome: human gut; feature: human-associated habitat; material: faeces...
CCGCCGTCTCTTGTACAGTATAGGGCCAAACGTCCATCCTTGATCCCCAGGGCGGAGCGTCCCCGTGTGCCGCCCTGGCCCGGGTCGTAGGTGAGCGTTTCCACGCGCTTCCCGTCCACCACCAGCGGCGTGCAGGCAAGATAGTTTTTCCGCGCTGCGTCGGGCAGCGTCACCATGGCGATGTCCGCTCCCTGGTCCCAGGCGTATCCCGCCACGGAATACGCAGGCCGGCAGAGCACCTCCCCGTCCGCCTTCAAGTGGCAGACGGGGAGAAAGGACGCCATGTCATACAGCGTCCCGTTCAAAAGGTAGTCCGCTCCGGTCTCCGCCCGGATGGCGGCAAGCGACTTGCGGGCCGTGTTGATGTAGAGCCGGATGCAGCTGATGCGGTCGGTGGGGATGGTGACGGCACAGTGGTCAGCCATTGGCCTCACTCCCCGCCGCCTTCCGCTCCGCCTGGGTGCCGAAGTAGAACGCGATGACCACGGTGAATACCGTGAGGAACTGCTCCGTGGTCACCTGGCCGGCGACAGCCAGATACGCAAACACCGCCGTCAGGATCACTGTCACAATGGACTTGACGGCCAGCAGATTGGCCAGGCGCTTTTTCACCAGCTCCATCTCAGTCCACCTGCACCTTCACGCGGGAAACGCAGTAACCCAGCTCGTCATAGGTGTATTCATAGCCGTCGCGGCGCACGGTCTTGCCCGCCAGCTCTGCCTTTCTGCTCATGTCGGGCGTTTTTTTGCCACGCTCGGGCTGAGGCTGCTCGATAAAGCCCTCCGCCATTTCCGCCTCGGTCCAGCCGGAATCACGCTTCTTGTTCTCTTCCATCCTCTGTTCTCCTTTCCCCCTGCCGGTCTTACCGGTCATTTGTGATACTCCTCCAGATCTGCCAGGCGGTGGTTGATGACCTTGATCTGTTCTTCCACCACCGGCACCCGCCGTGCAAAATTGTTGTGCTCCCGCACCTCCCGGGTCAGCTCCTCCATTTTGGCGTCCGAGACCGCCTGGTGCTTGTTGTTGGAGATGATGACGCCCAGCAGCGTCAGCCCTCCGGAGATCAGCGCCACCAGGATGCTCTCCGTCATATCGATCCCCCCTTTCCGGTCCGCCCGCGGTGCAGGCTGCTCCTTGGCGGAAGCCGCAGCCGCCGTCACCGGCACCAACCGCCTCCGCCCAATGTCTCCCAGGCGGGAAACGTGCATGCCGCCATGCACGCGCAGGCGGGATTTCCCGCAAAAAAGGATGCCGGCTTTCGCCGGCACCCCTGGAGTCTATGGTCTGGTCACCACCCGCACCCACTTCCAGCTGTGCAGCCGGAGCGTCACCGGGAGGATCTTGTATAGCTGGTCCCACTTGAGCAGGAAGAATACCACCGTGGGCGGTGCGCCCCACCAAAACGCCGCGGCAGCTGCCACAGGCACCAAAATGAGCCACATGCTCACCAGATTCATCTTGGCACTGAACGCCGTGTCCCCGCCGCCGCGGATGATGCCGTTGTCACAGGCCATCTGGTAGGAGGTGCCCACCGTGGTCACAGCCAGCACCGCCATAAAAGACATGGCCAGCTGCGAAGCCCGCTCCGTCAGCGTTCCGCCGAACAGAGCCAGGACCGGCCCGCGTATCGCCCAGATGGCGGCGCCTGCCGCGATCCCCAGCAGGATGAACATCCGCTCCAGTGTGGATACCAGCTGCCGCAGCTGCTCTTTTTGGCCGCTGCCCACCGTCTTGCCCACCAAAATGGCCGCGGCGGACGCGGCGCCGTAGGAGACGACGGAGAGCACCTGGTATACCTGCACGGCGATGGCGTTGGCCGCCGTCACGTCGCCGCTAAGGTGGCCCAGGATCCCCGTCTGCACCATTTGGGCCACGCCCCAGAGCGCCTGGTTCACCAGCACCGGCAGGGAGATGTGGGCGTAGTCCTTGAGATAGCTCTTGTCCATCCGCGCAAGGCCCCGCACGCTCAGCTTCAGCCGCCGCTCAAAGAACCTAAGATACACCATCACGATCAAAAGCTCCACGCACCGGGACACCAGCGTGGCAATGGCCGCGCCCCGCACGCCCAGTTCCGGGAAGCCCAGGTGCCCGTAAATCAGGCAGTAGTTCAAAACGCCGTTGATGCACAATGTGGAAAAGGAGATCACATACCCGATCTTCACCACCCCGATGGAGCGCAGGGACGCCACCAGAATATTGGTCAGGGTGAAGATCACATAGGTAAAGCAGATGATCTGCATATAGGCCACGCCCTGGGCCACCACCGCCGGATCGCTGCTGAGCAGTCCCAGCAGCGTCTGCGGCGCCGCCAGTGCCAGGACAAAGAGGCCCACCGCCAGACCGCCGCCAAAGCGCAGTGCAGCGCCGATGATATGGGGGATGGGCTTCAGGTCTCCCCGGCCCCAGTATTGGGAGCCCAGCACCACAGCGCCCTCTCCTGCGCCGGACACCAGCATCTGAAGCAGGAACTGAAACTGATTGCAAAGGCTCACGCCGCCCATGGCCTCCTGGCTGTATCGTCCCAGCATGACCGTGTCCAGCAGATTTACGCCGAACGTCAGCAGGTTCTGCAACGCCAAGGACATGGTCAGGCCAAAAAACAGCCGGTAAAATTGCTTTTCCCGGATCATACCGCTCCCCCTTTGGAATATGGTCATGCCTATGATAGCCGCGTATCTCTGCTCCGCACAATATAAAAAACGTGCATGCTGTTTATATTTTATGCTATAATGGGACAGTAAAGGAGGTGCAGAGCCATGCAGGTATACCGGGAGAGCGGCGTACTGCCCACATCCCAGCGTTTTTTCGCCACCCCCTCCCCCACTGCCCGGCGGGTCCTCTTCTACGTGACCCGCTGCGGCCGCTACGAATACGACGAGCACTTTTTCTTTCAGGACGATTGCAGCGTAGCCCGGCTGGACAGCCACCGGAACTTTTTTTTGCTCTATCTGCAAAGCGGGCGCATGCATTTTCGGCTGCAGGACACTGCCTTTACCCTGCAGGCCGGGCAGCTGGCTCTGGTAGACTGCCGCGCCCCCCATGCCTTTTTCACCAGCGGTCCCGCCGCCTCGCTGTGGCTGCACTTTGACGGGGTGCTGGCCCCGGCCTTTTTCAAAGAGATCCTCTCTTTGCGGGACAGGCGCCAGAGTTTTGATCTGCCGTCTGAGAGCTCGATTCCCGCGCAGATGGATGCCATCATCGACGCGGTGGCTTCCGGCTCCACGCCGGAGATAGCCTTGTCGCAGCAGCTCTATGAGATCCTGTGCACTTTGCTGCAGCCCCAGCAATCCGACCGGACCACGGACCCGGTGGCAGCGGCCATGGCCTATGTACAGGCCCACCTGGCCCAGCCCATCTCCGTCCCGCAGCTGGCAGCGGCCGCCAATCTCAGTGCCTCCCATTTTTCCCGTCTGTTCCGCACGGCTACGGGGCTTTCTCCCCATGAGTACATCATCCTGCGGCGGATCGACGCCGCCAAGCAGCTGCTTCTGACCACGGACCTGACAATCAAGGAGATCGCCTGCCGCACCGGTTACCGCAGCGAGGTCAATTTCATCGTCTCCTTTACGAAAAAGGTGGGACTTTCCCCCACTGCGTTCCGCACGAAGCAGTAAACGAGCAGCCGGCAATGCCGGCTGCTCGTTTACTGCCTTCTTTCCTTATTCCATCAGCTTTTGCAAAAGGGCCTCACAGCCCGCCAGAATATCCCGCCAGGCAGTCTCAAAATCATCCGTATACCAGGGATCTGCCACCTCCTGACCGGGGCGCTGTGCAAATTCCAGCAAAAGATGGATCTTCCCGTCCGGATCGCCGCCGCAGATCCGGCGCATATTCCTCAAATTGGCGCAATCCATTCCTACCAGCAGATCGTAGTCGGCATAGTCTGAAGGGCGCATCTGGCGGGCGGCATGTCCCCGGCAGGAGATCCCATGCTGCGCCAGCTTTTGTTTTGCCGGCGGATAAACGCCATTGCCGACCTCCTCCGTGCTGGTCGCTGCGGAGGAAATGGCAAACGCATGCTCCAAGCCCGCTTTTCGCACAAGATCCTTCATGATATACTCCGCCATAGGGCTCCGGCAGATATTGCCGTGGCACACGAAAAGTATTTTTACCATCTTTTTATAACTCCTCATAAGTCCTGTATTTCTTCTCAAATGCTTGATATTACAGGATTTTTCACACTTTTCGTGCAGCCTGAGCTTCCACCTGTTTTGAAGATATCTTCTCAAATCTTCTCGGGATTTCTCATGTTTTTTCCTGCAATATTGGTAAAGACGTTGGTAAAGAAAGCCGCTTTACCAACGGGCAATTTTAAGCGTTTGCCACACGCAGCAGTTCATCTTTGGCATCGTCAAACTTCACATGGGTGTAGGTATTCAGTGTTACACTGATGTCTGCATGCCCCATGATGTACTGCAATGTCTTGGGGTTCATCCCGGATTTTGCCATATTGGAACAGAAGGTGTGCCTGCACACATGAGGGGTTACTTTCGGCATCTGGATGCGGTAAATCTTGTTATACTTCTGGACAATATGCTCCATGTACTTCTCCCAATGAAGGGCTACCATGGGCATATCGTTCTTGTCCAGAAATAGAAAACCAACGTACCCATCTACCATTGGCTCCGCTTTGGGAACCGCACGGTTGGCGATGATCCGGCGGAAACAGGATGCTACCTCCTCGGTCATCGGAACATAGCGGATGCCGCTTTCTGTCTTTGGCTGCTGGATTACATACTCCATCTGTGATGTTCTCTGCAACTGATGATCCACCTTGATACGCATTTCCTTAAACTCAACATCCTGGATCGTAAGTCCACAGAATTCCGAGATACGAAGCCCTGTGTGAAAGAGAATATAGATCCCGTCGTAGTATCTGCTGAAATGCTTGTCCTCTTTGATGAACTTCAGAAGATCCCGTTCCTGTTTCCGGCTGATGGCTTCTCTCGTCACTGAGTCATTGACAACTACCGATGCCAGCTCAAAACCAAACGGATTCTTGCGGATCAGGTCATCATCCACCGCCATCTGGAATGCGGGTCTGAGAACGCCTCGAATCGAATGAATCGAGCTATACCCTCTGCCATCCACCTTCTGAAGCTTGATGAGCCATGCTTTAGCATCCGACAAGCGCACCTTGTCAATGCGCTGCCTACCGAACAGCTCTTTTTTCAAGATGTTGATTACCGTCTTGTATCCTGCAACCGTATTATGGCGAACGCCGGTTTTCAGAGACACATACTTTTCCACCAGTTCCAAAACCGTGAGCTTTCCACCGTTGGTTACGATGTGATCGAACAGATCAGCTTCAATCTGCTTTTCCTTTTCTCTCAGGGAAGGCTCTCGCTTTTTTCCCTTGGGCATAGGATCATTTTTATCCAGCCGCCAACTGTACACATTTTGTTCTTTGCCATCCTCGTCCAGATAGCGGAACCGATACCTCCCATCCTTGCGCTGATACTCGCCTTCTCGCAAAATCCGATTGCGATTGTCTCGTCTTTTTTCACTCATTGAAATCTCTCCTCTAAAAGAAAGGAGAGCCAGACTTGCACTCTTATCATAGCACAAGTTTGGCTCTCCGTATAGCTTTGCCATGAAAGAATGGCAATCTGCCATCGACTTTTTGAAAGGCTATTATACAGCAGTGGCCTGATCCAGATACCTCTCAAATTTCTCCCGTTTGATCAAAGCACGGTTTCCATTCATCACATAAAAATCCTCGTTGGGATGCTCATCAATCAGCATCCGCAGCTTTCCCTCTCCGATATGATAATATCCGGCGGCTTCCTCAATGGTCAGGGTATAGCGCCGCCAGACCGGAATATCCAAACACTTCTTACTGCAAATCATTGTCTTTTCATTTCCCATAGGCTACCTCCATAGATCAGAAAGGCCAGACAAAGGGCATCGGCAACGAGGCCCGGCAACGGACCCCAAAAAACTGTAACCTATCATCTGGCCATCATTTCTTACTTTTCAAATTTTCTTGTGAAATCTCGTTGCTTTCGTTGTCAGAGAACAGATGCCCGCTCAAAAACCTTGCTTTATGGGTATTTATCGTGTCCACACCCCCATTTATGTGACAACAAAGTTAGCAACCAGCCGACAACCAACTGGGCAACAAGCCCTGTAAATTAGGCAATCCACTCCTTCGGCAGCTCCAGCTGACGGACTTCTTCCTCGCTCAGTTCTACAAATCCACCTTCGTTGTCGGGCAGTTCGTTGCCGGAAATCTCCCGTTCCCAGCCACGCTGCCGCCCATAGCCCGCAAACATCCTAGGATTGGAGAAAGGCTTCCAGCCGGTCACCACCGTGTTCATGATCTCGTTGATGTTGTGCAGCTGCCAGCGCTTCGGCTCCTCAAAGGCATGTCCCAACGCTTCCTTGAACAGCTGTTTGGAGCAGACCACATTGCCGGTGTAGTGTTCCAGGAAGCCCTGAATCTGCCCGGCCTCAGTGTCCTCCGGCATGAAGTCCTTCTGAATTTCCACCAGCTGCCTCTGAATCTCCTTTGAAAACTTCACGGAATACTCTCCGCTGCGGTAAATGGTCATAGCCTCCGCCCACACCTGCAACAGATATTTTCTGGAAGCGACTTCGTCCTCCAGAATGTGAACCTCCGCTTTCTCTGGGTAAATCATCACTGGCAGAAACCGCCGGTTTCCGGCCCGATCAAGAGGCAGAAAATCCAGCGTGTTGGAGGAACCACCGAACACACACTGCCGCAGCCGGTCTTTGGGCTGGGTCTCATAGGGCGTGCGATAGGTTTCCTTTTGGCGGCTGATAAAGGAGCGGATCTCCTCGATGCTCTTGGCGTTACTGGTGGCCAGCATCTCCGACATCTCAATGATCCAGTGTCCTTGCAGCTTGGCAAACACCTTGTCATCATCCAGCTTTTTCAGGTCATCAGAGAACCACTCATCCTGTATCGCCAGGAAGCGAAAGAAGGTAGACTTTCCGGCTCCCTGGCCACCTACCAGACAAAGCAGCTCCTCATATTTGGAACCTGGATGGAATACCCGGCGGATGGCTCCCAACAGAAAGTGCTTGAGCATTTCTTCCACATAGTCGCTCTCATCTGCCCCCAGAAAGTAATACAGACAGGAGCGCATCCGAGGTATGCCGTCCCACACCAGACTGTTCAGCACATCCTGAATAGGGTGGTAGCAGTTTTCATTTGCCACGATGGAGAGCGCCGCCATCAGCTTCTTTTCACTGGTCAAACCATAGTTCTGCTCAAAGTAAAGGAGCAGATATTTAACATCGGTATCGGTCAAGGCGCTGGTGTTTCTGCGCCAGCCCAGATCCCGCACAATGTCCACACGGTCGGTCAGCAGATTTAGCCGGATAGCCCCCTGCAAAAGCGGATCTTGGCAAAACACCGTGCGGCAATTTCCAATGGTGTTGGCCGGTTGTCCTTTCTCGGTGACTGAGAGACTTTCCCGCACTTCATCAACGGTCAAGTCCTCACTTTCGGCCTGCTGGGTTGCAGGCGCTAAACTCTGCGATTCGTTGTTCAATGTTTCTCACCTCCTCAAGAGAAAAGCATCTGATTTCTTCACAAAATCAGATGCCTTAAAGCTCCATATTCTGTTTTTTCCGCTGCTTTTTCCGGTTGGATTCTCTCTGTGCGCTATCTTGCTTGGCTTTTTTCAGGAAAGCAAGAATGGATTCCTTGGCCTTTTCCTGAATCTGCTGTTTACCAGCCTGCTTGACTTCCGGCTGCATCAGCTTCTTCTGGATTTTTGTCAGCGTTGACTGCATGGCGTTTTTGATTTTTGAAATCACTCCATCCAACCGGGCGGCGGCATACTCACGCTCTTTTTGCGGCGCTTTCCGTTCCGGCGAGAGAACCCAGTTTTTCGTTTCTTCCACCAACCGGAGATCCTCCTTGTGGGTCTCCTGCTGAACGGTATCAGTCACAACCTCCACCGCCTTGTCATAGGCAATATCCGAAACCTGCTCCACCAGTGTTTCCACATCCTCGATTTTCAGAGTCAGCTCCTCCAGCTTCTGTTCTTGGGCGGCCAACTGCTCCTTTTGCTTCATCAGAATGTAGTCCTGCTTCTCCAGATACGCCCGACCACCATAGGACGGCTCCTGCTCCAGATGCACCCCATGTTTGCGGCTGATGTCAAAGAGCAGCGTCCGGCATACTGCATCAAACGTCTGCTTGCGGTTGTTATGTTTGCCCTTGGGCTTACTCGGATCAGGCAATTCAAAGCCCAGTTCTTCCAGCGCCTTTTCCTGTTGGGGACACAGCTCCCCATACCGGTTTTTGCAGTCAAACACATGGCGCTCATGGATGTGGGGCGTACCCTCATCCAGATGCAGCGCCCAGTCCAGAATGTGGATATGAGAACCAAAGCGCCGTTCAAACTCCTCGTAAAATTCGCTGACAATGAGTGCCAGAGTACCCGGTGGAACGGATTCTTCCATGGTGCCAATCTGGTAGATACTTTCCTCTGGGCAGGTCTTATTGTTTTTCAAAAGATCTTCTACCGTGCGGTTGCGCTCGGTGTGTCGCGTTTTCTCATTCCGGGCATTCTGGGCATCCACATGGTCGGAATAATGCTCGTAGTAATACATCCGCTCAATTTCTTCAAAGCTGAAATCTGGCTGTTCCGAGCTCTCCCGAAGTTCCGGGGTAGTGAAGCCACGGTAGCAGTCCCAGTACACATTTTTTCTGGCTCGCTGGGCATCAATGTGTTCGCTGTTCTCCACATCAAACCGGCGGTCATTGTGCCGGGGATTATAGGTGCCATGCTTGCCGGATCGTCCGTTATGCCGTGTCAGTTTCAATTTTCATCCCTCCATTCTCCGTTGATTTTTCCCGAAGGGGAGCAGCGGCGAAGCCGCCAAACCTGCGGATTTCTGCGTCAGGTAATACCCAGTACGAATTGACGCAAGGCATCAACTCTCCCTGGCAAGGCGTTTCACCCTTGACCCGATGGGGCTGGCTGCCCTCACCCCGCCAATGGGCTTTGCCCCTTGACCCCAACAGGGCGCTGCACCCCTGTACCCAGCACAAAGGGCTTGCCGCCCTCTGTACTCCTGCCCGGAAAAGCCGACTTTCACTGTTTGTGCGGTTTCTGTCAGCTCCTCCGGCTCTGAATGCTCCTTTTGTCGCATTTCCCGGAAGGGGGATACTGGGGTATCACGATACCAATTCACCGCAAAAATACCGGGTGCAGACCTGCCATTTTCCTGTGAATTGACCCGGTTTCAGGCGCTCTTCTTGTCCGTCCGCAAGACCTGAAATCCGTGCTGTTTGGCGTATTCTCTGGCAGCCGCCAACCGCTCCTCGCTGTACGGCGGCACCAGACGGATGGACAGGCGGGACTTGTCCATCACATAGGTCACGCTGCCCTCAGTGGTGCTGCGCTCCAACCAGCATAGCTGGGGATACTTGCGGCTGAACTCGGCCAATCTGCGCTTCAGATCGGCGTTAAAGGTGTAGATACTGGCGGTGTCCTCCGCCTCGTTCCAGTTGATGATGGTTTCTTTCTCATACTTAGACAGCTTCGTCATACAGATCCTCCTCATACTCGGTATTCTCCTTTACCAAACACAGGCGGCGCTTGGCACGGTAATACTCGTCCATCTCTGCACGGAGCTGATGATAAAAGCCGGTGTACCAGCGTTCTGCCATCTCCGTTTCCATCTTCCGGGCCAGCTCCAGCATCTGGTGCTTAGCCTGCGGGTCAACAGTCAGGGCGGTCAACCATTTCAACCGTGTCACCGTGTTGTGGTGGTTGGGACAGGCAAAGGCATATAGCACTTTCTTTTCCTTCACACTTAACTTCATAAAATCAACCTCCTAAAAAGAATGATGTTCCTTTGTGTTAGTTGCCGGGTTATTCTGGTGTCGTTCCTCTGCCGAATCTCACAGCAGCGTATCGCTCCCGTTGGTACGCTCGTTCCGGTCAGATACCGGAAGTCTTGGCACTACATCCCCAGGGAGCATATCCCACGCAGACCGGTCATTCAGTTTTCAAGGTTCTGTGTCTCCTGACAAAACTCATTTTATCGAAAAAATAGTCCCTCTCCCGTATGTCCAAAACGATGGAAAACGGATTGAAATCAGCATATTTCCACGCTTATGGAATCATGGTATAATGGTCATAAACGGAAGGATTTTCCTGACGAGAGGGGGATTGTAGATGCACACAAAGCTGTCTATCCCGGAACGATTAAAGGATTTGCGGGTGGTGGATAAGCACCTGACCCTGGAACAGCTGGCCGAGCAGACCGGGCTTTCCAAATCTGCTCTCAGCAAATATGAGAGCGACGACTATAAGGACATCAGCCCCTTTGCCATCGCTACGCTGGCGGAATTTTATGGGGTGTCCACCGATTACCTGATGGGGTTATCGGAAAATAAAAATCACCCAAACGCAGAGCTTCAGGACCTGCATTTGAGTGATGATATGGTTACATTATTGAGCAGCGGGAAAATCAACAACCGGCTGCTGTGTGAGATTGCCACACATGAGAATTTCCAGCGGCTGATGACGGATATTGAGATTTTCGTTGACCGGATCGCTGATATGCGGATTGCCCAGATGAATCTGGTGCTGGAGGCCACCCGCCAGGAAGTGATCCGCAGCCATGCTCCGGGGGATAACGACCTTTATGTCCGCACGCTGGAGTTGGGACAGGTACAGGAAAGTGACTTTTTTAGCCACACAATTCATGATGATCTGGACAGTATCGTTCAGGATATTCGTCAGGCCCATGTCACCGACCGCACCACCGCCGATCCACAGCCGACTTTTACAGCGGTTAAAGAAAAATTTGACCGTGCTATGCAGTTGGGCAGTAATGAGGAACGGGTAATCCACGAGTTTTGCGACCAAATGCAGATTCCGTTTGACAAGATTGCGTCCGAGGATTTCTCGGCGTTTATGCGGATACTGAGCCTATCTAAACTGCTGAAAAACCCCAACAATATGAGGGGAAAGACCCGGCCTCAGTCACACCATGGGACAAAGAAGAAAAAGCGCAGATAGCAGAAAAGACCGTTGCCCTCGTGTGGGTAACGGCCTTTTCTGAAATACGATTGACTCTCAGATGTTATGCCTATTCAGCAATAGGTCTCATCGTCAGATTGTCGTTGTCGCCGATAATAATTTCATTGATAGAGGCAATGCCTGCCACTTTTGCAGCAGAAATGACCAATCTACGCTCATATTCTGGCATTCTCAGACCAAGGGCAATACTACTGGGTTTCATTTTGATACAAGGGCGATTAGGTCCCACAATTGGGCATAGCATACGCCATTCTTGATCGTATTCATGGCATTTCTTCTTAATTAGCGAGATTTTTTCGATTTCCCAGTCTAAATTTATAAAACCAGATAGTTTTTCTAATATCAGCGGAGGAAGCATATTGAACGCTTGCACACCAATAGCATATCGGGTTGCATCATATTTAACATCAGAATAATAGACTGGATAAACATTTGGCTTTATCTGATTCATAAAGCAATTTTCGCAGTGTGCTTCTCTTCCACATTGAAATACATCGGGGTCAAGCATGTCATAAATCATGACAAATCCACTATGATTATCAGCATATTTCAGCCAAAGGCTCTCATTAAGAGGATCATCGCAAAAGCAAATAGAAAACAGCTGCTGTTGAACCTTTCTCCTTACTTCTGACAAATCCTTTTCCATTTCAGGCAGGTTAGGAGAAGTCTGTTTTAGGCTTTCGATCATCGAAACCAAGAAATCGTTGCCAAGATGCTGGAATCCATTTTTCTCTAAGATTGACGCAATTTGTTGTGGACTTTCAGTATGCACCAAGGCTTTCAAAGAGTTAATTCCACTTCTAACTTTGGCATAATCAATATAAAAATAGGTATCAAATGGGTCATCATATCTATCTGCTGATGAGAAAAACAACTTATTCTCTTGCAATTGCTGCAAAGTGTTCTGGTTTACTGACCGAAATCGGCACAGCGCTTCGGGCGGCTTATAAACCGCTCTTAATTTATCCCAACATTCCTGCGAGTTCTCATGCAGTCCATTCAATGTATCCCAAAATAGTTTTCGTTCTTCATCGGTCTTCTTCATTCGTTCACCTCCAAAGTATGCTTCACCTATTTCGCCGTATGTTTAACTTGCATACTTCTTAAAATTTTCGGCTTGTTCCAAGACTTCTTTATAAACATCATCAATCGTGACTGGAGGATAATCGAACTCATCCAACAGAAGAATTAGATCCACCTGGAGGGTAGCTTTGATGTCCTCTCTTGTAGACCAGTCTGTGTATTTTGCTTTGTCATCCACAATTACCTTGATACGCTTGGACAGCTCAATCATCTTATCTTCGGGATACTCGAACTCATACTTCTTGGCCACAGCTTTTAGAATGTCATAGAAGGCTTTTTCCTCGTAGTCGATTCCCATCGCTTTAAAGGAGTCCTTTTCCAGTTTCAATTCTTCCAGCAATTTAGCAAGCTGTTCCGCCACATCATCAAGAACTTCGTTGGCGAAGGCCTCATTCCGGCGGCGGTTGTTGTATTGGTCCACCACACGTTTCAGGCGTTCGGAAAACTCCATTCCCATAATGCGGTTGACTTTTTTATACTCGTCGATAGCCTGGGACAAAAGCCGCTGCAAGACCTTAATTTTGGTATTAGGCAGCTGGATGGCGTTAATCTTGTCGATGTACTCGTCGCTGAATATGTCCACAGAAATGTGCTTTCCGGTTTCAAACAGTTCCTCAATACCGTCAGATTGAATAGCTCCTTCCAGAAGTTCACGCACACGGGCATTCATTTGGGAAATATCCGGTGCATCGCCTTTTGTGAGCTTGAACAGGATAGACCGCACTGCACAGTAAAAGTGAATATAGTCCTTCTCCGTATCCGAGATGGCATCGCTGGACCCGCACAGATTAAATGCCTGCTTCATGCGTTTCACGGCGGCCATAAAACGCCGTTCCAGTTCTTCGGTCAGCTGGACATATTCCACCGCACGGTTCAGACAAGCCAGCTGTTCTTTCGGCGTACCATGGAAAAAGTCGCTGCTGTTGAAATTATGGAACATCTGCCCCAGTACTTCCAGCTGGTCCTTGACAATTGTGACAGACTGTTCCACGCCCTCAAACTCTTCACTCTCAAAATTCGTGTACTTTTTCAGGGCGAGGTTCATGTTTTTCTTGATGCCGATATAGTCAACGATCAGTCCCTTTTCCTTACCAGTGTACACACGATTCACACGGGAGATCGTCTGGATAAGGGTATGCTGCTGGATGGGCTTGTCGATGTAAATGGTATCCAGCGCCGGTACATCAAATCCCGTCAGCCACATATCCACCACAATGGCAATCTTAAAGTTGGATTTTACATTCTTAAATTGCCGGTCATATTCCTTGCGGTCATCCTTGGTCCCCAGCATTTCATAAAGAGTTGGCTCATCATCCTTGTTTCGGGTCATGATGAGCTTAATTTTTTCGATAGGCTTCAGCTCTTTTTTCTCTTTGTCGCTCAGTTCCACACCATCCGGACAGATCTTTTTCTCCGCCCATTCCGGCCGTAGCCCAACCACGATCTGGTAAAAATCATAGGCAATTGTACGGTTTGAGCAGACAAACATCGCTTTCCCGGCAACGGTAGCCCCCTCGGAAACACGGGTCTCATAGTGGCGGATGAAATCTTCGGCTACTGCGCGGAGCCTGTCCGGGTCGCCGATGATGGCATCGATATGGGCCACCGCTTTCTGGCTTTCCTCAATCTGATGCTCGTTTGCACCTTCTACCGCACACTGGGCATAGTAATCCTCGATTTCCTTTACCTTGGCTTGGTCCAAAGTAACCTTGGCTGCCCGTCCGTCGTACACCAGATTGACAGTGATCCCGTCCTTGACGGATTCAGTCATGGTGTAGGAATCTACCACGGGGCCAAATACCTCAATGGTACCATCCACCGGCGTACCTGTGAAACCGACATAAGTAGCATTGGGCAGGGA
>ENA-OURU01003203-OURU01003203.1-human-gut-metagenome-genome-assembly--contig:-NODE-3203-length-13949-cov-3.866993_pt1 | contig 13949 bp, 16 predicted proteins | sample MGYA00242137_ERZ509064 | MGnify/ENA primary metagenome ERZ509064 (study PRJEB26280, sample SAMEA2338777) | human gut metagenome | biome: human gut; feature: human-associated habitat; material: faeces...
CCAAAGCAGGTTTTTCTACAGGCTGAAAGGACCGGCCGCCCCTTAACGGGGCGAGCCGGTCCTTTGTGTTGTATCCTGAAAATTCTTTGCTGCCCTGGTGCAGCACCGCACCATTCCCGGCAGACTCCTTCGGCAGTGTATCGCTCCACCACCTGAACTTATGCAGGATTATTTTCGTTTTCCCTTTTCTTCTTCCATTCCCGCAGCCAGTCATCCGCCTGCTGCCGGGAACGAAAGACAATACAGTCCGCCTGTTGCCGGAAAGAATCCAGCAGCTCATACACCCGGGGCAGCTGATCCCTGGGGAAATTCTCAATCCATTGCCGGAACTCCGGGTCAAACTCGGTTTCGACCCAGGGCATATCCTCCCGGGTCGCACCGATGCGGGCCGCCGCCCCTTCCAGACATAGCTCCAGCGGATAATCCAGCAGGAACACCGTATCGCACCGTTTCAGCCGCATTTCCATGGTGCGCAGGTAATTGCCGTCGATGATCCAGCGGGGCTGGCTTACAACGTCCGTCAGGATCGCGTCAAATTCCTCTTCCGACAGAGTGCTTTTGTCCGGCCGGTGCCAGATCTGATCCAGATAGAAAAGCGGCAGGCCGGTCGCCTGATGCAGCGCCCGGGCAAAGGTGCTCTTGCCCGCGCCGGGGCAGCCGATCACGATCACACGTTCCATAACCGATCACCCGTTTAAAAGATCCTGCAGCTCGTTCACCAGACGGCACAGATGAAAGCCGTCGCATACCGCGTGGTGCACCTGCACCGCCAGCGGCAGCAGTACCCGGCCGTTTTCCTCATAAAAGCGCCCCATGGTGAAGATGGGCGGCAGGTAGTCGTAGCCATTTTGCAGGTTCAGATTAAACCCCTCAAAGCTGGCCCAGGGAATCATGGACACCGGAAAGGTGTTGGCCGGGGTATCCGGCCGGGCCATCATGCCCGGGTTGTTTCCATACGTCGCCATATCCCGCTCGTACGCGGCGCAGAAGGCATCAAAATCCGGGGTATAGGCCGTCCACAAATTGGAAAAGGTTTCGGTATCCTTATGGAAGATGGTGTAACAGGGGTGAACCACATCGTAATAGCCCGGCTCCCCTGCCTCGTCCAGCGCCATGCGGAATTCCTGATGACGGTTCACCACCGTGGACAGATAATACAACATGGCCGGATAGAGTTTCTGCCCGCTTTGCCGCAGCCGGGTGATGTCCAGCTTGAACACCCCGCTGTAAGTACAGGGCACCTGACTGAAATAGTGGTTGAAATATTCCTCCCGCGGCCATGCGTTGCGGTCAATTTTTGTAAACGTCATTGCCTGTTTCCTCCCTGAGCCTGCTCAATCACCTTGCGATAGGGCCCCACAATTGCTTCCGTCATTTTCCCCTTCGCCTGCTTCTGGATGGAGGGCACCGCCAGCATCGCCCCCACCAGCTTCATCTGCAAAATGCGTTTTTTCTGCTTTTGGGGGAAGTCGTAAATGCCCTGCTGCTTATAAAATTTATGGTCCGCCTTCATCAGGCCCTGCATCACATAAATCAGATCCCGGAAAATCTTCATGCCGCCCACTCCGTAGAAGTTGGCCGGGCGGGTGAGCTTTTTGTCCATGGCAAAGGTCAGATTCTCCGCCAGCTGCCGGATCTCGCATGCAGCGTCGCCCTCGTCGGTGGCCACACCGCACAGATAGTTGCCGCCTACCTCGGCCCGGCCCTCCAGAATCATGCGCAGGTTGGGCTCATAGCGATAATCACCGCTGACCAGATAGGCAATGGGCGTGCCGTGGGTCACGGTGCGGTGGCCGTTGCAGAACTGCCGGTCGTCAAAGCACTTGAAGCTGGACTGGGTGTAGTGATCCGCAATGGTAAAAGCGTACACAAACCCGTCCGCGGTCTGGATGGTGCTGCGCAGAAATTCGTCGAAACCATCCTTATACACGCATTTTCCGGTGATGGCGCAGCCAAAACAGCCAAGGCACCCGCCGTCGAAGGGGAACTGGCGCAGATTCACCACCCGGCTTTCGCAGGGCAGCGCGGCGCGGAAATCCGCAATCATATTTGCCAGATTTTCGTCGTCCGCAGCACAGTTGGTCACGATGACCACATCTTTTTTCCGGTTCTTTTCCGCGGCGGGCAGCACCGTCTGATAGACCGTTTTCCGGCGGGCCGGGGCCTTCACCGGTGGCAGAACAAAGGTCCCGTGCTGGCAGGAGAACATGAGCTGATCAAAAAAGTTACGGACATCCTTCTGACCCTGCTCGCAGAGAAGATCCTCCATATCCGCCGCAAGCCCACGGATCACCTTCATGCCCAGGTCGCAGCAGTTCTCCTCCACATAGCGGTGGGCGGTCACATCATAAAAGTGCTTGGAGGTGGTGATCTGGCTGGCGAATTTGCCGGTCAGGTCCACCCCGTCCGCCTTGATCAGCTCGATCAGCCGGTGCAGCTGATAGGGCGCAATGAAGGTATAAACCGGATAGCAGAACAGCACCAGCTCTGCCTGCTCCAGAGCGGCGCGCACCGGCGAAAAATCCTTTTCATAAGCCCTGATCCGCTGACCCACAGGCAGAAAGCTGAAGTCATGCTCCGGGTGCAGGGCCTGCAGATACAGCGCCGTATGGACTGTGGCGGAGTTTTTGCCCTTGGGGCTTGCATTCAAAACAAGTATTTTCATTCCTTTTCCTCCAATTCACAAAGCAGTCGGGCATACCAGTCCCGCTCGAAGCGGGCGGCGGCAATGCCGTAATCGATGGTATATCCCTGAAAGCGGAAAATGGAATCCCAGTCCCGCCCGCCGGGCACCTCTCCCTGCCGGATGGCGTCGAACCGGGCGCGGATGGCCCGCAGCGTGGCTTCGGCTTCCTCCATCTGGCGGACATAGTCCCGGATGGCGGCCGCCCGCTGGGCCGGGTCGGCCAGCCCCAGAAAAAACAACCGGGCCAGCTCCATGTTTTTCACCCGGTCGGCCTGCATCGGCTGGGCCACCCAATCTGAGAAGGCAGCACGGCCCGCTTCGGTGATGGAAAAAATCCGTTTGCGCCGCCGTCCCTCGGAGCTCTCGGCAGCGGTGATGCGGCCCTCCCGCTCCAGCTTGGCCAGTGCGGTCTGCACACTGCCTGCGCTGTGGGAACAGATCAGGGCCAGATTCTGTTTGATGAACTGCTGCAGCTCATAGCCGGTCATGGGCGAAAGCATCAGCAACCCCAGAATGAGAAATTCCATAGCGCCCTCCTTATATATCGAATAGAGATATTATAAAAGAAACGAGGCTTTTCGTCAACTCAAAGCCCAATCCCCTTTTCTTCCTGTACCTTTTGCAGCAATATGTCCCTTCTTTGCTAGATAGCAGCCAAAAAGCGTATACTGCATTGAAGAATGTGAAAAAAGATTGTAAGATAGTAACATAAGATCAGCACAGCAAGAGAAGGAGCAACCGCCATGAAAAACCATGTCACCGCGAAAAAGATGATCCTTCTGGCCGCAGCTGCCGCATTGTTTACCGCCTGTTCGCCGGTGGAAAGCAGCGACGCTGTAAATTCACATTCCACCGTCTCTGTTCCTGCCTCTTCCACAGCCGAAGAAGTGCAGAACACGCAAACCAGATATCGTCTGGTCTCCTCTGCGGACGGGATCTTCTACGGGGGCAGAGCACAGGTGGAGGATGGATTTTATGATCTGGTTTACACCAAGGATGTTCTTTCGGCTGCGCAAAACATTGTATATACGGATTTTCCTTCCCGGCACCGCGTCTATCTTTCCAGTGACGTGGGCAGCGACCACCAGAGCGAGGATGACACCAGCTACATTCCCACCGCGGTCGGTGGTGCCACGGTTTTTGCAGACGATGAGTATGTTTATGTTTTGAAAAAAGGCAGCCTTTTGCTGCAAAAAGCCTCTGAGCAGGATGCAAAATCCTGCATCTATCGCTTAAATCCGAACGGGAGCGACCGAATCGCCCTGGAGCTTTCGTTCGACCGGGTGATAAACAGCGCAAGCGGAGTGTTCGCGGATGGCGACGCTCTTGTTTTGCTGGTGGATTCGGTGGATAAGGACACATCCTTACACCCGGAGCTTGTTCGCGCGGACTTCTCGTCCCGCAGAATCACCACTTTGATGGATCTTTCTGAGACCGGTCTGGACCTTCAGAACGCTTCTCTTGTGAATTCTTTCGGGGACAAACTGGTTCTTTCCTCCTCTAAAATCGGAGAAAACGGAACGCTTGTCAGGGAGCTATACACGCTCGATCCCGCAAAGAAAGCGATTGTTCCCCTGGCTTCTTTTGACACGGCGGAACAGTATGTATTTTACCGGGACGATGCCATTTACTACATTGAATCCAGCGAAAATGCGTTGTACCAGTTTGATCCTTCCAGCAGGGAAAGCACGCTGCTTTTGGACGAAATTGCGCCGCCGGAGCTGGAATTTGACTCGGTGCAGGCGGGCTTTCCTGCTCCTGAGCCTTATCTGGAGTTCTTTTTCACCAAAGGGGAAAGCAGCGTCACCTATTATTGGAACAGCGCCACCGGGCAATGGCACCAGAAGCTTTTGATGGATGGGGACCGACCGGTCACCATTTACCGCATCTGGCAGGACTACTTCCTCGTGAAGCTCCAGGACAAAATGGTCACCTATCAGGACTTCACACAAAACGGGCAGGCCTATGAAAACCAGATGGCCGTTGCCGAGTATGCCCTGATCCGTCAGGAGGATTACTGGAACGGTGTGCCGGACTACATCCGTTTTACCGATGATGTTTACGGAAACCAGGGCTGATTGTTCGGGGCAGCAGAACGCACACCGGCAGCAAGCTACGCCCGTACCGCAGGCAAAACGCAACTCGTCAAAGGGATCTTCTTCGGAGGATCCCTTTTTCTTTGTCTCCGTTCTTGACAAACAGGAATCCGCGCCATATAATTAACACCGTTAACTATATGAGAAAGGGGAATTCCATGGAACTCGAATGGACCGATATGGCCCGCCGCCAGCAGCAGCTGCAAAAAATCATGCGCGCTCTGCTGCCGCCGCGCCGTTCTGTGCTGACCACCAGCGAATGTGAGCTTCTGGCCCTGCTGTATCTGCGGCCGGAGCAAAATACCCCGGTGATGCTCAGCCAGAGCAGCGGCATGAAAAAGGAAGCGGTGAGCCGCTGCCTGAAAAGCCTTTCGGAAAAGGAGTGCATCCGCAAGGAGCGCCAGCCGGAAGACGAGCGCAGCTACCGGCTGTATCTGACCGACAAGGGCCTTGCCGAACTGAAGCAGAGCTACGAGAGCATTTTGCAGCCCTTTTATGATCTGTGGCGCAGCGCCGGGCCGGATTTCGAGGCGTTTCTGGAATACACCGGCCGGCTGGCGGCCCACATTGAGGAAGGGGAAGAAAAGAACGTTGACCATGAAGTTTTATGACGCTTTGCAGCTGGACCCGACGATTCTGAAACGCAAAATCGCTGCCTGCACCACCCGGCGGGAAAAAGCCTGGTACTGGACGGCGATGGCCGTGCGCTCGGTGCTGATCGTGGCCTTTGCCATTGTGTTCATCAGCCTGTTGTCCGGCCTGTTCGGCTCCGACAACACTCCCATGGCGGTGGCGCTGTTCTGCATCATGCTGGGCATCCGATTTGTGAATTTTGAATACTGTATCGGCGACTCTCTGATCACACTGGCGCTGGCACTGGCCATTCTGGTGGCGGTGCCCAGTGCGGCGGCGGTGGTTCCCGCGCCATTGCTGATCCCGATGCACGCCGTAGCCTTTTTCGTTCTGCTTTATATGACCACACAGCGGCCGGAGCTGGGCAACGGTGGGCTGTACAGCTTTGCCTATGTGTATCTGACCGGCAATCCGGTGGTGGGCGAGGCGCTGGCCCGGCGGGCGCTTCTGGCGCTGGTTGGCTATCTGATCTGTGGCGCCATCCTGTTCGGCAAGCACCGGCATCAGCACAAAGCCGTGCGGTTCCACCATGTGGTGCGTCGGTTCGATCTGGCCAACATCGTGCATCTGTGGCAGCTGCGCATGGCCCTTGGCGTGGCGCTGGTGCTCACCGCCGGGCAGGTGTTCGGGGTGGAGCGGTTCATGTGGATGGGCTTTGCCTGTGCTTCGCTGCTGTCGGAATATCCCTATTCCGACAACGGAGCCCCCCGTTTCTTCCAGCGCATCGTGGGGGCAGTGGCCGGCTCGCTGGCCTTTTTCCTGATTTACTCCATCACACCCGCCGGGCTCCATTCTCTGCTGGGCGGGCTGTGTCTGGGCTTCTGCACCGATTACCGGTACAAAACGGCCATGAACTGCTTTGGCGCCCTGATGCTGGGCGCCGGAATCTATGGCATTCAGGGCACGGTGGTGCTGCGCATTGTGGATACCGTGCTGGGTGTCGCCTTCGGGCTGGTGTTTGCCGCTCTGTTCCACTGGTTGGTAGCAGTGCGCTTTCTGCCCCGCACAGAGAATTCGGAAGGCTGAATCGTTTAAAAAACAGACCGCACATTGTTTTGTGCGGTCTGTTTTGTTTCTGATTGGAATGCTTCAAATCGCACCCGGCAGAATGGTTCACCGGCTCCCCTGCTCCAGCTGTGCCTTGCGGCGCTCATATTCCTGCTCCATGAAATACCACTGCTGCTCGTCGGCATGAATGCAGTCGTTGTATTCCCGGGAATCGTATTCCCCGAACACAGCGGCCGGAACCCGCTGGCGCAGGCATTCCACCGCGGCCTGCAGCTCTTTTGGCAGGCGGAAGGCGGTGGAGTGGCATTGCTGGCGATTGTCCAGAATCCAGAGCTCCAGAATACGGGTGGTTCTGACCCGGTTTCCGCTGCGTCTGGTTCTGATTTGATCCTGCCAGAAAGCACCCCGGATGTGCGAAAGCATAACCGCCTCGTCGCCCAGAACCCACTCACTGCCCACTGCCAGTTTCCCGAACCATTGCCCATTCCGGCAAAGATCCTCATCCACCATGGCAAACAGCTCCTTCACCGGCGGCGCTTCCTCCGGATAGGGCAGCTGATCCCGGATGGACTGGGCCAGCCGGCTTTTCTCCGGGCAGAAAGCATCCCGCAAACCGGTGTAGGCCAGATACCCGGCGACCAGAACTCCTCCCACCGCCAGCAGACCGGCAAATGCCAGCTTGATGTACTCCATAGAATCCCATCCGGTTTTGTCCGCATTCCAGGAAAGGGTCAGATAGGCCGCACCGGCCGCAGCCATCAGCAGGGCAACCGCCGCCCACACCAGCTGGATCAGCTGGCCCCGGGTGCGCTGCATGCAGTAGCCCTCCGCCGGGCCGCCCGGCTGCTGCTTTTTGTTCCACCACATCAGCAGCAAAATCAGCGGGATGGAAAAAACGCGAAACAGAACCACCAGCAGGATATAGACCACCAGATTCCAGGGCCATTTCAGGTAAAACTGCTTTTTCTCCTTCTTCTCCGGCTGCATACACTTTCCTCCGATTCGTTCCGGTGGTTTTCTCCGGTCTTTTTCTTCATTATAACACTGCCGCCGTTTTTCCGCAGCATGGACTCCTTTTCCGGGTCTTGCCCTGCCTGCCGGGCGCATAGGCTGTAACAGGCGAGACACGCCGATTTTTCGCATATACGCAAAAAAGGAGGCTTTTTGTATGCTCGAGGTATTTTTGCAGTTTCTGGCCAGTCAGGTGCTGTATCTGGCGCTTCATCTGGAAAGCGGCAGTTTCCCCCGCCCGCTGACACCCAGGCAAGAGGTGGAGGCCTTCGCGGCCCTTCGCCGGGGCGATGCCGACGCACGGGACACCATCATCCGCCACAACCTGCGCCTTGTGGCCCACATCGTGAAAAAATACTGCGCCCTGCCCGGCGATGCGGAGGATCTGATCAGCATCGGTACCATCGGGCTGATCAAGGCGGTGAGCAGCTTCGACAGCACCAAGCAGGTGCGCTTTTCCACCTATGCGTCCCGCTGCATTGAAAATGCTATGCTCACATAAGCGTGCGTTTAAAAATGTCCAAAATGGCAAACGATTTGTCGCCGGAAAAGAAAATCCGATCATATATCAGCCGCGTACTCAACGCTTTCACAGGCAGGATTCTTGTGGCCGTCTCACAGATGCGCTACAATAAAAGCAAAAAGAATCTGATCTGCGAGGTTCGTTATGCTTGAAAAAATGAGCGATTTCTTCAATCGCCGTCTGGATGGCTACGAGGAGCACCAGCTGCACGCCATTGAACAGGCGGAAACCTTCTATCCCATAACTGCGGAGTATTTGCCTGCCAGCACCGGCGCCCGGGTGCTGGATCTGGGCTGCGGCACCGGTTTGGAGCTGGGGTATTATTTCGCCCTGAATCCAGCGGCGGAGGTAACTGGAATCGATCTGGCCGGCGATATGTTAAACGCACTGCGGCATAAATTTCCGGACAAGCCCCTAACCCTTGTACAGGGCTCCTACTTTGACATCCCCTTTGGGGAACAGTGCTATGACGCGGTGGTTTCGGTGGAATCGCTGCATCATTTCACCCAGACGGAAAAGCTTCCGCTGTATCAAAAAGTATTCCGGGCACTGGTGCCGGGCGGGGCTCTGATCCTGACCGACTACTTTGCCGAGTCCGACGAACAGGAGACGTTTTTCCGCAGCGAACTGCTCCGTCTGAAAGCGGAACAGGGCATCCGGGATGAGGAATTTTATCATTATGACACCCCTCTGACAGTGGCACACGAGATGGAAGCCTTGCAAAAAGCAGGCTTTGCCCATGTGGAGGAATTGGGCCGGTGGGGCGATACTCATCTGCTGCGCGCAAAAAAGTCTACACACTTTCTCAACGAATAACCAACACCACGCATGCCATCGATTTAAAAAGCGCCCAGGATGCACGTGAAAGTCCTGACCGGATAAAGATGATTCGAAAGGAGTGACCGATATGTCAATGCTTGGTGCAAGTCTGCCCCCATCCACCTGTGCTGCTGCCTGAAGTGGGAAACGGCCGGGAGCGGGAGATTTCTGCCACAGGAAATGCCATGCGTACAGCCGCCGAGGCGGTGGCCCACTGAGCCCCAGAGGTGCTGATTATGGCATCCCCTCACACCATCCTGTATGGGGATTACTTTCATATTTCACCGGGCGGCGGGGCGGCCGGTTCCATGGCAGCCTTTGGCGCACCCCAGGTGCGCATTGAAGTGCAGTATGATGAGCCTCTGCGCGAGGAGGTCATCCGCCGGGCTGAACACATCAGCCTGCAGGCGGGAACGCTGGGCCAACGGAACCCAGACCTCGATCACGGTGTGCTGGTTCCTCTGTATTTTCTGCGCAAAGCAGGCGTGAACTGCCCCATCCTGCGGATGGGCCTGTCCGGCTTTTCCGCGCGGGATCACTACCGGCTGGGCCAGTGCGTAGCCGAAGCCGTAGAATCGCTGGGTCGCCATGCCGTTTTTGTGGCAAGCGGCGACCTTTCCCACAAGCCCAAAACTGACGGCCCCTATGGCTTTTCGCCGGAAGGCTCGATTTTCGATGGAACCGTAACCAAAGCCATGTCTTCCGGCAATTTCCTAGAGTTTCTCACTATGGCCCCCTCTCTCTGCGAACGGGCGACAGAATGTGGCCTGCGTTCGTTCCAGATCATGGCGGGCGCGTTGGATGGTCTGGCAATCCAGCCCCGGCTGCTCAGCCATGCGGGCACCTTCGGTGCGGGATATGGTCTGGCCTTGTTTCCTGTCACCGGCCATGACGATGCCCGCCGGTATGCCGCAGCCTGCGAACAGAACCACAAAGAACGCCTGGCCGCACGCCGTGCCAAAGAGGACCTCTGGGTGTGGCTGGCCCGCCTGTCACTGGAAATCTTCGTTTTCCAGGGTCGTCCCCTGCAAGGCCTGCCGGATGACCTGCCTGACGAACTGACAAAGCAGACAGCTGGAGCCTTTGTTTCGCTGCACAAAGACGGCCGTTTGCGGGGCTGCCTCGGGACCATTTCCCCTACATGGGAGATCACCGCTATGGAGATCGTGCAGAACGCAATCTCCGCCGGCACCCGTGACCCGCGGTTTCCGCCGGTGCGTGCCGGAGAACTGGATGAGCTGGAGTACAGACGTGCTGGGTAAGCCCGAGTCGGTGGACTCTCCCGCCCGGCTGAACCCGAAGCAATACGGCGTTATTGTCAGCTGCGAGAGCAAGCGAGGGCTGCTGCCGGATCTGGATGGAGCGAACACGGTGGAACAACAGCTGGAGATTGCCCGGCAGAAGGGCAGTATCAGGGAGGGCGAGCCCTATACCATCCAACGTTTCCAGGTGGTGCGGCACACATGAGCGCAGAATGCACTCTTTGTTTTTATCGCTGTATTCTTCGCGAAGGACAAACCGGTCTTTGTCGGGTTCGTACCAACTGGGGCGATTCCATCATACCGCTGAACTACGGCAAGTTCACCGCGCTGGCTCTGGATCCCATCGAGAAAAAACCGCCGCGCCGCTTTCATCCCGGTAACCTGATCCTTTCTGCCGGTAGCTTTGGCTGCAATCTGCACTGCCTCTTCTGCCAGAATGCATCGATCGCTGCTGTTGGTTCGAATGCCCATACCCAAGATTGCACCCCCGAACAACTGGTACAGGAGGATTTGCGGCTACAACGCGAAGGCAACATCGGCCTGGCCTACACCTACAACGAGTCTCTGGTGGGGTATGAATATGTGCGTGACTGCGTGGGGCTGGTGCACCGGGCGGGCATGCTCAACGTGCTGGTGACTAACGGCACCATTGAGGATGCCCCCTGGCGGGCGCTGTTGCCGCTAATCGACGCGGCAAACATCGATTTAAAGGAATTCACCAAAAACTGGTACCGGTAGCTGGGCGGTGATTTGGAAACCGTCAAGCGTTCCATTCTGGTGGCAGTGGAATATTGCCATGTGGAAATCACTACTCTGATCGTCCCCGGCGAGAATGACAGTGAAGAGGAGATGCGAGCCCTGTCCAGCTGGCTGGCCTCCGTCACCCCTGGGATTCCCCTGCATATCTCCCCGCTTTTTCCCACGGCACCGGATGCAGAACCGCCCACGCCGGTACCGGTGGTTTACCACCTGGCCGAGATAGCCCGTGAGCGGCTGAGATATGTGTACACCGGAAATTGTTGAAAAGATCCTTCTTTTAAAATAAGCGGCTGGATTCAAACCGGCCGCTTATTTTTCAATTCATATCCAGGCATCGTCTTCGGATACATTTTGTTTTTTCAATGGGATGCGGAACGCTTTCTGGCGAAAAGCATTCAATTTTTTCTATTTTCGCAACAGTCTCTCGGTCTTCCGGCCCGGTTGGAACCACAACATAATCTCCTACCTGCAACGATGTGTCCTCTGTACGATAGTAATAAGTTTTATGGCCATTTTCAAACGACACACTGCAATAGATCATCTGTCCTTTTCGGCGTTTTGCTGTCCCGTACTCTGAATCGTCAAAGATTCCTCCTTGTTCCAGATTACGCATATGCAAACGGATAATGCCTATAAATGCGGCAAAATATTCCGGAAGCTCAGCTTTGTCATAATTTCCCTGCAATACCCGACAACTTCCATCTTTATACTGCACACACAAACGATAATGTGAATCCCTCAAAATTTCTTCCGTGATCTCTTCTGCAGGCAGAGCTGGTTGGCAAAACAGTTCTGGTACGCTGAAATGGTCCAGAAGATTATTCACCTGATCCGGAAAATGATAACAATGCCTGAATTCTCCATAACTGTAGCGCCGATTCATCCATTCAATATCCCCGGAAAGCCGGTCGATTACCAACGTTTCAGTCGCATCTCTCTCGTTTTCCGACTCCATGTTTTCATCTTTCCAGCACTGTGCATATTCCAATGAAATGCGTTGTAACGGATTATCCGGAAACCATCGACCATCAAACGCAAACAGAGTATTTGTTTGCAGCCCTGAGCGTATCTGATTAGAAAGCATAGAGAGCGTTTCATTGACCTGACCGCACAGATCCCCGGTAAAACGGTATGTGTCCCCTTCTGTGTTAACCAATTCAAGTTCCCACGTTCCCGCATCGAAAGCATCATGGGTACCAGTTTCCCCCTGGAAAAAAGATGCGACCTGATTTAATACCGTTTGTGCTGCTTTTTCGGAAACCGGCAGAAGTTTTTTTCGTATTTCCAAACCTTCGGTACCGTGAATGTGCCCAGAAACACTTGCGTTACCCAATTGATCAATCCGTAAGATCTGCAGTTTTTCCTCCCACGGATATTGTGCAGCCAAAAAAGGATTTCTATTGGAAATCAATCGCATTGCATGAGCCATCCCTTGAAATGGCAGCAAATTTTCTGAGAGCAGCGCTGCGATTCGGGCCAGAACCATGGAGACCCATCCACTTTTTCTCTTGTTCTCCGTGTCTGAATTCAAAACTTGCTGCACATTCTCTTCACAGAAAGCCCAAACCGCCTCAAACAAAAGCGATGTATTATACTGATTCCAAAGTATTTCTTGCAGGCAATCATAATCTTGAACCAATAAAAGGGCCTGTATGTTATGATCCGTGTTTTTTGTTCGTTCATTACCATAAGCCTGAATGAACTCATTCAAATAGTGATTTGCCGCTATTGCAAAATCTGCACTATTTCTCCGGAATATCGCGCTCCATCGAAACGCGAATTCGTACTTCACTTCAGTTGACTGCATATCATCACCTCTTGTGCTCTTACCTGCTTTTTCAGTCAAGAAGGTTCTTTTATATCGCCAGCTACTTCAGTTTTCACATGCTTCATCAATCGAACGTTTCATTGCTTGTGCCATTTCCAAAACAGACTTCCTTTCCCGGCAAAGCTGATGTAACCGGCTATACTCTTCACGCTTTTTTATTAATTGCTTTGTTTATTTTTCTCTTTGACGTTGACGTCGTTTGGCATCCGCTTTTTTAAAGACGCCTTGCCAGCTGTGTTCCATAGGATTCCAACGATCAATGCTCCAGCACCACGCAGATTACTTCCTGTATCAATTGATTCAAACAGCAGTCGTCAGCCCCAATGTTTTCCGCTCAATGGGTTAATACTAACACTCAGATTTTCAACAATCGCCCTTACCATCAAATCATCCATTTTTATTTTCCCCACGAATCACATTTTTGCTGTTCATTCCTTCTTACTCCATTATAGAAATCAACTTCGTTCTCATCAAGCCGTATGGCCAGCCTTTTTTAACGTCAGTGATTTTCCCTTATCAGAGCTGATTTTTCCCTCACTGTGATTTCGTTCCATTCGGGCGTTGACAGTTGCCCAAAACAAACGATATGATAAGGTCACCAAGTACATACATCGGGAGGGGGATACGGCATGCTGTTTCGTAAAAAGCAGGAAACGCACACTTATAACAGAGGAACCCAGCGACCGGTAATCCACGCCAGCATCTGCACCGGGGAAAGGGTTGCAGGCTTTCAGGACATCCGCACCGGGAAATTCACCGAAGTGATGCTGATTCGTACCCCTGCCGATCTGGAACAGTTCCGGCAGCTTTACGACATCGACGAGAGAGAAATCCACACCGAATATTGATTTCTCTTCTTTTCTGCGCCGCGCCCCATGTTTTTGATCACTTTTGCGCAGACTTACACGCAAACCCATTGGGAGGTATTTTTCATGAGACGCATTTTTTCCGTGCTGGTTTCCCTGTTCGTTCCCGTTCTGCTGCTCACCGGCTGCGGCGGGGCCGCGTCCGGCAGCACCTACCAGCAGATCAGCCAGGAGGAAGCGAAGGAGATGATGGACACCGAAGAGGTCATCATTCTGGACGTGCGGGAACAGAGCGAATACGACGGCGGCCACATTCCCGGCGCGGTTCTGCTGCCGGTAGGTACCATCGATGAGGACACCGCCGCCGCGGTCATTCCGGAAAAGGATTCCACCGTACTGGTCTACTGCCGCAGCGGCAACCGCAGCAAAACCGCCGCTTCCGCGCTGGCGGAGCTGGGCGAACGGGAATATGTCCTCGGGGAGATCCGCTCGTACTGGGGCGGTATGCTCGACCGGGG
>ENA-OURU01003217-OURU01003217.1-human-gut-metagenome-genome-assembly--contig:-NODE-3217-length-13872-cov-5.373163_pt1 | contig 13872 bp, 7 predicted proteins | sample MGYA00242137_ERZ509064 | MGnify/ENA primary metagenome ERZ509064 (study PRJEB26280, sample SAMEA2338777) | human gut metagenome | biome: human gut; feature: human-associated habitat; material: faeces...
GCACGGCCCATGCGAGCTTTGCCAACGCGGAGATCACGGGCAAGATCCGCATTGTGAAACGGGACAGCCTGACACGGGAGGCGCTGGCCGGAGCGGAGTTCACCGTCACCCGTTTGTCGGCTCCCGCAGGCGCAACCGGCGTGGGCGGCAGCGTGGTCATCGTCACGGATGCAAGCGGCGTTGCCGAAACCGGCTGGCTTCCCTGGGGCCGATACCGCATCGAGGAAACCACCGTGCCGCAGCACTATGTGGACGTTGGCTTTGAAACCGAAGTCGAGATTCGGGACAATGGCAGGACCTGCGAGATTGAAGTGGAGAACGAGCCAACAAAGGGGTACATCCGCATCACCAAGACCGACCGCCTGAACGGCAACCCCATCGAGGGCGTGCGCTTTGATATCTACGAAAACGATGAGTATGGCTCGGCGCTGGTCGGCAGCATGGTAACGGATGAGAATGGTGTGGCCGTATCCGAACCGCTGCGCAAGGGGCGCTACATCGTCCGGGAACACGGAGAAACGGCGGGGTATGTGTTTGAGGAGATTGCGCTGGACGCGGTGGTAAAGCCGGATGAAACCACCGACCTGTCCGTGACCAACCAGCCGGTGCAGGTCCGGCTGAAGCTGTACAAGCGCGACGCGGACGAATACGCCGGGAAGCCCGCGGATGTGCCCGGCACGCGCGGCGACGGCGAGCTGACGGGCGCGGTCTTCCGCGTGCTCGCGGCGCAGGACATCACCGACCGGCAGGACAACGTGATCTATGAAAAGGGCGCTGTGGTCGTTGATTCCCTGACCACGGCGGGTGAGGATGCTTCCGTAACCACGGATGCGCTCTGGCCGGGCATGTATGAGATTGTGGAGCTTGCGCCGCCTGTGGGGTATCAGGCTGCCGTGGATTCTATCATTGTGGATGCGCGATCCGCGGCAGAACAGTCGCACGAAGCCGTTGTCATCTATGAAGGTGTTGTCACCAATGAAATCCGCTATGGCGCGCAGGCCATTGTCAAATTGCTCGGAGGCATGAGCGACGATCCCGACCCGGACCGCGTGGAGACGCCGGAGGCGGGCGCGGAGTTCCTGGTGTATCTTCGCAAGGCAGGGTCTTACGAGAACGCCCGCGCGTTGGAGCGCGACCGGCTGGTGACGGATGAAAACGGCTACGCGAAAACCAAAGCCCTGCCCTACGGCGTCTATGTGCTGGAACAGATAAAGGGCGCGCCGGGGTATGAGCTCAAGGGCCCGCTCCTCTTTGAGATCGACGGGACCGAGGATATCCTCAACCCGCCGCCCCTGACGCTCTCCGACCGGCCCATCCGCTACCGCCTGCGCCTGATGAAGACGGACAGCGAAACAGGAAAGGCCGTCACGCTTTCCGGCGTCTCTTTCAAGCTCAGAGACGAGACGGGAGAGTTTGTTACCCAAACCGTCTCCTATCCCACCCGGCAGGAGACCGACACCTTTGTTACCGACGAAACCGGCAGTGTGACATTGCCCGAAACGCTCACCTGGGGCCTGTATTTCGTTGAGGAAGTCACAGCCCCGAAAGGCTATCTCATCCGCGAGGAGGCGCTGCCGGTGTTCGTAGGACAGGACGGCGACGCGCCCGGAGAAACATACCAGATCGACGCGGAAGTCCCCAACGAGCCGGTCAAGGGGCGGATTCTGCTTGAAAAGAAGGGGCCGTGGCTCACCGGGTTCGAGGTGACGGCAGATGCTTACGGGAACGAGGCGCACCGCCCCGTATACGAAGAAAGGTATCTGGCGGGGGCGGTGTTTGAGCTTCGAGCGGCGGAAACCGTCACCGGCGGGGACGGCACTGTCTGGTTTGAACAGGGCGAGCTGGTGGAAACCCTCACCACCGCCTCGGATGGGCCGGCAGCCTCCGGGCTGCTGCCGCTGGGACGGTATGTGCTGGTGGAAATTCACGCGCCCGAAGGGTATGCGCTGGATGACACGCCGCATGAGGTCACGCTGGATGCTTCGGATGCCTACACCCCTGTGGTAGAAGTCCGCGCAGAGCTGACCAATGAATATCTGCCGGCTGAAATTACGCTGACCAAGTATAAGGAAACCATGCAAGCGATGGAAGATGAGCATGGCGTTCGTCAGACTGTCATTACCGTCCCCGGCGAGGGCTTTGTATTCGGTCTGTACAATGCCTCCGACATTCCCTATGACGGCGGCGTTCTCCCTGCCGGTACGCTGGTGGCCTCCGGCGCGACGGATGCGGACGGGCGGCTGATATTTGCCGGGCAGTACCCGCACGGGGAGTACTATGTGAAGGAGCTGCAAGCGCCGGAAGGCTGGAAATTGCCTGCCGGGACGTTCCCCGTTTCAATCCTGCCTGAGAAAGCGCAAGAGGACGCCGTCATCCGCGCCGGTCTGACGGTGCATAACGAGCTGATCTGCACACCCGTCACGATCACCAAGACCGACATCACCGGCGCGGCCCCGGTGCCCGGCGCGCTCATTGAAGTGCGAAACAGCCGGGATGAGATCATCTATCGTGCGCGCACGGATGAAAACGGCGAGCTGCCGGACATTCTCCTCATGCCCGGACAGTATGCCTTCCGTGAGGTGTTCGCGCCGGACGGCTACGCGCTCAACGAGGCCGTATGCATCTTTGTGGTGGACGCTCTGGGCCAGGTGAGCGGCGATACGGAGATTCGGGATGATTGGACGCGCTTTTCCCTGCGCAAGACCGACACAGGCGGCCGGGTACTTGCGGGCGTACAGTTTGCGCTGGTTGATGCGGACGGAAACCAGATCATGACCGCCGAGACGGACGAAAACGGGCTGGCTTCGTTTGAAAGGATTCCTTACGGGCGCTACACCGTTGTGGAAACGCGGCCTCTGTCCGGCTATCTTCCCGCCGGAACGGTCGCGGAACTGACCGTAGACGGGCAGTACGTCAATCCCGACGCGCCGCTGGAGGTCGTCAATGTTCCCGCGGACACTACCGACATCCAGACCGGAGTGGACCTGCCGTTCACGCCCCTGATGTGGGCAGGCGTGGGGATGACGGCGGGCGCGCTGGCACTTATCGGCGTCTATGGGTACAGGCGCAGGAAGCGCCGGTGACAGCTTTCGGGAGGACGGCTCTGCTGGCCGTCCTCCTTCCTCCCGGTTGCCGGGTGGGAGCAAATACGGTATAATGAAGCCAATTCAAAGGAAGAAGCGGTGAGAAAACATGCCCAACGAAACCGACGGCATCATCAAACGCTTTGAGCAAAGAACCATTCGCAGCCTGTGGGATGAGGAGCGCCAGGAATGGTATTTCTCCATCGTGGATGTGGTAGGCGCGCTTACGGACAGTCCCAATCCACGAAAGTATTGGAGCGTGCTGAAAAGCCGTCTTAAGAAAGAAGGCAGCGAGTTGACTACAAATTGTAGTCAACTGAAAATGCGTGCCGCCGACGGGAAATATTATAAGACCGACGCAGCCGATACCGGGCAGCTTTTGCGCATCATCCAGTCCATCCCCTCGCCCAAGGCCGAACCCTTCAAGCTGTGGCTGGCGCAGGTGGGCCGGGAGCGCATCGAGGAAACCATCGACCCGGAGCTGAGCATTGAGCGCGCGCTGGAAACCTATCTGCGCAAGGGATATTCCCGCGAATGGATCAACCAGCGCCTGCAGGCCATTCAGGTGCGCCGGGAGCTGACGGATGAGTGGCAGACGCGCGGCGTAAAAAAAGGCGTCGAGTATGCCATCCTCACCGACGAGATCACCCGCGCATGGTCGGGAATGAACACCCGGCAGTACAAGCGGTTCAAGGGGCTCAAAAAGGAAAACCTGCGCGACAACATGAGCACCACGGAAATTGTGCTCAACATGCTGGCGGAAGCATCCACAAAGGATATTTCCCAGGCCGAAGCGCCGGAAACCTTTGCGGAAAACCAGCAGGTCGCCCGCAAGGGCGGCGAGGTCGCAGGCATTGCGCGGCAGGCGCTGGAAGCGCGTACCGGCAGACCCGTCATTACCCCGCAAAACGCACTGGACTTTCACCGCCTGATCGAAGATGTCATGGAAGAAACGGCGGCTTTGCCGGAGACGGAGAAACGGAGCGAATGACGGCCCGGCTTCCGCGTCCTGCGCGCTCATGCCGAAAAAAAGAACCAAACGCAAGAAGCAGTCCTCTCAAGGGCTGCTTTTTCTTATGCAAATGAAGAGGAGGAAACTCATGAAACGGTTGATTATAGCGGAAAAACCCAGCGTTGCCCAGGCCATTGCCGCGGTGCTGAACATCCGGGAGAAGAAGCCCGGCTATCTGGAGGGGGCGGACGTCCTGGTGAGCTGGTGCGCCGGACATCTGGTGGAACTGGCCGCGCCGGAGGGTTACGATGCGCGCTACGCCAGATGGCGGCAGGAGGACCTGCCCATCGTCCCAGGGCCCTGGAGGTACGAGGTCATTGAAAAGAGCGCCCGGCAGTTTGAAACGCTCAAACGCCTCATGCGCCGCGCCGACGTCTCCGAGGTCGTCAACGCCTGCGACGCGGGGCGCGAGGGCGAGCTGATCTTCCGGCTGGTCTATGAGGCCGCCGGATGCTCCAAACCCTTTTCTCGTCTCTGGATTTCTTCGATGGAGGACGCGGCAATCCGGGAAGGCTTTGCCGACCTGCGCCCCGGTGGGGACTTTGATTCCCTGTATCAGTCGGCGCTCTGCCGCCAAAAGGCGGACTGGCTCATTGGTATCAATGCCTCACGGCTGTTTTCGGTGTTGTACCACCGCACTTTGAATGTGGGGCGGGTGCAGACGCCCACCCTGGCGATGCTGGCAGACCGGGACAGCAAGATCGTCCTGTTTCGCAAGGAGAAATACCATCATGTGCGGCTGGCGCTGGAGGGGGCCGAAGCGGTCAGCGACCGCATTGTTTCCCCGGAGGATGCCCAGGCCCTCCGGGACGCCTGTGACGGGCAGCGGGCCGTGTGCGCATCCGTGGTGCGGGAGAAAAAGACGGAAAAGCCGCCCAAGCTGTACGACCTGACCACCTTGCAGCGGGAGGCAAACCGGGTGTTTGGCTACACGGCCAAGCAAACCCTGGACTACGCCCAGTCGCTCTATGAAAAGAAGCTGCTGACCTATCCCCGAACGGACAGCCGGTATCTGACGGGCGATATGGCGGAGACTGCTTCCGTGGTTCTGCATCTGGCGGTGCGGGTGCCTCCCTTCGACGCCTGCCCAGAGTTTTTCCCCGATGTTCTGGCGCTGGTGAACGACAAGGAGGTATCCGACCACCACGCCCTGATTCCCACCCTGGAGCTGGAAAAGGCGGATGTGCCTGCGCTGCCTGTGGGCGAGCGCAATATCCTTCTGCTGGTCTGCTGCAAGCTGCTGTGTACAGCGGCGGAGCCTTTCGTGTATGAGGCGGTCATGGCCACCTTTGATTGCGGCGGACATACCTTCACGGCAAAGGGGAAACAGGTGCTTTCCCAGGGCTGGCGGGCCATCCAGGAGGTGTTCCGTTCTTCCCTGAAGGAGAAGCCGGAGGATGAAGATGCCGAGGATGTCCTTCCGGCCTTGACGGAGGGTCAGGTCTTTGAGCCGGTTACCGTTTCCGTCACCGAGCATTTCACTTCGCCCCCCAAGCCCTACACGGAGGACACCCTTCTGTCGGCCATGGAGAATGCGGGCAAAGAAGATATGCCGGACGAGGCAGAACGCAAGGGCCTGGGCACCCCGGCAACCAGGGCGGCCATCATCGAAAAGCTGGTGTCCGGCGGATTCGTGGAGCGCAAGGGCAAGAACCTGATTCCCACAAAGGCAGGTGTCAACCTGGTCACGGTACTGCCGGAATTGCTGACCTCTCCCAAGCTCACAGCGGATTGGGAGCAGCGGTTGAACGATGTGGCAAAGGGCCAGATGTTGCCGGAGGACTTCATGGATGGGATCGAGGCGATGGCGGCGGAGCTGGTGCGGAACTACTCCCACATTTCCGAGGATGGGCAAAAGCTGTTCCAGCCGGAGAAGGAGACTGTGGGCCTCTGCCCCCGCTGCGGCAAACCGGTCTACGAGGGCAAAAAGAATTTCTACTGCTCCGACCGCGCCTGCTGCTTCGTGCTGTGGAAGGATGACCGCTTCTGGACCTCCCGCAAAAAGGAGCTGACCCGGAAGATGGCTGCCGACCTGCTGAAGAAGGGCCGCACCTCCATCAGGGGGATGTGGTCTGAAAAGAAGGGCGCCACTTATGACGCCGTGGTGGTGCTGGATGATACCGGCGAAAAGTATGTCCGCTTCAAACTGGAGTTTCCCAAGCGGAAGGAGGGTGTGAATGGCAAAAAGTAAATCGGATATTTTGCTGAACGATCTGAAAGCAGTGCTTCCCCAGGAGGGGGAACCTGCGGAGCAGGAGGCAACGCTTCGGGCTCTGTCCTCCCTCTCCCCGGAGGATAGGGACCTCCTGGCCGCTGTCCAGGAGTCGCCTTATCGCCTGACCACCCTGGAGCAGTTCGGGGAGTTTCCCGCCAACACCGAGTATTTTGTCCTGGAACCTAACATCCGCAAAGTGGAGGATGTGGGCTGGCGCTATCTGGCGCAGCATTTGGACGTCCTTCTGCCCCCGGAGCTGCTGGATGCCATTGATCCCGTTCCCTTCGGCCATCACGCCATGCGGGAGGAACAGGGCTGTTTTACGAGCCGAGGCTATCTCACTCTCTCCGGTGACGAGTGGGAGCACAAGCGCCCCAGGGAGAAACAGACTGAGAAAAAGCCCTCCATCAAGGAGCGGCTGGAGCAGAGCCGGAAGGAATGTGCCAATCAGAGCAAGGCGCAGCCCCATCGGGAAAAGCCTGCGCCAGAGCGATAAGGAGGTGTCGCTATGCCCCATTATGACTATGACAAAGATTATCCCTTTGCCGCCTTCATCACCAACCTGGGCAAGTACAACGAGGGTGCCCTTGTGGGCGAATGGGTGAAGTTTCCCACCACGGCGGAGGAACTGAAAAAGGTCTTTGAGCGCATCGGGAGCGGCGCGAAAGACGACTTCGGGCAGACCTATGAGGAATGGTTCATCACGGACTACGATTGCTATGTGGACGGCCTCTATGACCTGCTGGGCGAGTACGCCAACCTTGACGAGCTGAACTACCTGGCCTCCAAGCTGGACGACATGAGCCAGGATGAATATGAGCGGTTCCAGGCGGCCATGGAGATTGGCGGCCACACGGGCAGCATTCAGGAGCTCATTAACCTGACAGAGAACCTGGACTGCTACGACGTTTACCCCGACATCCACGACCACGACGATCTGGGCCGGTATTACATTGAGGAACTGGACGCCATGCAGGTGCCGGAGCATCTGCGCAATTATATCGACTATGAGGCCTACGGGCGGGACATCGCTCTGGAGGAAAGCGGCCAGTTCACCGACCTGGGCTATGTGCGGGATACCGGGGACAGCTTCCATGAGTATTACGATGGCGAGCGCGGCAGCATCCCGGAGGAATACCGGGTGATGACCTTCCAGGACGACATCCCCGAAGAAGAAATTTCGGAATGGGCCATGGACCTTGCCTACGATATGGACGAGTTTTTCCGGCAGAACGACCCGCAGTATGCCGCCGAGCACCCGGAGGAACACGCGGCGAAGGAAGAAATCTACGAGAACCTTTCCGATTGCCGCATCGCCTCTCTGGAAGAAAAGCTGAAGGCGTTGGGCCAGACCCCGGAGGACTACCTTCCTTCCGAGCTGGAGAAGTTCAAGGAGGCTGTGGGCTACGAGGCATATTTGGATGTGGACCCGCAGGTGATCCGGGAGGCCATCGAAAACCCGGATCAGTCCCATGTGGACGAGATGCTGTCCTTTGCGGAACAGGCAAACCGGGAGTATGAAGCGGAGTTGTACGGGCAGCAAGCGGCGCCCACCCCGGATGACCGAGAGACCGGCGAGACGGTGCGAACCCCCAGGGGCACCTTCCATGTAACGGATATGAGCCGGGAACAGATGGAGGCGGCCGGATACGGTTTCCACCACGAGTCCGAGGACGGAAAGTATCTCATCATGGCCAACGGCAGCCGCGCCTTTGCCATCCCCAGCGGAGACGCCCCCGAACATACCGCACCGGAGAAGCTGACCGTCCTGGTGGTGGAGCCCATGAAGGAACCCTATGTGAAGGAGATCGATCCCGGCCTCCATGCGCTGCAAGCGGAGGTGGGCGGCGACATTGCCGCCTCCTATCCCTTTGACGATCCGGTGGGGCTGGTGCTGAACGATGAAGGCAAGCTCATTGGTTTGGACCTGAACCGTTCCCTCCGGGACGAGCATGGGGAGATTTACGACATTGTAGCAGGCACCTTCCTGGTGGTGGGCCTGGGGCCGGAAAGTTTCGCGTCCCTGCCCCCGGACATGATCCAGAAGTACACCGAGCAATTCAAGCGGCCGGAGCTGTTCGCCAGCATCAACGGGCAGATCGTATCCGTTCCCGTGGAGCCGGAAAACCCGCTGCGCACGGCGGAAATGACCCTGGAGGATGACTACGGCATGATCGACGGGATCATCAACAACGGCCTCCGCGGGGAGGAATTGGAGAAAGCCCAGGCCAAGGAGTGCAGGACCACGCCGGAGAAAAAGCCTTCCATCCGGGAGCGGCTGGAGGACGCGAAACGGGAGTGTGGGGCGCGGAAAGCCCCGGACAAGCCCACCCCCCAGAAGAAGCTCCCGGAGCTGGGCGACTTATGAGCCGGAGTAAAAAATGGCGTCTGGAATGGGCGTTCTTCCTGGGCGAGAACGGCAGGCGCCAGTATAACAAGCTCTGCAAGGGCTGTGTCCATCCCTGTAAACAGAGTTTCCGGGCGGTGGTGTTGTCCTGTCCGCACTATCTTTCCCGCCGCTCCAAAAAGTGCGGGAATTAGGGCTCAAAATGGCAAAAGAAACCGCCTGTGACGGCTTTTTCGTCTAGGGGCAGTATGATTTCCCATGCTGGTTTCCCGCCTGCAATCCAGGGATACAAAAAGCCAATTTTGAACATTATTCCATAACAAAGCGGGAGCGTTGCCTTGGGTTTAAGCCGAGAGTGACGCTCCCGCAATTTTTATTAACTATAAACTACGGCAATAGAGCATTTCGTTTTATTTATAGAAGCATCCTTGCCTTTTCGCTTCTCTTTGTAAGAGAAAATAGTAAAAATATAGAATTGTTTAAAAACTAGAATCCATATGATAAATTACTAAGATGACGATAGACAAGGCAGCAACCGGATAAACCTGTTGCTGCCCTGAATAGAAATTGCTCTATTTACAACTGAGATATAGCTTGTGCAAAAGGATTGACTCCCTGCAAATACTCCAACTAAAGCCTTTTAAGTCCCGACTTTTATACGCAAGGTATTCGCCAACTGATAACGGTTTTGTGCCTGAACTTCGCTATATACATCTAAAGTACCACTAACATCTTCAATAGTAGCGACCAATGCATATGGAACATCTATGTTTTCTTCATCCCAACGAGAGAAGAGCTCCAGCCATATTTGCCAGTCGCCAGAATTGAACGACGTGAATGTTTTAGTGAACTGACAACAAACATCCCACTTCCTTCGACCTTCGGAATAATCTTGAGTTACTGGTAGCAAATGTCCATCCGGATGAGACTTTTTTAGTGAAGCTCGAATAAATGCTCCTAAATATTCGCTCCCCTTTGTACGGTCCACCGGTGGCAATGATAGACAAGTAACTGTAACTCGAGCAACATTTCTGCCCACCTGAGCGGCTAAAACCTCGGGCATATAGATTTTTACTCGTTCCTTAGTTAGCCTGTTAAGACTTCCTGTTCTCAAAAAAGTTACTCGAGAAGGAGATGAAAATTTGCTATCTTCCACAGAGGCAATACCTCTTCCATAAAGGTTATGAGCAAATGCTAACTCCTCATTTTCCATTTCATCACTTTCCCATAAAGGTTTGGCATTATGGTACAGCAAAGCTTTTGCGAGCAAAATGTCATTATTAGGAGTGTTGTTTAATATTTCTGCTAAATCACCAGCCACAGTAGGAGCTGTAAAACTAGTTCCTGCATCCGGTTCTACGGTTCCGTTTTGAGTAAGAACTAGTGATGTCATGTCAACTGGCACATGTGCTCCAGTTCCATCCAAAGATATGGTACCGCCATAAGCACACATATCAGGCTTTGAAAAGCCAGCAAAACCAGGCCCGCGTCTACTATATGGAGCTATGATGTTTTTCCCGGAAAGGCTACCGACATGGTCCTCGCTTACCACCGCTCCTACTACGATACTTAGCATAGAATCAGCAGGGGGAGCAATTCGCGAGTCATCATCATCTAATATATCGTCAATAGAAGTTTCTGTCTTCCAAAGTTCATGATTTCCGGCGGAAACAATGAACTGGACTCCATATTTCAATTGCAATGCATCAAGTTCGAACCCGATAATACTCATTTCATCCCCTTCAATGGGAATGCTCGCATTTGCAGACAAGTTGTATATCTTGGAAATGTCATGATAATAATCAACAGCCTTTTGAATGCGTTGGATCATGATATTTTCGGGGACAGGTCCATCAAGTATATTGCAATCAATAACTCTGGCACGAGGAGTAATGCGCTGAGAATCTGCCAATTGGTTCCCAAGTTGTGAAAACAACACCCTGCTAGCCACTCGTGTTCCGTGGTTTTTATCGCCCCCGGGAGACAAGGGAGCTGTCCAATGTTCAACTACAAGTTGATCAAATGGAGGCGGGAAATTTATCCCAGAATCGAGGATAACGACAATGGGCAAATCCTCCAAACTAACACCGTCGGCCATTTGCGCAGAATCTGGAATGTTTACAAGAAAATTATCCACACCTACATTAAAAAAACGAGTTTCCTCAATTCTATATATCGCAGAATCATTCTCAAAACGGCTTAAAGTACCAGATGGAACAATTGCACGAATTACTGGCGTCCTATCAGAGAGGTAATAGGGATCTTGCTGAATTTTTCCCCGCACAGTGTGAATTTTTTCTTTCACCTTTTCAATCGCCATTACATAGTCCTTGGATTGTAAATTGGGGATAAACATGAGTTGGATATCTACTGTTTCCGGAGGTTGATCAATATATAGTTTTTTTCTTAATTCTCCAGAATTCTTCTCTGTCCCTATATACGGAGCAATGCTTTCTATATAGTCAAACTGTGTTCTATTGGTACCGTTGGCCGTATATGCCTCCACACGATTTCTTAATATCTGAAATTGATGTCTCGTTGTAGAAACTACTGCGTGCCGTTCGTCTTTAACTGCATTTACATGCATTCCGTTTTTGGTAAATATATCAGACTTATGCTGAATCTTTTCGCCTTCGGGAAGTTCAACCTTAAATACATATAACCCAGCATCCTGCAAGGAGTCATCTTCTTTAAATTCTTCGACAGCTTGCTTAACTAATTGAAGCCCATGACTTAATTTAGCGCCGTGTTCGGAATATACAATATCACGAGGTGTGGTTCTACCAGTAGGCTTTTTGGATAAACGTTCTACTTCCTCATCAGGAATCCAAAAATGAGGTTTTTTGTCATTCATCTAATTTTCCCTCCTTGTTGAAGCGATAGCTTAATGTTGAACGAGGAATACCTGTGATGGCTTCTAATGTACGAATTGACACACCATTTTTTTGAAGTTTCGATAATGCCTTCATAAAGTCACCATCATCTTGGCTAACATATAAAGTTGTGTATTTTAGCCAAATTTTACCAATCTCTTCAATAGAGATATTGGCCCCTTTCTTTTTGTTCATTACACAAAACTTTCCCAATGCCTGTAAAAATGTTTGTATCTGAGCTCCACTCATGCCGTCTGTAAGAACAACCAATATTTGAAGGTCTATATTATATTCTTTCAAAAAATCTTGTAATGATTTTTCAATCATTTTCTTGCGTTGCATTTCATCCGGCTCTTCTAACAGGATGGAAATATCAAACCTTCTCCAAATCGCCGGATCAAGTAAATGGTGGTGATTAGTTGCTGCCACCAAAAAAACATTTGCAGGCATTTCATCCATGTTTTGCAACAAGGTGGTCACAACTCGTTTCAATTCTCCAAGTTCATGTGAGTCATCTCTTTTTTTGGCTATAGCATCGAATTCATCCAGAAACAGCATAATTCGTTTTCCTTTTACGAATTCAAATATCTTTCGGATATTTGTTCCTGTTTGTCCAAGGTATGATGATACTAAGCCATCTAAATGAACATAGGCTATGGGCAATCCCAATTCTTTTGCTAAGGCATTTGCAGTCATCGTTTTCCCACAACCCGGAGGGCCACAAAATAGCACTCTGTTTGTAGGTGTTACTCCTATTTTTATAAGTTTTTGAACATTATTTTGCTCTTCAATAATTTCTTGAATTGTTTCTTGCACTTTCTCCGACAGCGCTACATCTTTTAGCCGGATGGTAGGTTGTAAAAGTTCCACAAGATCTAAAGCACTATCTTTATCTTTGGGTAAATTCGTAACCGACTGCACTGAAAAAGACATTGTAGACATTGGACTAATCATGGAACTTTGGAAATGTTTATCTGGTGAATAGGCCTTTTTAAGTGATAATGCTAATTGCACATTGCCTTTTTTTTCTTCATCATGGATCAAATCAGAAAGTGCACTTTCAAATTGAGCTTCATTTCCACTGCTGTGTGCGGCGACTAAATTAATTATTAAATTTGCTTTCATTTTCAAGCTCCTCTTTGGACACAACTGTTCATTGTAGAATAATAATAGCGTATACAGCAGATTATGTCAATATAGATTTGGACACAATTGGACAGATGGGGTTTGGGAAAGCTACTCTGAAGTGTACAGCAAGGAAAAGTATTATTATCGTTCCAATTCCATTTTAACTTCGCCGATTTCATTTTCATTGAATAATATATTTATATTTTGTCGGAGTTTGTCATACTCCTTTTCCTCCTGCTGGATCTTCCGAAGTTCCGCTTGCAGGGCGGTCTTGCGGGAGGAGAGTCCGTCCAGTTCTGCTTTCAACTTTTCGCTGGAAGGAAGTCTGGCGAGCCCGGCCCTCTTGATCTCCCTGGCTGCCGCCTCGAACAAGATGATTTCGCTCTCAAAGCCGCGCAGGAATTTTTCCTTGTCCTTTGACGCCTTATAGCGATCATAGACGGGTTTTAGTTTGCGGTAGGTGTCGATCTGTTTTCTCAGGAGGGCAATGTCGGCGATCCGCTGCTCCGTATCCCGTAGACTCTCCCTAGTACGGATGGAGGCAGCGGCAACGGCATCGCACCGTTCCACTAATTCCTCATAGGTGCTGATGCCATGTTCGGTGAGAAAGTTCATGGTGGCGGCCGCCCGTTTCAGATTCTCAATGGTTACCCACCGCTGGTATCCGGCGCTTTGCTGGGCCTTGATATTGTTCTGAATATCAATGAGCAGGCTGACCTTCCCATTGCGCTGCCGGGGCTGTCTGGAGGGCTTGGGTCCTCCGGCGATCCGGGCGGTAACGGCTTCTTCTGTGTAATCGGCACCTAGGGTTTTGAGCCGGGTGAACCGCTCCTGGTCCGGTGCCCTAGCGGAGATATACTTTCCCCGCTTGATCTCGTATCCTTCCCGCTGCAACCGGATGAGCAAATCTTCCAGGCTGGAGGACACGGGAATAAGCCGGTCGATGGCGGCTTTCAGCTTTGCCTTGTAGCTGGTGCCGTTCTGTGCGGCCTGATGTTCAATGTAGCTCTTGCCCTTATCCCGGCCGGGGACGATGACGGACAAGCCGTGTTCTTTGCACAGCCGGTCGCTGATCCGGCGTATCTCATGGTAGCTACGCTTGTTAGAATGGTAGTGCTTGTGGTCGGTGAAGCTGACCGCATTGAAAATCAGATGGTTGTGAATATGCCCCTTATCAATATGGGTGGTAAGTACAAACTCGTACTTGCCACCCA
>ENA-OURU01003220-OURU01003220.1-human-gut-metagenome-genome-assembly--contig:-NODE-3220-length-13868-cov-2.558677_pt1 | contig 13868 bp, 7 predicted proteins | sample MGYA00242137_ERZ509064 | MGnify/ENA primary metagenome ERZ509064 (study PRJEB26280, sample SAMEA2338777) | human gut metagenome | biome: human gut; feature: human-associated habitat; material: faeces...
TAAAAGAGATTCAATAATTCACAATTCTATTAATAATTAAAAACAAAAGCAATGAAGAAAATTCTATTTTTACTGCTCACTGTCGTTACAGTATGCAGTTGCTACAATGACGATGATCTCTGGGATAAAGTCAATGATCTCGACGGACGAGTAGAAACACTAGAAACAACAGTCAAGAAAATGAACTCTGAAATTACAACTTTACAGAGTTTGGTAGACGCATTAAATCAAGGGAAAGTAATCACCAACACGGAACAGACATCTGATGGCTACACATTAACTTTCAGTGATGGAAGCACCGTATCTATCAAAAATGGAAAGAATGGTACAGATGCTCCTGTGATTGGAGTGAAAGCTGACGAAGACGGAATATATTACTGGACCATTACTACCAACGGTACTACAGAATGGCTGCCGGATGCAACTAACAAGTTAAAAGTGACAGGTACAACTCCAGTTATGGGAGTTGACAGTGACGGATACTGGACCGTTGATACAGGCGAAGGAGCCAAACGTATTAACGGAACAGACGGAAAACCTGTGAAAGCGGAAGGACAAGACGGAGACTCTTTCTTCAAATCTGTTACAGTTAATGACAATCATGTACTAGTTACTCTTGCAGATGGAACGTCGTTCACATTGCCCAAAGGGGAAACATATACATTTGACATTGCCAATAGGGATTATACCTTGTTCTCGTCTAATGAAACAAGGACGTATCTTCTTACAACTGCCAATATAGACGACGCAACATTAATTGCTATTCCGCAAGGATGGACAGCGGTTCTTAATGATAAAGACTTAAGAATCACAGCTCCGGCAGTTTCAGGTGATGATGTCAAAGATGGTGAACTTAAAATACTTGTCACTCCGTCCAAAGCTTTCGGTAAAGTAATAAAAATGCAATTAAGAGCAGTGCGTGAAGCACACTTCTTGACATTCGAGGATGTTGATTATAAAGGTGATGCTAACATGGTAGGAGAAAGAAACTGGTCATCATTAATTGACAGCCAACAATATGGTGGCCCACTACTTTATCCTAAGAATAACCAACTCTATAACTGGAGTGATGCAAACAACACTTTTCTTGCTTCCGAACTTCCTAACGGATGGGGTGATTACCAATACTGGGGTGGCGGACACGCAATTTCCAATTATCTGGATATGGATCTTACTCATGGAGACTTCCAGCACCAACTAGCCGTTTATTATCAGGATGCAAAAACTGGTTTTGGAGGACATAATGGTTCCAAAAACTTCTGCGTACATTACGGCTATGCAGACAATTCCGGATATGCCAACGGTCCATTACCCTATATTTACTTTGGAGACGGAGTTGCTCGTGTAGTTGACCATATGTATGTGACTATGACGACCTACCTAGCCAACTGTGTGGCCAACGGTAACGGTTTGACCGCACCCGCAGGCAAAGATGATTGGGTGAAACTGGTTGCTATCGGTTATGATGAAGATGGAAAAGAAGTAGCTACACGTCCGGAATTTTATTTGGTTGGAGCCGAGGGTAATATACTTGAATGGACAAAATGGGATTTATCCGCATTAGGCAAAGTGGTCAAAATAGACTTTAATGTCACTGGAAGTAATGATAACGGATATGGTTTCAGCCAACCTGCCTATTTTGCTTATGATGATGTAGCAGTGAGATTCTAATGAAACATATTATACTTTTTTTATTTGTTCTGTTAGCATTAATATCATGCGTGAAAGAAGAGGAGGACTCTCCTCTTCTTTCCGCTCCTGTCATTACCTTGAAAGAAGAATCCCCCATCTATAAAACAAAAATTGGTCGGGAGATAACCATCGCTCCTGTTTATGAAAATACCGATTCGGAAACGACCTTTAACTGGACAATAGATGGAAAGAGTATCTGTACCACTTCCACCCTGACATTTTCAGCCGATGAAGCAGGCAGGTATTTCATTCTGATTTCTGCCACCAATGCCGGAGGGACAACAGAAAAGGAGATACGTATCGATGTCTTTCAACTTGATGTACCGACTATCTCTATTGCGGATGCCGACAAAGGTTTCAAAGTGCTTCAAGGCTCTGAACTAACCATTACACCTATAGTAGATTCTTTTCTGGAAACCAGTTACTCCTGGCAAATAAACGGTGAAGATATTTCGAACGAATTAACCTGTACTCTCCCCACAATCGAGCTTGGCGAATATCAAGTTCGTTTTGCTACTCACAATGAAGATGGCGATGACGAAGTAACTTTCAAAGTAGAAGTTTGTTCACCGGATCAAGTAGATTTCAACTGGACATTCCTGCAAACGGAATATAACATGTCAGCCGGCAGAACTATCCGTATCAAACCGGTTGACGTGAATAATGCACTGGATGCAGTCTATACATGGACCGTGGACAATGAACAAGTGCAATCCGGAGAAAATGATACTTATCTGTTTACATCCGAGCAGCAGGGAGAACACACGGTAAAGGTCGAAATGAAGAACTCATATATACTCGCTACGCAAACATTAAAAGTCAATGTTTGCCCTCCCGCAGGAACATACCAGCGGAAGATTAGCGCCACAAGTTCTGCGTCAATGAACAAAGTATATGAATATTTACCGGCTCCCGGTCAATTCATCAATGAGAATCATAACACAACAACTATGGCAGAAGCCTGCACCTATGCAGAAGAACGAATCAATCAGACGGCTTATGTTTCCCTAGGCGGATTCGGTGGATACATCATCGTTGGATTCGATCATAGTATCGTGAATGATGGAGATTACAACATTGCTATTACAGGAAACGCTTTTGATGGTTCGTCAGAACCGGGAATTGTATGGGTAATGCAGGACGAAAATGGTGATGGGTTACCTAATGACACTTGGTATGAATTGCGCGGATCCGAATATGGGAAAGCCGAAACCTGGCAGGACTATGCCGTCACCTATCATAAACCAACTGGTATTCAGCTTCCCACCCCATGGACAGACAATCATGGTCAAAGTGGGTCTATTGATTATCTGGGTGCTTTTCACCGGCAAGATTATTATTATCCCGCCTGGGTAAAGGAAAAACAATATACTTTGCGAGGTACTCGCCTGAAAGAGCGTAATTACGATCAATCCGGTAATGGTACTTATTGGGTAAATGATAGTTATGAATGGGGATATGCTGATAATTTCAGCGCCATTGATCGTCTGACAGATGATGACAACTATAATGCCGGACCGTCTGACAATCATTTCAAGATATCCCATGCTGTAACTTTCGACGGTAAGGATGCAAACCTGAAGTACGTTGATTTTATCAAAGTACAAGTGGGTGTTAATAGTAAAAGCGGTTGGTTGGGTGAAATATCCACTGAAGTTTTTGGAATAAAGGATTTCAACATGCTCAAATAATTGATAGAATATACATAAGAGATTCTTTTCCCTATTAAATATAGAGATAAAAATTACCATTTGGTAATTTTTATCTCCTCCCATAACCCTACCTTTGTCGCCATTTTCAACGACAAAGGTAGAAAGTTATGAAAGATAGTATTGATTTCGGCAGTATGAACATCTCCACGTTGTTCCGTAAGTTACTAATTCCTACGGTACTTGGGATGGTATTCTCGGCTCTGTTCGTTATTACGGACGGGATATTTGTAGGAAAAGGAATTGGCAGTGACGCGCTGGCGGCAGTAAATATCACTGCACCGCTTTTTATGATCGCAGCGGGTATCGGACTGATGTTCGGAGTGGGAGCTTCGGTGGTGGCTTCCATTCATTTATCTCAGGGAAAACGCAAAGTAGCAAGTATTAATATCACTCAGGCAATTGCTTTTTCCACATTGCTCATACTTATCCTGTCTGCTCTGTGCCTTTATTTTATAGAGCCATTAGCCAGATTATTAGGTAGTTCGGACCGATTGTTGCCGTTAGCTGTAGAATATATGGCATGGTACATTCCTTTTCTCGTATTCTACGAAGTCTTAAATATAGGTATGTTCTGCATCCGTCTGGACGGTTCACCCACCTATGCCATGATGTGTAATGCGGTTGCAGCCATACTCAATATCATACTGGATTATATATTCATCTTCGAACTTGGTTGGGGAATAATGGGAGCAGCTTTTGCCACCAGTCTGGGAACTGTCGTGGGAGGGTTGATGACACTGATTTACTTACTCCGTTTCTCTCGTACCCTCCATCTATGCCGGATAAAGTTAAGTATCAAAAGTCTGTTACTGACTCTTCGCAACATCGGTTATATGATTAAACTGGGAAGTTCTGCTTTTATCAGTGAAGCCTCCATTGCCTGTATGATGTTTCTGGGGAACTACGTTTTCATCCGCCATCTCGGTGAAGACGGAGTGGCAGCATTCAGTATTGCCTGTTACTTCTTCCCTATCATCTTCATGGTCTATAATGCCATTGCACAATCCGCACAGCCGATTATCAGCTATAACTTCGGAGCCGGACAACCCGAGCGTGTACGAAAGACACTGCATCTCGCCATTCGGACCGCTTTAATCTGCGGTATCAGCTTTTTCATTCTTACCGCACTATGCTGTCAGGACATTGTTTCGTTATTCATTGACCGCAGCTACGCTGCATTTGATATAGCAGTAAACGGGCTTCCTTATTTCGAAGTAGGATTCATTTTCTTTGCCGTCAACATGATTGGCATTGGTTATTATCAGAGTGTCGAAAGAGGTCAGCGGGCAACAATTATCACTCTTCTCCGGGGAGTCGTATTTATGTTGATCGGATTCTTTGCGCTCCCTCCGGTATTGGGTATACCGGGTATCTGGCTAGCCGTACCATTGGCAGAGTTATTAACCACTTTCTATATTTTCGGAATTTATTTGAAAGATCGTTTCATTGTCTGCCGACGATAAGTATCTTTGCAATATGAGAACATTCATTGAAAAACTTTGCGATAGATACAAGGTATCAGAAACCGATGTACAGTCTCTACTGAACTGTATGGAAGAGGTACATTTCAAAAAGAGAGATTTAATAGTACGCGAGGGGACAAAGAACTGTAATCTTTATTTTATCAAGACAGGAATATTGCGAGCCTATTATCATAAAGACGGAGTGGATACTACCATCTGGTTTGCTTCAGACGGAGAAGCTGCTTTCTCCGTCTGGGGCTATGTAGATAATGCCTACTCATTAATAAATATTGAGGTCATGTGTGACAGTGTGGCCTATTGTATTTCCCGAACAGCTCTGAATCAGCTATTCGCCTCATCCATCGGACTCGCTAATTTGGGGCTCCGCCTCATGGATCATCAGTTTCTTCAACAGGAGAACTGGCTTATCAGCTCGGGAAGCCCACGGGCTAAAGAACGCTATCTCAACCTTATCAAAGAGACTCCGGAATTATTGCAATATGTACCTTTAAAACATATTGCGTCTTACTTGTGGATAACTCCGCAGTCGCTAAGTAGGATTCGGGCGAAGATAGCATCTTCTTCTCTTTAATAGACGCCTCTAAAAGAAGTGGTTCTGTCAACATGATTAGTTATAACAGAACCACTACTCGGCATTATTCCAATCACTTAATAGAGAAATAACAACTGTTTTATTTCAATTATAAATCTGAGTCCGGAGCCAAATATTTAAGTTTTCCCCACGATTTATTGGGTTCATTGCCTAACCATAGCTCAAGCTTTCCTCCTTTCGTAAAGTCTGCATGATTAAATTGTGCATAATTCCATTCCATACCGTTCAATTGCGCACGTTGGATATAACAATTTTCAGCAGAATTATTGTGGGTAGTTATAGTAAATGTACTTCCTTCATAATAATCCCCATTCAGTTTGATTGTGATCTTATCAAAAATAGGTGAAGTAATATCGTAGTATGGAGTATCAGATTCCGTACCTGTTACACTAAATAGTCCAAGTGCCATCAATGTACTGACCCCTCCCATTTGACCTTCATCTTCATCATGACCACCGTACCCTTTATCTGGAGTAATTCCTCCATACGCACGTTCTTTTACCTGACGTACCCAATATTGTGTCAACCAAGGTTTTCCACCATAAGCAAAGATGTGTGCATTAGAACATCCGGGCTGATTAGCATAACTTACGTATCCTCCACTGTAAGCATAAACAAAATCTAAATCTCTTGCCTGCTCAAATGCGAAATTTAATTTCTCGCAAAACTTATCTGCTCCTCCCATCATCTTTACCAGCTTAGGCAGTTCATGAGACAAAGACCATGTGGCCTGCCAGGAATTCGCTTCCACCCAACCGTTTCCACTCAATGCATCCTGATGCAGCCATTCACCATTTCTCTTTTTCGGAAATACCAAGCCCAGTTCCGCATTGAATAAAGGAGTCCATGCTCGTGAGCGTTTTTCAAACATACGTGCATCCGAGTGTTTTCCCAACCTTGCAGCCATCCGGCTTGCTCCCCAATCTTGAAATGCCCATTCCAGAGTTTTACTTGCATTGTCCGGACAATAACCATGACTGATATAAAACTTTAAATCATCAGCACTCTCATAGCTCATCATTCCGCCAGGCATATGATTACGTTTTATGACATCAAATGTATGCAAAGGATCGGCTTTTTTCATAATTCCTTTCATATATGTACTTACCAGCAAGCTGGTAGCCGGACAACCGCTCATAATAAATGAATATCCACCCGAACATGCCCCACGAGGCAACAGCTTACCATTATCAGCATACTGAACTAAACAAGCAGATAAATCATCCATGACTTCGGGCCATGCCAGACCCCATAATACGTTTAAATTCCAGTGTGTCAACCAAAGCCCGTCAAAGCCATACATATTAAACTTAGGTTTTCCATCCGCCGTAAGTGGAAGACGACGTACCTTCATAGGTTCAGACGTACGTTTATTGACGTATTTATTTCCGGCATAATCCGGATAATAGCCATTCACATCATTTATTTTATGTCGCCCTAGCAATACATGCCAAAGGTCAGTGTAGAATTTGATGCGTTGAGCATCCGTACCACCTTCAACAGCTATACGTCCTAAAGCCTCATTCCAGACAGAACGGGTTTCTTTACATACCTTGTCAAAATCCCAATGGTTCAGTTCCGCATCCATATTGACTATTGCATTGTCTACGCTTGTATATGAGAATGCCATTTTAAAAAGCAACTCTTCAGCATTCAATTGTCCAAAGTTCAAAACCATACCGGCAGCATTAGCCTCAACATCGGGCAAGACACCTTTCTCATTCCATCCGTCAATGCTTTTTATGGGACGGTTACAATCTAGTACAAAGCTTATTTTTATGCTGTCAGGACCACCCCAAAAGCGTTCTGTCGTGAAAAATTCTCCTACAACACGTGTATTGCTGACACGCAGTAAGGTAGCTTTATCCATAGAGCAATTCCCTAAAACACTACCTACATCCACCAATAATTTGGCATTTACATTTTCGGTATAATTCAAACGGTAGAATGTAGCCCGCTCTGTTGCCGTATACTCCACCCAAGTCTTATACCGGTCCAAATACAGACGATGATAGCCTGGCTGAATTATTTCACTTTCATGTTTAAAAGGTGATTTCCATCCTGCCATACCTTCAGTAGGATTTATTTCCCCTACAACCGGCATAATGTTCGGACCGGAAATCATCCATTCATTTATTTGAGAGAATCCTAAGATATCCGGAAAATTATAATTATATCCGCCACCTCCCTGATTTTTATTGCGGGTGAAAGCATGAGCAGCCACCATACCAAAGGGACGTCCGCCCGGAGTACAGAAAAACCACCGTCCCCGGGTAGTTTCAATATAAGGGTCAACCCACTCTACATAGTCAGTTTGATTACCATGTGCGGCAAAAACTTCGATTTCAGACAACCCCAAATTCTTTCCATTCCCATCTGTTGCCTCAAAACGAATCCATTTCACCTTTTTCTTAGGGAAAGAGATACTTTTCGGGCTTCCATCATTGGGAATAGCTGTTACACTAAGCTGAGATCCATCACTGAAATGAAGAGTTCCACCGGCAAGGTGTTCAGCAAGAGATACCCGGTCATACAGCACCACTCGATCCACACACACTTCTTCATCCCATTCCAACTGTGCCCACGGGGTATACATGACTCCCCACGATGTAACACTTCCCTTGCAAGCCCACTCGCCCTTATCATCATACATTATTTTACCGTCAACCAGGTTGTCGGCAGCATAATTCTCATTCAACACATTAGATACCGTGACATGCGCCCGTGGGGCTATATTATCTTGTGCTGCCTGAAGTACAAGAATATTGCTGCACCATATAGCAGCTACTAGCAATCCTTTTATTATGTTTTGATTCATCATTATATTTTTATTTATTATATGTCTGCTCTCCACATTTCCGTTCTCCTACCGCAAAAGCACAATAGGTGAGATACAACACACAAAGTAAAATGACAATAACTCCAGCCGTAATTCCGGCGTTATCTATTGCAAACCCAATAACAGGAGTTACCACTCCCCCTCCGGCTACAGCCGTCAGCATTAACCCGGAAATCTGATTCATTTTTGTGGGACACTCTTGAAATGCCATCGAGTAAATAATAGAAAATACAGACGAAGCAAAAAAGCCAATTCCGCCAATACATAATAGACTAACAGCGGGATTCTGAACACTAATCAATAATACAAGCATCATGATACATGCCAGAATATTGACTTTGAAATAGCGGGCACCTGCAATGCGGGTCAGCAAGAAAGCACCGAGAAGAGCACCAACCGTTCTACTAAAGAAATATACTTGTGGAGCAAACTTCACTTGTTCCGCAGTCCAATCATACCGGATGCTCATTAATTTTGAACTGACATAATTTGTAGCGACATCCACACCTACAATAAAGAATATTCCCAAAAAAAGAATGAGTATGGTTCTATTTTTCAGCAGGTTGAAAGAATCAGAAACAGATACTTTACTCTCTTCCACCTGCTCTCTCCGAATGGGAGTAAACGTCAACCATAAAGCAAAGAATAATGTAATAGCGCCTAAAATGGGGAAACAATAATACCATTTATCATCACCAAAATGCAGGGTAGCAAATAATACAATTTCAGGACCTACCAACGAAGAGACAGCCTTGATAACCTGTCCGGCCGTCAGACTGCTAGTCAATAGCCGAGGGCTGGAAATAACATTATTCAATAACGGATTTAAAGAGATCTGTAATATGGCGTTCCCTATACCTAGCAAAACATACGCAATAACACATGTTACACTACTGTAGACCAACAATGGCAAAAACATCCCAACAACTGTTACCGCCATACTGGCGAGTACTGTATTTTTCCGTCCGTATTTACTCATTCTGTTACCAACAGGAATCCCTAAAAATAGAAACCAGATAAATACCATTGAAGGAACAAAACCTGTCATAGTTGGAGACCAATTAAAGCTCTTCTGCATATAGTCGGATGAAATACCGACTATATCACAGAATCCCATAACAAAAAAAGCGGCAAGCACGGGAATGGCTTTCAAATAAGAGTTATTCTTTACCATAACTATCACTTTAATATATGATCTACGGGTACCCAGAAGAAACGAGGCTGGTACAATGATGCCTTCTCAAATACCTTCTTCAAATCATAGGTATTAACGTTATAACACATCAATATTTTATCATTTTTCATGTATTGAGGATGTACCATTGTATTATAAGTCATCATACTGTCTTTTTCAAAATTAGGTTCATCGACCGTATAGAGCAATTTCTCATGACTAAATGCACCTTCAGGGCTGTCGGCAATATAGGAATAAATTTCTTTGGCATTTCCCGAACGATTTTGGGAAACCAACACAATTTTTTCATTTAGACTAAATACATTGAATTGCTCAGAGATATTTTTCTGAAGTCCTTCAAGTTTCGCTGTTTTAGTAGCATCCGCCTGCCAGCTAGCCCCATCCCAATACACAAAGTTCGCCAGCTTATTATCAACCAATTCAGCCTTCGCCACATGAACAACTGCCTTTGCTCCTGTCGAGTCCGACTTTGTTCCGTAAATGTAGATTGCATTTTGATAAGGCATCACTGCATGTCCATAGTGTACACCATTCTGATTGGCAGCAGGGATATTCATCTTATCAATGATCTTCATGGTTTTCACATCCAGACGAAAATAGTCACAACACATATATTCAAAACCAAAAGATCCCTCACCCACTTTCCTGAACTTGGACATGAACAAATGAAGAATACCATCTTTCACAAATCCATCTCCAGGCCAATACCAACGGGGTGAATCCCCATCCTGCTCTGCCAGTATATATGCAGAAGGATTCTTCAAATCACCACTATACAAGGTCTCCAGTTCTCCTTTCTCATTGATAATCGTAAAAGTGTTACCCATCACAAATTTAGAGTCTTTACTCCTTTTATCATCGACAACATCTCCAAAAAACGAGTCACCCCACATAAAAAGATTCCGTCCATCCTTCAAGTCTATTGATATAGCACCGTCACCTCCTGTCACTCCACTGCCAAGTCCAGGCATCAACCGTGTACACCACATTGAATCCAGTTCGACTTCCATCTGTGTTACAGATGACTTATTGTTGTTTTGGCAAGATACAAATAATGTACAGGCCAACAAATAGATAAACTTATTCATAATTCTATCTTTTTGGTTATTGTCCATAGCCTTCATTCTGCGTAATCATGTTTTGTGACAGGTCTATTTCTCTTTGAGGAATAGGAAATTTCACATGGTATTCTTTAGGAGTAGATTCCGGTTTGGCAGCCTTTATGATAGACACAAATTCTTGCGGTGTACACATCCTGGTCAAATCAAACCAACGATGTCCTTCCATCACAAATTCATGACGATACTCATTCAATACGGTCTTCTTAAATCCCTTATAGTCAGTAGGTACAGCCGTGGTCAGTCCGGCACGGTTCCTTACAGCATTAATTGCGATTACCGCCTCCTCATTAGCTCCTTGATTTATTTCATTCAAAGCTTCGGCTATAATCAAATACATCTCTGCTGTACGAATTGCCGGAAATATAGCCTCTGTATTATTCCCTTTAGGTTCGGCTTGACTATCCCAATACTTAAAAACATAGGGCTTATCGAAATCCTTAATGCTACCATCACTATAAGTAAAACTTCTCTTCAAAGTAACATCCAGGCGCTGGTCATTCTGCCGGTCAAAGCTATTCCATAAATCTTCGGTAGCATTTTCCCATCCTTGGGCATTGCTTACTCCGTCAAGGGCAGGCAATAAACGTACCAAAAACTGTGCACCTTTCCAACCTTCACTCAACGTTGCGCTAAAGTTTACTCCCCAGATTATTTCCGTATTAAAACGATTGGCCACTTTAAATAAATCACCGTAGTTTTCAAGCATAGGGAAATTCGGGATGACAGATTTAGCCTTGTCTACAGCAAGCTGGTAATGCTCCTGACTATGATGTTCTGCTGCATAAGTTAGATAAACCCTGGCTAACAAAGCTGATGCAGATGCAGGATAAGGTCTTCCTCCGCCAAAGCGTTCAGTGTACTTCAAATCGGTTTCAGCAGTCTTAAGATCCGAAAAGATCAATTCATAAATTGTCTCTTTGGAGGTCCGGCTAGTTGCATCTTCCTCTGCACTTTCAACATTATGTTCGCGTAAAGGAACATCACCAAACATCCGGATCAAATCAAAATACATCATTGCTCTAAAGAATTTTGCTTCGGCCACCAACTGATTTCTTAAAGTCACATCCATATCAATAGATGGAACTTTATCAATCACGACATTACAACATTTTATCGTTTGATAAAAATCTCTCCACAGCAATTCTACAGGCTGATTATATTGGTCTATTTGCATATTTTCCACCGATTGGTAGTCAATGCTGGTCTGATTAGTTTCCGAATTATCAGCAAACATATCCTGAAGAACCCAATAATCATTGTAGAAAGTACCACCATAGTTTTTATCCCATAACCCATTCGGAGCATATCCGATAATCAAATAATCATAAATAGCATTGGTGGCGGATATAGCATGCTGAGCTGTTTTATAATATCCTTCACTTGTAATATTCCCTTTAGGCACTTCGTCGAGGAAATCCGAACAAGCAGTGAACATGAATGCTCCACTCAATAAAATGCTTAATATGTATTTTTTCATAATCTATTCTTTTTTAAAAATTCATTCTTAAACCAAACTCATACGATTTAGACATCGGATAAGAACCATAATCAGCTCCCATTGAAAGATTGTCGTTAGAAAAACGACTTACCTCAGGATCATATCCGGAATAATTGGTGAACGTATAAATATTCTTTAATCCGGCAAAGATTGTAAGTCCCTCACAATAAAATTTCTGAAGGATGCTTTTGGGGAAAGTATAACTTAACGTGATATCTTTTATTCTGAGATATGAACCGTCTTCCACATAATGATCGGACAAAATAGTACCAGATGATTTAGTCGTGGCACGAGGATATTTATTAGTAGGATTCTCAGGAGTCCATCTTTCCAATGCTGCCACAGAATTATTTTTATGTCCGTCAAAACTTTCCAATGAAAACTTATTGAAGTTCACAATCTCATTACCTACCGCACCTTGCAAATAGACTGTCAGCCCAATGGATGAATGATCGCGCAGGTTATAAGTAAAGGTATTATTGAATCCGAAAGTAAAATCCGGATTAGCATTTCCCAACTCATATAAATCGTCCTCATTAATCACATTATCACCATTCTTATTGACATATTTACGATCACCATGTTTCAAGGTTTTTCCAGAGAAATATGGAATTTTAGACAAGTCTTCGCTCAATTGTGCTATTCCATCAGTTTTATATCCATAAATTGTACCGATAGGCTTACCCTCATTTATTTTAGTCCAATAGGTTACTCCCAAAATAGATGCCCCCGAAAGATTTTCCTGGCTTCCAGCTAAATCTGTAATTTCATTCTTATTGTAACCGAGAGTAAAATTCATATCCCAGCCGAATTTACCGGCAAAAGGTACTGCACCCAAAGCAAATTCAAAACCCTCATTACGCAGACTGCCAACATTCTTTACGGCTGTATCATAACCGGTATTAAACGACACAGGCATAGCAAGCAGCAAGTCGCGCGTATTTTTTCGGTAATAGTCCGCAGTTAAGGTAAGACGATTATTAAATAAACCCAAGTCAAAACCAAGATTCACCTGCGAAGTTGTTTCCCACTTCAAGTCTTGATTACTCAATGTATAAGGCACCACGCCGGTTGCCACTTCACTATTGCCAAAATACGCTTCTGTGTTATACATCAGCCCTTGCGAACTATATGGAGGAATTCCTTCATTGCCCACAATACCATAACTTACTCTCAACTTCATATTTGAAATGGCTTGCGCCCGCTTCATGAAATTCTCTTCTGAAATTCTCCATGCACCCGAGATTGAAGGGAAAAAGCCATATTTATTGCCCTTACCAAATTTTGAAGATCCGTCAATACGACCGGTCAGACTCATTAAATAACGACCACCGTAATTATAATTCACACGAGCCAAATAAGATAACATCTGCCATTCGGAGATACCCGAACTTGCAGCTTGACGCAACGCTCCTGATTGTATTGAGTTGAATCCTAAAAATCCGTCTGTAAAATCAGCTGTTGAAACTGCCGAATTTTCCGAGACAAAAGCTTGCGCTGTCATACCGGCCAAAGCGCTAATCGTATGCTTCTCAAAAGTGTTTGTATAGTTGACGGTATTCTCCCATACCCAGTTGTAACCGTCACGATTTCCTATGCTGGCATAGCCACCATTCGATTCTGCACGTTTAATCTCCCCGGGAGCAAAAGCCTGATCCTTTATATAGAAATAGTCAACACCGATACTAGTCTTAAAGGTTAGATTTTTAATTGGAACCCATTCTAAATAAGCATT
>ENA-OURU01003230-OURU01003230.1-human-gut-metagenome-genome-assembly--contig:-NODE-3230-length-13838-cov-8.790031_pt1 | contig 13838 bp, 17 predicted proteins | sample MGYA00242137_ERZ509064 | MGnify/ENA primary metagenome ERZ509064 (study PRJEB26280, sample SAMEA2338777) | human gut metagenome | biome: human gut; feature: human-associated habitat; material: faeces...
CCTGGATTCCGGGTCAAGCCCGGAATGACAGTAAAAAAACAAGCCCGGAATGACAGTAAAAAAACAGGCCGGAGGGACAGGAAGAGAGAAAATGTTGCGGTATGACAGGAAGAAAAAAATGAGGGATGACAGAAAAAGAGGAGGCTACGACGGCGTGAAGATGACGGCAACAGATAGGGGCAAGCATAATAGAGTGGAAAAAGTCCGAAGAACAACGAGGAATAAAAATATAAAGGAGAGAAGAAAAAACATCTTTTATTATTTCTTGTCTTGAAAGCCATCAAGAAAAAACGTTATACTATTATAACGACTTTATAAACTGACATGAACAACATGACTGATAACAGCAAAAACAACCGACAACTTCTGAATCCTCAGACAAACCGCCCATATGCCGAGAAAAATCCGGTTACCGGACTGCCGGTGGCTTCTTGTCTGGAAGAATTTTATCCTTTGGCTCCGGGCAGTATCCGCCTACTTCATCGCACCAGCCGCAATCATCTCTCGTCCATTATTTCACAAGGGTTGATTTATAATTCCTCGGCGTTGCCGGATTCTGATTTGTATCCTCATCTGCACTATAATACTGCAAGAGATATTGTTCATGATATGTCAGAAGAACGATTTTGGCAGGTTATGGAGAAAGATACGTTCAACTGCGGTTCTACCGCTTTTTCTGATGTGGCGGCAATTTTTGACCTTCCGGCCGATGAGTTTTATGAATTTCATGTTCATCCGCAAAAGAAGTATGCCAAATCGCCGGGAGCAGAGATGCGCGGCATGATTTCCAACCGTTATCTGACCGGTCTGCTGCTTATTCCCAACAAAGGCCCCTGTTCTCCGCAATACGACAAGGAAGAGTTGTTTGAACTGCAAAGGCAAACCGCTCTTAAACCTGCTCTAATAATTGAACCGGACAACAGTTGGCGGCCGCTTTTGCAAAAATATAATTATCGGCAGAAGACAGCGCCGATTGTTTCCTCCTCCCGACCATTGTTTTTTCCGGAGCGGCGATAATTACCACACAAAAAACCTCCCGACATCGGGAGGTTTTTCTTTATTGTCCAAAGCAAAAATTATTTTTCTTCGGCTTTTGCGGCTTCGCGAGCTTTGGCAGCGGCAACCAAATCGTCGGCAATACGAGCCGAACGGCCGCGCAGAGCGCGCAAGAAGTACAATTTCGCACGACGGACTTTACCGATACGGGCGACTTCAATCTTAGCGACATTCGGAGAATACAGCGGGAACACGCGTTCTACGCCTTCGCCGAAAGAAATTTTGCGAACGGTGAAAGAAGAATTCAAGCCGTCGTTTTTGCGAGCAATACAAACGCCTTCATAAACCTGGATACGTTCACGGTCGCCTTCTTTTACCTTGGTGTGAACTTTCAGAGTGTCACCCGGCTTAAAACTCGGAACGTTTTTTCCTTCCATGAGCTTGCTGATTTGCTCTTTTTCAATATTTTCAATGATGTTCATAAGTTTTACCCTTTTTCAAAAATTTATTAATCTATAAACCTAAACCCGTTTAGAATCAAGATATTTTTTCATCAAATCGGGACGTCTCTCTTCGGTTACGGCTAAAGACTGTTCCAAGCGCCATTTGGCAACATTCGCATGGTGGCCGCTTAGCAAAATTTCAGGAACCTCCCGGCCTTCCCAGCTTATCGGTCGCGTATATTGCGGATGTTCCAACAAGCCGTTTTCAAAGCTCTCATCTCCCAGCGACTCACTGTTTCCCAGCACGCCGGGCAATAATCTGACCACCGCGTCAAGCATTATCTGCGCCGCCTGCTCGCCCCCGGTCAAAATGTAATCGCCGATGCTCACTTCCTCGACATTATATGCATCCAAAACTCTCTGGTCTATGCCTTCAAATCTGCCGCAGATAATCGTCAACCGTTCTTCCCCGCTCAACTCTTTTACAAGATCCTGGGTCAGCTGCCGGCCGCGCGGACTCATATAAATCAGCCTGCCGCCGTGGTAATTGGCTTTGAGCGCCGCCCCCAAAACATCGGGGCGCATAATCATTCCGGCTCCGCCGCCGCAAGGCGTATCATCCACCGATCCGTGCTTGTCAAAAGCATAATCGCGGATATTGACGGCGTCTAAGCTCCAAATGCCCTCGCTTAAGGCACGTCCGGTCAGGGAATATCCCAAAAAACCGGGAAAGGCCTCCGGAAATATGGTTAAAACCTTAACCTGCATTCTTGTCACCGTCATCTGAAGCCGAAACGGGTTCCCGAACAATAATATAACCGTCTTTCATATTTATTTCCGGGACGAACTCTTTGGTAAAAGGCAGCATTTCAAGCTTTTGTCCGACTCTTATCTCAATGATGTCGCCGGCGCCGAAATTATAAAACGCCTCCACCCTGCCGATTTTGGCACCGCTTTCCGATTTTACTTCCAGCCCGATCAGGTCAGTTTGGTAAAATTCTTCTTCCGCGGTTTCGGGGAGCGCCGAGCGTTCAACATAAAGCCCGGTCCCTTTCAGAGCCTCGGCCTGGTTGCGGTCGTCGCAGCCTTCTATCTTAATCCGCAAATCGTCCTTGGAACGGCCAACCACCCGAACCGAAAAAGTCTTGGCGCCCTTTTCATCGGTCAAAACCCCATAACTGCCGATATCGCGGTCATTTTCCGTAAAACTGCGGACTTTGACTTCTCCGCGGATACCGTGCGCGCCGGTGATTATTCCCAAACAGATGCGTTCCGTCTTTTTCATTCTGGTTTCGTGGCCTTTTTAATAACCGAAATTAAAACAAATTATTCGGCTGAAGATTCAGCGTTGTCAGCATTGGCAGCTTCTGCGGCAGCCTTGGCTTTTTCTTCTTTTTCCTTCATTCTCTCAACAGCTTTGGCTTTGGGAGCAGATTTTTTCGGCTGGTCTTTGATAACCGGAGCAGCGCAGAGCCCCAGAGTAGAGAACAGTTTCTGCAGTCTTTCGGTCGGCTGGGCGCCTTTGGAAATCCAGCTTTTTACTTTTTCTGCATCAACGACCAAGCGGTCAGCGTGGTCTTTCGGCAACATCGGATTATAGCTGCCAAGTCTTTCAATAAATCTGCCATCGCGCGGCGCTCTCTGATCAGCGGCCACAATGCGATAAAACGGACGCTTTTTGGAACCACCACGGGAAAGTCTGATTCTTACTGCCATTTATTTTCTCCTTAAGTTAATTAAAATTCAAAAATTCCGCTCCTGGCTAGAACGGGAATTTTCCACTCATTCCGCCCGGGAATTTTCCGCCGAACGGATTGTTTTTCATAAGCGAGGACACGGCACCCAAACCGCCCATCCTGCCCATTTTTTTCATCATGGCCGACATTTGCTCATATTGTTTGAGCAGTTTGTTGACCTCGTGAACTTCAACACCGGCTCCGGCGGCAATCCTTTTTTTGCGCGAAGCCTTGATAATATCAGGATTGCGGCGCTCCCCCCTGGTCATGGAAAGGATAATCGCTTCCTGTTTCTTAATCAGATTATCGCCGACGCCGGCCTGTTCAATCTGATTTTTGAATTTGGAAAGTCCCGGCAGCATACCAATCAGATTGCCGATGCTTCCCAATTTCTGAACCTGTCGCAGCTGCCCGAGCATATCTTCCAGATCAAACTTGCCTTTGAGCATTTTGCCGGCCATTTTTTCGGCCTCGGCACGGTCGACGTTTTCCATGGCCTTTTCAACCAGCGTCACAACGTCGCCCTGCCCCAAAATCCTTCCGGCCAGGCGCTCGGGGTAAAACTCTTCAATCTCGTCTGTCTTTTCGCCGGTGCCCAAAAATTTAATCGGAACGCCCGAAACCATTTTCATTGACAAAGCAGCGCCGGCGCGCGCCGAACCGTCAATCCGGGTCAGGACAATACCGGTAATGCCGATTTGGCGATTGAACTCTTCCGCCACATGGCAGGCTTCCTGTCCGATCATGGCATCGGCAACCAGCAAAACTTCCGCAGGCCGGGCGATTTCTTTAACTTCCGCGGCTTCGTCCATAAGGTTCTGGTCAATCTGCAAGCGACCGGCCGTATCGAGTATAATAACGTCATAGCCGCCTTTTTTGCCTTCGGACAAGGCGCGGCGCGTAATTTCGGCCGGTTTTTCGCCTTTGACAATCGGCAGGGCATCAACCTTAATCTGCGCTCCCAGCTGGGCCAACTGTTCCTGTGCGGCCGGACGATAGACGTCCAGCGAGACCAGCAGCACCTTTTTGCGCTGTTTGTTTTGCAGGCGGGCGGCAATTTTGGCCGAGGTTGTCGTTTTTCCCGACCCCTGAAGCCCGACCATTAAAATACAAACCGGGGGAACCGCCCGAAAATTCAACTCGCAGCTTTCGGCGCCCAACAATTTGACCAATTCGTCATGGACAATTTTGACAACCATTTGGCCGGGCGTAACCGACTTGACAACTTTTTCGCCCAGAGCCTGCTCTCTGACCTGAGCAATAAAGCTTTTGGCAACCGGAAGGGAGACATCGGCTTCCAGCAAAGCAACCCGAATTTCGCGCATTGCTTCGTCAATGTCTTTTTCATTCAATACACCCCGGGAGGTGATTTTGGCAAAGACTGAGCCTAATTTATCTGTCAACGCCTCAAAAATGGCTTTATTCCTTTTTTCTATTACAGAATCAGTACCTACATACTATTGCACGCAGGCACGGCCTGAGCGAAAATCCACTTGCCCTTCTGCCACATTCCCGCGTTGCTCCGCAGTCACAACGACAGAATCAGTACCTACATACTATTGCACGCCAGTGTGCGAACCCTCGCTGACTGGCGGTACTCCTTGGAGTATTATAAAAATTCAGTCCATAACGGTGAAATTTTTATCGTATTGAGTTGTCTTATATCGGGAAAATCGGCGACTGTCAAGAAAAAATAAAACACTTTTCCGGCTTTTGTCACCTTGAATGGGCGGCGGTACGGCATATTTAAAAGAAAAACAACCAGGAGCCCAATCATGAAAGTCGTCATTATCGGCGGTGGAACCGCCGGAACGGCCACAGCCGCCAAACTGCGCCGGCTGGACGAGAATGTTGAAATTGTCATTCTTGAAAAAAACAACGAATTCGCCGTTTCCAACTGTTCTTTTCCCTATTATATTTCCGGTGTTATCAAAGACAGCCGTCAACTTATCGGCGCCACGGCCGAAAGCATGAAAGAAATCTATAACACGGACATTCGCCTTAACTGCGAAGTGGAGATGATTGACCGGCAGGAGAAAACGCTCCGAATAACCGGAAAACCGGACGAAAGCTACGATAAGCTGGTTCTGGCGACCGGAGCCGAACAGCTGCGTCCCGACATTGACGGCGTTTTGTCAGAAAAAGTCATGACTGTCCGCAGCCTGCGTTCCATTCGCAACCTGAAAGATTTTATTATCGGAAACGAAGTCCGAAAAGTGCTTGTTCTCGGCGGCGGGTACATCGGCGTTGAGATGGCGGAGAGCTTTGTTAAGCTTGGCCTGGAAGTTTCCCTGATAGACGCGGCGACACATGTTTTGCCAAATTTTGACGCCGACATGGCGGCGCCGATTCATAACATTTTACGCGGACGGGGAATTCGGCTGTACCTGCAGAGGCAAATTGCCGCCTTTGACGAGGCACAGGCCGTCCTTTCCGACGGAACCAGGCTTGATTATGACCTCTGCCTGATTGCAACCGGTGTCCGCCCTGACCTGAGGCTGCCGGTTTTGGCCGAACTTGAAATCGGTGAACGCGGCGGACTGAAAGTCAACCGCCATTTGCAAACCAGCGACAAAGACATTTATGCCGCCGGCGACAATCTGGAAATTGAAAACTTAATTACCGGCAGGCCGGTTATGTTCAGCAACGCTTCGTTAGCGGTCAAACAAGCCAAAATCATCGCCGAAAACTTATCGGGCATCGGCAGCGAGTTTTCACCGGTAGTCGGAACCTCAATCACGCCGGTATTTGATTATACGGCCGCAGCGGCCGGTTGCAGTGAAAAAATGCTGCAAGACAACGGAATTGATTATTTTAAACTGAACATCTATCAAAACTCCCATGCCGGATATCTGCCGGAATCGGGACAAATGCTGTTTAAACTGCTGTTTGCCCCGGACGGAAAAATCCTCGGCGTGCAGGGGCTGGGACAAAACGGCATTGCCGGGAGAATTGACACGATTGCAGCGATCATAAAAAGCGGCGGCAGCGTGGCGCAGCTGGAGGAGGCTGAGATTTGCTACGCTCCGGCTTATGCCTCGGCCCAAGATGCCGTGAACAACCTTGGTTCGCTGGCGCAGGAGGTTTTGAGCGGCAAAATCCGCTTTGCCTTCTATGACGACATTGGCAAAGATGACGTCTTTTGGGTCGACGTTCGGATGCCAGAGGTCTTTCAGAGCGGGCATATTGACGGCGCCGTGAACATTCCGTTGGCCGCCATTCGCAATAATTTGGCTTCCATTCCGCACGACAAAAGGGTCATCCTTTATTGCAACCGCGGCGTCGGCGCGTACAAAGCGGCCTGCATTCTGACCAACCGCGGGTTTGACAATGTCTTTGTACTGAGCGGCGGCAGCAATCTGTACAGCGAAATCATGGAAGACAAGAGTCAACAATAAGAGAACTTTCTTGACAGTTTTTGACAGCGGGATTATGCTGTTTGGAAATAACAGATTATTGTTTTAACTTAAAAATATATCATCATGGCACTATTGTTGTTCTTAAATGAGCTGGCTGCGGGAATTATTGATGTTGCCGTCGGCTGTGTGGCTATTTTATTTATTCTGCTTTTGGTTTCGGCAATCGCTTCTTTTGGGATAAGAAATGCTGAAAATCCAGATAAGCAAAAATCTTAAAAAACTAAAGTTATCAGTTTATTTGAACGGAAAATGCCGGCGGCATTCCCTTTGAAAAACTGATAGCTTTAATTTTTTGCCCGTTGTTTAGACAAAATATTAGGATACTATAATCATTTTTGTTTACTTTTGTACTTTCCAATGATATACTATAGGTTATAGTGTAGAGAAAAAAGTATTATTGGGAGGACTAAGTCATGCATAAGTTCTTTTTATGGGCAGCCACAGCCGGCATTGCCTGCGTTTATTGCGATATGGCCGCGGCCAAAACAACTTTCCTGCCCGACTGGCAAAACGCCGGACTGGATTTTAAGGGTGACGGAGAATCTGACCTGAACCGCGACGAAAAGCTCTGTATGGAGCAAAACAGCCAATTCAAATATTATACCTCAGCACAATGCCCCAAATACTATGCTCTGGACGAGACCTGCGATATTGATGTCCATTATCTGGACTGTAATCCGGTACGCTGGTGTTTGGAGAACGGCTATGCGGCCCAATCCTGTCCGACAGACAAGCATCTTTACAATCAATGCCCCAACAATTATCCGTATTACAGCAAGTGCGTGTGCAACAGCGAATTCCGCTATACGTCCTCAAACTGCTCCGGACAATATTATGTGGCTGGGCGTTCCTGCTCCGACGACGGTTCTTCGACCCAGAAATACACGCAATGTTTATGCTCGCCCAAAAGCAGCGAGACCGGATGTTCGTGCACGACTTCCTGTTCCGACGGATGCGGCGGAACACGCACCTGCTGCACCGCATGCCCTCCGCCTCCTTCTCCGCCCTCAACATCGTCCTCCGGTGGCGGCGGAGGGGGCGGAGGCTCCTCTTCTTCCGGAGGAGGATCATCCGGTAGTGGAAGCATTCAAGGAAAATACTGGATTGTTACCCAAACATCCACTTCTGAAGAATGCCGGTGCGGAAGTACAACCAAATCACTATCTACGCAACCCGGTTATGCCTGCGGTACAGTTCATTATGATGGGTATATGAGTTGTGATCAGGCAGTCAGCCAGACTTCATGTCCCAGCGGTACCTTTAATGTCGGAAGTTGCAGCTGCTGTTGAAAAACACCAATAAAAAAATCCCCTCAATTCGAGGGGATTTTTATTTGCCTTTGAAGCGGCTTATTCCTTATTAAAAGCCTTAGCCTGTTTTTTGGCGTCATCATCCGTACGGGCAACGTTAACCAAAATAGTCTGGGTAACTTCCGGGTGCAGATTGAGTTTTACTTCATAAACGCCCAAGTCTTTAATCGGCTTTTCCAGAAATACCTGGCGGCGTTCTACGCCAAAGCCGGCTTCCTTAACAGCGGCGGCAATGTCACGAATGGTAACAGAACCATACAACTGTCCGGTTTCAGCAGCCTGACGGATCAGGACTGCGCTGTAACCCTTCAGGGATTCGGCAATTTTGGAAGCTTCTTCAAACAATACTTTGTTGTGTGCTTCCAATTCGGCTTTTTGCTTTTCATAATAAGCAACATTTTCAGGAGTTGCGCGGAGAGCCTTTTTGCAAGGCAGCAGGTAGTTGCGGGCATAGCCGTTTTTAACAGTTACCTGTTCGCCCAATTTTCCCAATTTATCAACATGTTCAAGAAGAATAACTTTCATTTATTTTCTCCCTTTCCTAGTCTGCAACAAACGGCAGAAGAGCCAAATAGCGGGCGCGTTTGATGGCGCGGGCCAGTTCTCTCTGCTTTTTGGCAGAAACTGCGGTGATACGGCTGGGGATGATTTTGCCCTTCTCGGAAATATAGCGAGAAAGCAGTTTTACATCCTTATAGTCAATTTTCAATCCATCTTCGCCGGAAAAAGGACATGCTTTTTTTCTTCTAAAGAATACTTGTTTAGCCATTATGTTTCTCCTATTCTTCAACTGCTTCTTCAGAACCGGCGGCGGTTTCGGCGCTGCTCAATTCATCTACTTTTACAGTCATATAACGAATAACGTCCTCGTTGAAGCGCATAATCCGCTCATATTCGGAAATAGCGGCTGCCGGAGCAGAAATATTCAACACAACATAATGACCTTTGCGGTTTTTCTTAATGCGATAAGCCAGGTTTTTGAGCCCCCAGTTATCTACTCTTACGACCTCGCCGCCGTTAGCCTTGAGGGTTTCGCTCAAATCGGAAACCAGGCTGCTGACCTGAGAGGCACCAAGATCCTGACGTGCAATCAGCACGCTTTCATAAAATGCCATAGTATAAAATCTCCTTATGGATTCTCAACAAATGCCCGTAATGCGGGCGGGTTCTTGTATAGCCGGAGACAGACCTCCGGCAAGGGACGTGGTGCAATATACCCCAAAACAATAATTTTGCAAGCTTTTTCTTGAGTTCCGCGGCAAAAAAATTATCCACAGACATAAGAAAGAATCTTGCTTTTATGGAATATTAACTCTTTTTATTCTATTCTGACTGAAAAGTGGGGGAATAAAAGGGTTAAGCCTATGTTTAACAAGTTTAAAACGGTTTGTTTGCTGTTATTGGCGTCGGCGGCCGGCGGGTGTGCCAAGTTTAACGAAATTACCTGCGACCGCTGCTACACGCCGGAGCCGAAATGTGTGCTGGAACAACATCCGTCGTATATCAACGACGACAATGTGATTGTTTTGCAGGATCTGAACAGCAGAGTTTTGGCCTATTGTTACACTTCGGAACGCAATCCCGCCGAATTCTGCGCCCAGCAATTTGAAAAACGCGGCTATGTTCGCTTGCGCGAAATCCCCTACAAAACCGCTGATTATGATTTTTTGAAAACCGACACCTATCCGACCAGACGCTGGAGAGGCGGCGAAGTAACTCCGCGCTGGTAGGTGTCTGATGCTGGCGCGGGTCAACACAATCACTTTTAACGGTTTGGAAATCCTTGACGTTGACCTGCAGGTACAGGTTTCTTCCGGGTTGCCGGCATTTACGATTGTCGGCCTGCCGGACAAGGCGATTGCCGAAAGCAAAGAACGTGTGCGGGCTGCCCTGCAGTCTTTGGGGCTGTCTTTGCCGGCCAAGCGGATTACCATCAACCTTTCTCCCGCCGATTTGTTTAAGGAAGGGTCGCATTTTGACCTGCCGGTCGCATTGGGACTGCTGGCGGTTATGGGTGTCATTCCCAACGAAGTTCTGGCTGATTACATCGCCCTTGGGGAACTGGGGCTGGACGGTTCGGTTATTGCCGTCAACGGCGTCCTGCCGGCAGCCATTCATGCCAACACCCGCGACAAAGGGCTGATTTGCCCGGCCGACAGCGGCAGCGAAGCCTCGTGGTCGGGGCTTAAAGACATTATTGCCGCCGACAGCCTGCTGGCGTTGATTAACCATTTTAAGGGCACTCAGACGATTGCCGCTCCGACACGCCGGCAAGCCGAAGCCTCAGAAAATCTATTGGACATGAGCGACGTCAAAGGTCAGGAAAGCGCCAAACGTGCTTTGGAAGTGGCCGCAGCCGGCGGACACAACCTGTTGATGATCGGCCCTCCGGGGTCGGGAAAGTCAATGCTGGCAGCCCGGCTGCCGTCCATTTTGCCGCCGCTTACACCGGAAGAAGCGCTGGAAACCAGTATGATACACTCGATTGCCGGAGCGCTCAAAGACGGCAAAATCAGTTTTGAACGCCCGTTCCGCGATCCGCATCACACCGCTTCTACCCCGGCGCTGGTCGGCGGAGGCCGCAAGGGACAGCCGGGAGAAATCTCGCTGGCCAATAACGGCGTCTTATTTCTGGACGAACTGCCGGAATTCAACCGCCCGACACTTGAAGCACTGCGGCAGCCGCTTGAAAACGGAACCGTAACAATTTCCCGCGTCAACGCTCATACATCTTATCCGGCCAAATTTCAGCTGATTGCCGCTATGAACCCCTGCCGCTGCGGACATTTGGGCAATCCGCATCTCGAATGTGCCCGGGCTCCGCTTTGCGCCTTGGAATACCAAGCCAAGATTTCCGGCCCGCTCCTGGACCGAATCGACATTCAAATCGAGGTTCCGGCCGTCAGCCCCTGGGATTTGGCAGACGTCAAAAAAGGCGAAAGCTCCGAAGATATCCGCAGACGGGTTCTCGCGGCCAGAAAAATCCAAAAACAGCGTTTTATTGCCGCGGGATTGCCGGAACTCAATACCAATTCCGAGCTGAAAGGCGCGGCTTTGGAGCGCTTGGCCGAGCTTGACGACGACGCCCAAAAGCTGCTGATTGCCTTTGCCGAAAAAAATCAGCTTTCGGCCCGGGCATATCACCGCACAATCCGGCTTGCAAGAACGATTGCAGACTTGCAAAATAAAATAAAAGTTAGTAATATGCACGTGGCAGAGGCGTTATCGTATCGGCGCGCCCTGCCGCAAAAGAGCATTTAGGAGACAAAAAATGAGAATTAACAAACCCTTAAAGTTACTGGCCGCTGCCGCTCTCGTGGTGTCGTGTTCTTACCGCAGCCCGGACGTACTGCCTTGCATGTGCGAAAACCCGGACAATACGCTCGGCGTTTTTCCGTGCGTTTGCGGCGTGAATGACGGTTCGGCAAAAAAACAGAACGTCAAAGAACAGCCGGTTCAACAGAAAAAGGCTCGTCAAAAAGTCTCCCGGAGGATTGAACCCGAGGCCGAACCGGTTAAGACCGTCCGCCGCCAGGCTTATGTCAACCGCAGACAAACCGTTATTGCGGAAGCTCCCGCTCTTGAGCCCGAACAGATTGTGGTTCGCCGCAAAGTCTCCAAACGCGTTGCCCCGATCTCCCGCCAAAATGCTCAGGTTGTCAATCGCCGCTACACCGAAAAAGTTTATTATGCCGATGACCAGGCTGTTGACGTTTATGAACAGCTGCATCATCTGCGCGACGATTTTGCTTCGCTGCAGCTGGCTTATGTCGATTTCCGCCTGCAGAACGCCAATCAGAACTTTGGCAAAGAGAAACTCGGCAATTACCGGTTTCGGATTTTCGGCTGCCGCCGCGAAAGCAAAAACGTTTTCCTTAACGAAGGGCGTGCAATGGAAAAAGACATGCGTTTCTTCGATATTTTCTTTGACAATATGAATCCGGTTTATCCGGTAGTGGTTGACCGCAATGACGCCAATTTCCGGAAATCTGACAAGATTAAGACGCCGGAATATATTTTGACGGCCGAAATCACCGATTACTTTATGAACATTTGCGACGAATATGACTGGAGCCAGGCCAAAAAGAAAAAACTGCGGACCGGAACTTCCGAAATTACCGTTACCTGGCGCCTGATGGATTTGTGCAAGCAGCATGTTTATTGGAAAGGCACAACGACAGGTTACGGCGAAGTCAACAGCGGCGAACCGAACGGCGAAACACTGCTGGTTGAACGCGCTTTCGCCGAAGCCCTGAATAACCTGACTTATGATCAGGGATTTGAGAAACAGATGCTCAAGCGCGTCAGCCCCGAACAGCTGATGAAGCAGCAACGCTGTTTTGACAAAGGCGAAAAGGCTGCCGACACTTTCCAATGCCAGTTCAAAGACGACCTGCTGCGTTTGGAAAACGACTATATCGAATATGACAGCCCGTGCGTTTCCCGCAAGTACCGCAACAGCGCCGACGTCCGGCGCGGCCACGATTACCGCACCAAAGTCCGTGAAGTCTGCCGCGAACGCCGCTGCAATGACCGCTATGAAATTATTGAAGAAGAAGTGCCTGCCGACGAAGTTTATGAGCTTGACACTTCCCGCGATATTTATATCGACCTTGAAGACCGTGACGATTTGCGGTTGGAAGAAAAGAGCGGATTTGAGGCTCTGGGCAGCGCCATTGAACAGCGCGGCGGAACGGAAGTTACCAGCTCATTGACCAACATCACCAAGACCAAAGGCAGCGAAGATTACTGGGTAGAAGTCCCGTTGACGGAAGAGGCCTCGGAAATTACGGTTCAAAACAGAGAAACAGCTTCAAAATCTGCCTTTGAGGGCAAAAACAAACTGTGTATCATGGCTCAGCAGCCTTATACCCGGATGAATGCCGAAAACATTTACCGTTTGCGCAAAGCCGTGCTCGGCATTGAAAATGCCGACGGCAAAAAAGGCGCCGGACTGCTGCTGTCGGATCAGTTTGTTCTGACCTCGGCCGACCTTTTGAATAAAGAGAAAAACAGCTTTAAGGTCAAAATGATTAACGGCAAAGAAACAACGGCCAATGCCGTCAGGGTCAACCCCAACAAGAACGTTGCCCTGTTGCTGCTTGACGAGAAAATTGACGACGTCCGTCCGCTGCCGCTTGCAACCGGACTGCCGGAAGTCAACAAGGACATTTATATGACTTTGGGCGTCAGCGATTTGGAAGGCGATGTTGAAGGTTACCTTGACAGCAACGGAAAAGTCACCGGTTACCGTTATTCGCCGGAACGCGGTGCGGAAATTCTGGTCAGCACCTCGGTTCAGGACGTTACGCTCGGCGGCGCCCTGGTTGACAAGAAAGGCAATATTGTCGGCATTGCCCATTCCGGCAAGAAGGCCGAAGACGGACCGGATTTGTTCATTCCGATTGAGACAGCTCTGGAAGCTCTTGACCTGAGCATTTGCGGAGATGTTCTCAAGGTTGAAGAGAACTCCGGCATCAAAGAAATTGTGGAAGTTAAGAAAAAAGCCGAACCCGAAGGAATCGCCAAGGCTATTGACGAAGACAAGACGGACAAGGCTCCCAAGCCGATGGACGGCAAGGAAAAGAAATAATTCCATTATGAAAACCTCCCTGTTCGGGAGGTTTTTTTTGTAAAATATAAAAAGAGCAGACATAAAAAAAAATTTTTTCGCAACAAATGCGTTTATTTTTTGATAACCGACTGATTTACGCAGGTTATCGGATTTTAAGACAAAATTGGCGGTAAAAAACATTAACCTTTTATTCAGGGATAATTTTTATACTGCAGGCACGATAAATTTTTGGTCTGACAACACATTTGCCGGTCAAATTGTTAAAGATTAGAGAAGTTTCGTATTGTTAGAAAACAATCACATATTTTAACGTAAAACACTATGTGTTCCCAGTATCAGGAGAAAAACAATGGCAGATA
>ENA-OURU01003231-OURU01003231.1-human-gut-metagenome-genome-assembly--contig:-NODE-3231-length-13832-cov-31.730711_pt1 | contig 13832 bp, 9 predicted proteins | sample MGYA00242137_ERZ509064 | MGnify/ENA primary metagenome ERZ509064 (study PRJEB26280, sample SAMEA2338777) | human gut metagenome | biome: human gut; feature: human-associated habitat; material: faeces...
TGGTCGTGGTAATGTCGGTGTAATCCTCACCCAAAGTAAGCTCTGCGTAATTCAGGCTGGTAACCTCTGCAGGTGCTGCAGCCTCGCTGGAAGCTTCTGCAGTTGCGGGAGTGGTGCTTGCTACAGAACTCTCAGCGGCGCCGCCGTTGTCTGTGCTTCCACATGCTGCCATAGACAGTGCCATGACTGATGCTGTGGAAAGAGCTAAAAACTTTTTCATCTTCATAAGAAATCCTCCTAGTTTTCCGAAGGAAAATCCGAGTCCTCTGACGAGGAGAGGATTTAGCCTCCTTGTTTTTTGCTACATTTGATAGCGTTTACTGTTTTGTAACTTAATTTAATTATACATAATCATATTAATTAATCATCAACTATTCTTGTTTTTAATCTCTTATTCTTGCTATTTTCGTTATTATCTTCTATTTTCACAAGTTCTATGCCTATGTTTTGTACATATTATACAATTAAAGTAATTAATTTGAATTAAATTAGCTGATTTAATTAACTAATTTTGTTTTCTTTGCATCCTTTGTCATTGAAACAGCTTAAATAATGGCTTATAATGTATTTAAGCTTAATTAATTTTTTCAAAAAAGCATGTTTCTAGTGTGAAAAATAAATTCTTCACATGAAGTTTTGTTCCTGCACAAGCTGCTAAAGCAGCCGAAGTTTGAAGATTGCGGAAAGGCAAGGTTTTTGTATGAACATTTCCACCACTTTTCTCAATGCATTGAGGCACACTTCCTCCGATGTGGAGGGGCAGCGTTCCCCGGAAATCCTGCTGGGGCAGATCTATAAAGTATCTCTGGAAGACAAGAGCTTTTTACTGCCCTTGGCCGGTGGAGAATTCCGGCTCTCGGATCCTTTCTATTATGAATGGAACCCCTTTCCCTCATATCTGCTGCTTTACACCTTAGAGGGCAGTGCCGTCCTTACTACCCGGGGCAGCGAGGTGGTCCTGGATCACGAGCATCTGTTGTTCTTAGATTGCAGCCAGGGGTTCTCTCTCCGGCTGTTGCAGGGAAAGTGGCGTTTTCAGATGTTTTTCTTAAGTGGAGCGGAGCTTTCTTCTTATTATAGCATATTTCAGGCTGCTTTTACCTGTTGTTACCCGATTCCCATCGGCTCCTGCGTTTCACAGCGGATGCAGCAGCTGACCAAATTTTCATTCACCCCGACTCCTGCAGAGCAGATACAGCTTCACCGAGAACTGACCGACATGTTCGCAGAACTGATGCTGTCCGCCCTGTCCGTCTCCCGGGATGTGAAGCCCATTCCTGCTTATCTGCTGTCCATGAAAGCGGATTTTGAAGAAAACTATGCTGAAAATCACTCTTTGGAATACTTTGAGCAGACTTTGGGCATCAGCCGCTACCGTCTGTGTCGGGAATTCTCCGCTACATTCCATACTTCCCCGCTGCAATATCTTCAGGGGAAAAAAATAGAAGCAGCAAAATCACTGCTCCTATCTACGGATAATCCGATTCACGAGGTGGGGGCTATGGTAGGCATCGACAATACCAATCATTTCATCCACCTGTTCAAAAAGCACACTGGTGTCACACCCTTTGTCTACCGACAGAACGCGCCGCAGTCTATACGTGAGACACACTGTCCTTCAGCACCAGACGGCCTTCCACCACGGTGACTCCCCCTTTGAAATTATCACTGGTGATCTTCTTGATCATATTATGAATGGCTCTTCTCGCCATCTCTCCCATATCTACTTCATACGTCGTGATATGGATGTCACTGAGCCCCGGATACAGGTAGTTATCAAAGCCGACCACAGAGATGTCCTCCGGCACACGATATCCGTTCTCTCTCAGTTTCTTGATCAGAAAGCTCGCAGTCAGATCGCAGTTGCATACGAATGCGGTAGGCATATCCTTGGGAAGCTGCAACATATTCACCGTATCGATCTTACCTGTCTCAATGTGCCGATCGTCCACGACCCATTCCTTTTTCTGCTCCAGTCCCAGCTCCAAAAGAGCCTTCTGATAACCAAAATACCGGTCCGTAATACTCTCGGTAGCAAGCAGGGTTCCCACATAAGCAATTTTGTGATGTCCCATCCGATACAGATAGTAGGTCAGTTCATAGGTTCCGTAATAACTGTTGGAAATAACGGAATCGCTGGCTTCCCTTCCGTTATAATAGTCCAGATAGATCACCGGGATCCCGGCTTCTGTATTCAGATGCTGCAGGTAAGTATCCATCATCTTACCGATAACGATAATGCCATCCACCTTGCGTTCCTGTACCAGCTTCGGCATTCTGCCGTTCTCTTCCTCTGACATTCCGATGACCTCCAGCATGGTAAAGCATTCCTTTGCCGTGGCTCTGGTAGCTACCGCCTGGTACATCTGCCAGTAAAATGATTCATATTTATCAAGGAATCTCTCAGAGATCAGAATACCGATATTGTAGCTCTTCTGGTTCTGACTTTTTCTTGCCGCTGACGGCTGCTGATAACCCAGTTCCTCCGCAATGCTGCGGATCTTCTCCCGGACTTCCTCGCTGACGCCTTTTTGTCCGGACAGTGCCTTGGACACTGTTACTGTGCTGACTCCAACTCTCTCTGCGATATCTGCTAATTTTACTGCTTTTGCCATAATTTTGTACTCCTTATCGCTATTTTTCTACACATTTCCCGATAAATCGTCAATTATACTTCCATATTAGATTTCTAAAAATCGTTTGTCAAGGCATGTCACTGCCTTAATTTTACACCTCGGTCAGATGGATCAGCTTACTGCGGTAGTCTCCCCACAGAGGTGTCACCAGCAGTCCTGCCTGCATCAGCACGTCGCCGCCAAAGATTTCCCCGGTCTCCTCGATGCGATACTGTTTCTCCGGTGCCAGGCCTTTCAGACGTACTCTCCTGCTGTGGAAGTTCGGTCGGGAAAGTACCTGTACATAGGTTACCAACGCTTCTTTCTGATCCTTGGATGTCACCTGATAGCAGTCATAATTACCGTTTTCCAAAAATGATGCAATCCGGGAATAATCTCCTCTGCGGATCAGGTCGTTGTATTTGTGATACATGGCGGTCTGTGCTGGAATCTGCTGTCTGTCCTTCTCCGGGATCTTCGTAATGTCCAGTTCATAGCCGAAGGTGCCTGCCAGTGCCACATGACCTCTGGTCTCAAAAGGAGTCACTCTTCCCACCGTATGGTTGGGGCAGTCCGATACATGGGCGCCCATGGTGGACAGCGGATACAATAACATCGTGCCCTCCTGAATTTTCAATCGCTCAATGGCATCCATGTCATCGGAGCACCAGATCTGCGGGCTGTAATATAACATACCCGGATCAAATCTCGCTCCGCCGCCGGAGCAGTTCTCCAGAAGCAGATGCGGGAATTCCTGCAGCAGTCTGTCCTGCAGTTCATACACACCCAGCACATATCTGTGATAGAGCTCTCCCTGACGGTCTGCGGGCAGTTCCACGCTTCCCAGATCCGACAGCTGCCTGTTCATGTCCCATTTCACATATTCAATATTGGCACTGTGCAACACTGCCGCCACGCTTTCAAAGGCATGATCTCTGACTTCCTTTCGGGACAGATCCAGCACATACTGGTTCCTGCATAAGCTGCCTGCCCGTCCCGGAATGGCGATGGCCCAGTCGGGATGCTCTCTGTACAGCTCCGAATCCGGGGAGATCATCTCCGGCTCAAACCAGATACCAAACTTCATTCCCAGTGCATTGACCTGCTCCACCAGAGATTTTAAGCCCCCCGGCAGTTTCTGCTCATTGACCTTCCAGTCACCTAAGCTGGTACTGTCATCGTTACGGTGTCCGAACCAGCCGTCATCCATGACCAGCATCTCAATGCCGAGCTTTGATGCCTGTTCTGCGATCTTCAGTAGTTTTTCCGTGTTAAAATCAAAATAGGTAGCTTCCCAGTTATTGATCAGGATTGGTCTCTTTTTATCACGGTACTCGCCGCGGATCAGATGGCCACGGTACATATCGTGATAATGATGGGTCATCCCGCTCAATCCTTCTGAGGAATAGGTCATAACGACTTCCGGTGCTGCGAAACTTTCTCCCTGCTCCAGTTTCCAGACAAAGTTCTCCGGATGAATGCCCATAGTCATGCGGATGGAATCGAACTGGGAAAGCTCCGCCTGTGCCAGGAAATTGCCGGAGTATACAAAGTGCATACCGTAGACTTCACCGGCATCCTGCGTGGCATCCGCAGAAAGCAGTGCGATAAAGGGATGCTCCTGATGGGAAGATTCTCCCCGCACGGAGCCAACACTCTGTTTGCCGTGCATCAGACTTCTTCTCTCCATCTGGCGCTCTCTCGCCCAGGATCCGTGCAACGTAAGAATGTCATACTTTTCATCCGTGCAGTCCAGATCCAGGCAGGCAGACATAACTTTTGTCACATAAATAGGCTGCCCTGCCGTATTTTTCAGGATCACACTGCGGGTGATCACATCTTCCTCTTCAAATGTAGTATAGATCAGGTCTGCAGCCAGACCGATGACCGGATCCGCCAGATGTAGGATCAGGGTATCGCAGTCCTCATCCCCCGGAAATGTGGAAGGAAGTCCCGGCAGTGCCGGCTTCTCCTTTACGATCTCATGAGAGACATACTGTAACTGCACTCCTACATGTCCCTGTGCTGTCCGCACGGAAATGGCGCTTTCTCTGTAATCTCCCAGACCGTTTCCCGGATATTCCATGGGGAAAGAATCCAGAAATGACACACGCTCTCTGTTATTCTGTGACGGAACGAAGGGTGCTTCTCCCGTACGCAGCAAATATACCGGTGCCGGTGTATTCTCGGTATACTGCAATTTCTGACCGTAATATACGTGTCCCACAAAATTCTCCTGATCTACAATTGCTAGAAGATAGCTGGTGTGTTCCGTGTCCAACCAGAAGGTTCTGTCCTGCTCGATGTATCTGATCGCCATAATCTGCCTCTTTCTTTATCAATGTTTATTCTTAAAAAACCGTTTTTGCAAAATCATTTTTCCAAATTTTCCAAATAATATCCATGACAGTGTATTTGCATCTGTCAATGTCACAGATATAAAAAAGCAAACGGTGCTTCCGGTTCTGTCTTCAAAAACTGCATCAGCATCAGTCCACAGCGCATGGACACCCGTTCTTCCCGCAGGATACGAAGTACTTCCTGTCTGTCTGCCAGGATCACCTGAATATCCTCGGTATTTTCCATCTGCTGTCCCACATTCTCTGTCACGGTTCCGAAGATCATGCTGCCGCTCTCGTCTGTCAGCCCCTGTGCCAGGAAAAATCCTCTGCGGAAGGCCGGTTCTCCGCCTTCGTAGACTTCCAGTTTCCAGCCGGTCTCCTCGATCATTTCCCGACAGGCGGCCTCCGAAGCGGTCTCCTCTGGCTCGATCAGTCCCGCCGGCAATTCATACAGATAATCATTCACGGGATACCGGTACTGACGCACCAGCACCAGTTTCTCTCCGTCCTCTGTCACTGCGTAGACCGCCATGCCCTCAGGGCGCATACTGTGGGTCTTGTGTTTGATATTGTTTTCATCATTTCGGGACGCAAAATAATAATGAAACGGCGTTCCGTCCCGTCCCAGGGCATCAATGTGATACAGGTTCAAAAACGGATTATCCGTCTGTTTTTCGATTCCCCGATAGTGTTTTCTGTCATTTCCTTTTGCGTCCATGTTTTCCATGCCCTATCTATACTCCATGTCTTTCTGTTCCCATCGTGCTCTGTCATCCACGTTCCCACAGCGCATCATCTGCCGCAGGCGCAGGCAGCTGTGACGGAACTACTGTAGGATCTCCTCCAACAGTGCCACTGCCAGCTCCGGATTCTTCATGCCATCCGCCAACCCCACGGCTGCGGTCTCCTGATACCATCCGGTCTTCCTTATCCATTCGTTATTCTCCAGCCGGATCCCCGCCACAATCGTTTCTCCCGTCATGGTATTTAAAACCATGATCTGCTGATCTTCATATCTGTCCAATAGTTCCTTAGGCAGATAATCCCTTAAATCCGCCAGATAATCCGTGCCGCCCATGAGCTTCAAAAACTCTTCGTCAGAAAAAAACACATCCACCGACCGGGTCATGAACAATACCTGGATCGTGCTGAGATTCGTGGAATCCACGTCGGAATCCGAGTTCGGATCGATCCAGATCGTATAATTCAGGTTCACCACATCCCGTTTGGACATCACACCGTGTTCCCGCAGGAAATCCGTAAAATAATCCGGACCGGTGGCTTCGATGTGCTCTCCGTCCGTATTCACTGCCATGACTCCCATGACGAAGCTTGTCTTGGTGGCAAAATGCACGATCAGGAAGATCAGAATGACGATTCCCGTTGTCACGCCTATGGTAACCCACAGATAATAGTCTATAAAATACTGCCATTTTTCAGAAGGAGACAGTTGTTTCCATTGTTCTTTCTGCCGGATACGGTCTTCCTTTTCCAAATTGCTGTCTCCCTTCTGTTTCTCAAATCTTCCATCTGATAACATCCTGCTTTTAGTACTATATCAATCTTAAGTATATCAAACTAATTTAATCTTGTATAGCAGACTTTTTAATACATTTTAGGTTTAATTTTGTTAAAAATAAACAGAAAAGCCCTGCCATGCACTTAAATTAACATGACAGAGCTTTGTCTTTTCTATTTGTTCGATCAGATAAAAAGAGGAAATGCTTTAGCGATCCATCTCCGCAATGCGTCCGGTGGACTTATGCTCCTTGATGATCCCCTGGATCTCCTTCAGGTCAGTGCACAGCAGGTCACCGGGGATAGTGTTCTTAAGTGCACTGATGGCATTACCGTATTCCAGTGCCCGCTGGTATTCGCCGGGATGTGCCAGCAGTCCATAGAGGACACCGGAGATATAGGCATCACCGCTTCCAATACGGTCTACGACTTCGATATCGGTGTAAGGCGCTTCTTCATAATAAGTATCGTCCTTGGCACTGTAAATGATAGAACCGAAGGTATGGCGCTTCGGGCTATGTACGATACGCTGTGTGGATGCCACGATGGAGATCGGATACTCCTCCGTGAAGCTCTTCATAATGCTCTTGGCATCGCCTTCCTTCAGGAAAGTCAGGCGTGCGGTGTCCTCGGAGCAGAAGAAGATATCTACATAAGGCAGAATGGATTCGATGCATTCCTTCGCCTCAGCACCGGTCCACAGATTGCCGCGGAAGTTCACATCAAAGGAGATGATGGCTCCCTGCGCCTTGAAACGCTTGATCATCTCAATGGCGGTTGCTCTCAGTTCGGGGCTCAGTGCCAGTGTAATACCACTGGTATGGAAGCAACGGGTATCACTATACAGTCTGTCATCATAGTCCGCAACACTCAGTTTATTGATAGAAGTATTCTTACGGTCATAGACAATACGGGGTTTTCTCGGATAAGCGCCATTCTCATAATAGTACACACCCAGTCTCGCATCCTTATCATCGTCGTATACCAGATAGTCATCGCTGACACCGCAGAGACGTACACGGTTCTTAATATATACACCCAGGTCATTGGCCGGCAGCTTGGAGATGATACCGCAGCGCAATCCCAGCATTGCCGCACCGGTGATGGCATTCAGCTCCGCACCTCCGGCCTGCTTGCTGAAGCTGTCGCCTCTGGTGATACGTTCGTTATCGGGCGGTGATAATCTCAGCATGATCTCTCCCAGGGAGAGCAGGTCAAATTCCTTTTTCTCAGTCAGTTCCATAATATAAACTCCCATCTGCATTTTTGCCAAATGCTGTATCGGAATCTCTCCGGTGTTCCTCACAGTGTGCCATTGAAACCCCTTACATTTTCTCTTTACATTTGTACTATAACACAAATATATGGCGTCGGTAAAGGTGCCAGACATAAATTAAAAATTTAACGAAAATACTGAATTTGCCGTCAATATCTGCTATAATCAATCTGTATTATCATTCTAAGAATTGAGGTATTTTTATGCATTCAAAATTCCTTTCCGATAGTAACACTTTTTACAGACGTTATTGTCCGGTTCTGATTCTGTTACTGGGAGCACTTCTGCGTCTGTTATACCTGTCCCGGGTGCCCGGTGGCCTACATCAGGATGAGGCTTTTGTCCTGCTGAACTCCTATGACCTTTTACACGAAGGCCGGGATTCCGCAGGCTATGCATTCCCCATCTATATGTCCAGCTGGGGAGACGGGCAGAGTGCCATGTACTCCTGGCTTCTCACTCCTCTCCTACTGTTGAACAAAGGGATTCCCACTACTTTTCTCGGAAGGCTTCCTCAGGCACTGGTAGGTATTCTAACGCTTTGGTGCGTCTATTGTCTGGTAAAGGAAATGTTCGGCCACACTGCGGGTCTCTGGACCTTATTCGCCTTAAGCGTCTGTCCCTGGCACATCATGGCCTGTCGTTGGGCATTGGATGCCAATATGGCCCCCGGTTTTCTCATGTTTGGTCTGTACTTTTTCGTACGGGGCATGAATGACAACCGTTATCTGTTGCTCGCGGCACTTTTTTACGGTCTCTCCCTCTATTGCTACGCAGTGATCTGGCCTATGCTTCCCATCCTGCTGGCTCTGCAGGTATGTTACGGGATCCGCTATCATAAAATCCATTGCAACCGTTACAGCGTTCTGTCTGTTCTGCTCCTGTTTGTCCTGGCATTACCGTTGCTTTTATTTGTCCTGGTCAATCAGGGACTGTTGCCGGAGATCGCCTTACCCTGGATCACTATTCCCAAAACACAGGGGTATCGCGGCGGAGAGATTGCTTTTTCCCTAAGTTCTGTTTATGCGAATTTCAAAAACACAGCGCATTTATTGTTATTGCAGGATACCGGAAGTCCCTATGACTTTCTACTGCCCTGGGGATTATTTTACGATATCGGCCGCGTCTTTATCCTGATCGGAATCGGCTGTATGCTGTACCGGCTGATTCGTTCTGTGCGGCAGCATGTGTTTTGCTGGGAATTCTTCCTGTTTGCCCAGCTGGTGGGAGGTGGAATCACCTCGCTGCTGGTCACCGCCAGGATGCATCAGATCAATGATCTCTATATCCCGCTTGTCTTATGCGAGGCATACGGTATCTGGAAATGTTCCTGCCTCCTGAAGGGGAAGTCTCAATCTCTCGGCAGGATTTTTACAGGCTGCACCACTGCATTCTTCCTCATCTGTCTGGTTCTGTTTCAAAAGGACTATTACACCAAGTATGCAGAAACTACAAACGCTTATTTTTCCAAAGGTGTAGAAGACTGTGTTGCGTATTCGATGAAACAGTGCAAGACGCTTGGCCTGACTACGATCAGCGCGGAAAAGGCAACGCAATGGCCCAGACTGCTTCTGTATACACGGACATTGCCTTCCCAGTACCTGGCTACCGTTACCTATGATGTTGCCCCGGCTCCGGCTGCCTTTACCACCGCTGACGGAATCCGGGTCAATACGCGCATCAATTACGATACCATATCCACTGACAGTATTTATATTATTTACTACACAGAGGCCGATCTGTTCAAAGACAGGTTCACCCTGACACCTTTTTATGACTGGTATGTTGCTGTCCCTAAATAGCCTCCATGTAATCAAAATAGTCATCTTCGCTGGCAAATAAGATATATTCGTTCTCCACATATCCCATGTATCCGCTGGCTGTTACATATCCCTTCATAGTAAAATACCTCCTTATCAGAAGCCTTTTGTTTGCTGTTCTGATAAGAAGGTATCTTTTTTAATGTCCCATAAAAGTCTCTTAATTTTCCTGAGCCGGCAATTTTTCCAGCACCAGTTCTTTCATATCTTCCAATAATTCCTCGGTTTTCCCCATCAGGAGTTCCGCATCGGTCTCTACCAGTCCCGTTTTTTTGTATTTATAGGTAAAAAAAGGATTGCCGTATGCGGTGAAGCTCATTTCCTCTCCATGCTTTTTCAGAAACGCGGGGATCTTCAGTGGGTCTATGGCTGCATCCGGTCGGAAATTAAAGGTGATCCGGCCGTTTTTGCCCTTGATCTCCGTCATATCCAGTGCATGTGCCGCCATGCGGATCAGTGCGATCCGCAGCAGATTATCCACTGCCTTGGGGATATTGCCAAAACGGTCTAACAGCTCATCCTTCATCTCATCCCGCTCTTTCAGCGTCTCAATGCCGGCGATGCGCTTATAAATATCCAGTTTCTGCGTTTCATTCACAATATATTCCGCCGGAATATATGCATCCACATCCAGGTCGATCACCGTGGTGAAATCCACCGTCGTATGGATTCCCTTCAGATTCTGCACCGCCTCATTCAACATTTTGCAGTAGAGGTCGTATCCTACGGCTTCCATGTGGCCATGTTGGCTCATCCCCAGCAGATTCCCGGCCCCACGGATCTCCAGGTCCCGCATGGCAATTTTGAAACCGCTGCCCAGATCTGTGAATTCCTTGATCGCCGCCAGCCGTTTCTCCGCTACTTCCTTTAACATTTTGTCCCGCTTGTACATCAGAAACGCATAGGCATTCCGGTTGGAGCGTCCCACGCGGCCTCTGAGCTGGTACAACTGGGACAGCCCCAGATTATCCGAGTCATGAATGATCATGGTGTTTACATTAGAGATATCCAGCCCGGTCTCTATAATAGTAGTGGACACCAGCACATCGATCTCTCCGTTGATGAAATCAAACATGATCCGTTCCAGTTCATGCTCCTTCATCTGTCCATGGGCATAGGCCACATTTGCTTCCGGCACCAGTTTCGCGATCTGTGCCGCAATATCCGCAATATTATTCACACGGTTATAGACATAGTAGACCTGTCCGCCCCGGGCCATCTCCCGGACAATAGCCTCTCTGACCAGTTCGTCGTTGTATTCGCAGACAAAAGTCTGAATCGGCAGCCTGTCGTTGGGAGCCTCCTCCAGCACGCTCATATCCCGGATACCGATGAGGCTCATGTGCAGGGTACGGGGAATCGGTGTTGCCGTCAGGGTCAGCACATCCACGTTCTCTTTTAGTTTCTTGATCTTCTCCTTATGAGCCACGCCAAAACGCTGCTCCTCATCGATGATCAAAAGCCCCAGATCCTTGAACTTCACATCCGCCGACAATACTCTGTGAGTACCAATGACGATATCCACCATTCCCTTTTCCAGATCTTTTACTGTCTTTTTGATCTCCGAAGATGTGCGAAACCGGCTCATCAGGGCAATATTGACCGGGAAATCCTTCATTCGCTGCACAAAAGTGTTGTAATGCTGCTGTGCTAAAATGGTGGTAGGCACCAGGTACACCACCTGTTTGCCCTCCTGTACTGCTTTGAAGGCAGCGCGGATCGCGATCTCTGTCTTACCATATCCCACATCTCCGCAGATCAGACGATCCATGATCCGATGGCTTTCCATATCGGCCTTGGTGTCCGCGATAGCACTCAGCTGATCCTCCGTCTCCTCGAAGGGAAACATTTCCTCAAACTCCCGCTGCCATACCGTGTCTTTTCCGAAGGCATAGCCTTCACTCTGCTGGCGCACCGCATACAGCTCCACGAGATCCTTTGCCACGGCGCTGACCGCACTGCGGACCTTGGTCTTGGTATGTTCCCATTCCTTGCCACCCAGCTTATTCAGCTTCGGCTTCTTCGCCGCATCGGCGGAGGCGTATTTCTGGATCACATCCAGTCCGGTAGCGAGAATGTACAGATTGCCGCCGTCCCGGTACTCGATCTTCAGGTAGTCCTTGACAATGTTTTCCACCTCTACCTTTTCGATGCCTTTGTATATCCCCAATCCGTGGGTCTCATGCACTACGTAATCACCGATCTTCAGGTCATTGAAATCGTTGATTTTCTGCCCCTGGTAGAGTTTTTTCTTTTTCTTCTTACGTTTCTCCGACCCGAAAATATCACTCTCGGACAGCACTACAAATTTCAGCCATGGGTATTCGAATCCCTTATTCACATGCCCATAATAGGTCAGGATCTCTCCGGGCTGTACTTCCCGCATGGGGTCTTCCGTATATACTGCCGTGAGTCCCGCACCGCCGTCTTCCGCATTCCGCAGATCCTCTGCCAGACGTCTTGCGCGAGTACGGGAGCCGGACAATAACAGCACCCGATATCCGCTTTTTTTATATTTTTTCAGGTCTTTTACCAGGGATTCAAAGCTGTTGTTATAGGGGGCAATGTTGCGGGCTGCAATATCCACATGTTTTTCCGTCCGGAAATAGCCGTACTTGGTCTCCATGGTAGCCAGTGTCACCACGGCATTTTTCTCCAATGTGGCCGCAACCTGTTCTCCGCTGTAGAGAATATTCATCTGTCCCAGTAGCACATAGCCTTTTCTCGCACGCTGCTCCATGCTCTCCCGGAATTCCAGTTCTATAGCATCAGCCTGCTCTTTCACCCGCGCCGGTTCATCAATATAGAAGACCAGAGATCGTCCCGCCATATCCGCCAGCAGCTCCGGCATAGTCACCGTATTTTCATAAAAATATCGGATATATCCTTCCAGGTTCGCTTTGCTCTGAAATTCCAACAGCTGTTCCTTCAACTCGCTTACCTGGGTGGCGATCCTGTGGGCTTCCTCCGGCTGGTGGGCATCCCGGAAAATTTTCTCCTGTTTGGCGGCTTCCTTCTCAAGTCTGGCGATTCCCTTGCGAATCTGCTCCTCAGACAGCACGAACTCCGTCGCCGGGTAGACCGTGATACTCTCCAGCTTCTCAATGGAACGCTGGCTTAAGATATCGAAGCTGCGGATGGATTCCACTTCATCCCCCCACAGTTCGATACGGTAGGGATTCTCCTCCGTCAGGTCAAAAATATCCACAATACCGCCACGCACGGAGAATTGCCCTGGGCTTTCCACCTGATAGGCTTTCTCGTATCCCATAGCTACCAGCCGGGATGCCAGTTTGCTCTCATCCAGGCTTCCGCCCCGCTCGGTGTGGATGATGTCTTTCTCCTCCCACAGCACCTGGGGTGTCATCAATGCCGCATAGGTGGTGACGATGGTGACAGGCTTGCCCTCCACGACTCTGCGCAAGGTCTTGATCCTCTCCTGTACCAGCTGATTACCGTGAATATCTGCCTGGAAAAAGATCAGGTCCTTCGCCGGATACAGCATGACATTTCTGTCATAAAAGCGGTATTCCTCGTAGATCTCCTTGGCTTTTAAGTCATTATAAGTAACGATGACCTTGTATTTCAGGCCATCGCTGAGTCCGTAGATCATATGAAGTTTCTGTGAGTCCACGCATCCGGACAGGGCAACCGTTCCCTTTCCCTGTCTGACGATCTTACGGACCTCATCATATTCCGCCAGTTCTTTCAATGGCGCAAGTAGTGCCTGCATTTTTTCACGCTTTCTTACTGTTAAAATGGTTCATGGCAGCATCCGCGCTCTCTGTGAGGATCATACGGATCGCTTCTGCGGCGGTCTTCGTAACATCATCCATAACCTTACGTTCTTCCACCGGGAAATGTCCCAATACATAATCTGCCAGGTCATAATTCTTCGGTTTCTCACCTACGCCCATGCGGACACGGGTAAAAGTATCATGCCCTAACATCTTGATGATATTCTTGAGTCCATTATGTCCGCCGGCGCTGCCCTTTTTGCGGATGCGGATCTGTCCCACATCCAGGCTGATATCATCGGAGATCACGATCAGCTCCGAGGTATCGTCCACCTTATAATAATCCACGATCTCACGGATGCTCTCTCCGCTTAAGTTCATGAAGGTCTGGGGCTTCGCCAGGATCACCTTCTGCCCTGCCACGTAGCCTTTGCCGATCAACGCCTTGTGTTTACTCTCCATGACAGCAATATTTTCTTCCTCTGCTAATCTGTCTATGACATCAAAACCGATATTATGTCTCG
>ENA-OURU01003243-OURU01003243.1-human-gut-metagenome-genome-assembly--contig:-NODE-3243-length-13774-cov-5.087834_pt1 | contig 13774 bp, 10 predicted proteins | sample MGYA00242137_ERZ509064 | MGnify/ENA primary metagenome ERZ509064 (study PRJEB26280, sample SAMEA2338777) | human gut metagenome | biome: human gut; feature: human-associated habitat; material: faeces...
GTGCGGGACGCGCTGGCCCAGGGCATCCCGGTGGTGCCGGTCCCGGCGGCTTCCGCCTGTGTCACGGCGCTGGCGGTTTCCGGTCAGGATACCAGCCGCTTTGTGTTTGAGGGTTTTCTGCCGGTGGCGGCAAAGCCCCGCAAGCAGCGGCTGGAAAGCCTTGCGGGCGAGACGCGCACCATGATTTTTTACGAAGCGCCCCACAAGCTGCGGGGCACGCTGGAGGATCTGGAAAAGACCTTTGGCGGGCAGCGAAGCATTACCCTGACCCGGGAGCTGACCAAGCTGCATGAGGAGATCCGCAAGACTACGCTGGAGGAGGCCTGCGCCTACTATCAGGAGAATGCGCCCCGGGGTGAGTATGTGCTGGTGGTGGCAGGCGGTGAGGCCGAGACCACGCCGCAGGAGCAAATTACGCTGGAACAGGCCGCGCAGGCAGCGCGCAGACTGATGGAAGAAGGCATGCCCCCCAGCGCGGCGGCCAAAAAAGCAGCTCAGGGCACGGCCTTTTCCAAAAGCCAGGTCTATCGCCTGCTGATCAAGGAGGATGAGGAATGAAAGAGATTCTGATTTTATCCGACAGCCATGGCTGTTATCCGCTGGTACAGAAAGCGGTGGAGGCGCAGCCCCACGCCAGCGGAATCATTTTTCTGGGCGACGGGTTAAAGGATATTGAGCGCCTGCAGGCCGAGGGCTGTACGCTTCCGGTGTATGCGGTGCGGGGAAACTGTGATTTCTCTTCGCTTTACCCGGCGGAGGCACTGGAGGTATTTGAACACAACCTGATCTTCTTCTGCCATGGGCATCATTACGGGGTCAAGTATACGCTGGATGATTTTGCCCGGGCGGTGAAGGATCGGGGCGCGGCCATCGGTTTGTTCGGCCATACGCATCTGCCCACGCTGGAAGAGCGGGACGGCGTGACCCTGTTCAATCCGGGCAGCATTGGCGCACCCCGGTTTGGCGGGCCCAGCTACGGTCTGCTGCAGCTGTATGAAAACGGAGAAGTTAAACTTCAGCACAAGGAACTGATTATATGGTAACCGCTCCCCTCTTTGTTTCCCAGGCGGACAGCACCAACAGCTGGTGCCGCCGAAAGCTAGAGCAGCTGCCGGATGGCTTCGCGGTGTATACCACCTGTCAGACTGCCGGACGTGGCCGCCGCGGCCGGGCCTGGGCAAATGCGCCGGGCCAGGGGCTGTATTATACGGTGGTGTGCAAACGACCGATGGCAGATCCGGCGGCGCTTCCGCTTGCAGCCAGTCTGGCTGCAATGAATGCGCTGGAAGAACAGGTGGGAATACGCTGTCAGGTGAAATGGCCCAACGATCTGATCTGGCAGGGCAAAAAGCTGGGTGGCATTCTGTGCGAAGCGGCCCAAGGGGCGATTCTCTGTGGCATCGGGATCAACCTGATGCAGGATGAGGCGTATTTTGCCCAGAATGGCCTTGCGCACGGTGTTTCGGCGGTGCAGATTCCGGGATGCAGGATGAATGAGAACACCCCTGAGGCGCTGGCACAGGCGCTGAGCGAGGTGTTTGCCGATGGGATGGAACTGTTTTACCGACAGGGCTTTGCGGCGATCCGGCGGGAATATCTGGCCCGATGCGCCAATCTTGGCCGGCATGTGAATTTTGACGGCGGAGAAGGCCGGGCGGTGGATGTGGACGAAGCGGGCCGGCTGGTGGTAAAGACCGAAGCGGGCACCCAGGCGGTATTCACCGGCGAGGTGACCGTGCAGGGCATCTACGGCGCAGAATAAAGGAAAAAGACAGCCCATGGATGGGCAGCAGGAAAACGTGCTGCCCATCCATGGGCTGTTTTGTTTTTGGTATGAGGTTTGTATTTGTCGGCCCGAGGGGCGGAAAAGGCAACTGGAGGTGTTCGCTGAGGAAAACCGGGTGCGAATCAGCAAACGTGTGTAATTCCGCTGCCGGTCGGGTAGGCAAAAAAATGCCCCTCCGTGCTTGCGGACCACGGAGGGGTGTAAGGGGTATCGCTTTGGTGTGAGGAGGAATCATGTACAGAACATCGGTTGCGGCTCCGCTGTTCTGTGATTCTTAGTATACCCACAAGTTGCGGAAGAAGTTTTAAAGCACTATGAACATTTTGTAAATTGCGGCACAGCCAAAATTTGGGCAGAAAAAGAAAAGCCGGCACGCAACTGCGCACCGGCTGAAGGAGCTGCTGAACTTACTTTACGCTGAGCGCGGCGGCCACCGGCTCCACCTCGACCTTTTTGTCCTCTTCAAAATGAACGGACTTTAAATAGGTGGAGAACTGCTCGATGGTGTAATGCCCGCAGGACCGGGGCAGCGCCAGCTGGGTCTTTTTGCCGGTGAATACAACCACGGTCTCCACCGGAACATTCTTGATCTTTGCCTCAAACAGCGCCTGGCGCACAGCGCGGGCGCTCTGTTCGGCACGCTTCAGGGGGTTGGCAAATACCCGGCGCTGGCCGTTCATCTCCTGTACCCACTCGGAATCGGAAGCCTGGCCGTAAATGGTTCCGCCGTATCCCAGGCATTTCACACCCAGAACACCGAACCAACCTACCAGCAATGCGTCCAGATCTGCGCTGATCTTGTCGTTGCCGATCTGTACTGGCTCCACCACACGGAATTCATTGGTGGCTGCATACCGACGCAGCTGCCGCAGCACCGCCTCGGCGTTTTCGTGCTCATCGTCCGGAATGGGGCCGGCCTTGGCCGCTTTTTCGGTTTTGCGCGCGGGGCTCAGCAGATATACGGCAACGCCGAAAATCACCACTACCACCAACACCGCGGCGATCTGAATGATCAGTTCAGGGGTCATGATCGAAACACTCCTTTTTCATGGCACGGTTCGCCGCGCCTAATGTTTCTATTGTAGCAAAGCCGCGCCCCAATTGCAACGGCCCCCGTCCCCGGCGGATGTCTGCCCGTCCCCGGCGGATGTCTGCGCAATAACCGGAAAAACAAAAGAACCTGCAAGCTTTTCAGCCTGCAGATTCTGATGGTGCGCTGGAAGGGATTCGAACCCCTGACCTTCTGATTCGTAGTCAGACACTCTATCCAACTGAGCTACCAGCGCATTTCGTTTGCAACCGTCTTGTGCGGTGCAAGAAATATATTATCAGATTCCTTTTCGATTGTCAACGCTTTTTTTGAAATTTTTTAAATTTTTTTGCGGGGTCTCAATTTGGGCCCTTTTGCTCTGCCCTTTCCTCTCTGTTTTCGGATCAACGGCCTCCTTATATCAGATCAAGAAAGCGGCCCCGGCTAAAGCTGCTTCGGAAATTTTTATGAAAGCGGGAGGGCTGAGAAAGAAAGGAATGTGGGTTTTCATCCTTTTTTCACATTTTTGCCCGTTCCGCGCGGCAGGAACTGTCGTCAGCAAGCAAACATCTCGCCTTTTGTGCAGAATGAAAAAATATGTACTTCACATGAATACAAATTCTGCTCTTATGCTACTATAATAAAGACAAAAAGATATGTAGTGGCTGGGAAAATGGCCTTGGAATGGGAAAAGAAGGCCTGATTTTCAAAGAAATACAGCGAAAATTTGAAAAAGAGCGTTGACAAATTTAGTAGAATAAAGTAGTATATATTTTGTATCTGTGTACGCGCAGTCCCCGAGATCATTGAACAAACAACACGGCGTTCTCAGCAAACGCACAGCCAAAAGGCTGTGTGCCGGGGGCGCTTGTTTTTGAGAGACGGTCAGTTCTGCGCGTATTTTGATTCGAGCGTTTACCCGCAGCGCGCGGGCAAAGGTTAAAGATGATAAGGAGTGAAAGAGATGGTAAAATACGCCATCAAGCGCATCGCCATGGGTCTTCTGAGCCTGTTCATCGTGGCGACCCTCACCTTTTTCCTCATGCAGGCCGTTCCCGGCGGTCCCTTCATGTCGGAAAAAGCCATCAGCGCCCAGGCTATGGCCGCGCTGGAAGCAAAATACGGCCTTGACCAACCGGTCATGGTGCAGTACAAGAATTACCTGGTCAACGCCCTGCACGGCGACTTCGGTCCCAGCCTGAAGCAGCGCGGCCGTGACGTGAGCGACATCATCGCCACCAAGTTCCCGGTCTCTGCCCGTCTGGGCGGCGCCGCTGTGGTGGTTGCTCTGGTTGTCGGCATCCCCATGGGTTGTCTGGCTGCCTATCACCGCGGCAAGTGGGCCGACAACCTGATCATTTTCTTTGCCACCTGCGGCATCGCGGTACCCAGCTTCGTTACCAGCTCGGTGCTGATCTATACGTTTGGCTCAAAGCTCAAGCTATTGCCAACCATCGGCCTGGATTCGCCGGCGTCGTATATCATGCCGGTGACCGCTCTGGCCTTCTATCCCACCGCCTACATCGCCCGCCTGATGCGTTCCAGCCTGCTGGATGTTATGGGCCAGGATTACATGCGCACCGCCCGTGCGAAGGGTGTTTCCGGCTTTAAGACCCTGTTCAAGCACGCCCTGCGCAACGCCATCCTGCCCGTTGTCACCTACGTGGGCCCCATGCTGGCCGGCCTGCTGGTTGGTTCCTTTGTTGTGGAAAAGATCTTCACCATCCCCGGTCTGGGCCGTGAGTTCGTTTCCGCCATCACCAACCGCGACTATATGATGATCATGGGCACCACCATCTTCCTGGCGGCTCTGGTCATCGCCATCAACGTGGTCGTCGATATCCTGTACAAGATCATCGACCCGCGCATCAAGCTGAAGTAAGGAGGATACAGAAAAATGGATATGCAAAAGAATCCTTTGAGCTTTCAGCTGGACCTGAAGCCGGAAGATTTTCTGCCCGCCTCCAAGGATGAGCAGGAAAGCCTGGTGGTCATGCGCGAAAGCGTGAGCTTCTGGAAGGACGGCCTGCGCCGTTTCCGCAAAAACAAGATCGCCATGGTAAGCCTGGTGGTCATCCTTATCATCATGTTCTTCGCCTTTATCGTGCCCATGTTCTACCCCTACAGCTACGAACAGCAGGTGCGCGGCAGCGAGAACCTGGCTCCCATGGAGTATTCTGCCCAGGAGCTGGAGCGCATCGCCGCCGGTGAGAGCGTGTTCCCCCACATCGCGGGTACCGACAAGCTGGGCCGTGACTACGCCATCCGTCTGATGATCGGCGCCCGGATCAGCCTGCTGGTTGGTATCGTGGCCAGTGCCATGATCCTGGTTATCGGCTCCATCTATGGCTCCATCTCCGCCTTCTTCGGCGGCTGGGTGGATATGATCATGATGCGTATCACCGATATCATCTACACCATCCCCGATATTCTGCTGATTATTCTGCTGGGCTTCGCCCTGAAAGCGCCTCTGGAAAGTCTGGCTGCGATGCCCGGCTTCGGCTGGCTGCAGACCCTGGGCCCCAACCTGGTCAGCATCTTCATCGTGTTTGCGCTGCTGTACTGGGTCAGCATGGCCCGTATCGTGCGCAGCCAGATCCTGACCCTGAAGGAAGCGGAATACGTCACCGCTGCCCGGGCTCTGGGCGCCTCCAACGGCCGCATCATCAAAAAGCACCTGCTCACCAACTGCATCGGTACCCTGATCGTTACCACGACCCTGCAGATCCCCTCGTCCATCTTCACCGAGAGCTTCATGAGCTTTTTGGGCATGGGCGTTGCGGTTCCCCTGCCCAGCCTGGGCAGCCTGGCCACCGATGCGCTGAAGGGTATGAACACCTATCCTCATCTGCTGTTCCTGCCTGCTGCCATCATCAGCATCATCATCCTGAGCTTCAACCTGCTGGGCGACGGCCTGCGTGACGCCTTCGACCCGAAGCTGAAAAACTAACGAAAGGAGAAGCGAACCATGAGTGATCTTTTGCTTGATATCAAAAACGAACGCCTCTCCTTCTTCACCCCCGCGGGCGAGGTGAAGGCACTGAACAATGTGTCCTTCTCCATGAAGCAGGGCGAGGTTCTGGGCATCGTGGGCGAGTCCGGTTCCGGTAAGTCCGTTACTGCCTACTCCCTGATGGGTCTGACCGCTTACCCCGGCAAGCTGATCGGCGGTGAGCTGCGCTTCAACGGCCACGAAGTGGAAAAGATGACCGAGAAGGATTTCCGCAAAATGCGCGGTGAAGAGATCTCCATCATCTTCCAGGACCCCATGACCAGCCTGAACCCGGTGTACACCATCGGCAATCAGATTGTGGAAATGGTGCGCCTGCACACCAACAAAAACAAGAAGGAAGCCTATGCCCGCGCCAAGGAGCTGCTGGAGCTGGTGGGTATCAACGAGCCCGAACGCCGTCTGAAGCAGTATCCGCACGAGCTGTCCGGCGGTATGCGTCAGCGCGTGATGATCGCCATCGCTCTGGCCTGTGAGCCCAAGCTGCTGATCGCCGACGAGCCCACCACCGCGCTGGACGTGACCATCCAGGCCCAGATTCTGGAACTGATGATGGAGCTGCGCAAAAAGCTGGGCATGAGCATCATCATGATCACCCACGACCTGGGCGTCGTGGCCAGCATGTGCGAGAAGATCGCCGTTATGTACGCCGGTAAGATCGTGGAATACGGTACCACCGACGAGATCTTTTACAATCCCAAGCACGAGTACACCAAGGGCCTGATCAACTCCATTCCCAAGCTGAACCAGAAGGAGAAGGAGCGTCTGGTGCCCATCGAAGGCAGCCCTGTGGACCTGCTGAATCCTCCGGCCGGCTGCCCCTTCGCGCCCCGCTGCAAGAGCTGCATGAAGATCTGCCTGCGTCAGATGCCTCCGCGCACCGACCTGAGCGATACCCATTACACGCAGTGCTGGCTGCTGCAGAAGGCCGAGTTTGAAGCCAAAGGAGGGAAAGCCGAATGAGCGAGCAGAAAAAACTGGTTGAGGTTCAGCACCTCCAGCAGTACTTCAATGCCGGCGGCTTCGGTAAAAAGCGCCGTTACGTCCAGGCTGTGGACGATGTGAGCTTCTTCATCAACAAGGGCGAGACCCTGGGTCTGGTAGGTGAGTCCGGCTGCGGCAAGACCACCACCGGCCGTACCCTGCTGCGCCTGTATGAGCCCACCGATGGCCGTATCATCTATGACGGCAACGTGATCTACGATTCCGGCAAGCTGCCCGATTCTGAAAAGAAGATCGCGGTGGACATGCTGCCCTATCGCCGCAAGATGCAGATCGTGTTCCAGGATCCCTATGCTTCTCTGGATCCCCGTATGACCATCGGCGATATCGTGGGCGAAGCCATTGACATCCACAAGCTGGCTGCCAACGACAAGGATCGCCACGACCGCATCATCAGCATGCTGCAGCGCGTTGGCCTGAACTCTGAGCATGCCAACCGCTACCCGCACGAGTTCTCCGGCGGTCAGCGTCAGCGCGTGGGTATCGCCCGCGCTCTGGCGGTGAACCCTGAGTTCATCGTGTGTGACGAGCCTGTTTCTGCGCTGGACGTGTCCATCCAGGCTCAGGTTGTCAACATGTTCGAGGATCTGCAGAGCGAGATGGGCCTGACCTATCTGTTCATTGCCCACGATCTGAGCATCGTGAAGCACATTTCCAACCGCATCGGCGTTATGTATCTGGGCAAGCTGGTGGAGCTGGCCGACAGCTACGAGCTCACCTTCCACAGCGTGCATCCCTATACCCGCAGCCTGATTTCTGCCATTCCCATTGCGGACCCCAAGGCCGCACGGGAATCCAAGCGTATCGTGCTGGAGGGCGATGTGCCCAGCCCGCTGAATCCCCCTTCCGGCTGCCGTTTCCGCACCCGCTGCCCCTATGCGGATGAGCAGTGCGCCTGCGAGGTGCCCGAGTTCAAGGAGGTTTCCTCCGGCCACTGGGCTGCCTGCCACCACCTGGATCGGGTGAAATAAGTGCATTTCAAGAATCCCCACTGCATTTGCAGTGGGGATTCTTTTTTGTACCCGCGCTTATTGCGGCGAAAAAGTTACAAATGATTTTGCAAAAACCGGGAGTTTTTGTCCAAACAGGGAGAAACTGTCGCGCAATTGCTGCAAAAAGATGTGGCAATCCCGTGAAAAAATCATGAAAAAAGACAAAATTTTTACAAAGACAAAAATACACTTGCACTTTTTTGGGATAAAGTGCTACAATGTTACCAAGCCAATCGCAGCGGACACAATTGTTCGCAGTGAAAAAACACTTCGCTCCGGCCCTTGCGGGGCAGAGCGGAAAAGGGTAAAACCAAATTCAGGAGGAAAGCAACCATGAAAAAGATGTTAGCTCTCGTGCTGGCTGCCGTGATGGCGTTCAGCATGGCTGCCTGCGGCGGCGGCTCCGGCTCCACTGCAACCAGCGGCGCTACCAGCACCGATTCCACCGCGGCCAGCGGTTCTGCCACTGCCGCTACCGGCGTTACCGTTCAGGTAGGTCCCAACCCCGAGACTCTGGACCCCGCGCTGAACAGCGCCATTGACGGCGCCAACATGCTGATCACCGCTTTCGAGGGCCTGCTGATTGTGGACGAGAACAACCAGGTTCAGCCCGGCCAGGCCGAGAGCTATGAGGTCAGCGAGGATGGCCTGACCTGGACCTTCCACCTGCGTGAGGGCCTGAAGTGGTCTGACGGCACCGATCTGGATGCCAACGACTTCGTGTATACTTACAAGCGCGTTGCGGATCCCAACACCGCTGCTCCCTATTCCGCCACTGCTGTGGGCATGATCGCCGGCTATGAAGAGGCCATGAACGGCAATCCCGACGCTCTGCAGGTTGAAGCTCCCGATGCTCTGACCTTCGTGGTACACCTGAGCTACCCCTGCACCTACTTCGATAAGCTGGCTGCCTTCGCTACCCTGAGCCCCGTGCAGCAGGAGACCATCGAAGCCAATGGCGACTCCTGGGCCACCGCTCCCGAGACCTACGTCTCCAATGGCCCCTACTACATGACTGAGTGGACCGTTGGTCAGCAGATCGTGTTCAGCAAGAACCCCTACTACAAGGGCGGCTGGGACACCAGCAAGATCGTTTCCGAGACCATCACCTTCCTGCTGATGGAAGACTCCACCGCTGCTTACACTGCCTATACCACCGGCCAGGCCCAACTGATCAAGGACGTTCCCACTGAGGAAATCCCCAGCCTGACCAAAGCCGAGGATGGCGGCGACTTCTATGTTGATCCCATCATGGGCACCTACTACCTGAGCATGAACGATCAGGTCGAGCCCTTCAACGATGTGAATGTACGTAAGGCTCTGAGCCTGGCCATCGACCGTGAGTATGTTGCCAACACCCTGATGCAGGGCACCTACTCCCCCGCTTACAAGCTGACCGGCCCTGGCATCACCGATGCTGACGGCAGCTCCTACATGGATAATTCCGATTACGATGTGATCCCCGCCGATTACGAGGAAGCCAAGAAGCAGGCTCAGGAGGCTCTGGCTGAGGCCGGTTACCCGAACGGCGAAGGCTTCCCCACCATCACCTACTCCACCAACGATTCCGGCTACCACAAGGCCGTGGCTGAGTACCTGCAGCAGTGCTACAAGGATGTTCTGGGCATCAACCTGGAGGTTGAGGTTGTAGAATGGTCCTCCTTCACCCCGCAGCGTCGTGCTGGTGACTACCAGATGGCCCGTAACGGCTGGGTATTCGACTACAACGATCCCTCCAGCATGCTGGAGCTGTTCATGACCGGCAACGGCAACAACGATGGTAAGTACTCCAACGCCGAATACGACGAGATGATGGAGAACACCAAGATCGCCGATAAGGACGAGCGTTTTGCCAACCTGCACGCCGCTGAGAAGATCGCCATGGAAGATTACGCAATGATCCCCCTGGCCTTCTACAATGACTTCTGGCTGCAGAGCTCTTCCCTGAAGGGCAGCTGGCACAGCCCCTACGGCTACTGGTACCTGCAGTACGCCTACGTTGAGTAAGGCTGTATGAGCTTCGGCTCTTCCAGAGAGCAAAGTTTCTCTGTTCAACACACAGAAGAAAAAGACCCCGGATGCTTCCGGGGTCTTTTTCTGTTGTGAAGCAGGATTGTAGCCTTTGTCCATTTGGACAAAGGATTGTGAAAGGTGCATAAGTCAGAACATGTTCTGAAACATAGAAAATACAGGTTGACGAACAAAAGAAACAAAAAAGTTAAAAACCGCACATACCCATTGCACTTTTTGGGGGTAAAGTGCTACAATCCGAATAAACACCCAATAAATTTGAATATTTATTCAAACATTCAACGGGGAAAGGCTGCTGCCCGCATCTGGAATCTGCGGGAAAAACAGCAGCCCGCAGCCGGAAAACGAGCTTACCGCGGAGCGCGTAACCGGCCGCAGGAGAAACTTTGCAAACTGCTTGAGGAGGAATACCAATTATGAAAAAAGCCTTGTCTCTGGTGCTGGCTGCCGTGATGGCATTCAGCCTGGTGGCTTGCGGCGGCAGCAGCTCTTCCACTGCCAGCGCCGGCAACGCCGGCTCCGCTTCCGGAAGCGCCACCGCCAGCAATGTGACCGTACAGATCGGCCCCAACCCCGAATCCATCGACCCGGCGCTGAACAGCACCATCGATGGCGGCAATATGCTGATCACTGCCTTTGAGGGCCTGCTGATCGTGGACGAGAACAATCAGGTTCAGCCCGGTCAGGCCGAGAGCTGGGAGGTCAGTGAGGACGGTCTGACCTGGACCTTCCACCTGCGTGAGGGTCTGAAGTGGTCCGACGGCACGGATCTGGACGCCACCGATTTTGTGTATACTTATAAGCGTGTTGCCGATCCCGACACCGCTGCTCCCTACTCGCAGACCGCCGTGGGCATGATCGCCGGTTACGACGAAGCCATGGCCGGCAATCCGGATGCTCTGCAGGTGGAAGCGCCTGATGCCAACACCTTCATCGTGCACCTGAGCTACCCCTGCACCTACTTCGACAAGCTGGCTGCCTTCGCTACCCTGAGCCCCGTGCAGCAGGAGACCATTGAGGCCAACGGCGACGCCTGGGCCACCTCTCCCGAGACCTACATCTCCAACGGCCCCTACTACATGACCGAGTGGACTGTGGGCCAGCAGATCGTGTTCAGCAAGAACCCCTACTACAAGGGCGGCTGGGACAGCGATAAGATCGTGACCGATACCATCACCTTCCTGCTGATGGAGGACTCCACCGCTGCCTACACCGCTTACACCACCGGTCAGGCCCAGCTGATCAAGGATGTTCCCACCGAGGAAATCCCCAGCCTGACCAAGGCCGAGGATGGCGGCGAGTTCTATGTGGATCCGGTTATGGGCACCTACTATCTGACCATGAACGACTCCATCGAGCCCTTCAACGACGTGAATGTGCGCAAGGCTCTGAGCCTGGCCATCGATCGTGACTACATTGCCAATACCCTGATGCAGGGTACCTACTCCCCCGCTTACAAGCTGACCGGCCCCGGCATCACCGATGCGGACGGCAGCGCCTACATGGACAAGTCCAGCGGCGAGTGGATTCCTGAGGATTACGAGACCGCCAAGGCCATGGCTCAGCAGGCTCTGGCTGATGCCGGCTACCCGAACGGTGAGGGCTTCCCCACCATCACCTATTCCACCAATGATGCAGGTTACCACAAGGCTGTGGCCGAGTACCTGCAGCAGTGCTACAAGGAAGTTCTGGGCATCAACCTGGAGATCGAGATCGTGGAATGGTCCTCCTTCACTCCGATGCGCCGTGCCGGTGACTACGAGATGGCCCGTAACGGCTGGTCCTTCGACTACAACGATCCTTCCAGCATGCTGGAGCTGTTCATGACCGGCAATGCCAACAACGACGGTCAGTACTCCAACCCCGAGTTCGATGCGATGATGGAAAACACCAAGATCGCCGACAAGGAGCAGCGTTTTGCCAACCTGCACGCTGCTGAGGAGATTGTCATGGCAGATTACTCCATGATCCCCGTGGCCTACTACAACGACTTCTGGCTGCAGAGCCCGGATCTGCAGGGCACCTGGCACAGCCCCTACGGCTACTGGTACCTGCAGTACGCCTACATCGGCGAGCCCGCTGAGGACACCACTGCCGAGAGTGAGAGTGTAGCCGACAGCACCGCTGCTGAGAGCGTCGCTTCCGAGGCCGCTTCTTCTGAGGCTGCCGAGAGCGCCGTGAGCGAGACTGCCGAGAGCGCCTCCGCCAGCGCCGCCTGATTGGGCACGGAATACAAACACCAAAAAGAGCCCCGCGTTTGCAGGGCTCTTTTTTCATACCAGCTGGCCTGTTGGCAAAAATCAGCACTCCTCTTGTTCAAACAAACAATGAGTTGTGGAAACTATATAAAAGAGGTGTAAAAAAAGAATCCTTCGGTGGAGAACTTTTCCAGAAAAGAAAACAAATTTTTTACAATTTTACAAGAGCCATTGAGCTTTTTTGGGCTAAAGTGCTACAATGCGTTCAAGACACCCGCTGCGCGCCGTGTATTTTATGAACGGACAAACAGCGGGGCCGGGGTTTGTATCTGGAACCTGCAAACCCGAAAAACGGCATGTGTGTTTGCCGGTTCTGCCTCTTCCGGGGTTGAATCGGCGCAGAGAAACTTTGCTTATCTGTAAGAGGAGGAACCGCAATATGAAAAAAGTGTTAGCACTGGTGCTGGCCGCTGCCATGGCGTTCAGCATGGTCGCTTGCGGCGGCAACAAGACTGCCACCAGCGGCTCTGCCGAGGGCACTGCCACCGGCAGCAGCAATGTGACTGTTCAGCTGGGCCCCAACCCTGAGACCCTGGATCCCGCGCTGAACAGCGCCATCGACGGCGGCAACATGATCCTGACCGCTTTCGAGGGCCTGCTGATTCTGGACGAGAACAACGAGATCCAGCCCGGCCAGGCTGAGAGCTACGAAGTGAGCGAGGACGGCCTGACCTGGACCTTCCACCTGCGTGAGGGCCTGAAGTGGTCCGACGGCACCGACCTGGATGCCAACGATTTCGTTTACACCTATAAGCGTGTGGCCGATCCCGCCACTGCCGCTCCCTACTCCGCCACTGTGGTGGGCATGGTTGCCGGTTACGACGAGGCCATGGCCGGTAATCCGGACGCTCTGCAGGTGTCTGCTCCCGATGCCAACACCTTCGTGGTGACTCTGGCTCATCCCTGCACCTACTTCGACAAGCTGGCTGCTTTTGCCACCCTGAGCCCCGTGCAGCAGGAGACCATCGAGGCCAACGGCGATTCCTGGGCCACCTCTCCCGAGACCTATGTCTCCAACGGCCCCTACTACATGACTGAGTGGACCGTGGGCCAGCAGATCGTGTTCACCAAGAACCCCTACTACAACGGCGGCTGGGATACCAGCAAGATCGTTACCGACACCATCACCTTCCTGCTGATGGAGGACTCCACCGCGGCTTACACCGCGTTCCAGACCGGCCAGGCCTCTCTGGTGCGTGACGTTCCCACCGAGGAGATCCCCAGCCTGACCGGCACCCCCGAGTTCCATGTGGATCCCATCATGGGCACCTCCTACATGAGCATGAACCTGCAGAACGAGCTGTTCCAGGACGTGAACGTGCGTAAGGCCCTGAGCCTGGCTCTGGACCGCGATTACATCGCCAACACCGTGCAGCAGGGCACCTACCTGCCTGCTTACGAGCTGACCGGCCCCGGCATCACCGATGCGGACGGCACCACCCCCTACATGGACAACTCCAACAAGGAGTGGATCCCCACCGATTACGAGGAGTCCAAGAAGCAGGCTCAGCAGGCTCTGGCTGACGCCGGCTACCCCAATGGCGAGGGCTTCCCCACCATCACCTACACCACCAACGATTCCGGCTACAACAAGGCTGTTGCTGAGTACATGCAGCAGTGCTACAAGGAAGTTCTGGGCATCAACCTGGAGATCGAGATCGTGGA
>ENA-OURU01003247-OURU01003247.1-human-gut-metagenome-genome-assembly--contig:-NODE-3247-length-13765-cov-6.803428_pt1 | contig 13765 bp, 12 predicted proteins | sample MGYA00242137_ERZ509064 | MGnify/ENA primary metagenome ERZ509064 (study PRJEB26280, sample SAMEA2338777) | human gut metagenome | biome: human gut; feature: human-associated habitat; material: faeces...
ACTTGTCGGTGTGGTCGCCGATGATCTTGATGGAGTTCTTGTTGGCGCCCACGGTACCGTCGCCGCCCAGACCCCAGAACTTGCACTCGATGGTGCCTTCCGCCGCGGTGTTGGGGGCGGGGACCTCGGGCAGGCTCAGGCCGGTAACGTCGTCCACGATGCCGATGGTGAACTGACGGCGAGGAGCATCCTTCTTCAGCTCCTCATAGACAGCGAACACGCTGGAAGGAGGCGTATCCTTGGAACCAAGGCCGTAACGACCGCCGATGACGGTGACGTCGTTCATGCCGGCGTTGGCCAGGGAGGTGACCACATCCAGGTACAGGGGCTCGCCCAGAGCGCCGGGCTCCTTGGTACGATCCAGGACGGCGATCTTCTTGGCGGTGGCGGGGATGGCGGCGATGAGGCGGTCAGCAGCGAAGGGGCGATACAGACGGACCTTCACCAGACCGACCTTCTCACCGTGGGCGTTCATGTAGTCGATGACCTCCTCGGCCACGTCGCAGATGGAGCCCATGGCGATGATGATGCGGTCAGCATCGGCAGCGCCGTAGTAGTTGAAGAGCTTATAATCGGTGCCCAGCTTCTCGTTGACCTTGCCCATGTACTTCTCTACCACGGCGGGCAGCGCATCATAGTACTTGTTGCAGGCCTCACGGTGCTGGAAGAAGATATCACCGTTCTCGTGGGAGCCGCGGGTGGAGGGATGCTCGGGGTTGAGGGCGTGCTTACGGAAGGCCTCAACAGCCTCCATGTCGCACATATCCTTCAGATCCTCGTAATCCCACACGGCCACCTTCTGGATCTCGTGGCTGGTACGGAAACCATCAAAGAAGTTGATGAAGGGCACCTTGCCGCTGATGGCGGACAGGTGAGCCACAGGGGAGAGGTCCATGACTTCCTGAACGTTGCCCTCGGCCAGCATAGCGAAGCCGGTCTGACGGCAGGCCATGACGTCGGAGTGATCGCCGAAGATGTTCAGGGCGTGGGTGGACACGGTACGGGCGGAAACATGGAACACGGTGGGCAGCTGCTCAGCCGCGATCTTGTACATGTTGGGGATCATCAGCAGCAGGCCCTGGGAGGCGGTGTAGGTGCTGGTGAGGGCGCCTGCGCCCAGAGAGCCGTGGACCGCACCGGCGGCGCCGGCCTCGGACTCCATCTCGACGACCTTTACCTGGGTGCCGAAGATGTTCTTCAGGCCGTTGGCAGACCACTGGTCAACCAGGTCGGCCATGGGGCTGGACGGAGTGATCGGGTAGATCGCAGCAACTTCGGAAAACGCATAGGAGACATGCGCGGCCGCGTTGTTGCCGTCCATGGACTTGAACTTTCTTGCCATAAATTGCTCCTCCTGAATATTTGATACTGCTTTGGTTTTGGGGAAAACAAAGCGGGTATTCATACAGATTCATCATAGCACGGTTTTATCAGAATGTAAACGCTCTGTTGGAGAGAAAACCCGAAAAAATTTTGGGAAAAATGACGGCGGCAGCGGCTATCTCAGCCTCCCGCCAGCTCCCGCGTTGCTGCCGCTGCAGACAAAAGAGAAAAGATCCTGCCATTTACTGCGGGGAGAGCAATCCCCTGCTCTCCAGGTCTGCCTGCAGGGCAGCGTGATTTTTGGCAAAGCGGGACTCAATGTAATCAATGAAGCGCATTGCCTCCGCAGAATAGAATTCATCTGATCGGGTGATCAAGGTGACTTCTCCCGTATCTTCGCAGTCCTGAATAGGGATCAAAACAACTTTATGCCAGATACTGTCGATCTGATGGCTGTTGCGGCTTTTTTCAATGAACATCGGCATACAAAATACCCCGCCGAGACCCTTTGCTGCTGCAGAAAACAACACATTTCGCTCGTCAAGGGTCAGCAGGTTGCAGGAAATCCCCGCTTTTTGGAAGATCCGCATGCCGCGGTCATAGGTACCGGCAAGGTTACTGCAGAAAAGCAGCTGGCCATTCAGATCCTGCAGATGAATACTTTTTTTATCATGAAGGGGATGTTCGTCATTGACGGCAATGTAGTACCGCCCGGTCATCAGTGTTCTGCAAGTGAACCGTTTATCGGCGATGCTCCCCATATTCAGACCGATATCAGCCTCCCCTGCTGCAAGCTCTGCATAAATTTCATCGGTGTCACAGCAAGTGGCTTCAATAATACTGTTGGGATGTTCTGCTACATAATCCTCGGCAATACCCCGGATCACACCGAAACCGGACACAACACGGACGCGCTCATGATCACGGTTTGTGATCTGGCGTGCTTTGTCGATCCCCTCTGTCAAAGTGGAAAAGATACTGTTTACATATTTTTGAAAGCACTGACCCGCCTCGGTCAAAATGATCCGGTTCCCTTTCCGATCAAACAGAGGGAACCCCAGCTCTTTTTCCAACCTTTTTATAGCGGTGGAGAGCGCAGGCTGCGATACATACAGCTGTCGTGCCGCCTGACTGATATTTTCTGTTTCTGCAACGGTCTTAAAATACCGAAGATGCAGTAGTTCCACAAGATCCCCCCTTAAACTATAACTTTTGATTATAGTTAGTATACCACAAGATGTATCTACAGTTCAACCGATTTTATGGTATTCTTGAACAGAAAGATCCCTCAGAAGTCCCGGTTTTTCCTTTTATTTTGGCAGTCAAGATATAAAGCAAAAAGGAGGCTTGATTTTGTGGAAAAGAAAAATACATACATGTTTTCCCGGATAGTGGTCTATGCGATAGGTTTGGTTCTGCTGAGTTTCGGCATAACGCTGAGTGTTCGCTCTCAGCTTGGAGCTACCAGTGCGGCAGCTTTAGGGCAAAATATCGCCCTGCTTACCAATGTGTCACTGGGCACCACCCTATTCTGGGTAAAACTGATTTTGGTCATCATACAGCTGGTCCTCACGAAACGGCACAACCATCTGCAGATCCTGATGCAGGTACCCATCAATTTCATATCCTCTGCTCTGGTAGATATTTCCGGATGGTGGGTCAACAGCTGGACAGTAGAAACTTTGTGGTTAAAGCTTGTACTGATGCTGGCGTCCATACCGATTATTGCCCTGGGCGCAGTATTTACCATTGTGCCTAACTTTGCGCCGACTACACCTGACGGCTTTGTTCAGACCCTGTCTGAAAGGTTTGGATGGAAGTTGTCCAACACAAAAAATGCAGTGGATATTATTGAAGTGTCTGCGGCGGCGGTCCTGTATCTGGCGCTGCGGGGCGGTTCCCTGGGATGTGTGCACGTAGGTACGATCTTGGCGGCAATTTTTATTGGCCGGTTTATTGGGTTGTTTGTGCGGCTGTGCAGGCCGTATCTGCCCTTTATGGATCCGGCTACCCGGGCGTGATAGAGATGGTTTGCATGAACAGGAAAAGATCAGGAGGAAGGCATACAGCCTTCCTCCTGATCTTTTGTTTGTATTTTTATAAAGAAGCTTATCTGATCCGGCGCAGCTTGATGACCTGATGATCCTCGTTTGCGTGTGTGGGAAACAGGAACAGGTTGCCTTCCTGGTCTGCGGCCAGGTCATGGGCCCGCAGGTCGGAATTGAAAGTGCCCAGTTGGGCCACTACATTGTATTCCAGGTCAAAGATCGTCAGATAGCCGGCTCGGCCAATCACATAGACATATTTGCCGTCAGTATCCACACCGGAGGGAGCGCCCATGTTGTTGCTGCAGTATCCCACCACATTACCTTCCAGGTCAAATACGTGGACGGCATCTTTTTCCCGGTCGCAGACCCAGATGTGGTCGTTGGCATCGACACAAAGAGCATGGACGATCAGCATTTTTCCCGGTGTATCTTCAAAGGGCTTTTCCCAGTCGCCCAGTCCGCTTATGGTTTTTTCCAGTTTGCCCTCCTGGTTGAAAATATGGATGGCCCGGTTGCCGTAGCCGTCGGCGATCACATATTTTCCATCGGAAGTAAGGTCAATATCTGTTGGCTGATTGAAAGGTCCGGCCACCTTGTTGACACGGCGCTGGGCTTCATAAAATGCCCACATGCCGACAACCCCCAGATAGGGCTCTGTAGGGAAGATTTTTCCCTGCCGCCGCATACGGGCCAGGGTGCCCATATCACAGCCGGTATCACTGGCTTTTCCTTTTTCTCCAAATTGCCGTACCAGATTTCCCTCCAGATCGAACTCCAGTACATAGTGGTTATGGGTGTCTGTACAGATGATCGTCTGGTGCTCGGGGTGGAATTTGATAAAATGGATATAGTCCTCCAGCAGGTTTCCGCCAAAGCTCTTGACAAAGTTCCCGTCCCGATCCAGCTTGACGATCTGGCCAGGCCCCCGCACGGAGAGATATACATTTCCCTCCGGATCGCAGCAGCCGCCGGCTACGCTGCACCGGGCCAGGCTGGCGGGAAGGTTTTTGGCAAAATCAGACTCATATTCATAGGAGAAATCGCCGCAGGTATAGATGGTTTTTTGGACATAGTCCCTGTTTATATCACAGTGAGACAGTTTCATAATCGTATGTTCCTCTCTGATTTGTTGTCGGTTGCCGGCTGGCTGTATGGCGCAGGTTCCTGTTAGAGATTGTTGATCTCACGGACTTTGTGGCAGGCAACCATATGGTTGGGCAGTACAGCCTCAAAGGGAGGCTGTACGCTCCGGCAGGTGTCGTCGGCATAGGGGCAGCGGGGAGCGAACCGGCATCCGGGTTTTGGATTGATGGGGGAGGACAATTCGCCCTGTAGCAGCACATGTTTTTTCTTCGCGTCGATGTCCGGAATGGGGATAGCCGACAGAAGGCCTTTGGTATAGGGATGGAGCGGCATGTCAAACAGGTCGTCAGACGAAGCTTTTTCCACCATACAGCCAACATACATGACCAGAATATCGTTGGAAATGTGTTTGACTACGGACATGTCGTGGGTAATAAATATGTAGGAGATGCCCCGCTCCTCCTGAATATCCTGCAGCAGGTTGATGACCTGGGCCTGAATGGAGACGTCCAGGGCCGATACAGGTTCATCGCAGACGATAAACTTGGGCCCCAGTGCAAGAGCGCGGGCGATACCGATCCGCTGACGCCGGCCTCCGTCCAGTTCATGGGGATAGGAAAAGGCAAATCTCCGGGCAAGGCCCACCTGGTCCATCAGGGAAAAGACACGCTGCTTCATCTCCTCCTTATTTGGACAGGTTTTTGCGATTTTCATGGGATCGGCAATGAGCTCCATGACACATTTGCGGGGATTCAGAGAGGCCAGCGGGTCCTGAAAGACCATTTGCATTTCCCTGCACATTTTTTGGCGTTCCCGGGTCTTCAGATGGGTAATGTCCCGGCCCTCAAAGAGCACCTGTCCATCTGTAGCCTCAATAAGACCCAGAACCACGCGGCCCAGTGTGGATTTGCCGCAGCCGGATTCGCCTACTACACCCAACGTTTTTCCGGCGTCCAGTACAAAGCTTACATCATCAACGGCATGCAGGTTTCCGTTGGGTGTTTTGAAGTATTTTTTCAGGTTCTTTACTTCCAGCAGTTTACTCATGGCCCCCATTCTCCTTTCTGGCTTGCGTTACCTGGTCCCGATGGAAACAACGCACAAGGTGGCCATCACCGATGTCGGTGATATTAGGGTGGCATGTTTTGCAGGTCTCGTCTGCATAGGGACAGCGGGGACTGAAGCAGCAGCCCTCGGGAAGTGCTGCGGGATCAGGCATGAGGCCGTCAATGGGGTGGAGCCTTTTTTCCTTCCTTGTCAGGGAGGGAATGGAGTGGAACAGGCCGACCGTATAGGGGTGAGCGGTGTTTTTGAATATATGGGGCAGCGTACCAAATTCCACGATTTCACCGGCATACATAACGGCCACCTTTTGGCAGCACTCAGCAATGATGCCCAGGTCGTGGGTAATGAGAAGGACAGATGTGCCCAGCCGGGTTTTCAGCTCATTGATCATCTCCAGGACCTGGGCCTGAATGGTGACATCCAGTGCGGTGGTAGGCTCATCGGCAATAAGAAGAGAGGGATTGCAGGCAAGTGCCATAGCAATGACCACTCGCTGTTTCATTCCGCCGGAGAGCTGATGGGGGTAGTCTGTGCTCCTTTCCGGACCGATACCAACCATTTTCAGCATATCCAGGCCCCGCTGTTTTGCTTCCGACCGGGAGCACTCCATGTGCAGGCTGATCGCCTCTGCGATCTGATCACCCACTCGCATGACAGGGTTCAGAGCGGTCATGGGGTCCTGAAAGATCATGGAAATTTCGTTTCCTCTCAGCTTCCGCAGGGAGGACTCGCTCATATCAATAATATTTTCACCTTTATAGAGAATTTCGCCGCCGGTAATTTTGCCGGGAGGATTGGGGATCAGATTTAAAATACCAAGAGCGGTAGTGGTCTTGCCGGCGCCGGTCTCTCCCACCAGCCCCAGGGTCTCCCCTTCGTCCAGGGTCAGATCAATGCCGTTGACGGCCTTGAATGTCTCCCTGTCCGTTACATAGTGAATATGCAGGTCTTTAATTTCCAGTAAGTGCATGTCTACCTCCTGCTATTGCTTCAGCTTCGGGTCCAACGCATCCCGCAGACCGTCGCCCAGCAGATTGAAGCCAAGGAGCGTGACCATGATGGCCAGGCCTGGGAAAATAATGATGGGCCAGCTGTCACGGATGAATTCACGGCCGTTGCTCAGGATCGCACCCCATTCAGGCGTGGGTTCCTGCACACCAAGGCCGATGAAGCTGAGGCTGGAGATGGTCATGATTGCCATGCCCACTTTCAGGGAGGCGTCCACGATCAGCGGTGCAATGGTGTTGGGGAGCACATGGTGAAGGATAATATAGCCGTGGCCGGCGCTGTTGGAGCGGGCGGCCTCAATGTACTGCTCATCCCGTATGGTCATTACAGTGGAACGCAGGATTCTGGCGCCGCCGGGAATGGCGGCAAGGCCGACAGCAATTCCTGTATTCACCAGACCGGTGCCCAGCGCGGCAGAAATGGCGACGGCCAGGAGAAGACCGGGAATGGACATAATGATGTCAATGGCGCGCATGATGACCGTGTCGACCACGCCGCCGAAGTATCCTGCCATAGCGCCCAGAATGGCACCCACCACCAGGGAGATCGCTACAGCCAGCAGCGCCACCAGCAGAGAGACCCGGCCGCCGTAGAGTACGCGCGCAAACAGGTCGCGGCCAAACTGATCGGTACCGAAGGGGTGCTCAAGGCTGGGCAGGGCGAAGCGGTTGCCGAAGTCCTGGGCACTGTAGTCATAAGGGGTGAGGAAATTGGCAAAAATCGTACCAAAAAGGACCAGGCACACCAGGACCAAGCCTACAATAGCCAGTTTGTTTCGGAATAATCTGCGCAGGACATCCCGCCATTGGCTGCGCTTTCTGCCCATATTTTCCAAAGATTGCATATAGGCTTCTTTTGCTTGCTTTGTCATTGGACCGCCTCCTTTCCGGCGATTTTCTTCTTTTTAGCGGTTACATAGCGAGATCGGATTCTGGGATCGGCAAACCCGTAGCACAGGTCTACCACCAGGTTCATAATGCAGATGAATACAGAGAGGACCAATACGCAGGAATTGATAATGGGATAATCTCTTCCGGAAATACCGGTGAGCATATAGGATCCCAGGCCGGTAATGTTGAAAATGGTCTCAATGACCACAGAGCCGGCCATGACGGTGCCCAGCTGCATGCCCACTACCGTCATAATAGGGATGATGGCGTTGTGGAGGGCATGCCGCCAGATCACGACTCTTTCCCGGCAGCCCTTCGCGCGGGCGGTGCGGATATAGTCGGAGCGAATGACTTCCAGCATGGCGGAGCGTGATTGCCGCACCACGTTGGCTACTGTTCCCAAAGAGTTGGCCAGGACCGGCAGCACTAGATAGTGCCAGTCCCCCATGCCGCCGGAAGGCAGGATGCCTAAATTCAGAGAGAAAATGATAATGGCAACCAGAGCGATCCAGAAGTTGGGCATAGCGGCAAAAAACAAAGAGAAGATCGTCACGCTGTAATCCATCAGTGTGTATTGCCTGGTAGCGGAGATCACACCGAAGGAGACGCCTAGTATTGTACTGACCAGAACAGACAGCAGTCCCAGTTCAACAGTAATGCCGATACGGGAGACAAGCTCTGTAGCCACATCGTGGCCGTAGGTGTAAGAGGTTCCAAAGTCGAATTTGGTAATGATATTGATGAGATAGTTCCAGTACTGGACAAGGAAAGGCTTATCCAGACCAAACTGAGCGGTGAGCTGCGCATATGCTTCTGGCGTGTAGTTGGTACCCAGCATATTCATAATCGGGTCGCCGGGGGCCATGTAGCTGATGCCAAAAACCAGCAGCAATACACCCAAAGAGACAGGAATAATCCATAGAATACGCTTTATGATATATTTTGCCATACGTCAGACCCCTTTAGAGAAGGGGCGCCGCTCTATCTAGTTGCGGCGCCCCGGCTTTACAACCTGTATGTTGACAGTTTACTTCATCACCACAGTACGCAGATTGGCAGCGATAGCGCTCCGCAGGCCGCATTCAGCAATCGTTTCCGGGTTATAAGCGATGGCTTTTACCGACTCATACATAGGAATGAAGTATGCTTTATCCTTCAGAAGCTGCTGGATCTCAGCATAGGCTTCCTTACGGACTTCTTCATCGGTGCTGTAGCTGGAGGTGTTGAACAATTCGATAAACTTCTCGTCATCGATCCGCAGACCGGGGAACAGCTCCTGACCGGCGGGATATCTCTGCAGGAAATTATAGGGCTCGCCGATCAGAGGAGATCCGGTGTTGGTATCATTAAAGTTGGTATCTGTGCCGCCCTCCTGGGTCCACAGGCTCATAGCAGTGGGGAAGTCGGAGTAATTTACTGTGAAATCAATGCCCAGCTGCTGTAGATAGTACTGAATAACAGTGGCGGCATTGCGCTTGACGGCCTGGTCCACGGTATTCATCGTCAGGCTGATCTTCATGGTTCCGTCTACCGGATAGCCCGCGGCTTCCATGTAGGAAGAGGCCTTGTCAAAATCATATTCATAGGCGCCTACATTGACATAGTAGGGGCTGATAGTACTGATAATAGAGGTGGCGACCTGGGCCATATCCTCGCCCATGGCGGACTGGGCCACTTCCTCCCAGTTGACACCGTAAGCGATAGCCAGGCGGACATTCTCGTCAGCCAGAGCCTCGTTGGAGGTGTCCAGGCAGAACATGATGCACTCACCTTCATAGGTGATGAACTCGTCAATAGAGTCATCTTCCAGGGCACGGGAGTAGTCGGGGCCGTTAACGTTCAGTGCAATATCCAGTTCCCCGGTTTCCAGAGCCATGTACATAGCGGAAACGTCAGCGTAGTGGCGGATGATGACGGTATCTGCGGTGGCTTCAAAGTCGCCCCAGTAGTCATCCCGCAGCTGGAGAGTGAGGTGGGAGTCGGTAGCGTACTCCACCGGCTCATAGGGGCCGGAACCGTTGGTGTTCAGGGTCCAGTCGTCGATGTTGTCGAAGCCCTTCTCCTCACACCAGCTCTTGTCCAGGATGTAAATGGTGCCGCCGCCGGCAAGGCCGGGACCGAAAGGCTTGGTGTAGACGAAGCGCACCGTCAAACCGTCCTCTGATACAGAGGAAGCCTCAAAGTCGATCATGTTGTACCAGTTGGCGGTAGTGGTGCCGCGGTCTACCAGTGTCTGCACGGAGAAGAGGATGTCCTCACCGGTCATGGGGTCGCCGTTGGCAAAGGTGATCCCGTCTTTCAGTACGACAACGAAAGTAAGTTCGTCTTCGTAGTACCAGTCAGAAAGGATTTCGGAGGTGATATTTCCATCATCGTCATAGTCGAAGAGGTAATCGTATACCAGATATTCGCCCCAGTAGCAAGCGCCGTTGGCGTCGCCGGGCAGCAGGGTGCCCAGTACGTTTTGGGTCCCCACGTGCAGGGTTTTTCCGCCGGTTTCGGTGTCTGTGCTGCTGCTGTCGTTCTGTGTGCTGCTGTTGTTTGCGTTGTTGGCGCTGTTGTTGCTGCCGCAGGCTGCGAGAGAAACCAGCATAGCAGCAGCAAGAAGCAATGCCACCATCTTTTTCATGAATAACCCTCCTCAATAAATTAAGCATTTAATATTTGCTGGGCAGATGCCCTTGCGCTTGTTGTCAGACTTCCGGTACGAAGTCAGTCAAAGTATCCACTTGGTATTGCCAGTGATATTCAGTAGGTCCGCTGGCCAAGTTTTCAGGGGGTTCGTCCTCTCCATAGGGGAGGTTGGAGGTAAACCAGGCGTCAAGCCGCATGCCATCGGTAGCAAAACGCTCCTTGGCAAACTGCACCCAGTCCTTTCCACAGGGGAAGCGCAGCATGTCAAACTGATGGAGACGCCATATTTTCCATGCGCCCTCCTCCCGCCGGAAGGAGATGGCCAGTTTCCACAGGGAGATCTCCGCCTGATAGGCCTGCCCCTCCTCCGTCCTGGAGGTGAACAGCTTCCGCCGTTCCGGATCTGCGGGACGTTCCGCACCCAGATCTCCGGCGTCTGTATCCAGCTCCGTCATAAGCCACACCCCGGTCGCGGAGTTTCCGTCATCTGCTATCCGGATTATGGGAGTTGTGGGGAGAAGCAGCTGGAACTTGCCAGGGATGTGATCTTTTTCGTAGTAAGAGGAGACTTTTTTCCGGGAGCGGTAAGGCCCGGAAGCGCCGATCTCAATGGCGATATCCTGGGCACCGGACCACAGGCGTTCCATAATCTGGGGGCCTTTTCCGGCAAAGAGAAGGTGGCAATAGGTGCCCACCAGATTTTCCAATTCTCTGGCTGCTTCCAGCTTTTCCAAACGCAGTATCAGATCTTGTTCCATATTGTTCACCACCTCTCTAAAACGCGATGCAGACCGGTGAGGGAATGGGTTCGCTGCTGCCCACCAGGGTGAGACCGGTGGGAGTAATTTCATATACGTCCAGGTAGTTCTGGAACTGGTAGCCAACTACAAGGAATCTGCCGTCCGGTGTAAAGCAGAAGTCTCGGGGCATTTCTCCGCCGGTTTTTTGGATAGTCAGCAGAGACAGCAGACCCGTCTCCTGATTTACGGTAAAGAGTGCGAGAGAGTCCTCCCGCGCCCTGGTTCCCATTCCCCGGTTGCTGACAGCCAGGAGCCGTCCGCTGCTGCTCAGTCGGATGGCGGCGGGCTCTGTTTTCCCCACCATGTCTTCTGACCGTACGGAGATCTGCTGCAAAAGAGTCAGTTTTTTCTCAGCCAGGGGAGAAAACGCGTACACGGAAACCATGGAATCTCGCTGCCGGTTCACATAGAGGAAACGCCCGTCGTCGGAGATGGTCAAATGTCTGGGCCCCGCCGTTTTCGGCATCTCTTCTGTCCAGATGATCCGGTAGTTATCTTCACAGTCGTAGATAAAAATTCTGCTGCCTACCAGTTCCAGAGAGGCGGCATATCTTCCAGCCGGACTTTTTACCACACAGTGTAATTTTGGCCCTACCGGAGCGCCCTCGGGCTGAGGGTGGGTAATATAGGCCAGCTGACGGCCGATTCCTCCGCAGGAGGTCCGTTCAAATACAGCCAGTGTTCCATTAAAAAAATTGCTGACATAGATTTCTCCAGCAGTATCGTCGCAACAGACGAAACAGGGCCGTTGTCCTCCTGTCACAGCGCTGCCAAGCACCTCAAAACTGCTGCCTCTGATGTCGTATGAGGTGATCCCGCCGCTGGCATATCCCTGAAACGTCATACCCTCGCTCAAAACGTACAGGTTTTTCTTATCCCTGGATAATGCCAGATATCCGGCGTTGTACATGGGGCGGGTGTCAAGAACCTGTATATGGTGGCTGGATGCGCTCAAGCCGATCCGGTAGATCCCTTTGCTGCCGCCGGTAGAGGTCGTGCCTACAAAGCCGATATAATCAGGGTAAAATGCATCTGCCATAAAAAACCCTCCTGTTGCTTTGAAATGGCTGAGCTTTATATATAGGTGGATGCTGTACAAGCAGCTGTTTTTGCAAAACCGTCATTTTGACGATTATACAAGAATAATGGATGGAATTATTATTTAATTTGTTTATATCATGCTTTGCGAAATATGTAAAATTCCACTTGAAAAATAGTAACTATAACTTGCAGATTATAGTGGGCGCATAAGGGCAAATGTAAAGAGAGAAAATAGCTGCCCATGAATGACTGTACAGGATAAAATGAGCCGGCAAAATAAAAACCGGGCTGAACAACTTGGTTCAGCCCGACAAATTTTGAAATGGAGCCATATCAGTGATCAGGTGTTGTTACCGGAGAGGGGTTCTTCGCTGCCGCATTTTTTTCCAGGTAATGTACGGTAGACAGTTTTGCGCTCTGTCAGGTACATACAGGTGCTGAGAGATGCTCCCAGCGCATAGCCGGCAATAGCCAGGAACTCAAAGAGCAGCGGTTTGCCCCGTACACAGATGATGGCATAAATGGCTGATGATGTTGCGCAGTAGGCCGTAAGGAGGGCCGTGTAGAGGGAGCCGTATCTGCGATAGAGGGCCGTCCCATGATACTTTGCCCGCTGCATGGGGCCGCGTACGGTCCATTCGTTGAGAGCACCGAAGGTCATGAAAAAAATAGGTACCAAGGCGAGTGTGGCGGGAACGCCGATCGGTGAAAACAAATTGCTGGGAATATTTACTGAAGCGCAGATAATTTGAAGGACACAGCAAGACAGAGAAAACAATGTAAAAATAAGGCGAAGTTTTTTGTGGCGCTCCGGACTTAATTCGGCAGAAAACAGATCGCCTATATAAACGAGGACCTTTTTCTTCCCGGAGCCCTTTTTCCCTGGAACCTCCAGCAGTTCAAAATCTTCGAAATAGCGATGCTTTTTCATAATGGAAAAGTAATCCTCCCAATATCAGTAATATCAATGGGTGTTTTTGTATTATTATTTAATGCACTGTGCATTTTGTCAACGTTTTTCTTCCTGGGCGACAACAAGACAACAAAAAGAATGCTTTGAAAAGGTTGCGCAACTCCTTGCGCTCGGTAGAAATCGGGGGAGAGTTATGGTATGATACTCTCAAAACCACACTCGGGCTCAGGACCAGAGGACTGGGGCCGGCGAACCGAGAGGAGGACCTGCAGTGGAGCGGACAGGAAAGAAAAAAGGTCTGGTGATCCTTTTGGGAGCTTTGGCGGTGCTGGCTGTGCTGGCGGTGGTGCTGCTGGGGCGGTACAAGGTAGTGGGCCGGATCACCGGCCCTGAGTGGGATTATCTGGAGATGGACGGCGTGACCTATGCCCGCCGGGACAGCACGCCCTATAGCATAGCGGACAAAGGGGAATTCCTGGGCCTTGCCACCGATGGGGAGAGGAAATTCCGCCTCTACGCCGTAAAGGGCGATGAGGAGCGGAACTATATCTACTGCTTCTGGGATTGGGAAGGCTTTTTCTACCAGAAGGAGTAACAGAAGATCAGAGAGAGAAATAGTCCCGGCCTGTGGACCGGGAGAGGGAGGCGCCTATGGTGGTAACGGTACGGTCCCTGGGGCTCCAGGGCATCGCGGGCTACGAGGTGGAGGTGGAGTGCGCCATCAGCGGCGGGCTTCCCGCCTTTGACGTGGTGGGCCTGCCCGACGCGGCGGTCAATGAGGCCCGTGAGCGGGTGCGGGCCGCCATCAAAAAGCATGGCGGGGGCAAGAGCCTCACCGAGATTGCCGAGCTCATCAAGCGCACTGCCTTTAAAATCACCCGCATGGGCCAGCTTGTGGCGAAGGAAGCCTCCCGGATGCTGGGGATTCCTTTCGGCATCATCGACCTGTCGCTGGCGCCG
>ENA-OURU01003263-OURU01003263.1-human-gut-metagenome-genome-assembly--contig:-NODE-3263-length-13713-cov-2.820691_pt1 | contig 13713 bp, 8 predicted proteins | sample MGYA00242137_ERZ509064 | MGnify/ENA primary metagenome ERZ509064 (study PRJEB26280, sample SAMEA2338777) | human gut metagenome | biome: human gut; feature: human-associated habitat; material: faeces...
AAAGCACGGGTACATGTCCACCACCTACCTGGTACTGGATCATACGGAAGGTTCCGCGTCCGAAGCGACCTCCTCCGTGGTGGAATCCCGGCAGCTTCGGGATCAGCCCTTCCGCATTTACCGCGTGGTGCCGGAGCTCGACAAGATCACGGTGTACGCCCGGCATGTGTTCTATGATCTGCTCGACAATATGATCAAATCCTACAAGCCCTCATCCTCTGCGATGGGGGCTTCTGTTGTGCAGACGATCTCTTCCTCCTGCCTGTCGGAGCACGACTTCACCTTCTATTCTGACCTGGACAGCCAGGCCGAGGATGTGGAGTTCGAGAACTGCAATCCCGTGGATGCCCTGCTGGGCGAAGGCGGTGTGGTCGAAAAGTATACCGGGGAACTGACCCGCGACTGGTGGGATGTGTATGTGGTAAAGCGCGTCGGTCAGGACAGCAACGTGCAGATCCGGCAGGCCAAGAACCTGCTGGGCATCAGTTACGACATCGACCTGACGGATGTGGTCACCCGCATCATGCCCACGGGCGAGGATGCTGACGGTAACGTGCTGTACCTGCCGGAGCTCTTTCTGGACAGCCCGCTCATTGGCAGTTATACCCATCCGAAATGGATTCACCTGGCCGTGTCGGAAGCCAAGGAAAAGACTGACGGAGACGACAAGAAAACCAAGGAACAGTGCTATACAGAGATGCGTTCCCAGGCTCAGGCACAGTTTGACGGGGGATGCGATACGCCGACTGTCACGTTGAGCGTAGACTTCATAAACTGCGCGGACACCGAAGAGTACCGGGAATACGGCTTTCTGCAGAATATCTACCTGGGCGATGCCGTCCGGGTGATCGCTCCCCGCATCGGGGTTTGGGTGTCCATGCGGATGACGCAGTACACCTATGACTGCCTGACGAAGAAATACGCCCAGATGACGCTCGGCACCGTGGCGGATACGGTGGAAGGCAACGTAATCAGCGCCCGTCAGCTTCCCAGCGGCATCATCACCGGAAGCAAGCTGGCCATCAATTCCGTGGGCACTGGCGCTCTGCAGAGCGGTTCGGTCGGCTCCGTGCAGATCCAGATGGCGGCAATTGAAACAGCCCACATCCAGGACGCCGCTATCAGCAAAGCCAAAATCGGTGAAGCAGCCGTGGGAACGGCGCAGATCGAGGATGCCGCCATCATCCGGGCAAAGATCGCCCAGGGTGCCATCGGATCGGCCCAGATCGATGATGCTTCCATCACCCGTGCCAAGATCGGTGAAGCAGCCATCGGCGCAGCCCAGATTGAGGATGGCGTAATCACCTCCGCGAAGATCGGCGCGGGAGAAATCCAGACTGCCAACATCCATGACGCGGCGATTACCACGGTAAAGATCGTGGACGGCGCTGTCAAAAACGCGAAAATCGAAAATGGTGCGATTGACACCGTAAAGATCGCAGATGCTGCTATTACAAACGCGAAGATCGGCGGCGCAGCCATTGGCACGGCAAACATTCAGGATGGTGCCATTGTGCGGGCCAAAATCCTCGACGGCGAAATTGTCACCGCGAAGATCGCAGACCTGGCAGTAACCGGAGCAAAAATCGCTGATCTCGCTGTCACGACAGCCAAGATCGCGCAGGCGGCGATTACCAACGCTCAGATCGCAAACGCCGCCGTGGATACGGCACAGATTGCCCTCGGTGCGATTACCGCCGCCCTGATTGCCCAGGGCGCTGTGGGTACTGCCCAGATCGCGGATGCCAGCATCACGGATGCGAAGATCGTAGAGCTCACTGCCAATAAGATCAACGCGGGCACACTTTCCGTGGAGCGCCTGATCATCCGGGGAAACAACCAGTCCCTGATCTACGCCATCAACAACATGGGCCAGCTTGTTTCGGCGGAGGTCGATACCATTGACGGCTATGTGCTGACTCAAAGAACGATTACTGCGGACAAGATTGTGACGCACAGCATCACTGCCAACGAACTGGCCGCGCATACGATCACCGCGAATGAAATCCTGGCCGGGACGATCACGGGCAACGAGATCGCAGCCGCTACCATTGAAGGCAGCAACATCAAGGCCGGGACGCTGACCACATCCCATGTGGCGGCGGACTTTGGGCAGTCCCTGGATCTTTCCAGCAATCAGAGCGTGGCCATTAGCGTAGAACGGGCTATGGCTGGGATGGAAGTCGGCGGCAGGAACTATGTGCTGAACTCTGATTCTGAGAATACAGGCACCGCTGATCTCATCGCCCGATACTCTCTGGCTGAAGCTATGGAGGAAGATGAGAAATATACTATTTCCCTGTCCATCTCAATGGAGGATTTGTCGAGGATCACGGTACGCACATCCGACGGAGACAAGGTGCTTGCGACCATTTCACTGGATGATGTCGGAATCCAGACAGTCAAAACCACATTCACAGCGGAATATGCCAGCGGCAAATCACCGGAGGATAATCCCAGCTATGGCGATATTCTCATCTATCGGGAGCCGACAGGCGATACCGATCCCGGCATAACCACCGTTCACTGGGTCAAGCTGGAACGCGGGACACTGGCGACGGATTACACTGCTGCGCCGGAGGACGGCGAGGCATCCCTGGAGCAGAAACTGTCCTCTGTCCGGGCACAGATCAGCAATGAGGGTGACAGTATCAGGCAGGAAGTGCAGGCTACCTACGCCTTGGCCAGCGATATGTCGCAGGTAAAAACCCAGGTCGGCACCCTGTCCCAGCAGTCCGAGAGCAATTTCACATGGGCCGTGACGAGGATCAATCAGCTACAGGAAGACCTGACCAACGCCCATGAGGCGACTGAGGATGAACTGGCCATCTTCCGCACCTACATGTCCTTTGATGAAAACGGGCTGGTCATCGGCAAGACCGGAAACCCGTTCACCTTCCGTGTCGTGAACGACAGGCTGGCCTTCTACATGAACGACACCGAGGTGGCGTATCTGAGCAACAACAAGCTGTACGTCACACAGGCAGAAATCCTGTCCAAACTCATCATCGGGCACTTTGCCTTCGAGCCGCAGACAAACGGCAATCTCTCCCTGATCTATAACGGTTAAGAGGTGATCCCATGGCAACCACAGTATCCTATTCCGCATCCCTGTGCACAAGGCATACCAATTCTTCCTCCAACGCCAAGAACGGTTACGCCAGCCAGGAATTCTACGATTCCAGCTACAACAATGTCGGCATTATCAGCTTCGTCGGCATGAACCTTGCCAACAAGGTGATCACCAGCATCTGGCTTGACATTGACGCATCGAAGGCTGGATATGGCGCGGGCAGTACGAAAACCGTATTCATGCGGAAGGCCAATTACCAGAACGGCATCCAGTCGGGTGTAACAGGCTATGCATACGCGGGCGATGCACTGGGCACCTTTGACGGTTCCTTCTACGGGAATTACACCAGCTATTACATCACCGGTTCGCTGTTCACGGCTATGGCGAACTATATCGCCGCAGGCAACAACAGCTTTACGATTTATAACCCGTATCCCAGCGCGTCGTCCCAGGGGTATTCCTACAACTACCTGCAGTGGTCAAGCGTGATCATCACGATCACCTACGAGGAAGCTGTGTCCCAGCCGACTGTGTCTTCCTCCTCCGTGAACCTGGGCAGCGCCGTGACGATCTACACCAACCGGCAGAGCATCGCGACAACGCACACTTTACTCTACAGCTTCGGCAGCGCCAGCGGCACCATCGCCAGCAATGTCGGCGCGTCGGTCAGCTGGACGCCGCCTTTGTCACTGGCCAGTCAGATCCCGAGCGCCACCAGCGGCATCTGCACGATCACCTGCCAGAGTTATAACGGCGGTACGCTGACGGGTACCCGAACGTGTACGGTGACGCTGAATGTGCCGAGTACGGTTGTGCAGGGCATTTCTTCGGTCACAGTCGATGATACCAATACAACGGTCGTGTCCAGGATCGCCGCCTTCGTCAAGGGGCTGAGCACATTGTCCGTCGCCATCACGGCGGCGGGCGTGTACGGCAGCACGATCTCTTCCTACCGCACCTCGCTGGATGGCGTGAACTATACGGCAGCATCCTTCACGGCAACCAAGAAGCTGTCTGCCGCTGGAGATATGACGATGACGGTCACGGTTACGGACAGCCGTGGCCGGACAGCAACCTACACGACCACCTTCAATGTGCTGGACTATTCGCCGCCTTCCATCACAGCCTTCTCCGCAGAGCGCTGCAACAGTGATGGGTCTGCCGCTCAGCTGGACGGCACGAAGGCCCGGTACTCCTTTGCAGGAAAGGTCACCGCTCTGAATAACAAGAACGGTCTTTCCTGCGTGGTGTACTACAAGCTGAAGAGCGCCACAGCCTGGACGACGGCAGAGCAGATGGCCATCACCAGCTATACCCTGAGTGCCACAAACAAGCTCCTGTCCCAGACCTTTGACGCGCTGTACAGCTATGACCTGAAGGTAAGACTGACCGACTATTTCTATTACGTGGAACAGGCCGTCAGCATCGGCACTAAGGGTGTCATCCTGGACTTCATGGCGGACGGCACCGGGATCGGCATCGGGAAGGTGGCAGAGACCTCCGGGTACATCGACTGTGGCTGGCCACTGAAGCTGAGTTCCGCGCTGGCGGTTGCCTATGGCGGCACGGGAGCCACATCGGCGGCAGGCGCGATTGCCAACCTGGGCGGTGTGAAGAAAACCGGGGATACGATGACGGGCAACCTGAATATTTCCGGCTACCTTTACCCTTCGGTACTTCTTCTTCCAACCTACAACGATACCACCAACCGGACTGTGTTTGAAGGCAGCTATGCTGGGGCGTCCTCCTTCGCTGCCTGGGAGGACAGCACGGGCAACAACCGCCGGATGCTGGAAGTCCGCACGAAGGCTTATCAGAACAGTCTCGACTGGGCTGTGCTCCTGCGGGTCTGTGACGCGGGCACCTGGGGTAACTACCGTGTGTTCCATTCCGGCATGGTTTCAGGTGTTCCAGTAGCAAATGGCGGCACGGGTGCGACCACCGCTGCAAACGCCCGGAGCAACCTTGGCACAAACAACGCGGCGAATATCACCACAGGCACACTTCCGGCGGCGAGACTGCCGTTCAAGTACGCCTATGGCTCCACGTCCATCAACGGTTCCAGCGCTACCTATGTGGATTACTCGTCTGCGGGCTTCACCTCAACTCCCGTGGTTCTGGTGACCTATTCTACGGCGTCGGGCAACTGGTCGGGCGACAACGGCGCGATCAAGGTGCACAGCAAAACGACCAGCGGATGCTATATCGTTGTCGGCGGCAACTTCAGCACAAGCCGTAACGTTGACTGGTTTGCTTTCGGTGTATGACTATGAACAGATATCATTCCCGGGATCAGCCCGCTTCCAACACGGAGGCGGGTTTTTCTATATCAAAACGATTGGAGGAAACGACAATGCGGAACTTTTCTATCGACCTGGTCTGGGCGAAGATCCAGATCGCCATCACGGCCATCGGAGGATGGCTGGGTTATTTCCTTGGAGGCATCGACGGCCTGATGATCGCCCTGCTCATCTTTATGACGCTGGACTACATCACGGGTGTGATGTGCGCCATCGTGGATAAGAAGCTGTCCAGTGCCGTGGGCTTCAAGGGCGTCTGCAAGAAGGTGCTCATCCTGTTCATGGTAGGCATTGCGAACATCGTTGATCTTCATGTGATCGGCTCCGGCAGTGCGCTTCGTGGCGCGGTAATTGCCTTCTACCTCTCCAACGAGGGGCTCAGCCTGCTGGAGAACGCGGCCTACATCGGCCTGCCTATCCCCGACAAGCTGAAGGCTGTTCTGGAGCAGCTGCACAATCGGGATGAGAAGGAAGGCAAACAGACCGACCAGGGCGACGGCGAGTAAGCTGCCGCCCTTTTCCCATTTGGAGGTGACGAAAATGTCTGAAAGAATCAATACGCCGTTCACCAATGAGCACTTTGCCGACTGGTGCCAGAAGATGGTCGGCCAGCCTTACTGGTACGGCACCTGCGTCTACAAAGCCACCAACAGCCTGCTGTCCCGCAAGAGCAACCAGTATCCGTCCTCTTATGCTTCCAGCCGCATGTCCCGTTACAAGCAGGACATCGCCAATAAGGCCGTCGTCTCCGATTGCATTGGCGGCTGCAAGGGCTACGCCTGGACAAACGGCGGTCAGGGTGTGCTGGAAGCCATCGGGACGGACAAGAGCATCACCAGCAAGTACGGCTCCAACGGATGTCCGGACAAGGGCGCGAACAGCATGTTCGCCTGGGCCAAGTCCAAAGGAATGGACTGGGGCACTATCGATACCCTGCCGGAGATCCCTGGTCTGGCGCTGTACAAGGACGGTCATGCCGGCTATTACATCGGCAACGGCTATGCTGTGGAGTGGCAGGGCTTCAGCTGGGGCTGCGTGAAGACGCAGGTGAAAAAGCGCCCCTGGACACACTGGTACAAGCTGCCGTTTATCGATTACGGCGATACCAGCGGCGCACAAGTCGCTGTGGAGACTGTCACCGTGTACACACTGGGCAGCAGACTGCTGAAGAACGGCTCTTCCGGCGCGGATGTGAAGGCCCTGCAGGAACTGCTGAATCAGCTGGGAGCAACCCTTGATGTCGACGGTCAGTTCGGCAGCAAGACAGAAGCCGCTGTGAAGGCTTTCCAGAAGAAGGCCGGAATCAAGCAGGACGGCAAGTACGGTGATCAGACCCATGCCGCCCTGATGGCCGCTGTGGCGGAGGACGATGCCGGGCAGCAGGCCATGACGGAAACGCAGCCAGAACCGGAGCAGGAACAGCCCGTCGCCGGGCAAACCACCATCCGGGTGAAGATCAAGTCCTCTGGCGGGAAGGTGAACATCCGCACGGGCAACGGCACCAGCTACAGTCGCATCACCGCTGTCGCACCGGGCACAACGCTGGAGTACGTGGCCAGTGCCTTCAACGGCTGGCAGGCGGTGAAGATCGGAAGCCAGGTCGGATGGGTTTCCGGGGAGTTCAGCGAAATCACAACTGAATAACATTGGTGTATAGCAGAATGGACTACGGCGGTTGGCTTTCAGGCTGACCGCCATTTTTGCTTTTCTGAGACAATCTTAAACAGACTGATAACTTTGCCTGAAATCGCTTGATAAAGCGCGACTCCTATGGCGTAATACGGCGCTGACAAGGAGGTGCCTGCTGTGAAAAGAAAGGAAACACGCGAAACGCAAATCTTACGGTCTGCCCGTAAAAAGTCAGGCCTTTCGCAGTTGCAATTGGCCACAGAGCTGGACGTACAGGTAAGACAATATCAGCGTCTGGAATATGGAGAGCAGCCCTTTTCTACCGTCAATATCAGGCTGGGGCTGAAAATATGCTACATCCTTCAGATTGATCCATACGATCTGGTGCTTGGCGAAAAGAGCAGCCTGAATCCTAACACGCAGCTTCAAAGCAAACCGCCTGGGAAAAAGAATTATGATTCGTGGAACGGGCATGGGGCCTATCCAGATCCCACTGCCAATCAGGCTATTTACAATGTCTCCGTAGAATGGAACAGACTGCGAAGGCTGGCTATACGATTGAGGCTGAATGGTGAGGAACCTCCTCCAGAGTTATTCACCGGAATCTTTAGGAGACTTCTCACAGATCCGTTAGAAGAACTGATGGGAAAGCCAATTGTAAAAAGTGAATAAGCGGACACGGGGTTTTGCCTTCGGGCGGAGCCCCCACTTTTTTATTGGAAAAACCGGAAAAGTGCCGCTCCAACTGTCCGTAAGGCACTGAAGGAGAACTCCTTCAGATTGGAGTGATACGAATGACGGATCTGGAAAAGCAGAAAGTTGCCGTCCTGCGCAGCCAGGGTCAGAGTTACGGGGCCATTGCCGACGCCCTTCATGTGTCTGTGAATTCTGTCAAAACTTTCTGCAGGAGGAGCCATCTTTCCGGCTCGAAGCCTGCTGAAAGTTTGCCTGAAAACAACTTGACTGAAAGCGAAAACAGAGTGATTACTACTGTCACCGAAACGCCGAAACCCCTTGTAAAAGCTGGCGTTTCGCCCGCGCATCCATCCTGCAGGGTCAAGCTGACCTTCTCAGAGAACGGCGATGAAAATGCCATCCCGGATGTGCTGGGAATGCTCATGAACTCAAGATGCAGACAGAGGTGATGACAATGAAGAGAGTGGTATGCCTCTACCGTGTTTCCACCGTTGGTCAGGTGGATCACGACGATATCCCCATGCAGCGTATCGCCTGCAGGGACTACGCCGCCACACATCCGGACTGGGAGATCGTTGAGGAAATCTCTGAAAAAGGCGTCTCGGGCTACAAAGTTGCGGCAAGCGACCGCGATGCCATTGTGGAGATCAAGAAGAAAGCCATCAAGGGCGAATTCGACGTCCTGCTGGTTTTCATGTTCGACCGCCTGGGCAGGCGTGAGGATGAGACGCCGTTCGTGGTGCAGTGGTTTGTTCAGCAGGGCATCGAGGTCTGGAGCACCCGCGAGGGACAGCAGCGCTTTGACACCCACGTGGACAAGTTGCTCAACTACATCCGGTTCTGGCAGGCTTCCGGCGAAAGCGAAAAAACCTCCATCCGTGTGCGCACCAAGCACCTGCAGATGATCGAAGATGGCCAGTACCGGGGAGGGTACCTGCCTTACGGGTACAAGCTGGTGCACAAGGGCCGCACCAATAAGAAAAATCAGCCGGTGCGAGACTTGGTCATAGACGAGGATGAGGCAGTCATCGTCCGGGAGATTTTCCATCTTCTGATCGAGGAAGGCTACGGCACCAACCGGGTGGCCAACTACCTGAATGAACGCGGCATCAAGACCAAGCGCGGAACGACCCTCTGGCGGGCGACTTCCGTCCGGGCGCTGATCGACAACCGGATCTACCTGGGCTACATGCGGATGGGCGACACTTACTCGCCCAAGCAGGAACATCTGCAGATTATCGATGAAGCCACATGGGAAAAATGCCAGGAGACGGTCAAGGGTCGGGCTACCTGCCTGAAGCATGAAATGAAGGTGCCGGAACGGACGGACACCCGGAGCCTGCTTTCCGGGCTGATCTTCTGTGCGGACTGCGGATCGCGGCTGACCTTCAGCCACAACACGACCCGCCGGAAGCTGGCTGACGGAACGGTTAAGCTCTACGAGCGCGACTGCTACCGCTGCTACCGGAAGATCAACGCAAGGGAATCCTGCTCCGGGCAGAGCTCCTACTGCGCGGACACCATCAACGAAACGGTACTCTATGAGATTCGCCGCATTCTTTCCATCATCAAGCAGAAGCCGGAAGCGGCCCTGCTGGAGAAGGCGAAGGAAAACCATGGCGATGTGTACGAGGTGGCCTACAAGCAGGCAGAGAAGGATTTCTTTGAAGCCCACAAGCAGATGAATGCCCTGGAGGATCAGACCATGAAGTTCCTCACGGGGGAGAACACCGTGGACATCAGCATCGTGAACGCCATGATGCCGAAGTACAAGGAGAAGTTGGAAACCGCCCAGCGCCGGATGGAAGAGGCCAAAGCCAAGATGGAAAAGGAAAAGGACGCAGCGCAAACTGCCACCCAGGAGGTTACCGACCTGCTGTCCTGGGCGGACACCTTCGACGAGGCCAACGCGGAGACCAAGCACATGATCATTGCCCGGCTGGTGGAGCGGATCGAGATCAACCACGACTACGAAGTTGAGATTAAGTTCCGCATCAGCGTCGAGCAGTACATGCGGATCGCGGCATAAGGACAGACAGAGAGACTCCCGCAGGGTGATGTGAGCCTTGCGGGATTTTTTTTGCAGGATTATCAGGATATGCAACGAATAATCGCTTTCAGAAGGCTGTGTTTTGTGGTACATTGATTATGTCCCGAAACATGGCTGTTCGGGATTTGACAGAAGCGATTTATCTTTTGAAATTGTTTACTATGATTGGCGGTGAAATATGTTTGATTCGATCACCAGAATGACGAAGGAAATTGTTTCAATCCTGAACGGGGATGTACACAGCATCTGGCTGTACGGAAGTATTGTACAGGATGATTTCCGCCTGGGCTGGAGCGATATCGATATTCTTGTCCTGACCGGAAAGCAGATCACAGATAACCAGGCTCAGGAACTGGTACAACTGAGACAGTTCCTGGCAGCGGATGCGCCGGGTAATCCGTATTATCCTCTTTTTGAAGGTATGATAGCAAACCTGGACGAGTATCTATCCGGGACATTCAGCCTGCTGGTATACTGGGGCACTACCGGTCAGCGGATTACAGACCGTTATAAACCTGATCCGTTTTCCCAATATGAACTTGCAAGGAACGGCAAGTCTGTTTACGGCAGTGATGACAGGAGTATTTTTACAGTTCCTGACAGAGTGACACTGATTGAAGCTGTTCGCGGTCATTATGAAACGATCCGGAAATATGCACAGCAGACTGACGAGCGGCTTTATTCCTGCGGATGGCTGCTGGATATCTGCAGGTGTATCTATACTTTGCGGAACAATGATGTGATTTCGAAAACACAGGCAGGGATCTGGGCCTTGCAGGAACATATCTTTCTCAATGAGGAACCGTTAAAGAAAGCAATTGAAATAAGAAAAGAGCCGATGGCTTACAAAGACCGGAAAGACATACAGCAATGGTTAAAAGGATTGGGATCGGTAGTTCAACAATATGCAGATATCTTGGAATTGGAACTGTCAGGCATATAACGAGTCTTGTTAGAAAGCAAAATCGGAAGTTAATCGTACAAGCACCAGTCTACCATTGACGGCCATGCACAAAGAAATTGCATGGCTTTTTCGATATCGCCCCACTGTTATACACGATTTCCGGCCCTTATGCCACACCGATTTCTATCACATCGTTCACCTCGACACAAAGCGCCTGTCACTTGAGCCACACCGACGCGTGTATCTCAAGAGGCAGGCGCTTTGTTATGCAGGACGGTGAACACCCCGGATTTTGAACACCCCTCCGGGCAGGGGAGAAGAATGTATCGTTCGGAAATCATCTGTTTTTTCGATGTAAACGGCGTGATGGATTCCATTCATATCGGCTCGCCAAAATGAACATATCGGCTTCCGCGAAAAATGAAAAACCCTTGAAAACGTAGTGTTTTCAAGGGTTTGTGGTGGTCGCAACAGGACTCGAACCTGTGACCCCATCGATGTGAACGATGTGCTCTACCAACTGAGCCATGCGACCGAAGTTTGAGGCATGGTGGCCGCTTGCCTCAAGCGTTATGTACATCAGCCAGTATGTTCTACCAACTGAGCCATGCGACCTTACTAAATTTTGAGATCATTTTTTGTTCAAAATGACCAATCTCTGGTCGCTGACAGTTGGTTAATCTGGACAGTGTGCTCTACCAACTGAGCCATGCGACCATGTCTTGACGACGGGATTCACTATACCATAATTCGCTGAACTTGTCAACGGCATGGAGGCGAAAATTTTCATTTTGTGCTCGTGAGCCCGTGCAGCCTGTAAAACCATTTGACAGATACTTGACAAAAACACAAATTCGGCGTATACAAAAAAGGAGGACGTCCGAATCGGACAAAGGAGGATCAACGATGCAGAAAAAAGGAAGAACATTTGTGGCACTGGTTCTGACATGCTGCCTGGCGCTTGGCGTTTCCATGGCGCAAGCGGAAACGCTCAGCGGCACCGCACAGGGTTTTGGCGGCGAAGTCAAAGTAACGGTCACCGTGGAAGATGGCGTAATTACGGATTGCGTCATTGAGGGCGATCAGGAGACGGCGGGAATCGGTAGCCAGGCGATTGAGCAGATGCCCGAGAAGATTGTGGCGGCCAATGGCGTGGATGTCGACGGCGTTGCCGGCGCGACCGTCACCAGCGAAGCGGTTTTGACCGCCCTCTCCAATGCCCTGAATGGCGAAGCGGCGAGCCAGGAGGGCTTTACGCCCGGGACCTATACGGTGGAGACCTATGGCCTGAATGCGCCCATGACCGTGGTGGTAACCGTGGACGAGTCCTCCATTACGAACATTGAGGTCCCTGTACAAGGCGAAACCATCGGTCTGGGCGATGAAGCGATCGCCATTCTGATTCCGGAAATTCTGGAGGCGCAGAGCACGAATGTGGATGCGGTGACCGCCGCAACCTACACCAGCAACGTCCTGTTGCGGGCTGTGAATGAAGCGCTGACCATGGCGGGCGGAAATGCCTCCATGCTTGCCAACAACGGCCTGGAGGAGGACACCACCGTTCCGGAAGATACGCAGACGCAGCTGGTAGTGATCGGCGGCGGCGCGGCGGGCATGACGACCGCCCTGCATGCCGCGGAGCTGGGCGTGGACGTTATCCTGCTGGAAAAAATGGACCTGCTCGGCGGCACCAGCGTGATGGCCGGCGTCGGCACGCAGGCGGGCTCCAGCAAGCTGCAGCTGGCCAAGGAAGATCCCTACACGGCGGATGAGTTCTTTGAGTATATCAAGGGTCTGGGCGTTGGCGTGGAGGAGAAGATCAGCACGATTGCGCCGGTCAGCGAAGACTATGCCCATACCCTGGCTTACGAATCCGGCGCGATGATGGACTGGCTGAGCGAAGGGCTTGGCTTGCCCATGCAGGCGACGGCAGAGCACAGCAATGCGCATTCCCTGACCTCCACAGAGGACGGCCTGTTTGGTGAGCAGCTGGTTCGCGCGCTGAAGAAAAAGCTGGAAGAGAACAATGTGGATGTACGCACCGCAAACCGCGCTACGGAAATCCTGATGGAGGACGGCAAAGTGGCGGGCGTCAAGGTGGAGACAGCCAACGGCGAATACACCATTTCCAGCCCCTATGTCGCCATTTGCACCGGCGGCTATGGCGGCGGAGAAGAAGCGCTTGAGAAGTTCGCTCCCTCCCGCCTGGGTTATGTGTGCACGGCGGCCAAGTCCAGCACCGGCGACGGCCTGCTGATGGCCGAAGCGGTTGGCGCGCAGATTGTCAACGCGGAATCGATCACCTATCGCACCATTGCTGCCGGCGTGGACAATGTGGGCGGCGCAATCGGCCTGCACAATGCTCCCAGCGCGGGCGCCATTATCGTCAACAAGGAAGGCAAGCGCTTTGCCAGCGAAATTGGCGATGACGAGGCGCTGGTCCTGGGCATCCAGGCGCAAACCGGCGGTGTAGGCTATGTCATCATGGATCAGGCGGCGATGGATGCCCGTTATGATGTGTCCAGCCTGTATATTCCCGGCACCTATGAAAACCTCTTTACCAAGGCGGATACGCTGGAAGAACTGGCGGAAAAGATGGGAATCGATGCCCAGCAGCTGGTTGCAACCGTGGAGGAATATAATGCCTCTGTCGAAAAGGGCGTGGACGAGGCTTTCGGCCGCGAGAAAGCGCTGAGCAAGCTTGAGACGGCGCCTTTCTACGCTGCCAGCGGCAAGCCTTCCAATCATATTTGCGCGGGCGGCATCCTCACCGATGGCAAGGCGCAGGTTCTGGACGCGGACAACAATCCCATCGAGGGACTCTATGCCGCGGGCGAAACCGTCAATCTGGCCTATCATCCTCTTTGCAGCGCCCTTACCTTTGGCCGTGTAACGGCTGAGCAGGTAGCGCAGCGCCTCGCGGAATAATTCAAAAGGCCGGCAAGGGGAAACTTGCCTTCAAAAAGCCATACTTCATCAGGGGCTGCTTCCGGGAGGAAGCAGCCCCTCAGACCGTTGAAAAACCCATGGTTTTGGAAAGAGCCGCGTTTCTTGCGTCCTT
>ENA-OURU01003285-OURU01003285.1-human-gut-metagenome-genome-assembly--contig:-NODE-3285-length-13627-cov-3.144047_pt1 | contig 13627 bp, 8 predicted proteins | sample MGYA00242137_ERZ509064 | MGnify/ENA primary metagenome ERZ509064 (study PRJEB26280, sample SAMEA2338777) | human gut metagenome | biome: human gut; feature: human-associated habitat; material: faeces...
CTCCGTTCTCGCTCATCATGATGGGTATCGGTTTGGTTGGTATTACGATCGTCTGTTTAGTTCTTCGCGACAACAAGCCGACAGCTGAAGAGCTGGCTGCTTATTCTGCCAAAGAAGGTGGCGCCCCGATCGAAAAGATCAACTTCCTCAAGGCTCTTGCTCCGCTGGTTCCGCTGATCATCCTCGTTCTCGGCAACAAGTATGTTCCTGTTCTTAAGATGGGTGTGGCTCAGGCTATGGTTCTCGGCGCCATCTTCACATTGCTCGTTTCCTGGTGCGATCCTCAGAAGTTCTCCAAAGAATTCTTCAGAGGTATGGGCAACGGCTACGGCGATGTAATGGGTATCATCATTGCCGCCGGCGTGTTCGCAGCCGGTCTTCGCTCTGCCGGTCTGATTGACGCTTTTGTGACAGCTCTGAAAGCTTCCAACGAACTCGCTCGCTGGGGCGGTTCTCTCGGACCATTCGTTCTGGCTGTTATTACCGGTTCCGGCGACGCTGCAACCTTTGCTTTCAACGAAGCGGTTACTCCGCACGCACTTGACTTCGGAATGCAGGTTCCTAACCTCGGCTCTCTGGCCCTCATCTCCGGCTCTCTCGGCCGTACGATGTCCCCGATCGCCGGTGTTGTGATTCTTCTCTCCGGTCTCGCAATGGTTCCGCCGATTCAGTTGGTGAAACGTACCGCAGTCCCGATGATTGTGGCCGTGATTACCTTGGCTTTGATTATGGTTTAGTCAACCCTAATTAAACAAATAAAACCGCTCGACTCTTCTGTGGGTCGGGCGGTTTGTATTTTTATGGGGTAAAACATTGAAGAGCTTAATGTTTATAGGAATTCTCGATTTGTAAAAACTATTCACATTTTGTGATGACTAGTTTAAAATCAATCTGTTCTATACAGAACGAACTGACAAATCAAAAGGAGAAAAAATGACTGATTACACCAAGCAGCTTGTCGAACAGAGACGTGAGCTTCATCAGTGGCCGGAAGAAGGCTGGACCGAATTCTGGACCACTAACTACATCGTCAACAAGCTGCGCTCCTGGGGTTATGAAGTCCTGCTCGGCACAAAGATCATCAATCCCGAACAGGTATTCGGCCGTAACGAAAAACTCGTTCAGGAAGGCATTAAGAACGCCTTGGCCCGCGGAGTTTCTCAGTCTTTCATTGACGAAACCGAAGGCTACACTGGCTGCGTTGCTTTGCTCGACACAGGCAAAGAAGGCCCGACAACTGCATTCCGTTTCGATATCGACTGCGTTTGCGTAAACGAAACCGACAATCCCGAACACAAGCCGAACAAAGAAGGCTTCAGAAGCCAGCACACCGGCTTTATGCACGCTTGTGGTCATGACTCCCATATCTCTATCGGTCTGACTCTGGCTCACTGGATTGCCGAGCGCAAAGACGAACTCAAAGGCAAGTTCAAGATCGTCTTCCAGCCTGCTGAAGAAGGCGTTCGCGGTGCACGCCCAATGACCGAAACCGGTATTTTCGATGACGTCGATTTCTTCTTCGGAAACCACCTCGGCTTTAACTTGCCGACAGGTACGATTTCTCCGGAACCCGGCGTTTTCTTGGCTTCCACCAAATTGGATGCCACATTCACGGGTCTTGCCGCCCACTCCGGCGCCGATCCTCAGAAAGGTAAGAATGCCCTCTTAGCCGGCGCAGCTGCTGCATTGGCAATTCACGGCATTACTCGCCCGATCGGAGAAGTGACTGCTTTGAACGTCGGAACGTTAGTTGCCGGCCAGGGTCGCAACGTGGTTGCTCCGAACGCTTTCATGCAGCTTGAAGTCCGCGGTGAAACCGAAGAACTCAACGCTTACATGCGTGATCAGGCAATCCGTAAGATTAAGGCTTCTGCCGATATGTACGACTGTCAAGTCGATATCGTTAAAGCCGGCGAAGCTACTGAATTCAAGCCGGACCAGGAAGCCATCGAACTTGCTTATATCGCCGCAAGAAATGTGACGACCGAAGAACTCGCCAGACCGCTCGGCTTGAAGTTAGGCAGTGAGGACTGCACGATCATGCTTCGTAGAGTCCAGCAGCACGGCGGTAAGGGTACCTTCGTTGTGTTCGGCTGCCGTACATCTGCCGGTCACCATCAGAGACTCTTCGACTTTGACGAAGAGGTGATTGGAATCGCTTTGCGCTTCTACCAGAACCTGATCCCGATGATAGTCGGCATCAAGTAATCCGGTTTGAAAGTCAGTTAACTTTCTGAAGATCAAATAAAAACCGCCGTGAGGATTTAGCGATCTTTACGGCGGTTTCATCTACAACTCGATTAGCGATTTCTTTCTCGGCGATCGCGTACAGCGTGGGCCAGCGATGTAATGACTTTGACCGTATCATCCCAGCCGATACAGGCGTCAGTAATGGACTGACCGTACTTCAGCTCTTTTTCCTTACCTTTAACGAGAGGCTGGTTGCCTTCGACAAGATTGGACTCAATCATGACGCCCATGATGTTGTAGCTTCCGTCCCCGATCTGCTTGCAGATGTTGTCAACGACATCGATCTGCTCTTTGTGCTTCTTGTGACTGTTGGAGTGGCTGGCGTCAATCATGACGGAGGGCGGAAGTCCCGCGGCTTTCAGAGCTTCGCAAACCTTGGCTACGCTTTCAGCATCGTAATTCGGCGCTTTGCCGCCGCGAAGAATAACGTGGCAGTCTTCATTACCGCCGGTAACGACAATGGCGGAGTGACCGCCCTTGGTGACAGAAAGGAAGACATGTTCGTTTGCGGCAGCTTTGATTGCGTCGATGGCGATTTTGACGTTGCCGTCAGTGCCGTTTTTGAATCCGACCGGGCAAGAAAGGCCGCTAGCTAATTCACGATGCACTTGGCTTTCTGTGGTTCGTGCGCCGATTGCACCCCATGAAATCAGGTCCGCGATGTACTGCGGCGTGATCATATCGAGATACTCCGTACCTGCGGGGACACCCAGTTCGTTAATCGTTAAGAGGAGCTCACGGGCCAAACGAAGGCCGTGGTTGATATGGAAGCTACAGTCCAGGTCCGGATCATTGATTAAACCTTTCCAGCCGATAGTAGTGCGAGGCTTTTCGAAATAGACCCGCATGATGATTTCAAGGTCATCAGCAAAATGACGGCGGAGTTCAGAGAGTTTTTCTGCATATTCTTCGGCGGCAACCGGATCATGGATTGAGCAGGGTCCGACGATGACAAGGAGCCGGTCGTCTTTGCCGTGAATGATGTCATGAGCAGAGTGACGGGCAATGTGTACGGTTGAAGATGCGAGTTGTCCGCAAGGAAATTCGCGAATGAGGTAAGACGGCGGAGTGAGTTCTCTGATTTCTTTAATTCTTAGGTCGTCAGTTGTGTAAGGCATTATGGTTCTCCATTATGGCGCCTGTCGGGATTGAGGCTATAAAAAACCGCCGAGTCCCGAAGGAGCGGCGGTTAAGTAGTGTTGTGTGATCTTAGATGCAAGCCGTCACAGCCCTACCTTCCGCCGCGGACGGAAAGTAAAAGCCGTAAAAGTAAAACTTAGAAGCGAACATCTTTTGATACTTGCTAGTAAAAAGGTACTGAGGAATAATTTACCGTATTTTTCTCTTTCTAACGAAATTTCTTTCAGAAATTACTTGCTCATGAAAAGAAAGATCGTTGAGTGATAGAAAACAGGCGCTGAGAAGAACAGCATTTCCATTCTGTCCAACGCCCCACGAGTCAGCATCATGCTGGTATCCAAGCGAACTGCTCCTAAAGAGCGCTTAACCGAGGACATGACCAGAGCGCCTAGCGTTCCCGAGACAATAATCAGCAGGGACATAAGAGGTGCCTGCCAAGCACGGAAGGGAGTCATCCAGAAAAGCGCAGAGCCCATGATCAGAGCTCCGATGCTTCCGATAATGATGCCTTTGTATGTCTTGTACTGATTACTCCAAGTCGGCTTGCCGCCCCAGATGGCGGATGCCATGATTTGGAACAGGTCCGCAAAATAGAGAACCAGCAGGAAGTAAAGCATCAGCAGCAAACCACTGGAATTAAATCTTGTGAGGTTCAATGTAGCAATCGCAGGAGCGTGGCTGACGCAGAAAATGGCCAGCATAATGCCCCACTGAACCTTAGCAACACGGTCCAAGAAGCGGTCGGTATCTTTGGCCAAGGCCATAACGACCGGCAGTGTCAGGAATAAGTAGACTGGGATAAACAGAGAAAAGAGTCCGATCTCTTCGTATCCCAGAAGAATGTACTGAACGGGGATTGCGATATAAAACGCAATGATCAAGATGACGTGGTCATGGCGCCGGGTCGGAGTCAGCGCAATAAATTCGCGCAGAGCAAAGAATGAAGCAAACGCGAAGAAGATGAGGAGCGCGGCCTCACCAAGACAGAAAGCAATCGCAAAAACGATCAGCAGGGGCCAAGAGGCACGGACGCGGGAGTTAACAACGCGAAGATTGTTGAGTCGAGTTTCGTTTCCTTGGGCGCGGGAGACCAGCCAGTTGCCGATAATCGTACCAATGGCAGAGAGAACAATAAGAACACCCAGAATCGTGAAGTAGGCTTCTTGAGTGGAAAATCCTAAACGCATATTAGAGCTCCCTGGCTAAACTGATAACGGCCGTTCTAGCTCTTTCTAAGAACTCTTCTTTAGAGTCGTCGATAGAGTGCGGCAGAGGTGCACCGAATCTTACGGAGCACATAGTCGGAACGGGCAGAAGGGCACCTTTCGGCATGGAGCGGTGCAGATTTTCCAAATAAACGGGGATGAGTTCAACTTCGGGAAATTCTCTCATCAAACGCCAAATACCGCTCTTGAACGGCCCGGGAAGCGGCTGGGGAGAGCGCGTGCCTTCCGGAAAGATAATCAGAGAGGAGCCTTCGCGAAGAGCCTGACGCATCGGATCCAAAGGATCGGAGTTTTCCGTCCGGCGCCGGTCGACAAGAACGACGTTTAACTCGTCAACGGCAATTCTGCGGCGAATTCCGCTTTGCCAGTAATCACGAGCAGCAACTGGTCGGGTAAGCGGACGCAAAGAGCGAGGGAGAGCAGACCAAATCACAATGGTGTCGAGGTGGCTCGAGTGATTGGCAAAATAAATTCTCTGAATTTTTTCAGGTTTGCACCCGATCCACTGAGGATATGCGCCGACCAACAGACGAGTCAGCCACACCATCGGTGTCATGAACTTAAATGCGTGTTTCACGTTTCTTCGTTTTTCAATACCTAATTTGGTAATTATGCCTCCAATGCCGAGGTGCATGTTGATCGCAGATTTGGCGGACAAGGGCATAGATGTACTTCTCAATTTTCAATAGAGACGTACAAATTCAAAGAAATGTCTGTTTTAACAAGAAAAAGGATGGGGGAGAAAGTAGCCGAACTTAAGACTCAACCTTTTGAAGATCTCTAAAGCAATTTCTGCAAGAAACAATTAACGCAATATCAATGAAGAATTTACGGCTCCAATGAGCCGCTGAGATTCAGTTGGTCTTTCAGGTGCGGAAGAATCAATGAGATCACAAAAGCCAATGCACAGAAAACCAACACCAAGCACAAGGCAGTTCCGAGCGATGAATGAGAGGCGATCCATCCAAGTGTCGGAGGTACGACCAACAGACCCCCATAAGCGACGATGGCGATGAAACTGCTGGCTTCGGAAGCTGTAATTCCTTTGCATTTTCCGGCGAGACTGAATATTGTCGGGACGACAGGCGCGAGTCCAAGTCCCATAACAACGTAGCCGCAAAGCGCTGTTGCAGGACCCGCGGGCGAAAGTACGAACGACATTCCGCAAAAAACAATCAGAGAGCAAATAGGCAACAAGCGAAAATCCCCCACGCTTTCTCGAAGTTTGTCTCCGAAGAGTCGAACGATGAAAATGGTTCCTGAGAACAATCCGTACACCAGGGCGGCAACAGCTTGGTCTGATTCCTTTGAACTGACCATGTAAACCGAGCCCCACTCGGCCACGCTGCCTTCAATATCGTAATCCAGCCAACTTAATAAGCCGAAACAAATGAGGATGAGCGGGTAGGCTCGTTTTGTCGTATTTACTCTGGAAGTCTCAGAGCTTGCCACCTGCCGATCCTCTTCCTGAAGATACCGACAGCCGAACAAACAAACGACAGTCCAAGGAACGACCAAGACTAAAAAGCTGAAAAGCGGCGAAAGGTCGAGGTAGGCACAAAAGGAAGCAGTCAAAGAACCGACGATGCCGCCTAAGCTAAAGAAGGCATGAAACAAATTCATCGATCTCGTTTTGTATCGACGCTCGTAGAACATGCCTTGAGCATTCATCAGAGCATCAGTTAGACCGATGCCAAAACCGATGACTGCAAAGCCTGAAACTAATGAGGCGAAAGAATTTGCGTAGCCAGCGATCACAAGTCCGATAGTACTGAGTGAGGCGCCGGCGGCAATAGTTGGTCGATCTTTAAGAAGACGGACGAGTCTGGAAGAGAAAAACAGTCCGATGCAGCCCGCGATTCCGAGGCAGAAAAGAGCGATGCCAAGTTGTAAATCGTCAATCTGGGCACTTTCTTTGATCGCTGGCATGCGAGAAGTAACCAGGCTGTAGGAAAGGCCGGGAAGGAAAAAGAAAGCTGCGCAGCTGAGCTTGTTTTTGACTGCCTCGGAGAACATTTTTATCGAATATTTTGATTAGCGCTTTGAATTTTATCGATAAAAATAAGCGGCTCAAAGGGGAGCCGCCGGAAGAACGGAAGATATTGTGCTGTTCAGGCATTAAGGCTGCTGTGGAGCAGGTTTTGGACACAGAAGGCTGTGCAGGCGGTCCATCGCGCTCTTCTCCCTAATCGGTCTGAACTTCGGATCAAAGGTCGTGGATTTAATCTGCTTGCCTTTGCCGTCTAATTCGGGGTAGGTGGCAAGTGCAATCGGAGAGTAGATTTTTGCCAAGCAGTCCATGCTGAACTGGACCTTTGTAGACTTCGAGTCAGGTGTGTAACTGTGATTTTGAAGCGTCCAAAACTGCAGTTTGTCGCCTTGTTTACGCATGCCTGTTTTGATGAGGTACATGTCATCCGTGATTTGCGTCGTATTGTGCCCGGCAATGATCGGCGGGATAAAGAGCGGAACCGGAATATTCGAGCCGGTAGACGCGGCGTTTTGGCGAGCATTGAAGCCGCGAATCGCAGGGTTCGCCGGGGTAGGTCGGTATGTTCTCGGAGACGGGGTGTAGGATCGATGCGGACGAATGGTGGTTCTTCCGCCGAGGCGGACTGCCTGAGCGTCCGTTGCCAGAGATAAGAGACAGATTGAGGCACAGAGGCCGACGAGGAGTTTGTTCATAGCTGCAGACTTGAGGTTGAGGTTTTTCCCCGATTCTGCGCCTAATTGGGTGCAAGAAAAAGAGGACAAAACGAGAATATCTTTTGACTTCGGATTGTGGTTCCGAAGTCAGAATGTCTCGTTGTCTGCAAACAATCTCCTGAATCGGCTGTATCAGTTAGCAGTGCCGCCGACGGTGAGTCCGTCAATGCGGAGTGTCGGCATGCCGACACCGGTCGGAACCTGCTGACCATTCTTTCCGCAGGTACCGCAGCCTCTGTCTAATTCAAGATCATTGCCGACCATGACGATTTTTGTCAAAGCATCTGCGCCGTTGCCGGTTAGTGTGGCGCCCTTGATTGGGTCGGTTAGCTTGCCCTTTTCGATCAGCCAAGCCTCACTCATGCTGAAAACGAAGTTGCCGTTCGTGATATCGACCTGGCCCCCTCCGAAGTTGGACGCATAAATGCCGTAGTCCACGGAAGAAATGATTTCCTGAGGATCGGATTCGCCCTGAAGCAAATAAGTGTTGGTCATTCTAGGCATCGGCAGATAAGCAAAACTCTCTCGGCGCCCATTGCCGGTCGTCTTTTGCTTCATGAGGCGAGCGCTGGTCTCATCGTGCATGAAGCCGCGAAGAATGCCTTCGTCGATAAGCGTGGTGCAGTGCGTTTCGTTGCCCTCGTCATCGATGGTCAGGGATCCTCGGCGTCCGGCAATGGTGCCGTCGTCAACGACCGTGACCAGCGGAGAGGCTACTCTTTGACCGATCTTGTCGGTAAAGACGCTCGTTCCCTTTCGAATAAAGTCAGCTTCCAAGCCGTGTCCGACTGCCTCATGAATCAATACGCCGGGCCAGCCGTTCCCCAAGACGACGGGGAGGCTGCCGGCCGGAGCCGGCAGCGCATCTAAGTTGCGCACTGCGGCATCGACGGCCTCTCGGGCATACTGCTCAATAATTTCCTCGTTATAACGATCTAACGAAAATCTTCCGCCGCCTCCGGCTTGACCTTGTTCTTTTTTGCCGTCCTTTTCAGCGATAACGCCTAAGTTCACCCGAACCAGCGGGCGCACGTCGCCGATTAAAGTGCCGTCCATTTTGGCGATCAAAATCGTGTCATGCGAGGCGCCGACAGAAGTCGTCACTTGAGTGACGAAAGAAGACCGGCTGCGGGCGTGTTTATCTAAGGACTGAAGAAGTTTGATTTTGGCGTCCGTGTCTGCCGCTTCAATCGGATCAACAGCACGGTAAAGAACTTTCGGACCGTCCTTAGGTGTGACATTGACTGTAATTTGATTGTTAGTAGCCTGCGCAATAGCCCGTACGGTTCTGACCGCCTCAAATAAAGAATCACGGGAGATTTCTTCTGAGTAGGCGAGAGCCGATTTCTCACCGCAGACGGCCCGAACGCCAACGCCCATGTCTGTGTTGTAATGGCCCGTCTTAACGATGCTTTCTTCAAGCACATAGCCTTCTGAAACAGAGCGCTGAAAGTAGAAATCAGCGTAGTCAATGTTGTAACCGATGAAAAGCGCAAAGGCGTCCTGAATGTCTTTTTCAAAAAGACCGTTGCGGTAGAGAAGGGTTTCGATAGCGGCAGAAGTGTTGTTATTCATATTTCACGCGATTATTCAGGGCAGGCAAAAGTGCTCTGACCTGACGGAGGAAAGCCGGATCGACGTCAGTGAAGCAAACGCCCGTTTCATGCCCGTTAAGAGATCCGACAACGGTCCCCCATGGGTCGACGGCACAGGAGTGTCCCCAGAAAGCTCGGCCGCAGGAAGAGCGTCCCGCTTGAGCTGCGGCTACCACATAACTAAGGTTTTCTATCGCACGGGCACGAAGAAGAACTTCCCAATGGGCCTTCCCCGTATTAGTTGTAAAAGCGGCGGGGAGCAGAAAACAGTCGACGCCGGTTTGACGACGAAAAAGCTGCGGGAAACGCAGGTCATAGCAAACGGCGAGGCCGATATGAATGTCTAGGCCGTTTTCTAGCGGATAGTTAAAAGAAACCGTCTTATGGCCGCCGACGTAAAGTTCGGACTCGTCGTAACGCTCCTGCTGGCCCTCATACGAAAATAGATGAATCTTGTCGTACCTTGCGGCTTCCTGGCCGAATGCGTCATACACCAGCATGGTGTTGGTGACGCGGTGTTCATCATCGGATTGAAGAGGAATCGTACCGGCGGCAACCCAAATGCCTAATGATTTAGCGAGCCCCGCCATGATCTTCTGTACCGGGCCGTCCTGATAGCGTTCGGCTGCATGAAGAACATCTTTCGGATCATTGCTCATGATCGTAAACATTTCCGGAAGCAGAGCGAGGTTGGCCCCTTCCCGGGCAGCTTTACGAATGAGAGATTCGGCGATCTGGAGATTGGCCCCGAGATCCGGTCCGGATGTCATCTGGCAGGTGGCAATACGTAACATGGTTCTTAACGTTTAATCTTGGAAACGACCGGATCTGACCAAGTGCCGGTCACTTGATATTCGAAGGAGAAAAGCTTACTCAAGGGATCTTTGAAAATCAATTGGGCCAGGAAACTGCCGATGCCGACGATCGGGTTTGCAACCGCGAGAGCCACAGACGCTCCTGCCGCATTGATGTCTGGCAGAACCAATAGGTGCAGATTCTCCGTTTCTTTCTGAGTGTTGACGTTGCCGTTAATAACAACGGTCGCGCTCCCTCCGATCATCGTCAGATCTTTGATGTTCATGAGGCCGTCTTCCAGCACCGCGTTGCCGCGGATGGTAGAGAAGTTGAAGCCAGAGGAGTAGAAGTCTCGGAAGTCAAGGGTCAGGTAGCGTGTTAAAGACTGCAGTGTCAGCAGAGACAATAGTTTGGCAGCCGGGCCCGGTTGGATCTTGAGAATTTCGCCTCTCTTCAGATCGATATTCAGTTCTCCGTCGAAGCTCTCGGTGTTAAAGCCGAGGGGAGTGCCGACCCAGGATAAATTACCGTTGATCGAACCGTTGCCGGACTTGACCAGATTCTGCATATCCAGGCGATTCAGCAGGGCGCCGAGGTTATTGATATTGGTATTGATTAAAAGATTCGTTTCGTTGCCGCCGTCGAAACCTTTCAGCCAGCTGCCGGATGAGCGCAGCTGCGCAGCGCTGTTGGAAAGATTCAGCTTTGTAATTTTCCAGAGCTGTCCTTTTGTTGACGGAGTGTTGCGTGCAACCAGTTCCAGCTTGCCTAAACGCATATTGCCGTAGGTTAAATCATCGATAACCGCATTGATTGCGGGCCAGCCGCCTTGAATTTGAACCGGCTTGGATTTTTCTGCGGCGTCTCTTGCAGAGCTCGGGATGAAGAGTTTGGAAATATGCGCGATGAGCTCGGGTTCCTTGCCGTTTTGAGCCTTCTTCCATTCCAGATTGGCATTCATCTGATTGCTGTTGATTGCGATCAGCAGAGAGTTCCCGACGGGTCGCCCTAAGAGCGAGAAGTTCGTTTGATTGAAATTGTCGATCAGCAGTTCGTCAATGTTAGCCTTGAGGAAGGCAATATCCGGCAGGACAACGGTTCCGGACGGTTTGGCATCCACTTTTAGATGATCAAAGACCGCCTGCCAGGCCTTCGCCGAAACCAGCGGCGCCTTCAAGGAGATCGCATAGCCGTGAGACGGCAATGTCGGCAGACTGCGGTTGCCGATGGCAGCACGTTTGATGTCATTATTCTGCAGGATAAATTCCGAACTCAGGAATCCCTCAATCATGATTCTGAGATCCGTGGCCTTGTTGTCTGTGACGATATTGAGGTCTAGAGGTGCAGACAAAGATGCCGGTTTTTCCATAGGAGGCGGCAGCTTGCTCTCCAAGCCGGAAAGCGAGCTTTTAACGTTCACCGTGACCTTTGGGCCGACGGTTACATTGACTGTAAAGGGCGTCTTGCCGCTCAGATATTTGTCTGCGGCTTTGGCAAGCATCGGAACCGGAATAACCTGCGGGAGTGCCTTAGCGGCGATGGTTCCGGAAGCAGAAACCTTAATATTGCCCTTATCGTCGGTGTCGAGCGTCGCTTTTACGGCATTGCCGAAACAATCGGCGGTAATGCCCGTGCTCGAAGCACCTTTGTCATTGAAGTTCACGACGCCGATGGCATGAGTCAAATCCGGAATCGAGAAATCATTGAACTTAACTGCATTATCTTTAAGCGTAAAAGCGCCGGAAACAGCAACTTCACCCGGACCGTCAAGCGGGATCTTCAGTTTGAGAGTCAGATCTCCGTTGCCGGTGCCCTCGGCCTTCTTGAAAAGACCGCCGGTGTAGCCGTCAACCGGAGAAGTCTTCACGTAAGACAAGAAACCGGGGAGGGCGCCGGACGCCGCTGCGTCTACATCCAACCAAACGGTATCCGCAGAGAAGGCGGGAATGTCGACTTGTGCATGCGTAAGCTGTACACCTTTATAGGTCCCGCGATCGGCAGTAATGGCCATGCCGTCGCCTTCAAATTTGACTACGCCGCTGACTTTTTCAAAGAGCGGCCAAATTGCTCCGCGTTTCGGAGAAGCCTTTGGATTGTCCAGAATGTTCGGATAGACATCGAGAAGGACGTCCTCGGCATTAACGGACACCAGGAAATGATGTTCTTTAGACTCATGGAAGGGGAACTCATGGAGCGGCCCCTTAAGAACGGCTTGGCCCCCGGTGGCTTTGCCCTCTAAAAGGCCGTACCGCAGCCAGGTGATTGTGTCGTTGCCGACAACAAGCGGCATGTATTTCCAAACGGCAGGGACGTTTCCGCGTAAAACATCGGCTTTAAGGTCTGCAGTTCCGAGGGGAGTGTTGTCGGCGTCAGTGTACGACCCATTGACCTTAACCGCAGCATCGGCGTTCTCAATCAGAACGTCCTTGAACTCGAGTGAAATGCCGTTAACGATATTCCAAACCACGGTTCCTCCGATGCTGTCGAAATGGAAAGCGGCTGCTGGGAATAATCCCGGAAGAGCTACCGACGCGTCTTTTGTTGTGAGTACGGTGGTACCCACACCGTCTTTAAGGGTAATGTCGGCGCTGAGATTGATAAATCCCGGGAGCCACTGGGTATTGTCTTTGCCGGAGGCCCCGAAAGAGCTGAAATTACGCAGAGAAAGTTTGCCGTTGTAATGTTTGGGTTCGCTTGGCAGTCCCTGCCAATCTAAGTCCACATTAACGAGCGATCCGGAGAGCTTCCGCTCGGCAACAAAATCCTTGAAAGATTTTGGCAGCGGCAACGAAGGGAGGACGGCTGTTAAACCTTGAAAGTCGAGAGCGTTGGCTTTAAAAGAGCCGCCGGTAAAGTTATCATCGCTTCGGTCTAACTTCAGACTCATATCCAGTGGCGGAAGTGTCTCCCCGGATTCCAACTCAAAAGAGAAATTGTCTGTAGAAAGGGCGTAAGCCTCGCCCGACATGTTCCCTGAGATCTTGCCTTTAACGAATTTCAGGCGCAGCGGCGCCAATTCCGGAAGCTGAAGATCTACATGGGAAAGAGCGCCGATAAAGCTGGCGGAAGAAGGAGACCATTTCACAAAGTTAGCCCAGAGAGAACCAGACCCGGTGCCTTTGTACTTTACGGAGAAGTCAGGCAGCCACTTGGCGAGTTCACCGAAGTTAATGAAGTCGGTCTGAGCGTAAAGTTCTGCATCCCAGTCGGCCAGTTTCGAGGGGTTAAGGGCCGGCGTCTTAAAGAGCGCGCGAACGGTAATCGGAGAAGCAATTTCAGGCGGAAGCGTCAGAGTAAAGGCGAGCTGTTTGTCTCTTGAAGAGCCGTTGTAGCCGACGTTAACGTTAATAACTTCAAGCGTTTTGGCGCTTTTCTGATCATGAACCAAAATCGTGCCGTCCTTAATTTCTACAGACTTCTGCTTGAGGAGAACCATTACATCGGAAGGCAGTTTGGTTGTGAGCGCCTGAGTCTCCGTCTCACCGGACATGAGCTTTTTGAGGTTGACCTTCCTGCCCAAGACGGAAAAGGACATCGGTGCCAGGCGCCGAACTTCGACTTTGGGGTTGTTTAACGTGACAGATTCAAAGATCGGAGTAAGGTTTGTTAAAGAACTGAGCGAAAGTTTTGCGGTAAGAGATTCAGCCGTAATCGGGTCCTTGCCCGGTTCGCCGAGTTCGATGTTTTTAAGTGTGATTTCCGGAGAAAGTCCCTGCCAGTCGGTATCCAGAGAGCCGAACTGAACGGGGATCTCCAGGACCTGAGATATCTTATTCTCGATCTTGGATTTATGGTCGTTCAGGTAAGGTGCAAGGCAGTAGCGCGCTCCGAGCCATGCGGCGCCGAGTGCAAAGTAAAGGATGACTAAGAACCAAAGAACGGTCCTCCAGGCATAGCCGAAAAAGCCTTTTTTAG
>ENA-OURU01003294-OURU01003294.1-human-gut-metagenome-genome-assembly--contig:-NODE-3294-length-13599-cov-6.443813_pt1 | contig 13599 bp, 8 predicted proteins | sample MGYA00242137_ERZ509064 | MGnify/ENA primary metagenome ERZ509064 (study PRJEB26280, sample SAMEA2338777) | human gut metagenome | biome: human gut; feature: human-associated habitat; material: faeces...
GGTTATAGACATTTGTCCTCGAATTATTATAAGGAACAAGGTATGCTCGTGTCAATTCAGTATGGAAAGGATCTGGGAAAAATGATTTCTATAATTGACAATCTTTCCCTGGCCGAAGCCGGCCGGCAGCGGATGCGCTGGTTCATGGAGCAGATGCCCCTGATTGCCTCTCTGAAGGAGACGTATCGGAAAGAACAGCCTTTCCGGGGGCTGAAGGTGGCCATTTGCCTTCACGTGGAGCCGAAAACCGCCTTTTGGATCGATGCGATCCTCACTGGCGGAGCGGAGCATATCTACCTTGTTGGATGTCTCGGGACCACTAAGCCCGACACAGCTGCCTACCTGGCCTCCGATCCCCGCATTACCGTTCTGGCAAAGGAGAAAGATACCCTGGAGGACCATCAGCGCTATTTGGAGATGGTAATGGAGCAGCGTCCGGACCTCTTCCTGGATAATGGCGCCAGTTTGATCCTGGCTTACCATAAAAAGGAGCGGGATTGGGTGCCTCTGGGAGCCAATGAGGAGACCCGTACCGGCCGCCTTCTCATCGACGATTCCGGCTATGAAATCCGTTTCCCAGTAATTGTTATTGACGACTCTCCGCTTAAAAAGCTGCTGGAAAATGCAGTGGGCGTTGGCCAGTCCGTAGTGGATGGCTTTATGCGCTGCACCAGTCTTCTGCTGGGGGGAAAGCGGGTCCTGGTCATCGGCTATGGTTGGTGCGGCAGCGGTATTGCGGGAAAATTCCGTGCCATGGGTGCCCACACGTCTGTCTATGATATCGACCCTGTGTATCTTCTGAAGGCAAAAGTGGACGGCCACCATGTATCTGAGGATCTCAACGAGCTGATTTCCCAGGCAGAGGTCATCGTGACTTCCACCGGCCGCTTCCATGTGATCACCAAGGAGCACATTCCCTTCTTCTCCGATGGACTCATTCTGTCCAACGCCGGACATTTCGGTTTTGAGATCGACACCGATGACCTCAGGGCAGCCGCTGACCGGGTGGAGGCAGTGGGCGCCGGGAAGGAGGCACTCTGGTTTGGCGAGAAGAAGGTTTTCCTGCTGGAAAACGCCAATCCACTGAATCTCTCCGCCGGAGATGGGAACCCCATTCCCATTATGGACCTGGGCCTGGGACTCCAGGCCTCCTGCGGAGCATTGCTGGCCAGCGGAAAACACAACCTTCACAACGGTGTGCAGCCCATTCCGCGGGAAATCGACTGCTTTGTCAGCCGCCGGATGCTCCAGATTTGAGATGCAGATCCTATTTGAACACGCATTGTTTCTTCCCCATGCTGATGCACAGCCCCAGCCGGATATGTGCGTTGGGGTATCTGACGGTGTAATTGCTTTTGTTGGGTCCCGACCGCCGGAGACATTTTCTCCCGACCGCCGGATCGACTGCTGCGGAGCGCTTCTGATGCCCGGATTCGTCAATGCCCACACCCACTCGCCGTTGAGCCTGCTTCGGTCCGGCGGCGAGGGATTGCCTCTCCAGCGCTGGCTGGAGCAGGTGGTCTGGCCATATGAGGCACAGCACACCGCTGAGAGCTGTTACTGGGGCGCCCTTCTTAACGCGGCTGAGTGTATCCGCGCAGGGATCACCTGCGTCTGCGATATGTACATCTACCCTCAGTCTGTGGCCAAGGCTATGTCCGAAGCGGGGCTGCGGGCTCTGGTGACGCCTACGGTAACCGACGCTCTTTTGGAAAAATCTCCGGATCTTCTCACCCAAATTGTCCGCCTTCGGGAACAATGGGCGGGCCATCCTTTGATTCACACGGGGATTGCCCCGCATGCGGTTTATACCTGCGAGGACAAGCTGCTGTCCGCTGTTTCTGAGCTGGCTGAGGCATACGACCTGCCTATCCATGTTCATGTTTCGGAAACTGCCTGTGAACAGCAGGAGTGTTCTGACCGGTATGGCACCACGCCTCTGGTCCATCTGGACCGTTTAGGCCTCATTACCTCTCGCACCCTGATGGCCCACTGTGTCTGGCTCTCTCCCGCTGACATCGATCTGGCTGCCCGGCGGGGAGCGACGGTGGTACACTGTCCTCGCAGCAACCTGAAACTGGGCAGCGGCATTGCACCAGTGGAGGATTTTATCCAAGCTGGGATACCGGTGGCGTTGGGTACGGACAGCTCTGCCAGCAATAACAGCCAGGACATCCTGGAGGAGATGCGGTTTGCTTCCCTTTTGCAAAAAGGGACCAGGGGAGACCCTACTGTGCTCTCTCCGGCACGGAGTCTTGCCATGGCGACCTCCGCCGCCGGGAAGGCTGCCGGCTTTTCACTGGGCCGCCTGGCTCCCGGGGAGCCGGCGGATCTCATACTGGTCAGCCGCAGGGAGCCTCATTGGCAGCCGGGACTGGACCCCAGGGCAGATCTTCTCTATGCTGCGTCGGCGTCTGATGTGGTGCTGACGATGGTCAATGGCGTTATCCTTTATGAAAATGGGGTATTCCAAACCGTTGATCTGGAGCGGATCTACCGGATGCTGCCTCATTTTTATCCCAGAGTCATGTCCCATCCTACTTAATATGCCCTCTCTTCAAACGTCCGCCTGACGGGAAGTTCCTGTTCGGCGGACGTTTTTTTGCTATGAGCCTGTATTTCAGTGCTGCCATTTTCAATATAGTAAAAAGAGACGGCAATTGCCGTCTCTTTTTATGTAGCATTTCCCATAGATGAATTTATGAGAACGAATCTGAAAGCCTCCAGTTATTCTTGATTTGGTACTTGAATAGTATCAAATCCTTGATAGCCTTTTCTGATAAGAACTAGTTCGCGGGTGGGTATTGCTCAATGGGAGGCTGAAAAGACATGATATTGCGCATCATACCGGAATCAGCAACGATGCACTCGCCGGTCACTCCGTCAGCCATGTGCGTACACATTCCGTAGATAACGATAGCCACAGAGTCGGCTGTTGGAATCTCATCAAGCTTGGCAACTGTCATTTCTTTGCCGAGTTCCATTTGCTTTTCAGGCGGAAGTGTTGGTACGGGACCGTTTGTCAAACAACCGGGGGTGAACATACCGCCCGGAGCTACTGTATTGACCATGATCCCGTAGCGTTTGAGTTCTTTAGCAAGTTCAGTGGTCATAGCGATCACGCCGCCTTTGGACGCAGTATAGTGCGCGTAGCCACCAAAGACGGGTTGCGGAAGATAGGCGGAGTTCGAAGAGACAAGCAGAAGCTTCCCTTTGATTTTGTGTTCTATCATGTACGTGCTGACGTGTTTCACGCAGCGGTACGCTCCCAACAGATTGACATCCAGTGTGTCTTTGAATATTGCTTCTTCAAGATCTTCGATGTGTGCAAAGCTCCAGATGCCCGCTGCAGTCACGAGAATGTCTATGCTGCCAAAGGTTTCTGCAGTGAAGGTGACCAGATGCTTTACGGCCTCCTCATTGCGGACATCGCACTTGCAGAAAACAACGTCAAAGCCTTCTTCCTTGAGAAGTGTGAGCGCAAGAGCTCCTTTTTCTTCTGTGGAGCTGGCGATGACCACTTTGGCTCCGCCTTGGCAGAGCCTGCGTGCCACACAGAACCCAAGCCCTGATGTGCCGCCGGTTACGATGGCAACTTTCCCCTTGACAAAGAGCATGTTCTCCAGAGAACTGGTGTTTGCCTGATAGCCGCGAAGAATCATTTCAGGCGTTACGTCCATAACAGCACCTCCCGCTGTATTTACAGTCTGTTCTTTCTGCTTATCGTGTTCCTCATCAGCGTCAGATAAACTTCGGCGCGCAAATAACGGCTTCGTGTCCGTGCAGCATGATTTTGTCACCTGGATGGAGGAGACCTTTCTTGCAAATGATCGTACCATTGTTGGTATCCAGTACGTAGCTGTAGGTGATCTTCATCACGCGGCCGATTTCTTCACCATTGAAAAAGACTTTCTCCCCCTCATTGCCCATATTGCGGCCTTTGATGTGGATATCCTTTTCTGCAACGGTGAAGCCTACCACTTCCCGTTCTGCGCCCTTATCACGGATAGCGGCCAGCGCTTCTTTTCCAACGAACTCTTTATCCCAGCAGATGCCGGTGTCCAGACCGACCTCATAGGGATTTGTGTGGCGGAGATCCCGCATGTAATAGAAGCCTGCCTCGCACGGAAGGGTCCACGCCATGACTTGAAACTCGGTGACTTCGCGGCCACCGTAAGTTTTCGCAAGCTCGCGGAGCTTTTTTTCTTGTTCGGGTGCCTTGTCCTTGGGATAGTAGATCTCAAAGCCCAGCTTTTCGCCTGTGAAGCCCGCACGGTTGATCAGCACATCAATACCGTCAATACGGTTAGGAAGGATCTGGAAGAATCTCTGGCTGTCTACCGGAGTTTCTGTCAGAGCATTGACCATTTCCAGAGACTTTGGACCCTGTACAGCGTACATCTCCCAGTTTTTCGTTATATCCTCGTAGTACACGTCCAGTTCTCCCTTGTGGGCGTCAAACCAGACGAGCATATCAGCGCGGAAGAGTGTCGAGATCCAGTAGCGCTTTTCATCCATACGCATGACAACCACGTCATCGATGATCTGTCCCTGGTCATCAAGCATCGTGGTGTAGCGCTCACGGCTTACAGAGAGATTGCCAATGGGCTTAGGGAACATCAGCTCCAAAAATTCAGTACAATCCCGGCCTGTGACTTCCACAATCTGATGTGTCCACAGATACCAGCCTACCGTTTCACGTACAGCCATATGCTCGGCACGCTTCATTTCATCATAGCAGTAGACATTCTGATACATAACAGGATACGGATATTTCATAATACACGACTCCTTTCCGTTAAATTGGCTGCCTCAGCAGAACTTATCTACTTTTTTAGCGATTTTTAGCCGCAGTTTGCCTTCGGGGGAATCCTCTTCCCAGAGAGACCATTGTGCGTTCACAAGACTCTTGGTCATGCCATACCAGAACCAGACATAAGCATCGGCCATCTTCTGTGAGCCGAAAGCACAGGAATTGAGCTCCTGCGGGTCGAGCACGTAGATGCACTCCTCCTTGTTAAAGGCTTCGATGGTGTAGTTAAAGTGCATACTCTGCCAGAACATTTCAAGATAGCCGCCCATCAAACGTCCATCATCCTCGCTGACGGAGTGCGGCGCACCTAACCAGATACGAAGGCCCTCTTTAGCAAAATCATCAATGAAAGTTGCCTTTCCCGCGGCCTCCAGGACACAGTGAATTGCGTAGTCCACCTCGTCATTTGTGAGTTCACCGCTGCGGATGAAATCTTCAATTGTTGGCAGAATATAGCTGGCTGCGTTGGACATCGTGACCATGGGATAGGCGCTGCGCCAGTCCTTTTCCATGTTTGTTCCGTTGGAGAAGCGATAGTCGCATTCCTCACGGAACATCATGGATTCATTGATAGTATCTTCTTCCTTGGTAAATTTGATCTGTGCCTCAGTGGCAACGGGGCCGAAACATTCCCACTGTTTGTGGGGAGGCATTGGGAATTTCTTACGGCACTCGGCAACAATGCGGCAGTGTCGGTCTCCGCAGCCTTTGGCTTCGACCATGTGATACTCTATCTGGGGACCTTCTGGCCGAAGCTGAGCAGCACAGTCAGCGCAGGCCTGAAGTGACTGTGTTGTAGAGCGGCACAGCTCCGTGCCGACAATATCCCAGTAACAGATGTCGAGTTCTTTTTCCGCACGGTAGGTGCCAAAGTCGTTGACACGACCACACATGAGAAGATCCTCATCACCCGCATCGCCGATCAGACCGCCGACAAAGTTGCCGCGCATGAAAGGGTGCATATGCAGCTGGTCTGCATTCATTTCCGTATATCCGGGGATTTGCTTGTAGACATAGGCCAGGCGGTTATAGGCGTTGGTGCACATGGCTTGACTGCGTTTTTCATAGTCCTTGACCAACATGCGGAAGGCCTGCATAATAGCGGCGCTAACAACAGCGGTATAACGCTGGCAATAATGTGCTGCGTCATGGTAGGAGACCATCTTGCCCCATGGTGATTTGACGGGATACAGTCCGGTCCCGATCTCCTTCGGGAGCCGCGCGTCGATTTTGTTGCTCATAGATTGCATACTCCTTTCTGAATTCTGCAGCATTTTGTGAATTATGCTTATAAATATGATAGCAAAAATGGGGTTTAATAAACAGACTGCACATATACGAAACGTTGGAACTGAGAGCGGACAAAAATGACACCATTTTTCGAGCACATTTTTCCTCTATCAGGTAAATGGCAAAAAAACAGGTCGCAATTTTGCGGCCTGCTGATTGTCGGCAGTCTACAAAGTGTAGGTACTTTTTTGCCAAAGCGATTTCAATATGGCATTATCACTGGCAATACTCTATAATTATGAACAAAATAGCGGAGAAGAGAGGATATTCTGCGGAAGAGAACTAGAGAGGGAGGCAACAAAAATGTGGCTTAATTTGGATGTTTTAGCGTCCTGTCTGCCAGCACCATGGCATATTAAGAAATATGGGGTATGCAAAAAGACGCTGAATCTTCCCCGGCCACTTCTTTATGATCCGGGCATGGAGGTGACGGAGGGGGCGCTGTATCTGGCATGGGCCGAGGCACTTTCCCAAAGTGTACCGGAGGTTCCATGCAGCATGATCTGTGTGGGAAGATGTGTACCGAAAGCATGGCTTGTCTCGGGAATTCCGCTTTTGCACATTTCGGAAGCAGTGAGCCTTGCTGAGGTTTACAACCGTGTACAGCAGACATTTGATACATTTGACCGGTGGGATAGTGGTATGCGCGATGAGCTGGAGAAGGAGGTCGATTTTGACATCCGGAAACTACTTTTGCTGGCAAGTGATTTCCTTCACCGGATGATCAATGTGGTGGACAGTAATTTGCAGCAGCTTTTCTGTGTTGGCTTTGATATCCATAACGGCGCATATATACTTGATCTGCATGGGCCGATGCCCATGGAACATAACGAGCGGATCAAAGAGGTCTGCGCGCTTGAGCGTGTGATTCGTGAACCCTATCAAACGGCGCTGGAGATCGAAGGTCGAGCTTATTGCCAGAATCTTTATGTTTCTGATCAATTCTGTGGTTGTATTTCCATTAATGAAGAGTCCCGCCCCTTTCAACCATGGGAATTTCCTGTCATCGAGCATTTTTTCCTGTATTTCCAAAAAGCTTACTTTAAATATCTGCGTGCCTGTGGGCGCCAGGAAAATGCTGCGTTGTCTGCGCTGCGAAAAGCGTTTGCCGGCCACGTGCTGAGCGATGAAGAACAGAAACTGCTGCATCTGGAGCAGGAAGAAGCGTGGCTCTGTTTTGAACTGTGTGAGCATATAAATGAACGCACCTTGCCTGTTGACTATATGTATGCAACGCTCAGCGCCGCATTTCCGCAGAAAGTCTATGCCATACTTTATCAGGAAAAGATTGTGGGTATTCTTCGCACTCAGCGGCAGAATCCCTATTCGCCTGATACGTTGGAACCTTTTTCTGACATGGTTTTCCGCATGGGATACTACGCTGGTCTGAGCAACCCCTTTTCTGCGCTGTCAGCGCTTCGGGATTATCTGCGGCAGGCAGACTATGCACTCAGGCAGATTTCCGATACGCCACAAAAGCTTTATTTATTTTGCGATTGTGCGCTTTGCTGTGTACTGGATATGTGCCTGACGGAGTTTCCCATTGAGAGCTTGCTTTCTCAGGGACTGCAGATGCTGCTGGAACATGATCAATTGAAATCAAGTGAATATGTGAGGACCTTGGACCTGTATCTGCAAAACGAGATGAGTGTTTCACGAACAGCAGAGGCGCTGTTCATTCACCGCAGTAGCCTTCTCAAACGTTTGGATAAAATATATCGTATTCTTGGCAGCACATTGGATTCTCCTGATGAGCGGCTCTACTTGCGGTTGTGTATTGCGCTTCTTCGGCGAGAGAAGCAATAGAAAATCCCGCCTGCCGGATTTGTTCCGGCAGGCGGGATTTTCTGGTGCCAATATTTTGTATCCGATACTTGGCAGCAAGGTTGTTTCCCTTAAATAAGCACCGCCATCTTGATACCGATTGTATCAAGATGGCGGTGCTTTTTTCATGGGTTGCGTCATGCGCAGCTGCCAAGGAGCTGCTTAAGATTGCCCAGGCTTTCAGGCTCGCCCTGCCTGGCCATTTTACCGGTCTCAGACGTGCAGACATAGGGCCTGCCGGAGCCGGCGAAAACCGCATGCAGCTTCTGCTTATAACCGCCTTTAAAGAAGGCGCATTTGGCCGGGTCAAAGTGCTTGTAGTTCCCGGTGAATGCCATGGCTATCGCACGGCAGCCACCCATACAGCACTTCCAGTACTGACATTGGCGGCACAGCTCGTTTCCCTCGCGGATGTCCGATACCGGCATGGTCACGAGCTCAAGATAGTCTCCGCTATTGAGAAGCTCGTGCAAAGGCGTTGCCTTCACATTGCCGAAGCTGATACCCCTGTTTGCAAAGGTACCTGAGGTCTGGTTGCAGGGATAGATTTCACCGGTATACGACACCGCGACCATGCCGCGTACACCCTTGTAGACCGGTATATTGTCCTTATACCTGCTGCAGTCAGACTGTACCGGACGGAAGTAGTAACTGCCCTGCTCAATGTCCACCTTATCCAACAGCTGCAGCAGCCGGAGGCTGAGCATGCCTGCGGAGCCGTTTTTGAGGCAGCTCTCCATGATGTCCAAGGCTCTGAAAGCGCCAGCAAAGACGTTTGAGATGCCAAGTGCAAGGGCCTTCTCAGGTATCTGCTGTGCTTTTTCGAGCTGGTCCAGGGAACTCTTGAGCTGCGCAAGGCAGATGTCTGACAGGTCCGCCGCCCGTCCTGACGAGCCGTAACCTGCAGCGTACATGGCTGCGAAGAACGCTCCCAGGCCTGCCGTGCCGCGAGCAAAGGTCGGCCTGGCGGGTGCGATGGACATGTTGTGCTCTGAAAACGCCATCCAGGAGGACTTACCGCTGGGGCCGGTGAGCATCATTTCGTCGATCATCCGGAAGAGCCCCTCAGCTTCCGCGAGAGCGGCTTCACGGCTCAGCGGCTTGAGCTCAGATAACTGGCAGGCCGCCGGTCCGACAGTGGCAGAGGGAATATCGGCCGCCTTATGGTCTGTGATTATGACAGCCCGACGGATACCCTGGCTAAGCAGTGCCAGCTCAAAGAGCTTGTCGGCGCTGGATAATCTTTCAATATGCTCACGGGCATTTTCAACCGCACTGAGACGAAAGAAATTCTCTACGACTACGTTGCCGTAGCCCATGAGGGCGTGCCCATTCCCTGTACTGCTGAAATAGGGAATGTCACCTTCCAACAGACACTGCTTCTCCCAGTTGGCGATGGGAAGCATGTGTTCGGCACCGTGCTGCCTGAAAAATACGTCAAGCTTCCGGGCTGCTTCCTGACGTCCGCTCTCGCCTCGCAAGGCCTCGACGGCCTGAAACAGATCCTCCCTCAGCGCCATGCATCTGTCATAGTCCTCCGCAAAGTCCGAGAGAAAGTCGGACTCGAAGCCCCTAACCGTAAGCTTTTTCCCGTTGAGCACAGGCTCGCAGTTTGTTCTGGCAGAGTCGTCCAGGAGTACGCTCATCTCCCGATCCCCAATCATCCCGGGCAGCAGGCAACTGGATGCGAGAGAGTGGTTGACATCGCATATAAAGCCGTCGTCCTCGGCAATGAGCTCCGGAAACGCGGTTTTATCGATAAAGAGCCTGGGAATGGGGGAGAGCAGTGTTTCCAGGTCCACGAGTACCGGAATGCCTCCATCGCAGATCCAGTTCTCAGAGTGGAGGTCGCTGCCGCCCAACGCGTGCATGAGGGCGCAGGCCCCGCCGAAGCGCCGGTAAAAAAGAGCGGCCTCCGCTTCTGAGTGGATCTCATTTGGCGCTATGTACTCGCACCATCCATAGCCTCCACACTGGATACAGTCCGGAATCTTCAAATAGTCAGAGAAGCTGGCAGCAACAAGCTCCCGGGCTATCACGTCTATGTGGCAGTCGCGGGGCCGGTAAATGAAGCGCCCCTTCTCAGCCTCGACCACGAAGGTGCAACGGCCATGGAAATGCAGATCGCTCTGGCTGCATATGATCCGTGTAATGAGCCCAAACGTGTCCGTGCCGAAAAAATGACGGAAAATCACTGCCCGGTTGTGCCGGAGCCTTGCAAAAAACTCTTTTCCGGTTCCAATAAAGCTCTCTGTCAGGCGGTCCAGCAGTCCGCGCAATGGCGGGTATTTCGAGAAGACGCACGCGCCGCCGCTCAGCGTGAGCTCCCGCAGCAACCTCTCGGACGCAGCCTCACGCTGCTGCCTGGAGGCTATTTTTGGATCAAGGCTCAAAATGGGTTCGGCTCCATCCTGCACTTTCTTTTCTCTGTGGCCTCATTTCTTTATACAAGCGACGGGGCACAGTGACCCAATTTATCGGTCCGCCGTCGTAGCCTTGTCTAGTATGATGATTGTCGGATTCTGCGCCAGAACACGGGCGATCTCCATGCGCTGCCTCTGGCCGCCGGAAAAATCCTTGCGCCCTCGATGAATGGTGCGCCAAGCCTGGAGCACCCGAAGGTCACGTCGCGCATCTCAAAGCTGCCGGAGAGCTTGTTATATGAAACGTTGTCATCCAGGGGAGACTCCCCCCTCGGTTGATCACGTCATCGGGATAGATTTAATGGTCTACAGCTGAAAGCGCAAAAACCTCCGCTGATATGCAGGCACACATGATGATACACTCCAAAGGGCCGTTTACCCTGACCAGGGCATCCCATATGCCGCCGTGTGGGGTTCGGAGCGGTGACCATTGCAAAAGTGGGGGACAGTTCTTATTTTGCTGTTTTGTTCCTATTTTTTGCGTATACCACTTTTTTGGCAGAAAAATAAGTAGAAATGCTCCTTATTAATCTTTTGGACACTCATGGTTACGTTTGTTTTCTGATAGTCCAGCCTGATAAATACTCCAAAATGGAGGTGAGGAAAAAGCAGGCCGTCGTTCCCCAGAGCACCGGAATAGGCATACATACGGGGCAGACAAGACGGCTCAGATTTGTAAACTGTTGGGTGGGCGACAATATTACAAAACAAAGTGGCATATTCCCGTTATATGCGTAGCTATATGTAGAAAAAGGGACTCAACTATGATATACTAACAATATATCGCTGTTGAGGCTCTTTCCCTGCCAAACGAAAGGAGCGAAAAGAGGCGCGATCATAGAAAACGCATTCTTCGCAATGGAGAGAGTCAGCGCAAAGATGGAAGATATGCTTGAAAATACATTGACGCCACCGGAAAGCAGCAATTTGTTTATAGCTGGAAGTTGGAAAAGACAGATAGGACACCAGAGGGGGAAAAGCATGATCTTTCTTTACGCGAAAAAGGAAAATTAATTCAGAAAGATATCGACGATCAGATAGTTTTGCGCGGTGGTGAAATGCCAGGTTTGCAGGTTAGACAGAATCTTTCAAAAATACTCGTATCACTAGAAAACATAGGAATTTCAAGGAGTTTTGAGTCGATGGCAAAAATACTGTTTGTGTGCTTAGGCAACATCTGCCGGTCCACCATGGCGGAGTATGTGATGAAGTATCTGGTGGAACAGGCGGGGCTGGAAAAGGAGTTCTATATTGATTCGGCGGGAACATCTTCTGAGGAGGAGGGCAACCCTGTCCATCACGGTACTCGCCGCCGCCTTCAGCAGGCGGGGATCCCCTGCGGCGGTCACCGGGCCAGGAAAATGACAGCGGCAGACTATGACCGTTTTGATCTCCTTATTGGCATGGAGGAATCCAATCTTCGGGCCATGCGGCGGATCACCGGTGGCGACCCGGAAGGAAAGATCTATAAACTGCTGGACTACGCTGGCCGGTCGGCAGATATTGCGGACCCTTGGTATACCGGAGACTTTGACGCCACTTTTGACGATGTGATGGAGGGGTGTCGGGCTCTGTTGAAACAGTATGAAGAACAGCAGTGAGTGTTTGCTACTAGTCAAAAAATGCCCATCAGAGCGATGACAGCTCTGGTGGGCATTTTTGCAAACCAGGAAATATAAACGAAACATATAGGAAAATCAATTTTGCCCCTCCAGGATTGCCAGAGCCTGGGGGGTGTCAACGTCCCACAGCTCCTCTTCTGCTGCCTCCACCAACAGCAGAGCCTCCTCGTGTCGGCGGATCACACCGCTGCCGCCGCGGTCTCCTTCCAGCGCCATCAGTTCCGGGAAAAAACGAGCGGGGAAGAGGCAGGGATTTCCGCGGATGCCGTTGTGGGCCAAAGCTACGATCCGATCCGGATGGGCACGCCACAGGGCGGCAGCTTTTGCCACCGTCTCCCGGCGGAGGAGCGGCTGGTCCGCCACCTGGAAGAGAACACCGTCACAAGTTGTCATAGACGACAACCCCAGGTGGATGGTGTGGCTTACCCCCCACTCCGGGTGAGGATTCTGAATTGCCTGGAATCCGAACTTAGATGCCAGAGCCATTATCTCCGGATACTGGGTCACTACAGCTATCTGGCTAAACGTCGCCGTCGGCACGGCCTCCAATGCCCACTGGATCAGCGGTTTTCCGCCGAATGTCCGGGCCAGCTTGTTTTCCCCAAAGCGGCTGGCGTTTCCTGCTGCCATGACCACACAGCCGATCTGCAGAGTATTTTCTGCCATGATTTCACCTCCGCTGCGCATTTTTTCGTGTTGTCAGTATACACGTTTTGGACAGCAGACGTCAACTGACGAGGGAGCGGTATTCTGCAGGTAGGATAACGAAAATGCTGTACAGCTAAAAAATTGTGTGCTATAATAACAATAATTTAGTGAAATAGACAATGGGAGGGGCAGTCTCCGGATGCCCCCACGACAACGAACAAGGAGGCTGATGCACGATGAGCAAGAGCGTAGGCCAGAGCGTAAAGCGGGTGGACGCCTTTGAAAAGGCTACCGGCCGGGCTAAGTACACAGATGATCTGTGTGACCGCAGCGCACTGGTGGTGCGCCTGGTCCACTCCACCGTGGCCCACGGTATGGTCACTGCTGTGGATATCGACGAGGCTATGACGGTTCCTGGCGTGGTGAAGATCCTCACCTGCTTTGACGTACCCAATATTCCCTTCCCGACAGCAGGCCACCCCTGGAGCACCGATCCCCATCATCAGGATGTGGCGGACCGGCTGCTGATGAACCGCCATGTACGCTACTACGGCGACGAGGTGGCCGCAGTGGTGGCGGAGAATGAGGTGGCTGCTGCCCAGGCCGCTCGGCTGGTGAAGGTGAGTTACGAGGAGTATCCCTTTGTGCTGGACGTGCAGAAGGCTATGGAGCCTGGTGCTCCCCAGCTCCACGAGGAGTATCCCAATAACATCCTGGCCCACACCCAGATCCGCAACGGAAACTATGAGGAGGCCATAAAAGAGCCTGGACTCATTAAGGTGGAAGGGTGGTACGATACTCCCACCGTCCAGCATTGCCATATTGAAAACCACATCTGCACCGCCTACATGGAGGGCGGACGCATCACTGTTACCAGCTCCACCCAGATCCCCCACATCGTCCGCCGGGTCTGCGGCCAGGCGCTGGGGATTCCCTGGGGCAAGGTGCGGATCATCAAGCCCTACATCGGCGGCGGCTT
>ENA-OURU01003302-OURU01003302.1-human-gut-metagenome-genome-assembly--contig:-NODE-3302-length-13563-cov-4.515620_pt1 | contig 13563 bp, 14 predicted proteins | sample MGYA00242137_ERZ509064 | MGnify/ENA primary metagenome ERZ509064 (study PRJEB26280, sample SAMEA2338777) | human gut metagenome | biome: human gut; feature: human-associated habitat; material: faeces...
TTGTCAGCAATGGTGATGTCGGCTCCTTGCTCAATGAGCCAGCGCACCATGGGGAAATTGTTGGAGCGGGCGGCCTCGGTGACAGGGGTGGAGGCGTAAGGGAACACCATGTCCGGCTTGTGGTAATTGATATCCGCCCCTTTTTCCAGTAGCAGTTTGGCAAGCTCGGCCTGTCCATCGGACACCGCCGCCCGGAATGCCTCGCTGCCAAACTTGTCCACAGTGATCCCGGCTTGCTCCAGCACCTGGATATTCTCCGGGCGCTTGCCCCAGCGCACTTCCTGGAAGGCCCGCTCTTTTTGCTTCGGGCTGAGTTTTGCGGCCTGTCCAGCAAAGAGGGAGACAACCTCCGGCCCGCAGCAGCGGGCGGCGGTGAGCAGCAGGGGCTGTTCCTCTGCCAGACCGGGATCAGCGCCATGCTCCAGCAGGAAGTGGATCATAGGCACATCATTCCGAAAAACCGCGATCTCCAATGGCATCAGCTTGATGTATTCGCTGAGCTGGATGGGAACATCTAAATCCAGACCGCCCTGGAGCAGCGCCTCCAGCTTGGGAGTATCATGGTCACAGATGGCGGCAGCCGTTTCCGGGAGGGTCTCCCAGCGGCCAATATATACAATTTGGTACATAAGGCACCTGCTTTCTCGACTTGTACTCATTCATCCCCGAACCGCTCAGCAGCGTCTTTGTAAACAGTGATGCTCTTAGCCACCTTCTTTTTCTGGCTACGGATGCGGAAATAGTCCCACAGAACGCGCTTTAGTTCCGGGTTCTCCACCTTGAGGGGCAGCAGGCTGATGAACATTTCGTCGTAGCTTCCATATAGCACACCGCCCCGGTTGTAGGTCTGCCATGTCACCGTAGGTTTGCGGCCCTCCGGGTCCTTGGCCAAATCAAAGAGCCACCGCTCATCCAGATCCACATAGCGTTCAATCATAAACCTTGTGTCATAGGTTCCATAGCTATAATCCCCCCAGAAAATCAGAGCGATCATTCCATCCGGGCCCAGGCGTTCATAGGTCCAGCCTTCCGGATAACAGCGGTAATGGAGCATTCCCAGCGCATGGAACAAATAGCCTTTTTGCGGCGTATCCAGAAGGGGCGAATAGGTCTCGTACACCTGCTCCTTGGGCTGGGTGATGATCGCCTTCATAAAGACCGGCATCAGCCAGCTGCCGCCATAGCGTTCATTCAGCTCATCAGCCAATACTTGCAGCCGCTCATCCGGGTTGCGGATCAGGGAGGCGGTCAGCACCACAGCGGGAATTTTCTCTTTTTCCTTTGGTGTGGCATCCCAAATGCGAAGCCCGTCCGTGATCCACCAGGAGGTACAATCATCACGAGAATAAACCGGCGTGCGTTTCAGCTGGGCGATCCGCTTGGCGTTTTCCGCCAGGAAGCGGTAGACCTCCAGCATTTTAGGCGAGGCTTTCCCCAACATCAAATGGAAACAGAAGTTCAGTTGTTCTATATCCAGCGGCTTTGTGTCCCCCTCGTCCAGCAGCTGGGAGAGAGTCTTCAGAATAACTGGGGCAATCTGCTCCGATACACAGTCGGAACAGGCATCCGACATGATATTGCTGCCCATCCATTTGCCCTTGACCAGCTTGGCCCACAGTGGGGCAGCAGGGGCATACTCCAGCTGCGCCAAAGCCTTTTGAGCAGCCGTTTTGCATTTGCCCTTTTCTGTATTCACAAGCTGGAACAGCAGTTCGCCGTTTGCTTCATCCTTGCCCAGCTCCAAAATGGCCTGTTCTCGCTTTACGCCTTTAGGGGGTAGTTGTTCTAACCTCATCATCTCTATTTAACCCCTTTCTTTTTTCTGATTATCTTGTATATCAATTACTCTTTGTTTTTGTATGCTTTGTAACCGCCAATGCACACAATATCAAATAACAATGGTACTACTGCGTATCCTGCATTTGCTGTACCGTTTGATGTTAAGACATAGATTGCACCTGCGAATGTAAGAATCGTTAGAATGACGGATAGTATTAGTAATAGCTTTTTCATATCACATTCCTCCTATCCCACGATGGTGGTTTCCTTGACGGCCAGATTGTCATAATCCATGGCGATCAGCTTCTCGGCGGCCTCCGAGGTACACATGAACCAGGTGCTCATTCCCCAAGAGTCCATCCTTGTGACCGTGAAAAAGTCAGTTTCAGTGGTAATCGGTTTTCTTGCGTCAATATAATGGTCAGAATAGAGGTACACCAGATCCACTTCGCAATCTGGCAGCCATTTAGCTCGGCGCGCACGCGGTTTGCCGTTTTTCAGAGTCTTTTCTCTGGGGTTCTCAAACCACGCCAGTTCCTTGAGCTTCAAACCGGTGAAGGTATCAATGAGCCGCTGGGCAATTTCCCGGTGGGTAAATACTCCGCAGTCCCAGGAGCCCATCAGCCATGTCTGTATAAAGTCGCCCACCTTGCTGCCAGGAGCAGGCGGTCCGTAGACGCTCTCGTCCGCCCACATGACCTCCATCTTTTCACATTGATCTGGCCGAGGACAGGACTGCTTGTTGCCATAGCGGTACATGATATTTACATAGCCATAGTCTTCGCCAGTTCGGTCATGACCGACGGCTTCTACTTTATAGGCAGTTATAGACATTGCAGTTCCACCTCCTGAGCCAGTACAAATCCGCACAGCCCAAGGGAAGAGTCGATGACAAATACCCGGATGTGCTCCCGGTCCATGCGCTCCCGCAGCTCCTCGATGCTGCAACAGGCGGGAAAGCCGTAAGAGATGGTCCCGCCCAGCAGGTCTTTGTACTGTTCAAAAAAACCGTCCACGGTGATCTCATCCATGCCGAAGAGGATGTTGTCCTGGATCACATTTTCAAACCAGTGGGCCAGCAGACCGGTGAAGCGAACGGATACTTTTTCTCCAGTCTCGGTCTGGGTATCCATGTGCAGGGTATGAGCTTCAAAGTCAGCGCAGTAGCGGAGAACTCTGTTGTCGTGCAGGCCATCAAAAGAGCAAATCAGTGTACTCACAGGGATTCCTCCTCGTTCATGATCTGCTCCTGCACCTCTTTGGGCAGGTCATTCCATAAAATATCATATGTAAAATTCCGAATCTCCGGATAGCACTCCCGTGCAGTCTGTTCCGCAATCTCTTTATCCAAATAGTGCATCTCCTGATGGAAAAACCAGTTGAGCTTTTCCATCAGCCGATAGAGGCGAATCTGTTCTTCTTGGGTCATGGAATCGCTCCTTTTATTGCAATTTCAGCACAAATCCCCAGATGCTCACCACGATCAGAAGGACACCCAGCAGGAAGAAGATCACCCGCCGGGAGCCGCGTCCATAGCGGTGAGAATCCGGCTTGCCGGTAGGGTCGCAGAGCCAGTTCCAGTTGCGGATTGCTCCAATCAAAATCACGCCCCCAATGATCACTGAGGCAATATACCAATGCTCCTGTAAAAAAGCCGTGATCTGCTCGCTGTTCATTTGGGTTTCCTCCTTCCAGTCATCCTTTGCCTTTTTTGAAGTGGCCGCTGCCTCTCCAGGTGTTGACTACACAGGTGAAGATCTGACCGCAGTGTTTGCACCTAACCATGTGAACCATAATTTCGTCTGCCCACCCATCCTCGATCTTTACCTTCTCCAGCGGACAGGTGGATTCCTCTGCAATCAGTTCAAATTCACCTTGTTCCACCAACTGCTGGATATAGGCAATACAAGCCAGGTAGTCCTTGGGGGCATCAAATTTTCTCCATGTTTGAATGTTACGGCAGTGCTCGCACATAATGGGCACCTCCTCCCATAAACGGTTGTAGTCAGCCCTGTATCTCAGCGTCAACAGGTCCTTTTTTCAGCGTTCCATCCACAGTGATCACATGGCCCCAGAACATATCGTCATCCTCATACCAGGCGGTAAACCGCCCACCAGGAGATACCATAAACTCGGTGAGCAGGATGCGCCGGGCGAACTCCTCCTCAGTGATGGGGTCTTGTTTCGGGTCCCGGGCGGTCTGGTCATTGTCCGCCAGCCACTCGTTGGCCTGAGCGGTGAGCTTCTGGGCAGCCATCGCCCGCAGGGACTTGTCCCACACCTCCTGATCTGCCACCAGTTTCTTCATCACATTGGTGACACGGGTCCAGGACGCTTTCTTTTCAATCTCCACATCCAACGAGATCCGGACTTCTTTTCCCATCCACTTACAGGTTCCCTCGAATATGCTCATCTCACGATCCAGCGTGAGGGTTCCCAGCACTTCGTCCTCCAGAAGAATGGGCTTTGTGTATTCCGCCCAAATCTCCTCCAGTGCCGGACAGGGTACGCCTTCCTCCAGTACCTCCGTGACATACCACTGAGGTTCGCAGAGGGCATCACCTTTCCAGCCGCGGGCTTTGATCCGGTAGACCTGGCCCTTTGTAAACCGCTTAGAATAGTCGCCAGCTTCCCGTTCCTTGTCCGTCAGCGGCCAGCTCAGGTAGCATCGGCCGGAGATCGCCTCTCCGGTCTGGACATCTGCCATGGCGAGGGCAAAGGTATGCGCCGCCCAGAAGGTATCCAGAAAGGTTTTGTCCACGCTGATGCCGCTCTGAATCAGTACCAGTTTTTCCTCATCTTCCGGGGCGTACAGGGCAATAAAGTCCTTGACCGTTCTCTTTTTCATAGCGTTCTCCTTACGCGAATACTTGCTGATATTTCTCTTTCAGTTCCTTCGGTGCCGACTTGATGACTTTGCTGCCGCCGTTTTCGGAGGATGAACCCCAAATGGCCCAGAGCACCTCCCGCCACAGGTAGTCCTGCGCCCGTTTATTATGCTCTACTTCTTCAGGCAGGTAGTCCTCCAGACGCCCCTTGATCTCCAGCAGAGCATCCAGGCTCTCCTCATTGGCGATCAGGGTGCGGAACTCCTTTGCGGGCTTCAAATTCTGCATGGACTGGACGCCGTGGACCAGCACCGGCAGGGACTGGGCGGTAAAGCCGTATTTTTTGAAAAGCGCGTGGATGAACTTTTCTTGGAGCGAAGAGTGCTCGTCGTCACAGCGGTCCAGGTAATCGCACACCAGCCCCCACCACTTCGGTCCCCCCAGACCCAGGGCAAACACGGCGAAGGTGCCGGGCAGGGCGCAGATCTCATCGGAGAGGTTTTGGTACATCTCATCCTCCTGCATGGCAAGCCGGGCATAATTCTCCATCCGGACATGGAGACGGGGGTAGCGCACCGCGCAGGCGAAGAGCTGATTAACGCCCTTCCTGGGCAGGCCGGGAATGGGAAGGTAGATCTTCTCCGGCCCGCGGAACTCGATGGAGTAGCTGCGGGGGAACTCCGGCCGCTCCAGTACCTCCACCAGATAGCTCAGTGCCTCGTCGTAGCACCCTTCGGTACTGTCCCTAGCGGTAATGCGGATGGTGGCAAAGGCGTCGTTGACTGAGGCAGTCAGGTGCTTCGTTTTCCGCCTTTGAATGTCAGATGGCAATTTGCCGCTGCCGTTTGTTTTCAGCTCCTTTACCATGTCGGGGCGGAGCTGGGAAACCAGATCGAGGATATGCTCGGTGGTGAGGTACTCGAAACTCAGCCCATACACGGTATAGCAGACCGCCACATAACAGGCGAAGCACAGCAGATTCTCATCCACATCCTCCGGGCGCAGCTCCGGCCGCACGGTACAGGGCGGAAAGGCTGTAAAAACATCCTCCCGCTCTCCGACCGTAAAGTACCGATCCCGCACCTGCTTTTCGATGTACTGCAACAGTGTGTAAGCAATCTCCTTCCAGCCCACCAGACGCCGCAGGGCGTCGCAGAAGGCAACCGCATCCTCATAGGGGAATCCCTTCAGCGGAAATTGGAACAGATACCGCTCCAGTAGCTGATCGGGGAGAAACGGCGTTCCATTGTGGTTCCGCACCACGGTCGGATAGGTGGAGTGGTTCTCCCGGGCGGTTCCGTCCAGAATGTCCTGAATGCAGGCATCCGCCTCCGCCAGTACCTCCGGGGAGGTGTCCGGTTTATGGATCAGATAATAACGGTCATGTACGCCGTCACGCTTTGGTAAACTCATATTGGTTCTCCTCTCAGGTCTGCTGGTGCTGCATGGATACGATGCGGCAGTCCGGGCAGAACTCGATGTAAAGTGTGCCCTCCGCGCAGTCAAACACCGTATCCCACTGGATCTGAGCCAGGTATTTCATGGGCTTCCCACAGTGGGGGCAGGTCGTATATTCCGCGTCCTGCACCCAGTTGGCAAAGCCACCGACGGTGTTCACATCTTCGCTGGCGCACCCGTAAAACAGGAGCACAGGCGCTTTCCCCAGCACAAAGTGGTTTTCGGTGAGGGCCTTGTAGTCCTCGGGACTGACATAGCAGTCCATCTTCTCCGCCCCGTCAAAGAGCTCGGAGGGAAAGACTTCCACGCCGCCATCCAGGGTAAAACTGTTAAAGGCGGGACCTTTCAGGAATCCCACACAGCTGGGACAACAGGTAGCCGTCAGGATTCCGTCCAGCCCCAAGAATTTCAGCCGCTCATCCCGGCCGTCCAGTACCAGCATATCCACCATCCGTCCGCCGCAGTGGGGGCAGGTATCCTCCCGCGGCCGGCCGATGCGGACGGGAGATTTCTCGTCAGTGGTTCCCTTGACCATAGGATAACAGGTGTCGAAGTTGAGTTGGATTCTCTGGCCCTCCTTGTTGAAGGTCCAGCCTCCGATCTGCGCATAGCTGGATGGGTCCACATAGAGGCCCTTGCGCCAGGGCCGGGGATTCCGCTCCAACTCCAACAATGTCTCCATTGCCTTTTCATCCCCCTGGAAGGCAAGGCAGCACATCAGGTTAGACGCTTCGCTGGAATTTTCCGTGGACAACAGCGCATGGATCAAGCCGTCCCGCACATCCTCTGGGGCGCGATAGTAAAGTTCAGAAGGCCAGAAAACCTCTGCGGCCAGCGCCGCCCGCTGGATCTCCGGGTGGATGGCGTCCCGGCAGCCAAGCAACTGCCAAAAGTCGGTGAATTCCGGGTCCTCCATATCAGCCAGCCGCTGGATGTTCTGAATCAAGTTTCTCTGCTTTTCGGCAATCTGTTCCAGCGTCCAGGCCAGAGCAACTTGTCGCTCTTGTTCGCACTTGCATTTCCAACATAGTCCCTGATACCCAAGGGGCGTCCCACAGCTGGGGCAGGCGTATTTCAGATTCATATTCTCAGACTCCTTTCAGAAAATAGAAAAAACGCCCTGCGAGACCCTGTCACTTGGACAGGCTGACGCAGGGCATGAAAAGGGCGCAAAGAAGAAGTCACATCCACCCACAGATGTGATTTTCTCCATAAACAAAATCCATTTTTATATAGAAACAGAGTTATTTTTGACTGATTCGTGTGCATCTCCCAAAAACTTCCGCCTGCATTGCACATCATTGAATGCGTAAAGTGCAAGCCGTTATCATAAATGATGGGGTCAAATCGCTCTTTTCCATCATACATAATTGCATGGAAATTATCAACTAAAACTTATCATTGCCTTTCCATATGAGAAAGAGGCCGAGATCGCGGATTTTGAAAGCTGCATTTTCCCATGTACAAGCAGTGAAAATGTGATATTGTATTCGCACAGAAATAACGGGGACGCTTTTTGAATGGTTTTTCGGTTGGAAATGTGGTCAAAAACGCTTCCTGCCCGTGGCTGAAGGTCATGCAGCGGCCCGGACAGGGAGCGTTTTTTTGTATTTCTATGCGGCTGTTCCTGCGTTGTAGGTCAGTCAGAAAAAATGTGTAAATGATTCCTGTTGTCTGCAACGCAGGATTTGCAGGGCTATAAACAGGGGGAGAAGACTCCCGGGGATGCCATAAAAGGCTCGGAAGACAAATTTCTTATACAAAATCGAAAGATGAAACCGAATGTGTCACCAATTGCCTCTGGTCCAAGTGATGATATGCTCTGCCGTCTCCTCAATTCCCATCACAGAACTGTTGATGCAGAAATCATAATTCTCCGGAACCCCCCAATTTCTGCCGGTATAGGTGTCATAGTATTTTTTTCGCTGTTTATCAATTTTTCTGATGGTGTCCTCCGCTTCTTTTGGCCCGAGGCCCTCGATCTCCATCCGGCGTCTGATACGATCCCCGAAGGGAGCGCAGATGAACAGGCTGATCACCGGGATGCCGGCAGATTTGAGGATGGCATCGGCACACCGCCCCACAATAATGCAGGGATCTTTCTGGGCAAGTTCCAAGATCACCTGGCTCTGCATCTCAAACAGGATGTCCTCCGCCGGCTGGCCCTTCCTCACCTGAGGTCCGCCCTCATAGACGCCGGTAAAGAGCCAGGGATTGGGTGCTTTTTCCTCTCTGCCCGCAAACAGTTCCTCCCGCAGTTCCGCTTTCTGTGCGGCCAGAGTGATCAGTTCCCGGTCATAGCACCTGATGTTCAGTTTCTCTGCCAGCCGTTTTCCGATCTCCCGGCCGCCGCTGCCGAACTGACGGCCCAAAGCAATGATCGGCATCTTCATGTTACGAATCCTCCTTACAAATCTGCTCCGCGGCCGGGCGCGGTTCCGTCATCCGCAGGGTAGCGCCGCGAACATGATCTTTTAAAAGCTGGTCGGTAAACCGGATCAGCTCTTCAGGGGTTCCCTGGATCTCGCCCAGCAGCCACTCCTCGATCATGCTTGCCAGCGCCCCCACATAAAATTTCGTCAGCAAATCAACTTCGTCATCGGATGCGTGGTAGTTCAGTGCTATGACGATCCGCTGGATCGTACTCTGTATGATAGCGTGAATATCTGTCTGAAAAAAGCGTTTCAGATGTTCCCGGCTCAAGGAGTGCAGGGCGCACAGGCAGACCGTCCGGTTTTCCTGAAGATACTGAAAGAGTTGGAGCAGGCCGTCCTGCCACAGCATCACACCCTCATGCTCCCGCAGCAGTGCCACAGCCTCCTGGTCGAACATCCAGCGCACTGCGTCGTAGATATCCTCAAAGTGGTAGTAAAAATGCTGCCGAGCCATGCCGCAGGACTGCATGATCTCCACGATGGTAATTTTATTCAGAGGCTTTTGTGCCATCAAAGTTTTCAGTGCGGCGCAGATCTCCCGCTTGGCCGCCTCGCTGGCTTCGTATGTTCGCTGTCTCATCCCAACGACCACAGACCTTTCCTCGAATTCTTGATTTTATTTTAGCACAGATCCCAGGACTTATCATAGATGCAGATTAGGAGCAAGTGTCAGAAATCTGACATTTGCCCCTGTTCTGCATCTTGTTTTCCACCAAGAGATTTTTTATGCTGAAAGAAACCAAACCGGAAGGAGCGCGGCGCGATGACAGAGCAGTATCAAGTCACCATACAGGGTCAACTGGGTCCGCGGGAGGGAGTTCTGACCCTCAGTTATCAGGAGAGCTACATTACCGGATCACTGGATCTGGTGGGCTATGTCAACAAGGTGCAGGGCGTGCGGGCAGCGGATGGGACGCTCCATCTCTTTCATCCCATCCAAACGGTGGTGAGCACCATTCCCTGTGAGACCGTTTTAAAACTGCAGGCAGGGAGCCTGTGCGGAACATCTACCTCAAAATCCGCCCAGATGCGGTGGGAAGGCGCACTTCTCCATCAAGGACCCCGGGAGGCGTCGGAACTGTGAGCAAGGGAACGGAAAAGTCATCCTTTTTTGAGAAACTGGCCACAGTCATCGTCGACAAAAGAAACCTGATCTTTTTTCTCTATGCCTGTGCCCTGATTTTCTGCCTCTTTTCCCGAAACTGGGTCAGTGTCTGCAACGATATCACCGAATATCTCCCCGACACCACCGAGACCCGTCAGGGTCTGACCCTGATGGAGGAGGAATTTACCACCTTCGGCACCGCCCGGGTCATGGTCTCCCATGTGACGTACGAGATCGCGGCGGACCTGGCGGAGCAGATGGAGCAGATCGAGGGCGTCACCTCGGCCACCTTCGGGAGCAGCACCGTCGGCGCGGACACAGGAGGTGACGGTGAGCCGGAGACACCGGAGGACATCACGGAGTATTTCAAGGGGGCTGACGCCCTGATCTCCGTGACCTTTGACGGCGAGGAGGAGGACGAGATCAGCCTCGCCGCCCTGGCTGCCATCCGGGAACTGCTGGAGCCCTACGACTATTACATTGACAGTGCTGTAGGCAACTCACAGGCGGATTCTCTGGCCAGCGAGATGGGGACCATTCTAGCGGTGGCGGCGGTGATCATCGTGCTGGTGCTGCTGCTCACCTCCCGCTCCTATGCGGAGATCCCGGTACTGCTCATCACCTTTATCGTAGCGGCCCTGCTGAATCTGGGCACCAATTTTATTTTCGGGGAGATCTCCTTCGTCTCCAACTCTGTGACCGTGGTTTTGCAGCTGGCGCTGGCCATCGACTACGCCATCATCATGCTCCACCGCTTTCTGGAGGAGCGGGAGTACGCCGAGGACCGGGAGGCCTGCATCGCAGCGGTGAGCGCCGCCATTCCCTCCATCTCTGCCAGCAGCCTTACCACCATTTCGGGTCTGGCCGCTATGATGTTCATGCAGTTCCGGATAGGCTTTGACATGGGCATTATCCTCATCAAGGCCATTCTGTTCAGCATGCTCTCGGTCTTTACCCTGATGCCGGGCCTGCTGATGCTTTTTTCCAAGGCCATGGCAAAAACCCAGCACCGCAGTTTTGTCCCAAAGATCGACCGCTGGGGCAAGTTTACCCTGAAACTGCGCTATGTAGGCGTGCCCTTGTTCGCAGCGGCCATTGTGGCGGGCTTTCTGATGTCCAATCAGTGCCCCTATGTCTACGGCTACAGTCAGATCCAGACCGCCCGACAAAATGAGACCCAGATCGCCGAGAAGAAGGTCAACGAGACCTTCGGCACTCAGAACGTAATGGCGCTGATCGTGCCAAAGGGCGACTATATCAGTGAAAAGGCCCTGCTGGAGCGGCTGGAGACCTATGACCAGGTGGACTACGCCATGGGCCTTTCCAATGTGGAGGTCATGGACGGCTATATGCTCACGGACGCCCTGACGCCCCGGCAGTTTGCCGAGATGACGGATCTGGACTACGAGCTGGTATGTCTTGTTTATGCCGCCTATGCAGCGGAGGGCGAAGAGTACGGAAGGATCGTGGGCGGCCTGGATGACTATACAGTTCCGCTGATGGATATGTTTTTCTTTGCCTATGACAAGGTGGAGGAGGGCTATGTAGATCTGGACGAGGAGGAACAGGCGGATCTGGATGCTCTCTATGAACAGCTTTCTGACGCCCGAGAGCAGCTGCTGGGAGAGGACTACACCCGGATGCTGGTCAGTCTGGATCTGCCAGAGGAGGGGGAGGAGACTTTTGCTTTCCTCCAGACCATCCATGACGAAGCGGAGAGATACTATGACGCCGAAAACGTCTATCTGGTTGGGGACTCCACCAGTGACTATGACCTGTCTGTGTCCTTTGCCAGAGACAATGTGATGATCAGCGTGCTGTCGGTGGCCTTTGTCATTATCGTCCTGCTGTTCACATTCCAGTCGGTGGGCCTGCCCCTCCTGCTGATCCTGGTGATCCAGGGCAGCATTTGGATCAGCTTCTCCTTCCCCGGCGTGACCCAGCAGCCCATCTTCTTCATGAGCTATCTGGTGGTGACCTCCATCCAGATGGGGGCCAACATCGATTACGCCATTGTGATCTCCTCCTGGTACAACGAACTGAAGGAGAAGATGCCGCGGTCAGAGGCTATCGTCCAGGCGCTGGACCTGTCCTTCCCAACGGTGTTGACCTCGGGGAGCATCCTATCTGCCGCCGGGTTCCTGATCTCCCAGATCACTACGGAGCCAGCCATTGTGGGCATCGGCGAGTGCCTGTGCCGGGGAACGCTGATTTCCATGTTTTTAGTCATGTTTATCCTGCCCCAGATCCTGTACGTGGGAGACAAGATCGTGGAAAAGACCCGCTTCAACATCAAAGTTCCGGAGGTCAGCCACAGCGCCAGCGGCACCGTCTATGTAAATGGCCGGGTCAGGGGCCGGGTGTCCGGTGTGGTGGACGCCCACATCCAAGGCGTGATCTACGGAGACGTCTCCGGGATGCTGGAGACTGGAAGTTACCAGACCAAGGAGGTTCCAAAAGCAGATGAAACGGAAAAGCAGTAAATTCTTGAGTCTCCTGCTGGCGGCGGTCTTGCTCCTCTCCCTTATCGCTCCCGCTGCTCTGGCCGCTGGGACCGCCGATACCATTTATCTCCGCACGGCAGAGGATCTGGCGGGGTTCTCCCGGAACTGCACCCTGGACAGCTGGTCTCAGGGGAAAACCGTCTATCTGGAGGCGGACATTGATCTGACCGGCGTGGACTTTGCCCCCATCCCTACCTTCGGCGGCACCTTTGAGGGACAGGGACACACCATCTCCGGCCTGTCCATCACCGGCAGCGGCAATGTGCGGGGACTGTTTCGGTACATACAGCCCACCGGCTCTGTGCGGGATCTCCACGTCTCGGGCAGCATCTCTCCCGCTGACCGCAAAAACGTTCTGGGCGGCCTGGCAGGGAAGAACCAGGGGACCATCACGATGTGTTCGTTTTCCGGGACGGTAAGCGGATTGGACAGTATTGGCGGGATCGCAGGCATCAACGAAGCTCAGGGGGAGATCATCAACTGTGCTTTCTCCGGCTCTGTTACCGGGGAGCACTATGTGGGCGGCATTGCCGGACAGAACTACGGTTCTATCATCCAGTGTGAAAACAGCGGCAGCATCAACACCACAGAGGTGGACACGGAACTGGATCTGGACGCTTTGAATCGTGAGCAGCTCAATGCTGCGGAGAATGTACCTGTGTGTACTGACATTGGCGGCATCGCCGGGTTTTCCTCAGGCATCCTGCAAAGCTGCGTCAACACCGGGGCGGTGGGGTATGCCCATGAGGGGTATAACATTGGCGGCATCGTAGGGCAGCAGTCCGGATATCTGAACGGCTGCACCAATTCCGGGATGATTTTGGGCCGGAAGGATGTGGGCGGCATTACCGGACAGTTGGTGCCGGAGGTGCGTCTGCTCTACACTGAGAGCCAGGTTGGCGACCTGTTGGATGAACTGGACGTGCTGCGAGACCTGATCGGCCGGACCAATGATGATGCCCGCAGCGCCTCCAACGAGATCTCTGAGCGGATGCAGGCTATTTCCGACCGGGCGGGGGAGGTCCAGGGGGCTATCAGTGACTTGGCAGATCTCACCACAGACTGGGCCAATGAAAACATTGATGCGGTCAACAGCATGTCTGCCCGGATCTCCTGGCTCACGGATAAACTGTCTCCCATTATGGAGGATGCCACAGACGCGCTGGATCTGATGGAGAAGTTGGCTGGTCAGATGAATGATGTGATGGACGAGGCGCAGGAGGCCGGCGATCTGGCCCTCGATGCAGCGGACCGGTTTGAGGACGTTATGGACGATCTGAGGGTCGCTGCCCGGCATGGCCGGGACTCGGCAGACCACCTCAAAGCGGCTATGGCGCACCTGCGGAATGTACTGGGGAATCCGGATACGGACACAACCCTGGCGGAAATACAGGCGGCAGTTTCTGAACTGTCCAAGGATCTCTCGGATATTGACAGCTGTTTTGTACAAATAT
>ENA-OURU01003308-OURU01003308.1-human-gut-metagenome-genome-assembly--contig:-NODE-3308-length-13539-cov-2.311406_pt1 | contig 13539 bp, 8 predicted proteins | sample MGYA00242137_ERZ509064 | MGnify/ENA primary metagenome ERZ509064 (study PRJEB26280, sample SAMEA2338777) | human gut metagenome | biome: human gut; feature: human-associated habitat; material: faeces...
GGGAAAAGAAGGAAGCCGCCAAACCGGAAAAGAAAGCCGTACTGCCCGCCGTGAAGACGGAACCCCCTCCGGAACAGGAAAACGCCGCGCCCGCCTCCCCGTCCGGAGACGCGGAACAGCCGGAAAAAACACCGCCGTCCATCTCCTCCGGGGAAAGGAACGGAGACGCCCCGGACATTTTAAAGGATGAATCCGCGTCCTCCCCTGCACAGACTGCCGGAGAATCCGGTATCCCGGCCCATGACGCGGCGGACGGGAAACAGCCGGAACCGGAAAATCCCGCCAACCGGAAGGAAGCACAGAGGGCACAATCTGCCGTCCCCCCTGTTCCAGAAACGCGTCTACGGGGAAAATCCTCCAGGCAAACCACCAACATGGGAGACGTCAACGCCTATGTGAGGAAATTCGCCAAGCCCATGACGCTGAACCAGTGGAAAAAGCAATACGCCAACCTGTACACAAGCTGGTTCGGCAATTCCGAGGAAGTAGCCAAAGGCTGGATCACCACCTTCGGCCCCCTGGGATTCCGAGCCCGCGGTTTGGACGCCTCCTGGCCGGACACGAACTTCCGCGGATTCTTCCCCAAGACCATGCTGGATCCCAACGGGGAGCCCGTGGCGAACCTCTACACGGTCACCCAGGTGATTGAGGGTTCCCCCGCTGAAAAATACGTCAAGGAAGGAGACCTGATCCTGGGCATTGACGGACACCCCTTCAAAACGTCTCAAAGCCTGGACGTGCTTTACGGCCCTTATCAGCACCAGGACAGGCGCGGCCTGGACATGCACGCGGGCCTTCTGCTGGACAAGGCGGAAGGGGCCGGAAAAATCACCCTGAATATTATTCCCGCGGAAAGCGTGGAAAAAATCCAGGGCATCCAGCCTCTCTGGAAAGAAGTCTTACGGGAGGAACGGGCCCAAAAGCCCGTCTCCCTTTCCATTCCGGTAAAGGGCGGCCAGCAGGTGCGCCTGCGCGTGGATGACGGAGGCAACGGTATTGGCAGCGACGGTTTTGAATGGTCTGGCCTGAGGCTGGAAGGTCCCGGTGGAACCGTTCCGCTGACCCGGGCCCTGCAATACACCGTAGGTTACGGGGAGGCCAAGTATGACCCCAAAAGCAGCGTATGGCAGGCCCACGCCGTCTCTTCCCTGGTTTTTGACATCCCCAGGGGAGACTGGGAACTCAAAGGGACAGGAACCCCCAGGTGGTCTGCCTCCGTTGGCGTGACCGTACAGGTGGGAGGCTCCTCCACTCTGCCGGACGCCGTGAAGAAATACGTAAAAAACGTCACCTTTAAAATACCCCAGCTGGGCTCCTATGCCCTCGGCTTCCCCAAAAACTGCGCCAAGAGCAAGGCGGTTGTCCACATGATGAGTGAATGGCTGGCGGCCCAGCAGCGCGAGGACGGTTCCTGGGAACGTCCGGGCGGCTACTGCGGCAACCATTATGATACGGGCTGGGCCGGGCTGGCCCTGATGGCCACGGGCAACCCTAAATATGACCCCGTCATTAAAAAGGCGGCGCACTACATCGCCTTCTCCGGCTCCCAGTGCTGGTGGGCCGTCCCCCAGGCATCCGCAGGTATTTTCCTGTGTGAATACTGGCTGCGCTACCGGGACAACTCCGTTCTCCCAGCCATCCGCAACGGCGTGCAGCGCATGAAAAACGAAGTCCTTTACGGGGACTTCGTCACCGGCCACGGCATTCACCCGGGCTACCGGGGAACAGGCGTCAGCATTGGCGGCTCCCACATGTGCCTGTTCCTGGCGCTGGCCAGCAAAACTCCGGCGCGCACGGAAGACGATGTGCTGGACAAAATGATGGATCATGCCCAGTCCATCTGCCCCACCGGCATGGGACCTTACGGCCGCATGACGGAAACCTTCACCTTTGAACCCAACCGCGAATGCGGGGGAACCTACTCCGGCCGCCATGGCCCGTACTACATTGCTTCCCTCATCTGCGGCGGCCCGGAACTGTACACCAAAAACAGCCGCATCATGTACGGTGAAGGCCCCATCGGCGGCTGTGACCAGGGCCACTCCTCCGAGACGCTCTCCATCATGTGGGCCCTTCCCGCCTACTGGCGAACCAATCCGGAAGTATATTACAAAAACATGGAGGCTTTCCGATGGAAACTGACGCTGTTGCGCCCCTTTGACGGCGGCATGATGCAGAACCCCAACCGCCTGGAACTGATGACGGCGGATCCCGTCATCGGCACCTACATCCGCACCAGCATCTGGATCACGGCCCTCTGCGCGGAACGCCGGAACCTGGCAATCACGGGCAAGCCGGAATTTCAGGCAAAGACATTCCGGAAGGTGCCCCCTGTCATCGATACGGAATCCCGCTTCCTGAATACCTACGTGCGCAACTGGTCCATGGTAAATGCGGCGCTTGGGGCCAAGGCGCCCGCCTCCCTGAAATCCGCCATCCGGGAACTGAAAAACATTCCTGTGGAACAGGGCTGCCGCTTTAAGCTTATCAATGTCGTCAACAACCGCGCCCTCCCCATCGCCAGGGCTATCATGGAAATTCCCGGGGTGGATCAGCTCACCAGGGCCACCTGCGCGGAAATGGTTCTGGGCATGGATGTGCGCATTTTCTTTGAACCCAAGCGCAAGGACGATAATCCCCAACCCGGGGAATATTCTTTAACCGTGGATGTCCAGCAGCCGCTGGGCGGCCGTGCCCTGGGGCTTCACCGCGACAAGGAACTGGAAGGAAAAGCCAATTCCGCCTACAAATATGACTTTGCCGGCACGGTGCAATTCAGCGACACGACCACCTTCTCCCCCATGGAAACCATTTCCTGGACGCCCAATTCCAAATTCGGCGGACAGTGGAACGTTTATTCCTACAAAAAGGAACTCAGCGGTCCCACCCAGCCGGGCGTGCAGAAAATGAACGCCAAAATCAAATGGCGCGTCAATGACCTGGATGTGGAATACGACCGCCCCATCGCCGTGGGCGGCTTTGAAGTGGGATGCCCGGAAAAAGCCCTCTCAGTCACCAACTGCAACCATCTGTGGGTGCCGGGCATCCTGATCCGGGACCACGGCAACTGGGGATGCTCCTTCCATCTGCCGGACGGAACCTACATTTCCGCGGCCTCCCAGGGCAACCAGATAGAGGTGTACGACAAAACGGACAAAAAGAAGGAAACAACCTGGGTTTCCCCGAATGACTCCTGCCTGACTCAAGGTTCCCGTTGCCTGTTCCGCGTTTCCACGGACTGGCACGGCCTGGAATGCCGCGTGCGTGAACTGAAACTGCTGGGCAGTTCCACGGAGGAAGTCGCGGACTATAAGCTGAAAGCCTCTACCGGAGGCCGTGTGGATACGGCCAAACTACTGGACAGGGACGCTACCACCGTTGAAGAACTGGACGCGTCCCCCTCGGAAGACGAGCCCCTGGTGCTGGAACTCACCCTAAAATCCCCTGCCGCCCTGCGCGCCGTGGACATCAAGATTGAAAAGGGCAACAACCGTTTAGTCATTGAAGCCAACAAAGGCGGCAAGTGGATTCCTATTCACTGGGGCTCCCTGGGGGCCTCTACTGCCGGCGTCAGCGATGCGCAGAAAGCCATGTACGCAAATGAACCGGAAGTACTGCGCATGCTCCAGCTTCCGGGCAATGGATTTATCAAATGCATGCGGACGTTTGACCCTGTCACCACCAACAGGCTGCGCATCAAGCTCTTCCAGAAGGGCGGAAAAGTCCGCCTTGCGGAACTGCACGTGTACAAGGCAAACGCCGTCAGAAATATGGCTCTCCAGTCTTAAACGGCTTTCACCTGCGGCCTGGAATAACAAAAAAAACTTGTGATGAGGAAATCCCGGCAGGGGCGCCAATCTCCGTGTCCCTGCTGGAAAAACCGGACATACCATTTTAAGGAGGGAGGAAATTCCCTGCTCCATGCCGGGGCGGCCAGCCAACTTCTTGTCTATTGACACCAAGCCGCGCCTCCCCTATATTTCCTTATTATGTTCATCAGGACAACGCTCCTTTTTCCTATTCTTTTTCTCTCACTTTCAGGATCCTCCGTCATGGCGGCAACCCCTTGGGCTTCTGACAGGAACTGGGAGCTCGTTTTTGAAGACAATTTTGACGGCTCATCGCTGAACGCACACAACTGGAGCCGCATTGATTACGTAGGCTATAATGCCCCGGACTGGCGCAAGTACCAATCCCGGGACGAAAGCCTTGTGGAATTCCGGGAAAAGGACGGCAACTCCGCCATGACCCTGTGGGGAAAATACGGGGACTACACCACCCAAACCAACCAGACCGCCCCAGCCAAGACATACGCCTGCGGAGGGGTATATTCCCTGAAAACCTTCTCCTTCCAATATGGCTACGTAGAAGTCCGCGCCAGATTCGACTGCGTGCAGGGCGTCTGGCCGGCCATCTGGATGATGCCCAAATCCGACAGCATCGGCTGGCCTGTCGGAGGGGAAATTGACATCATGGAACACCTTAATTACGAAGGCCGTGTTTACCAGACAATCCACTGGTCGCAAAACGGCGTTCCCAGCCAGGATAACTCCCAGGGGGTCACCCCCGGTTGGAACGATGGTGCCGAAAAAGCAAACTGGCATACCTACGGGATGGAATGGACGGAAGAAGGCATCACCTTTTATGTGGATGGAAAAGCAACCGGTTCATTCAAAAAGCCCAATAACGCAAACTGGCCCTTTGACAAGGACGGAAACGAATTCTACCTGATCATCGACCAGCAGATTGGAGGCAACTGGGTGGAAAACGCAGGAGTTAATAAGGGAATCGACCAAAATACGCTGGCCAATTCCGGAGCCGCATTCGACATCGATTATGTCAAAGTCTATTCCTCAAGCATCTACAACCACCTCGTTCCGGAACCCGCTGTGGCTTCGCTGGGCCTGTTGGGAGCGGCCTTGCTGGCGGCTCGCCGCAAAAGAAGCTGATTGCCCACACACCTTTTCCTTTTGTTCCTCCCTGCCGCGGGAAGAAATCTTCCGGGACATTCCCGGCATATTCTCAGGCAAAAACCGTCATTGGCACCTGCCTCAATATTTCTGGACTGGGGATGAAGGCAGTTTTTCTCCTCCGTCCTCTTCCAGGCGGCATAGAGCCTCCGCACGGCGGAGGCAGGAATCCCACAGGGAAGCCTTTTCCGGAAACGGGAAACACAGGGAGTCGCTCAGCTTTTCCACCCGTTTGAAAGAATCCCACCGGTCATAGGCGTTCAAACTTTCCAGGCGGGAAGCCAGCCCATCCAGCCAGGGAAGAGGGTCATGGCAAATCAGGGGAAGATCGCATCCGGCCTTCAGGGACAGGAAGGCGGCGTCATCCGGTGAATACTGCGTCGTAATCGCCCCCATGCACAAATCATCCGTAAACACCACACCCCGGAAACCGAGGCGGTCACGCAGAAGCCCCCTGATCACCCGTTCAGACAAGGTGGCGGGATAATCGGGATCAATCTGAGGCAGCATGATATGGGCGGACATGATGGAGGACAATGCCGGACACAGAGCCAGAAAAGGCAGCAGATCCGTCTTGAACAGCTCCCGTTCATCCAGGCCGATCACGGGAAGGCTGAAATGGGGATCCGCCAGGGCACGCCCCATGCCGGGAAAATGTTTGCCGCAGCTCTGCACGCCTCCCCGGCGCAGGTTGGAGGCATAAACGCCGCCGCGTGAAATAACGTCCTGCGCATTGTCTCCCCAGCAGCGGCCGGGAAGCGCGTTGGCTGCGGACGGATCATGGCAAATATCCAGCACCGGGGCAAAATTCAGGTTCACCCCCAGGTAGCGGAGAGCCAGAGCCGTCACCGCGCCCAGTTCCACGATGCCGCCAACCGAACCGAGCCGGGCCAGCGAAGCCGGGGAGGGCAAATTCAAGCCCAGGGAAGCGGTGCGAACCACCCGCCCCCCCTCCTGATCCACGGCAATGACAGGATGGTGGAGGCAAAGTTTCCGCAGCGACTCCGTCAGGCCGCGCACCTGCTCCACGGAATCAATATTCCTGGAAAACAGAATGAACCCGGCCGGCTGCAAACGCCGGATGGCAGCCTCCTCCTCCGCGCCCACTTCATGGCCGCTTATGCCGATCAGGGCAGGGAGCATGAACGGAAAAAGATTAATGGCCCAACAAGGAAGTCCTGGTGTACAGCGGGTAAACGGGAATGCCGCGTTCCTCAATCGCCTGGCGTCCGCCTTCCTCTCGGTCCAGCAGCACCAGGGCGGCGGCAACCCTGCCCCCTTCCGCCTCAATGGCATCAATAGCCTTCAGCGTGGAGCCTCCCGTCGTGATAACGTCATCCACCACGACCACGGTATCCCCGGCCTGGAAATTGCCTTCAATGCGGCGGCCGCGTCCATGGTCCTTCGGTTCTTTGCGCACGGTGAACACCTGAAGCGTCTTTTCCGCCCCTTCCAGAGCGCTGGTCATGCCGACGGCCAAGGAAATAGGGTCCGCCCCCATGGTCATGCCGCCGATGGCCGCCACCTCCGGGAAACGGGGCAAAATATCCTCCTTCACCAGCTTCCAGCCCAGAGCGCCCACCAGGGTGGCTCCTACGGGGTCCAGGGCTGTCATGCGGCAGTCCACATACAAATCGGACACCTTGCCGGAAGCCAGTGTAAAAGTTCCCGTACGCACGGATTTTTCCAAAAGAATGCTTTTAAGAAGATCGTATTGTTCGCTCATGAAAATAGGGATGAATGAAATGGTTCGCCGTGTATAACAGATACCCCCGGAATAAGCAACGGATAACAGCATGCAAATCTTGACAAAAAGGAGGACAGGCCCCATAACCTGCCTGTCATTTTCCCGTTCCCATGAAATCCGGCATACTGGCGTTAGTTTCTATCAGTTCCGCTCTTGTTTCCTGCACATCGTACGAGAGGCCCCCGCTGTTTGACCAAATCACCGGAAAAATTCAGGGAATGTCCGGACGGGACGATTATCTGTCCGGGGTGGGCGCCACCTCAGGCGTCAACACGGACCTGCCTCCGGAAGCCCGTCTGGGCCAGGGATATTGGGATCTGCCGGCGGGCACCCAGGGGGAAAAGCACATCATCATTGACCTCAAGCAGCAGAAAGTCTTCTACTACGTGGGAACCACGCTCGTGGGCGTTTCCCCCATGTCTTCCGGCAAGGAAGGCTACGGCACTCCCAGGGGAACATACAAAATCATCCAGAAAGACGCCAACTACAAATCCGGCACATACGGCGTTCTGCGCAGCAAATCCACCGGAGCCGTCGTCAACGGGGATTACAACGCCAGGGCTGGCGGAGCGCCGGCAGGAACCTACTTTGACCCCGCCCCCATGCCCTACTGGATGCGGATTACGGGAGGCTACGGCATGCATGTGGGTTTTTTCACCGGATATCCGGTCAGCCACGGCTGCGTACGCCTGCCGGAGGACATGGCCAAGATATTCTTTGAACACACCCCCATCGGCACCAAGGTCACCATCCGTTAGCCGCTTCCTGCGCGGTCTCGCGCCGCAGAAATGCCACACTTTCCGGAAACCGGCGTGTTTCTTATTCCCGCCGTCTGGAAGCGTTCCGTGCTGATAACTGCTCCCGTTTCATGGCGCAGCTTCCTCACTCCGGCATTGACAAACGGCTCCGAACCTTTTTGAATATACGGGATCTTTGACCTCTTGATTCGTCATGACAATCCCTCCTCCCCCTGCCCTGCCGCCCCATTTCAACATAGGCGGCTACAAAATCACGGCGCTTGTAGAAAGCGGTCCGGACTATCATCTGTACCAGGCTCTTTCCCCGGAAGGCCATGCCGTCCTGATACGCGAATTCTGCCCCCGGGGCCTCGTTACGCGCGACCTGGCCAGCGGAGAACTGGCTGTCTCTCCGGAAAATGAATCCCAATTCGCCCAGGCCCGGGAAGCTTTTGAAACCCAATACGCAGCCAATGCAGAAGGCAAGCTGAGGGGATTCGGCACCGTGCTCTTCCTTTACCCGCTTTCTCCGGCGCAACCCCAGCCGGCTGTAGCGCATGCCCAGGCTCTCCGCCCCGCAAAAAAACCGCAGCAACCGCAACTGCGGAAGCCCGTAGTCGGCGCCGCCATCCCCGGAACGCCGCTGCCGCGGGTAAAGCACTCCGGAGGATTTCCGGTCATCACGGTCATTGTGACCGGGATGCTCGCCCTCTTCGGATTTCTGGGCTACCAGATACTCAAGGATAAAGAAGAACCCGTCGCTAAAGCTGTTACCGTGCCCGTACCGGCTCCGCCCAAGCCCAAACCCAAGCCCGCTCCGCCAAAACCGGAGCCCGTGGTGGTCACTCCTGAACCGGAACCCGTGGTGGTCGCTCCCGAACCGGAACCGGAGCCTGAACCGGAGCCGCCTGCTCCCGACCTTTCCCCCTCCCCGGAAGTCATTGCCATGGAAAAGGCTTTACGGGAGGAAGCTATCGCGTCCAAGGGGAAATTTTCTGAAAAACTGTTGAATAAATATCCCCATTACGCGGAAGCCTACGTACGGGATTACGTGAAAAAACGCGGAGGCAGTTTTTCTCCGGATTTTGAAAAATGGCTGAAAAACACGAAAAACAATCGTGAAGTCTTCGCCATGTTCTTCCCGCCGGACCCCAGCGTCGCCACCAATGTGGCTTTCATGATTGATGAACTGGGGCTGGAAACGACGGAAAAATATGACCAGCTCGTTCTGGCGTTCGCAGTAGGACGCCGCGAATTCGGCATGGGAGCCTTCGACCTTACCCATCAGGGCCGTTACGTTGATGCCCTGGGCAAGCTGAATGACCTGAGATCCTCCGGAGTCATGCCTCCGCCAGCGGACCTGTACTGCGCCGGGAAACCGCCCGTCAACTGGTATGGGAACGCCCCCCGCACCGTGGATGAGGAATGCTACAAAAAGGTGGAAGCCTATCTGGACCGCAAAAAAATCACCCCCAAGCAGGCTTGGCTCAGGAAATACCCCACCGTCTCGGAAATTGGGGACTCCGCCATTACGGAAGACAACCTGGCCGGCTTTCTGCACGAATACATGTACCGCCACGGCCAGCTGAGGCGCAAGAGGGATCCCTTCCCCACTCCGGTGGAATTCTTTTCCTACCTGGTGGATAAATATGAACATTGCGGTGATTTGCGCGACGTGGACCGCAAGCGTGTGGAATGGACCGGCGTTTCCCTGGAAGGAACGCCCTGGCCGGCCATGATGGCCCTTTCGGAAACACGCCCTCTGCGTGAGTGCGACAGCGTGTGGGAACGCTACATGGGCCAGCGGGGCCCGACCCGCCTGTGGCTGTACGGCCCCTACCGGGCGGATGACGATAAGGAACCGCCCATCCTGTTCAGCTTTGACCCGGATCCGGAATGGTCCAGGGAATCCAATGAACGCAAGCTCCATGAAGGCGGCGTGTGCGGCACCATGTCCCTTATATCCCGCAATTCCCAGATTGCGCGCGGCATTCCCGCCGCCCCCGCCGGGCAGCCCGGCCACGGCAATCTGATGACCACCCATTTCACCGGCAACGGCTGCTGGCTGAGTGTGGGGCAAAGCGTAGACACCCTGAAAGCCACCACGGGGTTCTGGTACTTCCGGGATTCCGACGCACCGCGCACCGGCAATGCGGAATACCAGTCCGGACTGGCCCTGTCCATGAACATCGACTATGAAAAGTTCATCGACAGCCGCTTCGCCATGAACATTTACAAACTGGCGGCCACCGGCTCCTCCACGGAAGAGACGGCCGCCCCTTCCGCCACGCTCCCCAAGGAATTCACGCAGACCGCCATGAGGACCGTGCTCAAGGCCAACCCGTTCTACACGGAAGCCTGGTACACGCTCTTCAAGCAGGAACCCCAGGACCTCATGGGAGCCACCAAGATGGTGGATGAAGTGAGGGAGGCCCTGCCGGACGGCATGGGCATCAGAAAGCTTTGGAAAACGCGCAAATACGTTTCCTCCGTAGGCCGCGGCGACAAGAACGGCAAGGAAATGCTTGCCAACCATGCCAGGGAATACGTCAATGTGCTCTGCTCCGTGATTCTGGAAAATGCCCTGAAACAGGAATATGACTATAAGACCTTCCAGTGGGCCGAACTCATGTCCTGGCTCAAGTCTGAATCCAAGCGCAACTCCTACCCGGAGCCTCAGGCCGCCTATCAGATAGCGTATGCCAAGGCCCAGGGCACGGACAGGCTCAAAAGAACCGTAGACAGGGGATTCAAGAAAGCTCTCAATTTCTACCGGGACGACAGCAACGCCCTGAAGGAGCCCAAGGATGTGGATCAGGAGGAAATGTCCTTTTCCCTGGCCGCCCTGTGCCAGGCCCTGCCCAAGGAAGAACTGGTCCCCTGGATGAAAAACATGCTGGACACCTGTCCGGACGGGTTCAAATACAAGCCCAAAAACAAGAAGGAAACGAAAATCCACCCCTTCTACGACGCCCTGACGAAAAACTACATCTCTCTGGCTGACGATTCGGAAAAATCCCGCGTCAAGTCGGAAATGAAAGAGGCTTCCGACAGAATTCTGGAGCTTTCCCAGGACAAGAAAGGCGATGGAAATGGATCCTCCGGACGCCGCCGGAGACGCTGATTCCCCGCTTCCGTGCACCTCTACGTCCACATTCCCTTCTGCCACCGTATTTGCCCGTACTGCGCTTTCTTCAAGCACACGCCGGCCTCCACGGACATGAAATCATTCATCCGTGCTCTGGGCAGGGAGGCGGAATCCCGCGCAGCCGCTCTGGCCGCGAACCGCGGAGGGGAAACGGCCACGCTTTACTTTGGCGGGGGAACGCCCTCCATGCTCTCGGACACGCATCTGGGGCGTCTCATGGAAACCTTGGACCGTCTCGTGCCCGTGGACAAACTGGACGAATTCTCCTTTGAGGCCAACCCCGCCACCTTTACGGAAAAAAAAGTGCGCTTCTGGCGCAGCCTGGGCATGACACGCGTCTCCCTGGGCGTGCAGTCCCTGGATTCCGGCATCCTGCATCTGCTGGGGCGCGAACATACCCCGGCCCAGGCTCTGCACTCCGTGGAAATGCTGAAAAATGCGGGAATGCCCCATATCAACATGGATCTCATGTTCGCCATTCCGGGGCAAACCCTCTCCATATGGGAAGCCACCCTGAAGGAAGCTGTCCGCGCCGGAACGGACCATATCTCCGCCTACAACCTCACCTATGAAGAAGACACGGAATTCTTCCGGAGCCTGCTGCGGGGGGAGAAAAGGCAGGATCCGGACGAAGACGCCGCCTTTTTTGAACTGGCGGAACACATGCTGGAGGCGGTAGGCTTGCGCCACTATGAAACCTCCAACTACGCCCGGGAGGGCTGCATCTCCCCCCACAACATGGCCTACTGGAAGGGAGAGGACTATGTGGGCATAGGGCCCGGCGCGGTCAGCACCATCAACGGCATACGGTACTCCAACACGCGGGATACGGACGCCTACATACGCAGCACGCTGGAAAACGGCCTCCCCCTTTCCGAACAGGAACCCGTCACCGAGGAAGACTACCGCCTGGAACGCATTGCCCTGATGCTCCGGACGGATGAAGGATTGCCGCTGAAATACATTCTGCCGGAATCCCGTCCTCTGCTGGAACAATACCGGGAACTGGGCCTGGCGGACATTTCCCCGGAACAAAGGCTCATCCTGAAAGGCCGCGGACGCCTGCTCGTGGACGCCATCGCAGCGGAACTGTGCTGACGGATAGTTTTTCCGCCTCAGAGATCAGCAGTCTGCGGAATCCAGTGCGAACCGGATACTGGAATAAGCGGGCATGGGCTATTTTGTTCCCTGATTTTCAATATCCAAGGAGCATCCAGTAAAAAAAGATACCGGTATCTGCGTATTCGGATGTTGTTTTTTCATCCCGGCTCTTTGAAAAAGGGATTTCTTTTTGTGACCGTGCGGCTCTCTGCAAAAAGATTCCATGCAACAGGAATTTCAGCAAGGGGCGTTTCACAAAAACAATCCTTCACGCCGGCAACACCCACGTATCTAATCAATCTGGAACTGGCGTGCCATTTTTTTCAACCACCAGTCCCGGTGCCTCATCTCGTCCCGGCTGCGTTCCAGTTCCCGAAGCTCGCTGCCCCGCATCCCTCCCTTCATGTAGCGTTCATCCAGCTTGCGCGCCTCCGCACGGGTATCTTTCCGCAGAGCTTTGTAAAACTGGGCCCCCGTCACCAGCCCGCCGGCTGCACCGCTCCGGCCCACCAGGTTCATGTAAAGTTTCTTCAGCCTGTTGTAATCCTCCACCACCTGATTATATTTCAAAGCGGCGTACTGGTAACGCTCCTTCCAGTCCTCCGGCCCCGGATTGACCAGACGATCATCCAGAGAACCGGGAACCGGCGCGGAAGACGGGGATGCCAGCCCTCCGGAGGATAATGGCGTAAGCGGCGGAGGCTGGGGAACGGGCCTGCGGCTTGTCCTGGAAACACCGCCGACCGTCACGGAAAGGGGGGAGCGTTCCTCCAGCAGAGCGTCCATGCGTGCCTGTTCCAACGTTTCCCGCAGATGGGCACGTTCTTTCTGCAGGGACGCGTTCAAGTCGCGTTCTTCTGAAAGCGACTGCTTCAGCGACCGCATGCCGCCGGACATTTCCGAGTAAACCAGCGCATAAGCCCCGATGCACCCCAGCAGAAAGCCCAGGCCCAGCATGATGCCCCTTTCCCGCCACGGTCCAGGACTGCGTTCCGGAGCCGGTTCCGGAATGTCCGGTTCCGGCTCATGGGAAACAGTCAGGTAATGTTCCAGGGGGCCCTCGTCAGGCATGGGCTGATTCAGGGTTGGGACGGGAAAAACGCAGGTTCAAGCCTGTTCAGGACGGATGCAGTCCGCGCCGAAATACGGCACAAGCGCCTCCGGAATCCGGATGGAGCCGTCCGGCTGCTGGTAAGTTTCCAGAAGGGCCACATACAGCCGCGGCAGAGCCGTGCCGGAACCGTTCAGGGTGTGGCAGAACTGGTTCTTGCCGTCGGCATCCTTGTAAGCATAGGAGCCGGAGGGAGACTGGGCCAGCACGTCGGCGTCGATGAGGAGGTACGGGGCGTTATGCGCTGGCTGTTTCATGAGAGATCCCCGCCGCTTTCCGCAGCAGTTCGGGACGCTGCACGCCCCACAGCACGGATTCGATGAAGGTTTTCCATTCGGGGAGCTTGTGCCCCGTGCGTTGGACAATGATGTTGGCGAGAACCGCGTAGTTCGCCTGCACGATGCGCCGCTGGAGGAAGGATTGCGGAAGGCAGCGGTTCAGGGTTTCAAAGCCATCCTGTTTGCCAACCACATTGAGACTCCTCACTAAATCAGGGAACAACCCGCTCTCGAACATCTCCGGGGTGAGCGGTTTCTTCATGAGCGTGTGCATGGTGGATTCCGACTGCGCGACCGTGCCGACCTTGTAGGTGTCGAACTGCTTCCACCAGTACAGCGGGGCCGTGATGTCGAGGGTGACGACGATCATGCGCAGGAACTTGTCGTGCCCGCTGCCGAGGCCAGCGAGTTTCAAGGCGCGTTCCTTGAGGCTGGCATCGTCGCGTA
>ENA-OURU01003319-OURU01003319.1-human-gut-metagenome-genome-assembly--contig:-NODE-3319-length-13497-cov-2.423226_pt1 | contig 13497 bp, 10 predicted proteins | sample MGYA00242137_ERZ509064 | MGnify/ENA primary metagenome ERZ509064 (study PRJEB26280, sample SAMEA2338777) | human gut metagenome | biome: human gut; feature: human-associated habitat; material: faeces...
CGCCCGGCCAGCAGCACCCGCGCCGCCAGCACCAGCATCAGCGCATAAAAAAACACATAGTACACCGCGCCGTTCCACCAGTAAAACGCCTGCGCAGGGCTTTGCACCAGCTGAGTGCAAAGCAGAAGATAAGCAAGGCAGGCCAGCACTGCCGTACCCCTCGGCATGCAGAAAAGCTTTGCGCCCGCGCGGAACATTCGCGCCGCGCCCCAGAAAAGGGCCGAGAACATCACAGCCGGGCAAAGCCAGTAAAACCCTTCGCCGAACACTGCAGGCTGCAAAGCGAACAGGAACACCGCGGAAAAGGTGCCCTGCCAATCGAAATACGTCTCGCACACTTCCCTCGCCGCACCCGCCAGCGCTGCCCACACAGAGCCTGTCTGCTCAAAGGCAAGGTGCGGGTACAGCCCGAAGCGGAAATCATCCGCGCAGGGGTAACAGTACGCCGCCAGAATGACAAGCGGCACCATACAGATGCAAAGCACTGCAAGCAGCGCCCATTTCCAGCGCGCCGCGCTGTTTTGTTCCAACTGAGCCGCCCCCTTTCGCGCAGCGTGCCCCCGCCGTCATTCCGGCGGACCATGCCATGTTCTCCGCCACCCTGCTGTTCGGCGTCGGCGTGCTGGTTCTTCTTCGTATGTGGTACGGCATCCCCAGTGCCGTGCCCCGTCCGCAGATAACTGTGGCCGTTTTTCTGGCGTTGTCCGGAATATGCGTTTTTTCAACCCTTCATGATCATCTGCTTCTGTTCCGGCAGCATGAAAAGCGCGTCCGCCTGGTTCTGGAGCAGAAAAAGGCCGGTATTCAGGAAATCGTTGTTCCTCCCCTCTCTCCTCCCTCCCCCTGGTGTTCTTTCATTTTCTGGGTAGACCTGTCGCAAAACCCGGAAGACTACGTCAACAGAGGCGCGGCGATGTATTATGGCGTGAAGAGCATCAGAATCTTTTAGCAGGAAAAAGCTGCGGAATGTTAGAATTAAGACGTCAGGGTGTTGTCCTGGATTTTTTATGTTGTAGTTTCGGCGGATGCATTTTCATGGGATTACGATGAAAATACCCCCAAAGACGGCCTCTATGGAAACATGGATTATGAATTGAAGACCGGAGTTGTGAGGTGGATGAGCAGTTTATCCTGGGATATATCCGGAATCGTTTCCCGATGCGGCGTAAAAAGAAAGGAGCTGTGCAGAATCTGGGCAGAATATGGAGCGGCCGTATTGAAAACATTCAGGACTCAGTATGATCCGGAATTAAAGCAGAAACAGGCCAGGATGAAGGAGGAATACGATAAAATGAGTGCCGAAAGGACCTTGAGACTGGTTCAGGAACGAAAACTGAGTTTATTTCGCGGGGCTGATCCCCGATCAATTTATTACAACAATAAGCTGCTGTCTAATGAAGATAGAAATAACAATTGTAAGTATCATTTGGAAAAGAGATTGGAACCTGCGTTTGTGGAGATGCTGGTCCGTTTTTATCCGGGGCAGGCTGGTGAAGTGGTTAAGTATCTTAAGAAGGCCGGGTACGCTGACCAGGAAATCGGAGACCTGATTGACCGTACTGTAGGCCGCGATGGAAGAACGGAGTTTTTATATCAGGGCGACCGGGGGCGCCAGCACGATAGAAAGATAAAGTCCCGTGGCTCCGGGCATATGAAATAACATGGGGGATTGGGAAATTTCCGGAAATTTCATTGTTCCGCCAGGGACGCCAGGGTGAATAGCGGACGGGAGCAGGCAGATTCCGGGATGCTGCGTTATGGAAGAAACGGAGGCCGCAGTATGTTCTAATCCATCGGAATTGCGTAGGAGTTCAATTTGTTGAACTCTCCGCTTTGGGGGCCTTCGTCAGTAGTGCCGTTATTGGGGGCGGCGTAGGTATCCAGGGTCATGGAATCCGGGTAAATGGTCAGGATATAGTAGGCCGTAATGCCGGAGCGGTATTGCAGGGTTTTTACCCGGGATTTTGCAGGCAGCAGAAAAGGGATGGGAAGAACCTTGTTCCCCGCAGGGGCGCAGATCAGGGAGGTAAGGGTGTTTTGTCCGTCCGGGGAGGTAATCATATACAGGTCATGGGCGTGCAGATGTCCGGTGACGACGAAGCGCACTCCGGCATCCCGGAGGTTGCGGTAAAAGATGTTTTGCTGTTCCGCCGCGCTGTCGTTGTAACGCCCCCACAGGCATTCCCGGAATTGCATGGGCGTCTGCAGGGTGCGGTGGGTGAAGACCAGGCAGTGCCTCGGAACGGTGTTGGCCTTGCTTCTGTTGCGTTTGACCCACACACTGAAGTCCACGAGCTGGTCAGGGGTGAGGTCAATATCCATGAAATACAGGGAAGCGTTTTTATGACGGATGCCGTAGTTCAACTTTCTGGTAGCCAGCCCTTTGGCGCCCTGCTTCCGCGTAGGCAGGAAGAGTTCCCGGAATTGTTCCGCCCGGAAAGGAAGGGATTCATGATTGCCGCGCACGGCATAAAAGGGGATGCCTTTTTCTCTCAGAATTTTGTTGAGTTCCTTGCGTTTGGCGAGTCCCTTGACGGGGGCGCTTCCTTCAATATCCGCCATGTCCCCTACCTGGACGACTATGTCCACGTTGTGTTTCAGGATTTCCCCATAGAGGGTTTTGATGAAGTTGACTGCTACTCCCTCGCTTCCTTCCATACGCTTGGGGGAGTCGTGCGTATCGCCGATGATCGCTATTTTCCATGGGGCTGTATCTTCCGCCAGTGCCGGCTGAAGCAGGAACATGAGAAATAACGCAAGATATTTCATGGCACTGAGTTTTTACAACCTGCCTGCTCGTCCCGCCAGAAAATTATGACTGAGGCGGAAAGAAGCCGTCCGGGGCTTTTTCTTTTTCCCGGAGGCAGGCGTTGACGTGCTGTCCTGGGGAATTCTGTTCCCCGCTGGAAACGGAAAAGCCGGACATTGGAAATTCAATGTCCGGCTTTGATGATGCCGACAGCGCTTGCTGAAATTTATTGCTGGTTGACCTTCAGGGTTTTGGCCTGTTCTTCCGTGAGTTCCACGCAGTGCCAGGGTAGGCCGCGCCTGTTGAGCTCGTCCATGAAGGGATCCGGATCATTTTGTTCCATATTGAAGACTCCTGCGCCAGTCCATTTGCCCGTAAGGATCATTTCCGCGCCGATCATGGCCGGAACCCCTGTGGTATAGGAAATGGCCTGGGAACCTACTTCTTTAAAGCATTGTTCATGGTCGCAGATGTTGTAAATGTACACAGCCTTGAATTGGCCGTCCTTGATTCCGGTGATGACGTTGCCGATGCAGGTTTTTCCCCTGGTCGTCTTGCCCAGGTCCCCGGGGTCCGGCAGAACGGCCTTGAGGAATTGCAGCGGGATGATTTCAACTCCGTTGTACATGACCGGGTCAATGCGGGTCATGCCCACGTTCTGAAGCACTTCCAGGTGCTTGAGGTAGTTCGGTGAGAAGGACATCCAGAATTGAGCCCGACGGATGGTGGGGATGTGCTTGACCAGGCTTTCCATTTCTTCATGGTACATGCGGTAGATTTCATAGGTGCCCACTTCCTGCGGGCAGGTGAAACTTTGGTGCATGCTCATGGGAGCGGTTTCCCGGAAGGCCCCGTCTTCCCAGTGGCGGCAGGGCGCCGTTACTTCCCGGATGTTGATTTCCGGGTTGAAGTTGGTGGCGAAGGCCTTGCCATGGTTGCCGCCATTGACGTCAATGATGTCCAGCGTATGGATTTCGTCAAAGTGATGCTTGAGAGCCCATGCCGTGAATACATTGGTGACGCCTGGGTCAAAGCCGGAACCCAGCAGGGCAAAAAGCCCGGCTTTGCGGAATTGCTCCTGATACGCCCATTGCCAGGAGTATTCGAATTTGGCTACGTCACGGGGTTCATAGTTGGCGGTATCCAGGTAGTTGACTCCGGTTTCCAGGCAGGCTTCCATCAGGGTGAGATCCTGGTAGGGCAGGGCTACGTTGATCAGCAGCTTCGGCTTGATTTCCCGGATGAGGGCTACGGTGGCGGGCACGTCGTCCGCATCTACGGAATGGGTAGTGATGCTGACGCCCGTTCTGGAGCGTACGTCCTCCGCAACGGCATCGCATTTGCTCTTCGTGCGGGAGGCCAGATGAATGTTTTGAAAAATATCCGGCAGCTGGGCGCATTTGTTGGCTACCACATGCCCAACGCCGCCTGCTCCAATGATTAAAACCGTGTTCATGATAGGTTCTGTACATAAGTGAAAACAGGCTGAAAGGCAACTCCCGATTTGCTTCAATAATGACACCGTCTTCCCATGGGGCATCAGTTTTTCCGGCATCGGCCGGATGCGGACTTCCCTGCGGAAGACGCACCCTTTTGGAGATTTTCTAAAAATGATTGAACAGGGGATTGACGCGGGCTGTCCGATTCTACAATATTGAATTGTAGATATGATTAAACAAATTCTGCCAATTGTTGTTGCCGCCTGCGTCGCTCCCTGCTTTGCCGCGGAAGGGTGGATTACCGATATGGATGCCGCCAAAAAACAGGCCGCCGAACAGAAAAAGGATTTAATGATTGAGTTCACCGGTTCCGACTGGTGTCCTCCTTGCATGCAGCTCCGCGCCAACGTATTCAGCAAGCCTGACTTCCAGAAGGAAGCGCAGAAAAATTTCGTGCTGGTGGAGCTGGATTATCCGCGCGGCAAGGAACAGTCCAAGGAAATGAAAGCCGCCAATGAAAAGCTTGCCCAGCAGTACGGCGTGCGGGGATTCCCGACCGTTGTGTTTGCGGACGCTTCCGGCAAGCCTTTTGGGGGATTTGTTGGAGGGCGCTCCGGGGATGATGTCATGAAAGCCATGCAGGATGCCCTGAAGAACAAGGAAGCTCTTAATGCCGCGGAAGCGAATGTTGCCAAGGCTGCTACGGATGAAGCGAAAGTTGCCGCTCTGATGGAAGTGCTCAAGCTGGCTCCTCAGGAATATGTGGACAATTTTTATGGTGACGTGAAAGCGGAAATCAAGAAGCTGGACAAGGATGACAAGTCCGGCCTGAAAGCTGCAGACGCCCTCTCCGACCAGCTTAAAAAGGAACGTAAGGATGTTCAAAATTATCTTGCCGGCAAGCTGACGGACAAGACTACGCCTGCGGAAGCCCTTCAGGTGGTTAAGGCATATCCCGACCGCGACAAGCTTCTGCCGGAAACACAGCAGGAGTTGCTGATGATGGAGTTCGGGACCTACCTGAATTCCACCGGTGACGTGGACGGCGCCGTTCTGATTCTGGATAAGGTGGCCGAGTTGAAGCCGGGAACGGAAGCCGGAATGCAGGCCCCCCGCATCAAGGCCGGCATTCTTGCCAACAAGGATAAGATCAAGGCCCAGATTGACGCTGCCAAAAAGGCGCAGGGCAAATAATTAAAACAGCTTTTCTTTTCCCTTGATTTGGGAAAACAGCCCCGCAACGGTTTTCTGCCGTTGCGGGGTTTTGCTTTCCCCCTGTTTCTCCGGTTACTTAAAAGGGATGATGGAAAGGAGGCACTGTGGCTTATGAGGGGCGCTGTTCTCCTGCGGCGCGTGTTTTCGGCGCTTCTGCTGCGGGAGTGGCGAAAGGCAGGATTTGATGCCGGTTCCGTCAGGCCGGGTATATGGGATAGGCAAGAGTACCGTGTGGCGGCAACACTATTCTCCGGTAATAAAAATCCGGTCTAGGAGAGAGTGCGGGAAAGGCATGCTGTTTTCTTGGAAGAGCGGGTTATTGAAGTTTGATGACGGTATCCAGCCTGTCCCAGGTGACACCCTCGGGCAAAGTGATTTTGTACTGGTCTCCTTCCTTTTCAAGCCTGACGAATTTTCCGTTTCCGGTACCGTTCACAATGAGGGTCGCTCTCGTGAATTTTTCCCCGATATCTTTGATGAACAGGGGGGTATTTCCCTTCAGCTCTTTTCCCTGTCGGGCAATCAGCGGGCTGACGTGCAGGTAAACGGTTTTTTTGCCGTTGTGATCCGCTCTGTAGCAACTGCCGCCCCATGGCTGGTCCCTGTAGGGGCCTCCGCGAGTGTTGTAAATGGCCTCCTTGTAGAAAGCAATCCATTTTCCCATGGACAGAAAAGTTTCAGCCTGTTTCGGATCAAATGTTCCCAGTGGAGTGGGACCGATGTTGTAAAGCAGGTTGCCGTCCTTGACAATGTTATTGATCAGGAATCTGATGGAGGATTCGACGGGTTTGGTTGTTGCGTTGGATGTGTAGGACCAGTTGCCCGTCCAGCGGGTGCCGGGGATATCCGCCACGGTCATGCAGCTTTCCCAAGGCGTTTGAGTGTTGAATGGGCCTAGCTTGCATTCCGGCGTCAGGAAATCCCCTTTCAAATCATCGGGCAGCGGTTCCTTATTGCCTCCGCGGGTGCTGTTCATGCGGTTGTTGATCAGAATGTCCGGCTGGTACTGCTTGATGCGGCGTATCATGGTGCGGGGATCCCACTGGTTGAGGGAGCTATTGCCCAGGCTGTCGAACCAGAGCACATCCACCTGGCCGTAGCGGGTGAGCAGTTCGCTGACTTGGCCGAAGTAGTATTCCAGATAACGGTAGTGCTGGTCGGTCAGGTAGTAGGGGTTGTACCAGTCTCTTCCAGAATAATAAAATCCCAGTCTGAGCCCGGCCGCATGAACTGCCGCCGCGAATTGTTCCACGATGTCTTTGCCGTAGGGGGTGGCAGCAATGGTGAAGGTGTCGTAGTTGGAGGGGAAGTTAGAGAAGCCGTCGTGATGCTTGGTGGTCAGCACGGCGTATTTCATACCGCTTTTTTTGGCGACGGACATCCATTTTCTGGGGTCATATTGCTTGGGGTTGAAGCGGCGGTGGGCGGAGTCGTACTCAAAGTCTACGGTATTCTTATGACCGCTCGCGCTGTCTTTGGGACGCGCCGCATTGCGTTCCCAGCTTATTTCCCGTTCCAGCAGGGAAGAAGGGTTCCAGTGAACAAACAAGCCGAATTTGGCATCCCGAAACCATTTTAACTGTTTATTATCGGCTTTGAAATCGAAGAGCCCGTTGACGGCTTCATTAATCAGGTCACGGTCTTCTACTGGAGAGAAGATGTCTTTTTCAGGAGAGAGAATCACCAGTCCTTCCGCCATGGGTTGCATGCGAAAGTTCGGTACGGGAGATTTTTCCTTGTCTCCCTGCCAGAGGTTGAGTTGCAGAACCCTGGCCACATTGCTTATTTCATAAGCTTTCTGTCCGGCTGCTTCCTCCATGATTTCATCAGGCAGTTCCCTGTTGAAAATGGCCTGTACAAAGGGTTGGCTGATATAGATTTTTCCGTTTTCCCGGAAAGGTCTGATATCTTTGGGCAGAGGGATTCGTTTATTTCTGGCCATCGCGCAGGGTGCGCCATGCAGCTTGTCCGTATCTACGGTAAAGTACACGGCGTTTCGAAGTTTTTCAGATAGTTCCTTTTGAAGTTCGTTCACATTTTCCTGGTAGCTCCTGCCGGGATGGAAACGGTTATTGATGCTTTCCGCCTGTTTTTCCGTGATGACCGGGCCGATCCACTGGCTGGCAGCTTCGTCTTTGGTTCCGCAGCCTACAATAATCCGGAAATATTTTCCTGCATCCTTGTCCGTCAGGGTGTAGGATTTCGCATCACGGCCCTGCTGAACCACTACGGTTTTTCCGTTTCGGACATCTGCTTTTTCCCACCGGATCACAGGATTGGCGGATTCTCCGTCAGGTGTGCTGTAACGGCTTTCCAGCGTAGTTCCGACCACTTCTTCACCGTTAATATAAGGTCTGAGCCACGGGACGGTGATGGCATTCCCTACCTGAATGGAGATTATCCCCGCGAGTACGGTCAAGATACAGGATGTCCGGTGTTTGAATTTAAACATGGGAAAAATTTAGAGGAGGAATAACCGGGAGAACAGGATAAACCCCCTCCGTTTTGTAAAAGACCAGTAAGGAAGAGGGGCGTTTTTCTTTCTATGAAATTTTATATGTATCATGAGCGTACGAAGGAAAATATATTGTTAAGCCGCAGAACTGGGAGCCGGGTGGGATAAAGGTTCTGGGAGGAGCCTTCCGCTTCTGGGCGGGCGCTCAGGTCGTTGTGGTTCTGCCGCCGTATTTCTTGACGTGAAGCCTTGCGTACGGGAAGGAAACCTGACAAAATCCCGCCATGCGCCTGTTCATAATGTTCTGTGTGATGCTTTTGCTCGCCGGATGCGATACGCGCACGAGCGTGGAACGGGCGCAGGAGGCAGGGGTGCTCATCGTGGGCAATAATGCGGAGCCCCAGAGCTTTGACCCCCACATCGCCACTTCCGTTTCCGATTTCAAGATGATCAATGCCGTCATGGAGGGGCTGCTGCGCGGGGATTCCAGGGATGACGCCGTTTTTCATCCCGCTGTGGCGGAGTCGTGGACGCACAGTCCGGAGGCGGACAAGTGGCGTTTTTTCCTGCGGAAGGGCGCCGTGTGGAGCGACGGCGTTCCTGTGACGGCCCATGATTTCGTGTATGCCTATCACCGCCTGCTTCATCCGGGGTTTGGAGGGAGGTACGCGGACATGCTTTATCCGCTGAAGAATGCGGAAGCCTATAACCGGAACAGGCGCAGCCTGCTGCTGTGCGGTCCCGGTTCCCGGCTGGCTGGGGAAGAGGGGCTGGAAGAGAGGGTTCTGGCCCGGGTGGATTGGGAGAGGCTGGATGGTATGGGAGCCGGTGAGCTGGAGGCTCTGCGGGATGATCCTTCCCTGATGGAGTGGCCGGACGGGATGCCGGAGGAAGGGGCGCGGAAGATTGCGGTCCGGATGTTGGAGGATGTCCGGGCCGGAAAGCCGGATTTATGGGAGGAAGCCCGCGTGGGCGTGCGCGCCGCGGATGATTATACCCTGGAGATGGAGCTGCGTTCTCCGATGCCCCAGCTTCCCCTGCTGTTGCTTCACTGCACCTGGTTTCCGGTTCCCCGCCATGCCGTGGAAGCTCACGGCGGCATGCTGGACAGGACGGGGAAATGGACGCGGCCCGGAGCGGCCGTAGGGAACGGACCTTTTCTCATGGCGGAGCACCGTTTCAATGATTATGTGGAGGTGCGCCGCAATCCCCGGTACCGGAACGCTTCCGCCGTTCGGCTGAATGGAGTCCGTTTTCTTCCCACCGTGAACGGCTTTACGGAAACCCGCATGTTTTTCAACGGCAAGCTTCATGTCACCAACAACGTGCCTCCCGAGATGACGGCTTACGCCCGGGAGCGCGGCGGCGATGATTTTTGCCAGGATGATTATTACGTGACTATTTTTTACCGTTTGAATACGTCGCGTGCGCCGCTGAATGACGCCCGGGTCAGGCGGGCTCTTTCCCTGGCGGTAGACCGGGAGGCCCTGGTGCAGGACGTGGTGTGCGGCGGCGGCCAGCCGTGCTTCGGCTTTACGCCGGACGGCGCCGGATACAAGACGCCGCATGGGGTGGAGTTCAATCCGGAGAAAGCGCGTTCCCTGCTGGCCCAGGCCGGTTTTCCCGGCGGGAAGGGTTTTCCACGGCTGGAGCTGATGACTACATCCCGCGAAGTTCAGAAGACGATGGCGGAAGCCATCCAGGGCATGTGGAAAAAGCATCTGGGGATTCATGTGGATATCCGTTCCTGTGAGTGGACGGCCTACAAGTTCGCGCAGAATTCCATGCAGTATGATTTTAGTTCCTCCTCATGGTCCGGTGATTATCTGGACCCTTCCAGTTTTCTGGATTTGTGGGGTTCCGCCTCCGGGAACAATAATACGGGCTGGTTTCATCCGGAGTATGAACGCCTGCTGGCGGAGAGCCGCGCCACGGGAGACCAGGAGAAGCGCATGGCCCTGCTGGCCCGTGCGGAAGCGCTGATGCTTTCCGAATCCCCGGTGATTCCCCTGTATTGGGCCAAACGGTCCTATTTGAAGAGGCCGGAGGTGCGGGGATGGCACCCCCTGCTGCTGGACAATCATTTGTTTGAGGATATCAGCCTGGACGACGCCCGGGAACATGGGAAGGAGGCCGCGCCTTGACCAGGATGATTCTGAAACGCCTGGGGCAGGGGTTTCTGGTCCTGCTGGTGCTGGAAACTGTGACGTTTTTCCTGATACGCCTGTTGCCGGGGCACCCCTTCATGGGGGAAAAGAAACTTCCGGAGCATGTCCTCCAGCAGCTCCAGGCCAGTTACGGGCTGGATCAGGCTCCCCTGGTCCAGTACGGGCGTTACTGGTGGAACATGCTGGTTCATGGCGACCTGGGGCCGTCTTTGGTGAAGGAAGGCGTCAGCGTGGCGGATATGATCGGCCAGTCATTCCCTGTTTCCCTCCAGCTTGGAGTCATAGGCATGGCTATTTCCATTCTGGCGGGGATTCCCGCCGGAATTGTGGCGGCACTATACAAGAACCGGTGGATGGACTGGTGGGTGATGCTCGTTTCCATGGCCGGCATTTGCATTCCCGCTTTCGTCGTGGCTCCGCTGCTTGGCGTGGCGTTGGGCATGCATGTGCCCGGCTTGAGCGTGGCCGGATGGGATTCTCCCGGTTGTGTGGTGCTTCCGGCGCTGACGCTGGGGCTGGTGAATGCCGCATATCTGGCGCGCCTGACGCGCGGCGGCATGATTGAAGTGCTGGGGCAGGATTTCATCCGGACGGCTCGAGCCAAGGGGGCGGGGCCTTTCCGTACGGTTTGGAAGCACGCTTTGCGAGGCGGCCTGATTCCGGCTCTTTCCTATCTGGGGCCAGCTTTTGCCGCCATGATTACCGGTTCTTTTGTGGTGGAGACCTGTTTCCAGGTTCCCGGCATGGGGCAGCATTTCGTGAACGCAACCACGGACCGGGATTATTTCCTCATCCAGGGGCTTGTCCTGTTTTACGGCATTCTGATCGTCGCGGCCAACCTGGGTGTGGATCTGGTGCAAATGGCCGTCAACCCGAGATTGAGAAAGGAATCATGAGAAAAAGAGGATGGAACAGGACGGAGGAACAGGGTTCCTCCCTGTGGAAGGACGCTTTTCTGCGTCTTTCCCGCAACCGGGCGGCCATGTTTTCCCTGCTGGCGCTGGCGCTGATTGCGGCGGCCTGTTTTCTGGGTCCCCTGCTGCCGTGGCTGCCTCATCCTAATGTGCAGGATTTGTCCCGGATTGCGGAAAGCCCTTCCTGGGACCATTGGTTCGGCACGGACCAGCTTGGGAGGGACCTGCTGGCGCGTGTCCTGTACGGCGGCCGCATTTCCCTGCTGGTGGGAGTGGTCGCTACGGGCGTTTCCCTGGTGATTGGCGTGGCGTACGGACTGGTTTCCGGTTATGCCGGAGGCAGGCTGGATGCCCTGATGATGCGCCTGGTGGATGTGCTTTTTGCCCTGCCGTTCATTGTGCTGGTGATTATTTTTTCCTTGTCCGTGGAGGAGCCGGCCCAGAGGCTGACGCAGTGGGTTTCCGGCATGACGGGTTGGTCTGTGGAAATGGTGAGCCCCATGACTGGGCTGATTCCCCTGTTCATCGCCATCGGCGCTTTGGGCTGGCTGACGCTGGCGCGTATTGTCCGGACGCAGACGATGGAGCTGAAAGGGCAGGAGTTTGTGGAAGCTGCCCGTTCCCTGGGCATCGGTCACATGAAGATTCTGTTCCGCCATATTGCTCCGAATTTGTTCGGAGCCGTCATCGTGTACACGACGCTGGCCGTTCCCGGCATCATGCTGCTGGAAGCCGTCCTGTCCTTTCTGGGGCTGGGTGTGAAGGCTCCCAATTCCTCATGGGGAACGCTGATCAAGGAAGGGGCGGACCGCATGGAGGTAAGTCCGGAATTGCTTTTGTTCCCGGCTCTCCTGTTTTCGGCTACCCTGCTGGCGCTGAATTTCCTGGGGGACGGCCTGCGGGACGCCCTGGATCCCAAGTCCTCCAAGGACTGATGTTTTTAAGTAAAAATCATGAAGATTGCGTTAACGATTTCCATGCTGGTGGTCTCCAACGTTTTTATGACGTGGGCGTGGTACGGCCATCTGAAGAAGGGTTCCGGGGCGGATGGCAAGCCCCTGCTGATGATTATCCTGATGAGCTGGGGATTGGCGTTTTTTGAATATTGCTTCATGATTCCCGCCAACCGCCTGGGCAGTGCGGGCGGGCTTAACGTGGCCCAGCTCAAGATTATTCAGGAGGTGATTACCCTGTGCGTGTTTATTCCTTTCGCCCTGTTCTACATCGGAGAAAAATGGAAGTGGGATTACCTGTGGGCGTTTTTATGTGTATTGGGAGCCGTTTTCTTCGTCAACAGGGAGCGTTTGTTCGGGTGACAGACTTTTTCCGTTCGCATGCCTCCCCCCGGACTGTCTTACCCTGAAGAAAGATGAAGATGAACATAATTCCTGTTTTTGCCGCAGCAGCCTCAATCGTTTTGGCCGCAGGCTGCCATCATCGCCACCACGATCGTGATTATTACCGTTCCGGGCCGCCGCACCATGATAATTATCATCATGACCGTGGCGGCTGGGATCAAAGGCGGACAAAGCCGGTCCCCAAGCCGCGCCCGCATTACATAACCGCCAATCATGCTTCCTATCCCCGCCTGTACCAGCTTCTGTAGATTCGCGGGGACGTTTCTCTGCATCCGGAAGGGAGCAGGGCAGGTCCGTGACATGGAACGGGAGGAAGGGCCATGCGGGAAAATGCCAGCACCGGCGTGCCGTTTATTCCGCCTTTCGGGATGGATTCCGTGCCTGTTCCCTCACGTCGGGACCGGTGGCGGGGGACTCTTGGCCGCGTTCGATGAGCCGCGCACAGGATATAGGCTTGAAAAGGTGCGGTGCCCCCGGCACTCTATGCGCCAGATCAATGACTATAGATGAGCAATTAGACATATTGATGGGCGGTACCGCCGTCGTGATCAGCCGCGAAGAGCTGAAGGAGCGCCTCAAGCTGGGCCGCCCCCTGCGCGTGAAGCTGGGCGTGGACCCTACTGCGCCGGACATCCACCTGGGCCATACCGTGGCTATTGAGAAATTGCGCCAGTTCCAGGAACTTGGCCACCAGGCTGTTTTGCTCATCGGGGATTTCACCGCCACGATCGGCGACCCTTCCGGCCGTTCCGTGACCCGCCCCCCCCTTTCCCGTGAACAGGTGCTGGAGAATGCGGAGACATATACCAAGCAGGCGTTCAAGATTCTGGACCGTGACAAGACGGAGATCGTGTATAATGGGGACTGGTTCCGCAAGATGACGTATGAGGAGGTGCTGAAGCTTAATTCCCGCGTGACCATGCAGCAGATGCTGGCCCGGGAGGATTTCAAGGCTCGTGTGGAGGGCGGTAAGGAGGTGCGCCTGCATGAGATGCAGTATCCGATTATGCAGGGTTGGGATTCCGTGGAAATCCGTGCGGACGTGGAACTGGGCGGGACGGACCAGCTTTTCAACATCTTGGTGGGCCGTGACCTTCAGAAGGAGGAAGGCATGCTGCCGCAGATCGCCATGACGATGCCTCTTCTGGAAGGTCTGGACGGCGTGCGCAAAATGTCCAAATCCTACGGCAACTACATCG